>Ga0209445_1000023_pt1 | contig 80408 bp, 70 predicted proteins | sample MarorgKNORR_S2LV_4_FD_188223 | JGI IMG/M metagenome (GOLD analysis project Ga0209445, IMG submission 188223) | Marine microbial communities from the Southern Atlantic Ocean, analyzing organic carbon cycling - NADW_A/KNORR_S2/LV (SPAdes) (version 2) | ecosystem: Environmental > Aquatic > Marine >... | reverse complement strand
ACAATAACGAGGAGATGCATCATGCGATTCCTGGCTGTACTGTTCACCTCCCTGATTTTAACCGCTGCGCTGGCGCTACCGGTCCAGGCACAACTGGCGGTTCCCAATGCCGCCGGCATGACTTATGGACATGTGCACCTGAATGTATCAGATATCGAACTGCACAAGCGGATCTGGGTCGATCACTTCGGCGGTGTGGTGGTGCAAAAAGGCGCGCTGACTGCGGTGCGCCTGCCCAATTTATTGGTAGCGTTGACAGCGCGAGAACCCACCATGGGGACTCGCGATACCCTGATGGATCACTTCGGATTCAAGGTGCGCAACATCGCTGGTTTTCTGGATAAATGGCGCGCCGCAGGCATGGAAGTGGGGCCAGAGTTTATTGGCTCCGAGGGCCAGTCCAACGCCTATGTCATGCTGCCGGATGAGGTCTATGTAGAATTGCAGGAGGATCAAGGACTGTCTACGGAAATAAGTGGCTACCATATTCACTTCAGAACTCCCCAGTTCGAGGAACTGCTGGCCTGGTACACGGATATTTTCGGCCTGGAAGTAAAACCGAGAGGCAGGATAACTACCACCACCAACGCGCCAGGAATGAACATGAGTTTCGGTGACTCTGAGGAAGCTAGATTACCTACCCGAGGTTCCGCCTTAGACCATATCGGATTTGAGTTTGACGACCTGGAAGCATTCTGCAAATACCTTGAATCGAAGGGCATTGAATTCGACGTGCCTTTTCGGGATATCCCCTCGATTGGATTGAAGATCGCATTCATCACCGACCCGGCGGGTACCTTCATTGAACTCACCCAAGGCTACGACGAGTTCTAAAACATCCAGATGCTAAAAATAAGAACTGCCTCCACTGCCGCCCTGCCTTTCATCATAGGATTTCTGGCATTAAGCGGTATCGGTGGATCCATATTTTTCTTCACTCACGAACCCAATAACCAGGGTTTCATAGACTATCCAAATATAACGAACTTTCATGTGATACCTGGCGCGATCTGTCTGGCCCTGGCGCCATTTCAATTTTCCGAGACACTGCGAAAGAGATCACTCAACACCCAACGTTTTGCAGGCAGAGTACTGTCGGCTATCGGTCTGGTGGTGGGAGCCACGGCTCTATTTCTGGGTCTTATCGTTCCCTACTCCGGCGTTTCCGAGCAGTTGGTGATCGGCTTCTTTGGTGTTCTTTTCCTCTTCTCTATTGTCAGAGGGTTTCTTTACATTAGAAGCAAAGAGATTGCATTACACCGCGAGTGGATGATGCGAGCGTTTGCCATCGGCCTCAGCATCGCCACCATGCGCTTAATCTTCATACCGGCATTGATCATCGTTGGCAATCCGACGCGCCAGGAAACAGAGATGCTTTCGATCATTGCGTTTACCATCGCCTTTGTCTTGCATTGCAGTATTGCCGAGATATGGATAAGGACTACCCGCAAAGCGATCGCCTAGTGTCGACTAACTTAGACAATCCCCTCAATTTCGAAGCGGAACCAAAAATGGATAAGGTCAGACCAAAAATTGCCACCGCATTGAATTTATTGTTCACAGTATCCAGTGTGATTGCTGCGAATTCGGCTTTTTCACAGACCATTTCTCTCGAGCAGATCATGGCCGAACCCGACTGGATTGGTCGAGCTCCGCAACAAGCCTACTGGTCTGATGACAGCGATTCTATTTATTTTTTCCAGAAAAGGCAGTCGTCGGAGCATGTCGATTTGTACCGGGTAGAACGCGACGGCGAGGACCTTGAACTGGTCACGCCGGCGCAATATAGCAGTGCCGATGTGGCGGGTGACATTCTATCTTCCGACTTCCGGCTAAAAGTCTACGAACGAGCAGGCGACATCTATGTCAAGAACCTGCGTCGTAATGAAATCACGCAACTCACACGTACCGCGGCCGACGAAACCAACCCGGCTTTCAGCGCTGACGGTAACAAGGTGTTTTTCAATCGAAACAACACGCTGTTGGTTAGAGATCTTGCCAGTGGCCTGGAATATCAAGCGGCAGATCTCCGCCTGCAAGACTCCCCCGATGAAGAGGAAGAGCGCGACTACATCGAGGAGCAGCAGCTACGACTGTTTGACATTATCCGGCTAACAGAAGAAAGAGAAACCTCCGCTGAAGATTTTGCCCGCGAAAGCCAACGCCAGGACAGTGGCAGGCCCCCGCTGCCCTTCTACCTGGGCGAGGACATGGAAATCATTTCCACCGCGCTCTCACCCAGGGAAAACTGGCTGTTGGCAGTCACCAGGAACAGCACAGAGCAGGAGGATGGCAAGGCCGGCAGTATGCCCAATTATGTCTCTGCTTCGGGCTACGTTGAATCCCAGGAGGTTCGTAGCCGAGTGGGAACCACCGACTTCGCTAATCACCAGTTGTTTATCTTCGATCTGCTCAAGCATGAGTTCGCAGAGCTTGAACTGTCAGGCTTGCCAACTCTCGATCAAGACCCCCTGGAGCAGCAACTGCCACGGGAACAGAAACTGCCACGGGAGCACGACGGCAATGAGGACGACGCAGAGGACTCCCTGCGTGAGCTGCAAATTACCGGCCTACAGTGGAACCGGGAAGGCGATCGGGTTCTTTTTCAGGCGATCAGTCGCGACAATAAAGATCGCTGGCTGCTGACGGTCGATACCGAGGATCTCAGCCTTGAGCCACCGGAAGCGGACGCCAGCGACGGATTTGATTCGGAATCGGTGCGAATGTTGCCACTGGGCATGAGTAGTCATCATGTGCGAGTGGTCCATCACAATCACGATCCGGCCTGGATCAACCGGCAGTTTATCGCCGCGCACTGGTTACCAAACAATGAATCCATTGTGTTCCTGTCCGAGTTGGATGGCTATGGCCATCTATATCTCCACGAAGCCGGTAAAACCACCCAGTTAACTGCCGGAAAATTTGAAGTCAAGGACCCTGTAGTCACCAGAAATGGCCGGGAAATCTATATTAGTGCCAACGTGAATCATCCCGGGATCTATGAAATTTTCAGACTACAACTCGCCGACGCGGAACTGGAACAGGTCACTGATCTCGGAGGCAGGAATCGATTCCTGCTCTCCCCCGACGAGTCCAGATTATTGATCACGCACAGTGACGCACTCAGCCCAACGGAGCTTTATGTAAAAACCACGAGGCCCAATTCCAGGGCCACGCGCATAACCCACACTATCAGCGAAGAATTCCATAACCTGCCATGGGCACAGCCGGAGTTTATCGCGGTGCCTTCCTCCCAGGTCAGTGACCCCATTCATTCGCGTGTCTATACACCGCTGGGCGATAGTGGCGCTGCCAGGGCCGCCGTGATCTTCATCCACGGCGCCGGCTACCTGCAAAACGCCCATCAAGGCTGGTCCAACTATTTCCGGGAATTCATGTTTCATTCGCTGTTAGTGCAACGAGGATACGTCGTGCTGGACATGGACTACCGCGCTTCCAGTGGCTATGGCAGGGACTGGCGCACCGCCATCTATCAACAGATGGGGACACCCGAGGTGCAGGATCTGGCGGACGGCATTGACTACCTGGTGGCAAACAAGCATGTCGATCGTGATCGGATCTGTACCTATGGTGGGTCCTATGGTGGCTTCCTGACGCTGATGGCCATGTTTAAGCAACCCGAATTGTTTGCCTGCGGTGCCGCGCTAAGGCCTGTTACCGACTGGGCGGCGTACAATCATGGTTACACCTCCAATATACTGAATATTCCCAGCCTGGACCCGTCCGCCTACGAGCGCAGTTCCCCCATAGAATTTGCGGAAGGACTGGAAAAGCCGCTACTCATCGCCCACGGTATGCAGGATAACAATGTGTTCTTCCAGGATTCCGTGCGCCTGGTACAGAGACTCATCGAATTGAAGAAAGAAAATTGGGAAATGGCGATGTATCCGATCGAAGCCCATGGCTTTCGCGAAGCCTCGAGTTGGCTCGATGAGTACCGGAGAATTTTGAATTTGTTCACCGAGAACCTGGACAAGTAATTCCCCCTTGGTGATGGCCGCCATCGAATTGGCAACCTGCCGGTTCTACGCTATGCTGCCAGCAAAAGGATACAATAGTGCGACCCCTGCCCATCCCCAAAAATCACTTCGGCTCCGTTTCAAGGGAGGGCTCGCCCATTCATTTGCCGAGGCAGTTTTCTCGTCGTGGTTTTATGAAACTGGCCGCTGCCACTGCAGGGGGTAGTGCCATTGTAAACATGTCGCCGCAGATTGCGGCACAGAGCCTGACTTCCACGGAAAGATCCTTGCTTTTACACGCCATCGATGTGGCTATGGATGCCGGCGCCGACTACGCCGATGGCCGCGTGATCAGAACCCAATTCGAAGCCATCGGCACCAGGGAACAAACCATCACCCAGGTGCAGAGTACGGATTCCTTCGGCATCAATGTGCGCGCCCTGGTGGGAGGCTCGTGGGGATTCTCTGCGAGCCAGATCCTCAGCCGCGATGCGATAGCAGAGATGGCCAGGGAAGCGGTGAGAATCGCAGCTGCCAACAACGCGGTCGCCCCCTCGACAACGACTCTGGCACCGGTGGATATCTACCCGGATGCCGATTGGGTCACCCCGCATTCCATCGACCCCTTCGATGTACCTTTGGAAGACAAGGCAGCCCTGCTTCTGAGAACCAACGCGGAAGCCATGCGGGTAAATAATATTCGCTTCGCGTCCAGCAGCATACTCTCGGTGCGAGAGGAGAGACTGGTAGCCACCTCCGAAGGATCCGTTATTAAACAGACCTTCTACCGCATCAATCCCTCCGTCAATATTACTGCAATCTCTGCCGATGGCAGCGACTTTCAGACTCGCAGTGCAGTGATAGAGCCTGCCGGTCGTGGCTACGAGTATGTGATGGGGCTGGAGCTGTCAGGTAATGCCTCACGCTGGGCGGAAGAAGCGGCGATGAAGTTGGAAGCGACACCGGTAGAACCGGGCAAGTGGGATCTGGTACTGCATCCTTCCAATTTGTGGCTCACCATTCACGAATCTATCGGTCACCCCACCGAACTGGATAGAGCCCTGGGCTACGAGGCGAACTATGCTGGCACCTCGTTCCTCTATCCCCCGGAAGATGTGTTAGGGAATATGCGGCTGGGGCCCGAGTTCATGCAATTCATTGGCAACCGCACAGAATTTGGCGGCTGTGCCACCACCGGTTGGGACGACGAAGGCGTCGCTGCGGAATTCTGGCCGATTATCGAAGACGGCGTGTTTGTGGATTACCAGACTACTCGCGACCAGGCGGCGTGGATCTCAGCCTACACCGGCATCACACGTAGCCATGGCTGCGCCTACGGCCAGAATTGGCAGAGTATGCCATTTCAGCGTATGCCAAATGTCAGCCTGCTGCCGGGTGAGGAAAACCTGAGCGAAGACGACGTCATCGGCGCCACCGAGCGCGGCATATACATCGAAGGCCGTGGCTCCTATTCCATCGATCAACAACGTTACAACATTCAGTTTGCCGGCCAGGTATTCTGGGAAATCCGAAACGGTAGCAAGTACCGTATGCTGCGGGACGTCGCCTATGTCGGCAGGACCCCCGAGTTCTGGAATTCACTGGATGTCATTGGCGGCGACCGCACCTATTACCTGGGCGCCTCTTTCGGCGATGCCAAGGGTCAGCCCATGCAGGTGAATGCGGTGTCCCATGGCTGCCCGATTTCCCTGTTTAGAAATATCGATATTTTGAACACTGGCTAGGATGCACATATGGCAGCAGCGAAGGGCTTGTCCGCAGACGATCTGAAAGCAATCAGCGACCGGATTTTGCAATTGTCGGCAGCCGATCAGTGCCGCGTGCGCATCGATTCTCGCTGGCGGGGCTATACCCGTGTCGCTACCAATCGCATCACCAGTGCCGGCGGCGCCGATAGCACTGCGGTCACAATCACCAGTGTCTTTAGCAACAGGGTTGCCTCGGTGCAAACCAACCGCCTGGCCGAGCGTGATTTACTAGAGGCAGTGCGGCGCTCAGAAGACATGGCACGGCTGGCACCCGAAAACCCTGAATATATGCCGGAGTTAGGACCTCAAAACTACCAGCCGATTCAAGCCTACTATGAATCAACAGGTGAACTGGAGCCACAGACACGGGCCGAGGCTGCCGCGATCGCCATCCGCCAAGCCCAGGCGGCTGGTCAGATTGCCGCTTCCTACATGGATGTGCGAGCCGGCAGCTCTAGCGTGGCCACCTCGAATGGCCTATACGGCACTCATTCCAGCACCGGCGTCGCCTATACCTTCACCTCACGCACCCCCGACGGTCTGCAGTCGGGTTGGGCGGGAGACGAAGCCAACGACTGGAATAATATCGAGAGTCAGCGCGTTGCCGATGATGCGGTACGCAAATGTCGTGACTGGCGCAAGACCGCGCTGGATCCAGGCCCATACACCGTCATTCTGGAGCCCACCGCCGTCGGCATGCTGATGCTGCGGATGATGAATACCTTTAACCAACGCACCGCCGATGAAGGTCGATCCTATTTCTCCAAACCTGGGGGTGGCAACCGCATCGGCGAGGCCCTGTTCGATGACAAGGTCAGTATCTGGAGCGACCCCGCTCACCGCGATGCGGAAACCTCCCCATTCAGCGCCGATGGCCAGCGTATAAGGCGCCAGAGCTGGGTGAGTTCGGGCAGCCTGGAAAATCTCTTTCGTTCTCGCTTCTGGGCCAAGCAGAAAGGGGTCGATGCCCTGCCGCGGCCATCAAACCTGATCATGCAAGGGGGTACGGATTCGCTGGAGGACATGATTGCATCCACGGACCGTGGCGTATTGATCACTCGCTTCTGGTACATAAGGGGATTGAATCCCCGCATCATTTCCTACACCGGGCTGACTCGGGATGGCACCTTTCTGATCGAAGATGGCAAGATCGCGCGCCCGGTTACTAACTTTCGCTTCAACCAATCCCTGGCGCAGATGTTACAGAATATCGAAATGCTTGGCCCCTCGGTTCGAGTCGCCGCCTCGGAAAACAGCTCGGTCGCCTCCCCCATCGTGGTGCCGGCGCTAAAGCTAAGAGATTTCAATCTCTCCAGCGTGAGCGATGCGATATAGGTTCATAACTTCTTATTCCAATATTTATCGCGCCATGCATTAAGGGGCAGGATTGATTGATCAAGAACAGGAGGAAGCAAGCTATGCCCAGGCACATTTTAATGGCCGTACTGCTGCTATCGATCTGCAGGCTGTCGATCGCGCAAACTGCGGGACCCGAAACAGGTTCTCTCGTCATCGTCGGCGGCGGCATGCAGGATGTGACTATCCTGCAAAGATTCGCGGCACTTGCCGGCGGGCTTGATGCTGCCATCGTCGTGATTCCAACGGCAGGGGGCGGAGATGATTACAGTGAAAACTGGCCTGGTCTGCGGCAGTTCCGGCAGGCGGGCCTGACCGGACTCACACTAATGCATACCTACGATCGGCAGCTCGCAGACACCGACGCATTTGCGGCGCCGATCAAGCGCGCGACGGGGGTCTGGTTTACTGGTGGCCGCCAATGGCGGCTGGCGGATTCTTATCTGGACACCAAGGTTCATGAGGCACTGATAGAGCTACTCGATCGCGGCGGCGTCATCGGCGGTTCTTCAGCGGGGGCGACAATTCTCGGCTCCTATCTGGCTCGCGGTGACACGCAGAACAATACCGTCATGATGGGCGATCACGAAACCGGCTTCGGTTTCCTCAGGCAGTCCGCCATCGACCAGCATATGCTCAGACGCAACCGGCAATTTGATCTGATAGAAATCATCGATGCCAGACCGGAATTGCTCGGCATAGGATTGGATGAAAACACGGCAATTGTGGTGCGCGGCGATCGCTTCGAGGTCATCGGACAGAGCTATGTCGCCATCTTCGACCATCAGCACATGCTGGACTCTGGTGGCAAATTCTATTTTATGGAACCGGGGGACATCTTCGACCTGAAACAACGCCAGGCGTTTCGACCGCAACGGGTACTGCAACCATTCGACCGGGTCATCGAACAAGCCTGGCCCTGAAGCAACGGGCCCAAAACAACTGAATCGTTGCTTCCTCTATATTTCACAGTTCTAATTACCAGTCGAATAGTTATGAAAAAAATTAGTTTGTTTTTTGCAGTTGGATTTATCATCGCGGCAACTAATCTCGCAGCCCAGGTTGATCTCTCCTATTACCTGCCGCAAGGCATAAGTTATGATCAATCTGTACCGACTCCTCAATCTGTTCTGGGTCATGAGATCGGAGAATGGCATGTCAGTCATGACAAATTAGTTAACTACATGGTCGCCGTAGCAGAGGCATCTGACAGGGTTACGCTTTCAGAATACGGACGTACCTATGAAAACCGACCATTGCTACTGCTTGTTGTTACTGCGCCTCAAAATCATCAACGCATCGATGCAATCAGGGCTGACCATCTACAACTCACCGAAATAAATTCCGCTGCCGTCGATATCGATGCGCAACCCGTTGTTGTCTGGCTGGGTCATAGTGTGCATGGGAACGAAGCAAGTGGTTCGAATTCTTCATTAGTAACGCTGTACCATTTCGCCGCAGCACAGGGCGCAGCAATCGAGGAGCTTCTCGAGGAAACCATTATTTTGATAGACCCGTCTATCAATCCTGATGGACTCAATCGTTTCTCAAGTTGGGTGAACTCACATAAGAGCCAGAACCTGGTCACAGATCCCAACAATCTCGAACAAAATGAAGCCTGGCCAAGAGGCCGCACTAACCACTATTGGTTCGATCTCAACAGGGATTACATTCCGATTCAATTGCCTGAAACAAAGGGGCGAGTTGCCAGGATTCACGAGTGGAAGCCAAACCTGTATACCGATCACCATGAAATGGGCACGAACTCCACTTTCTTCTTCCAGCCAGGTGAGCCAAACAGAGTGCATCCGTTGATACCCGAGCAAAATTATTCTCTGACTGAATCCATTTCTACCTATTTTCAAGAAGGCCTGGACGACATTCAGTCCCTGTATTTTTCGAAAGAAAATTATGATGATTATTATCCAGGCCGAGGCCCTACTTACGTGGATTTCAATGGGGGTGTAGCCGTTCTGTTCGAACAGGCCAGCGCTCAAGGCCACGCACAGGAAAGCACAAACGGCATACTTACCTTTCCCTTTGCCATCCGAAATCATCATCGGTCTGCTCTGGCTTCGGTGAAAGCAGCTCATGAAATGCGCACTGCATTATTGACCTATCAAAGGGATTTTTATGCCGATGCAGCCGAGCTGGCTGCGGACGATCCGGTAAAGGCGTACGTATTCGGGTCAGAAAAAGATCCAGCCAAAGCATTTCATCTGGCCGAAATCGTCAAGCGGCACAAGATTGATATCTATCATTTGACAGAACCTATCCAGATCGGTGAAGCCACATACAATCCGGAAGCGAGCTATATCGTACCCTTGAATCAACTTCAGTACCGTCTGGTGCATGCGCTGTTCGAGATTCGCAACACTTTCGAGGACAGTATTTTCTACGATGTGTCTGCCTGGACCTTGCCACTTGCTTTTAACCTGGAATACGAGGCACTTGATCGCCGAGAGTACAACACTGCAATGCTTGGAACCGAGTTTGATCTCGATACCTTTCCCCGAGGTCAGCTGATCGGTGGTCGCAGTGATTACGCCTATGCCTTCGAAGTGCATGGCTACTACGCGCATCGCGCGATTAACCGCTTATTGAATGCAGGAGCAAGGGTCAAAGTCGCCAGTCAGGAATTCATCAGCGCCGATGGCAAAGACTTCGCCATGGGCTCAATCATAGTTCCGTTAGGCATTCAGGATATTGAACTTGAAAAAATTCATGAACTGGCAGAGGAAATCGTTCGGCAAGATGCAATCGATGTGTATGGATTTAGTACTGGCAGATCATCGACAGGACCCGACCTCGGAAGCCCTTCCTTTGCAGACGTAGAAAAACCTGAGGTATTGATTCTGGCTGAAGGAGGAATTTCTGCTTACGAAGTTGGCCAGGCCTGGCATTTATTGGACACTCGATTCGACATGAAACCAACGCTGGTATCGGTGGATCGATTCAACAGTACTAGTATCGACAGATACAACACCATCGTATTACTCGATGGTAACTATGCAGGCGTGAGCAGCGCGGCTATTACAAAATTGCAAGACTGGAACCGGAAAGGCGGATTGATAGTTGCTACCAAGCGCGGATCTGAGTGGTTATCCGATATCAAAATCTCCAATGTCTCGTTTGCCGACGTGGAGCCACCTGGGTTGGAAGGCGCTGACTACAGCGACTTCGAAGTCATCACTGGATCCCAGGTCATCGGCGGAAGTATATTCAGAGCCCGGCTTGATCTCAGTCATCCTCTGGGTTGGGGATTCTATGAATCGGAAGTACCGCTGTTTAAGAGAGGCACCCTGGTCATGAATAAGGCGACCAACCCATTTGCCACACCGTTGGTATATGCCGAAGACTCACTCTGGAGTGGCTACGTGGCCGATGAGAAGCTGCCTCTAATCAATAACTCCGCCGCTGCGGTCATCAGTGCACAAGGGCGAGGGATCATCGTAAGTTTTACTGATGATCCAAACTTCCGGGCATTCTGGTACGGGTCCAATAAGCTGTTTATGAACAGCTTGTTTTTTGGTCGATTAATAAATAGTGGAACCGCCAGATGATACTGAGGAATTCCAGGGACAGTGACCTTAATTGCGTCCAGTTTCTGCACGAAAATATTTATGCCGAGACAAAAGGACTTTGAAGAATGATCCCAGCACGAAACACCTATTAAGTAAGCTGACGCATGGGTTGTTTTTATATTGGATCACTAAATAAGGCATCAGGAGAATTAGGGTCACTGTCCCCCGAACTACCCCTTCTTATTCTAATATTTATCACGCCACGCATTGAGGGGCAGTTCGACCTTGCGTCGAGCTAACTCAACACCGCCCCAGTAGCCGAGATAGGCGACTAGAATCCACACTAGTATGGAATCCGCAGGCCAGTAGCTGAACCAGATAAATGCACTAATAAGATTGCCCAGCTGACCAAGCGCTACCGAGATAAAAAACCCGATGACACCATCTTCAAATAACACAGAAAAGCCGGGAAAGCTGAATATGAAACTGAGGAAGTCGGAGATTTCGATAACGGAAAATGTCCACAATGCAGCCAAGCCATAAAAACCACTGCCGAACCACATCCATTTGTCATAAACATAGCCTGCGCTATGTGCTTCCTTCTTTTCGAAGGTATTTTTCATTTTCTTAAGACGTAGCTTGACCGCTTTGCGGTCAGCCTCGCGGTCGATTTCACCGCTGCTATACAACCACGAGAACATAAGCCAGCTGATGGCTACCATGGGCAGCCCCAGCTTGATCAACGCTTCGATCAGGTCAAAAATACTCATGAGGCAAGCAGGCTAACAATCCCTACTCGAACTGCCCTTCAACCTTCATCAGTCCGGCTTTAATTGCAGCACCCCAGATGGCGTTGCCCTTGTCATTCAGATGCAGCCCATCCTCGACGAAGATATCCGTCATCACGCTGCCATCTGCCTTTAGAAATGGCGTCGCCACGTCGATGTAGTGAACCAGCGGGTCTGACTCGGCGATGGCACTGAGGCGCGCACTGACTTGCTGGGCCTGGGGCCAAACACTCTGCCGGGCAACGCTGGGCTTGACCGATAGTACGTAGATTCGAGTCTGGGCGGAGTTGGCGTGAACCCTGGCGACTATTTGTTCGAATTGCCTGATGATCTTGTCTTCGGCGACATTGTAAAACGTATCGTTGTCGCCCTCGTAAATTAGAATCGCTCGCGGCTTGTAGGTCAGGGCGACGCGGTCCAGATAATACAGCACGTCTTCCATCACACTGCCGCCGAAGCCCCTGGGAATGACGGACAGTGGCGCCAGCGCAGCGGCAGCCTGATCATTCCAGCGGGCAATACTTGAACTACCGGTCAAGACAATGGCTCCTACGGGCGGCTTCAACATCCGATCCTTAGCTTCGAACGCCTCGATAGCGGATTCGAATCGGGTCGGGTCGATCTCGCGCTGGGCGTTAACCTGAAATGCCAACAGTGTGAGGCAGAGCAGCAAAGCGCAATTTGAAACTAGTCGAAATCTGAGTTTTTTCATAATGTAATCCTTTTCGTTTTTGCAACTGATATGGGCTGGATTCCGAGTCTAATATATTCACCCGCCAAATTCTAAGCAGTAGGCCAATTCCTCTCCCAGCTGCCGATGCGCCACGTCATCATAAGCCGCCACCTTCGGGTCCCAAATGAATTCCCGAGCTGAATTGATGGTCGATTCAGCGATATTCGGGTGCTATCCCCCTGATCTTGCGAGAAAATTCAGAGATCTCCTGCTGGCTATATTTTGACTGTACGCGCTTGGTGGATGCGGGTTGATGGGTGAGGCTGACGCCGGTTCTGTGCGCAATTGCTGGCCGGGTTGGCCTCACGGCAAAACCGCCGCCACAATTAGGGCACACATTGCCCAGCAACTCTTCGACGCAGCTTGCACAGAAGGTACATTCATAGCTACAGATACGCGCCTCGGTCGATTCTGGCGGCAAGTCCTTGTCGCAGCCTTCGCAATTTGGACGCAACTGCAGCATAGTTTGGTTTGTCCTGTTCGCTCTGTTTTTTGTGTGTTGGTCTGGCGTTAAAATCTTTTCCAGACTGGATTCTACTTTCGTACCACCAAGAATACACCCACAGCCATCAGTGCCAATCCGATTATCCTTTGTACCGAGATCGTGGTCTGAGGCGAGCCCATTAATCCAAACTGATCGATCGTCAGCATCGAAACGAGCTGCCCCAACAGTACAAACGAAACTGCATTACCAATACCGAAACGTGGAGCCACCCAGGTAATGCTCAACACGTAAAATACGACAAAGAGTCCGCCGAAATAGAAATACACTGGTGTATTAGCGTTATAAAGAGATTTCGGTGTGCCTTCGAAAATCAGCATGTATCCAATGGAAGCGATCATGCCCACGAAAAATAGAATTGTTGCCGCCAGGGCCGGACTTTGAAGCTTCACACCCAAGCCAGCATTCAATGCCGCCATAATCGGAATCCCGATGCCGGCAATCAACATTAATATCGCGTAGAAACTAGTGTTATTTTGTATCTCACCCATATTATCCACCGATTCCAAACCTTGATGCTGTCCCCCGCATCAGGGAGAAAGATCTAATTAATATCCACCGCATGTTGTTTAAGTTTTTCCAGCTGTACGATCTCAAGCGCTCGCTTATGGGTGCGCATTAGATACACCCTGGGCGCCATATCCTGCTCGTAAGCCTCCAGCCATCGCGCGGCACACAGACACCAGCTGTCGCCGGGAATCAAACCGGGAAATCCGAAATCCAGCATCGGTGTAGTAAGGTCGTTGCCGCGAAAGCGTGAATATTCCAGAAAATCCTTGGTGACCTGGATACATACCGTGTGCGAACCGAGATCCTCATCGCCGGTGTTGCAACAGCCATCGCGAAAGAATCCAGTCACCGGGTCGGTGCCACAGGGGACGAGGGGTTCATCGAATACGTTGAGGGACTCTTCCATAAGACTGCTTTTTCTACGCGTTAATCATGCCGATTTAGTGAAGTGACAACAAGCCCGGCGTTTGGCTCACCGTCTTAATATCATGAACCAGCGGCCTACGTTAAGTACATTCGCCATGGCCGCGGCAAAATACGTGAACGCGGCGGCTTTCAATATGCTGCGTATGGCCGGAATATGCTCCGTCTTGATATATTCACCCTCGATCAGTATGGGCAAGGCCTTGTTAAAGCTCGCATCCCACTCTTCCGGCAGAATAATCAAATAGGATAAGGCACCGGCCAACTGCAACAGCAAGCTCAAGCCGATAACGGCGCCGACGACCGGCGGCGAGCGCAGTACCACAGCGATGATCGGGAAAGCCAGCATAATCCCGACACCGACCCGACTCAGTAGCAGGGCCTTTGGCAGATAGCGCTTGCGCAGTTCGAATATTTTTTCCTGCCGGTGAAATTGAATAGCATGCCCGACTTCATGAGCGGCGATGGCGATGGCGGTGAGTGACCTGCCATTGAAATTGTCAGGACTCAGGCGCACAGTTTGGGCGGCTGGATCGAAGTGATCCCTAAAGGGCTGGGTTTCTTCGACTTTGATACCGTGCAACTGATAGCGTTTAACGAGATGTTTAGCGAGTTCTCCCCCGCTGCCTGGCAAGTCAGAAAGCGCCTGGCTATGCTTGCTCATGACCTGGCGCACCCAGAATGAAGGCAGGTAGACCAGTAGCGCCAGTACCGCTGCAATGATTAACAATAGCATCGGGCCCGCCCGTCTCTAAAAATTGTTAAGGCTGGCGTATCGGTCGCGATGGAAGCTGGCATCACCGAGAAATTGCTGCGCCACCCGTGCCCGTTTCAGGAAGAAACCGATATCAAATTCGTCGGTCATACCGATACCACCATGCATCTGGATGCCCTCGTTGCTCACCTCGAAGAACACCTCGGACAATTTGGCCTTGGCGATGCTGGCGAGCTCTGCAATATCTTCCCTGCTTTTAGCGGGATCATCCAATCCAGCCAGCGCCGCTCTTACCACCGATTTGCACAACTCGATCTCACTATACATGGTCGCGGCGCGGTGTTGTAAGCCTTGAAAGGAGCCGATAAGAATCCCAAATTGCTCCCGGGTTTTCAAGAAATCCAGTATCCGCTCGAATACTTCCTGAATACTTCCCAACATCTCTGCGGCCAGACCAATACGCGCGATATCCAGTACCCTATCGAGGCCGTCGAAGCCTCCATCTGCCTCACCCAATAAGGCATCTGCTCCCACCTCGACCTGACTAAATTCGATCTTCGCCGAGTTGCGAGAGTCCACCATGTGGGTGCGGTTGATCGCTATGCCCTCCAGGGTGGCATCCACCAGAAACAGGCCTATGCCTTGCTTGCTATCGATCTCACCTGAGCTGCGCGCGACCACGATTAATTTCTGGGCAACATGGCCATCGAGCACGAAAGTCTTGGCACCGTTGAGGATAAAACCATCGCCAGATCTTTCGGCGCTGGTGTGTATGCGGCTAGGAGCATGGCTGCTGTTCTCGTCCAGTGCCAGTGCGACTAATAATTCACCCGCCACAATTTTTGGCAGCAGTTCCTGTTTCTGCTGCTCGCTACCCAATTCGTTGATCGCCGTCGCCGCCAGTAAGACCGTAGAGATAAGGGGCGAACTGACCAGGGTGCGACCGGTTTCTTCCAGCACCACCCCCAGGCCGCCGTACCCGAAGCCGTAGCCTCCGTAGGCTTCCGGTATCGCCATGCCGGCCCAGCCCAGATCCACCATCTGCGTCCATATAGCCTGGTCGAAACCCGTCTCATCGTTACTGTCTCGCAGGCGCCGCAACACGCTAACCGGCGCAAGCTGTTGGCAGAAACTCTGCGCCGAATCTTTTAACAGTAGTTGATCTTCATTGAGTACCAGTGCCATTTCTTTCCTCTCTTAAGCTGCTATTTGCTTCCCTGCTGCTTGGACATGCTCATGATGTCAGGCAATCCCAGCACCCTCTTGGCAATCACATTCAGCTGAATTTCCGAGGTACCCCCCTCGATGGAATTCGCCTTCGAGCGCAGCCACTCCCTGGTCACCTGTAGCTCGTCACTGTTGAAACCGTCACCCTCCCAGCCCAGGCCCTGGCTACCCAATGCCTGCATAAGAAGTTCATAGCGACGTTTGTTCAACTCGCAGCCATAGTTCTTGAGCATGGAAGAAGTGGCATTTGGCCCCTGTCCCTGTTTGGATTCTTCGATGGAACGTTGTGACGTGTAAGCAAACGCCGCACTGTCAATCTTGAACTGGGCAATCCGGTCGCGCAGCACCGCATCGGAAAGCCTGTCGCTGTCACCCCGGTAGTGCATCGCTGCCGCCTCGACACTGGCTAGGTTTGAGGTGGTAGTGCCACCCCGATCCGATTGGCCACTAGAGAGACCAAAACTGGAGATCATCGTGCGCTCATGCTGCAACAGACGTTTGGCAATGCTCCAGCCCTCATTGAGGCGACCCACCAGGTTTCTCTGAGGGACTTTGACATCATCGAAAAATGTCTCGCAGAATGGCGAGCCGCCACTGATCAGTTGAATCGGTTTTGTAGTGATTCCCGGGCTCGCCATGTCAAACAGGATAAAGCTGATGCCTGCATGTTTTGGCACCTCGAAATCCGTTCGCACCAGGCAGAAAATCCAGTCCGCCTGGTCAGCATAAGATGTCCACACCTTGGAACCATTTATTGTATAGGTATCACCGTGCAGTTCTGCCCTGGTACTCAAACTGGCCAGGTCCGACCCGGAACCTGGCTCCGAATAGCCCTGGCACCACCGAATCTCACCAGCAACGATTTTTGGAATATGCTCCATTATTTGATCGACGCTACCGGATTCCAGCAACACCGGTCCGAGCATGCTGATACCGAAACTGGTCAGGGCCGGTCTGGCGTTGATGCGCCTCAATTCCTGGTTCAGAATGATGGCTTCTTCTTTATTCAGGCCGCCGCCGCCATATTCCGCCGGCCAAGTCGGACAGGTCCAACCCCTGGCCGCCATTCGCTCCAGCCACAGCTTGCTGTCCGGGTTTTTAAAGCGCGCGTTGCGACCTCCCCACACCACCTCATCGGCCACCATCGCGGTACGCATGGACTCGGGGCAGTTTGCCTGCAACCATTCCCGCGTGTTTTTCTGAAATTTTTCCAAGGCTTGCAAGGTTTGTACTCCTGGGCAGTTAAAGCTGCCGGTTTGAAACCCGTATTCCTATGTGTTTACCAGAACCTGGCGACCCTGAACCTTGCCGGCTTTGAGATCGGCCAAGGCTTCGTTGGCTTCTGCCAACGGCCTTTCATGAATTTCGATGGGTGCAATTTTCCCAGCACGCACCAATTCCATCAACTCCGTCATATCTTGCAGGCTGCCCACGTAACTGCCCTGGATAATTCGCGCATTCATCGGCAGGAACGGAATCGGTATAGTCAGCGAGCCCCCAAACAGGCCCACGACGATCAACATCCCACCCTTACGCAAACAGCCGAGGCCGTAATTGACCGAGCTTTCCGCGCCAACGAAATCGAGTACCGCGAAGACGCCACCGGTGTCCTTGCGCAGTGTCCTCGAGGTTTGCGGATCGGAGGAGTTATAGCCACGGTTAACACCGAGATTCCGGGCTGCCTCCAGCTTGCTTTCATCTATATCGACAACGATGGGATCCATACCCAGAGCACGGGCGATCTGGATTGCCATCATACCGACACCGCCAGCGCCAATGATCACGACTTCGTCACCTGCCTCCAGTTCACCCACTTTTTTCAAGGCACCATAGGCGGTGAGCCCGGAACAGGCATAGGTCGCCGCCAGGGCATCAGGCACGTCACCCTTGTCGAACAGGTAGCGCCCGTGAGGAACCAGCACGTGGTCGGCAAATCCGCCGGCTGCCATAATCCCCAGCGCCCGTCCCGGCGTGCACAATTGCTCTTCTCCGCGTTTACAGGCGGCACACTCGCCACAGCCAATCCAGGGAAACACAACCCGCCGATCGCCAATCCTTAGCTCACCTGCGTCCGCCCCCAAGGCCACCACTTCGGCAAAGATTTCATGGCCAAGCACCATGCCTTCCTGCCCCACCGTCAATTGCTTGCCAGCGCCGAGTTCGAAAACCCCGTCGTGGATGTGAATGTCGGAGTGACAGACTCCACAGGCAATGGTCTTCAACAGCACTTCCGTGCCTTGGGGTTGCGGCGTCTCTGATTCTACTCGCAGCAGTGGTGCTCCCGGTAATGTAGTTTGATATGAAATCATGCCGAATTCTCTTTTAATTGATGCGTCTAATCCAGGGAGCCTATGACTATTATTGCTCTGATCCCCACTCGGCAAAAGTCTTGCCCGCCTCCGCCAACTGCTTTAACAGCGGTGCCGGCTGCCAGTACTGCTCGCCATCGCGATCGCGGAATTCACAGATTTTGTCATAAACCTGCTTCAGTCCGATCTGATCGGCGTAGTACATCGGCCCACCCTTCGCCACCGGAAAGGCATATCCGAATACATAAACCACATCGATGTCACTGGGTCGCTGGGCGATGCCTTCCTCCAGAATACGGGCGCCCTCGTTGATCAGCGGATAGAAACAACGCTGCAGGATTTCCTCGTCGGAAATATCCCGTTGCTCTATCCCAATCTTTGCCGCCTCTGCCTTGATCATGGCTTCCACCTCGGGGTCGGCCATGCGCGCGCGAGTTTCCGGATCATACTTGTAGAATCCGGAGCCGGTTTTCTGACCATAGCGTCCCATCTCAACCAGTAGTGTGCCCATACGATAGAGTTTGGGATCATCCGGCAGGTCGGTACGACCCTGCCGCGCCTTGTAACCCACATCCAGCCCCGCCAGGTCTCCCATCGCCAGCGGCCCCATGGCCATGCCAAATTTTTCCAGGGCCGAATCCACCTGGCTCGGAGTACAACCATCCATCAGCAACATCTGCGCTTCACGGCCATAGCCACCGAGCATTCGATTGCCGATGAAGCCATAGCACACCCTGGACAAGGTACAGACCTTGTTTATTCTCTTGCCGATGGCCATGGTGGTGGCCAACACATCATCGACAGTCTTCTCACCACGCACCACTTCCAATAACTTCATCACATTCGCCGGGCTGAAAAAGTGCATGCCCAACACGTCCTGCGGTCGACCGGTCGCCGCAGCGATTGCGTCGACATCCTGATAGGAAGTATTGGTGGCAAGGATTGCACCGGGTTTACACACCGCATCCAGCTTGGCAAATATTTCCTTCTTCAATTCCAGGTTCTCGAACACTGCTTCGATCACCATGTCGACGTCGCCAAGATCGGCATAATCGGTGGTGCCGGTAATCAGTCCGATGCGTTGCCCCAACTGATCTTCCGTCATCTTGCCTTTGAGCATGGTGATCTTGTAGTTCTTCTCGATGATTCCCATGCCCTTTTGCAGAGCTTCATCATCGATCTCCAACATCAGCACCGGAATACCCACATTGGCAAAACACATGGCGATGCCGCCACCCATGGTGCCACCACCGATGATGGCAACTTTGTTGACAGCGCGCAGTGGCGTGTCCCTGGGCAAATCCTTGATCTTGGCGGCCAGGCGCTCGGCGAAGAAAATGTGGCGCATGGCAGCGGATTCCGGTGAAGTCACCAACTCGCGGAACAGTTCTCGCTCCCTTTGAAGGCCCTCATCCATCGGCAGGTTTACGGCGGCTTCTATGCAGGAAACAATTTTGTCCTGGGCAATCTGACCGCGGGCGCGTCGCGCCAGTCGCTCGCGAGCGGCATCGAAGAAACCCGGCTCCACGTTGGCAGGGTCAATCGTGATATCGCGAATGCGTTTAAGAGGGGCACCTGACTTCACCAGGGCTTTGCCATACTCAACGGCACCCGCCTTGAGATCGTCAGCAGAAATAATTTCATCCACCAGACCCATATCTTTGGCCCTGGGCGCAGCGACCGGGTTGCCGCTGGCAATCATATCCAGCGCTGCCTTGACACCGGCAATTCGTGGTACCCGCTGAGTGCCACCAGCACCGGGCAGCAGGCCCAGCTTGACTTCCGGCAGGCCTACTTTCGCCGAGGCAATGGCACAGCGGTAGTGACAGGCGAGTGCAACCTCGAATCCGCCCCCCAGCGCGGTACCGTGGATAGCTGCTATGACCGGCTTACTCGAATTTTCGATAGCGCTGAGGACACTGGGCAGACCCGGTTCCTGCGGTGGCTTGCCAAATTCTGTGATATCGGCACCGGCGATAAAAGTACGGCCTTCACAGTGCAATACGATCGCTTCCGAGGCATCTTCCTGCGCCGTGGTGACGGCATCCAGGATACCTTCCCGAACTGCCTGAGACAGGGCATTCACCGGCGGGTTGTTCACGCTGATTACAGCAACATTATTTACAAGTTCATAGCTGACTACATCCGACATAGTATTTCCTTCTTCTGACTAACTATTTATATAATTTTAACAGGCACTAAATTTTTTAGTGGCGCAGGCAGCCGACTACTCGACTCGTTCCAGCACCGCAGCGATGCCCTGACCGATGCCGATACAGAGGCTGATCACTGCATAGCGTCCTTTACTTCTTTCCAGTTGCCGCATCGCGGTGATGGCGAGTCTGGCTCCCGATGCCCCCAGGGGATGACCGATGGCGATCGCGCCGCCATTGGGGTTAACCCGGGAATCACCAAAATCCACCTCCAGCATCTTCAGGCAACCCAATACCTGGGGGGCGAAGGCTTCATTAATCTCGATGATATCCATCTCCCCCAACTCAAGACATGCGCGAGCCAGCGCCTTGCGAATAGCAAATACCGGGCCAAATCCCATTACCCGGGGCTCAACCCCGGCGATAGCACCGGCGATAATTCGGGCCCTGGGCTTGAGTCCGGCTTTCTCGCCGCTAGCCGCGTTGCCGATGATCAGTGCGGCAGCACCGTCGTTAATGCCGGAGGCATTGCCTGCCGTGACCACGCCATCGTCGAACAGCGTGCGCAAGCCGCTCAACGCTGCCATGGTGGAAGCGGGGCGCGGATGTTCATCGGCATCGACCATAAGCGCTGACTGCTTGCGTGGCTGTGGCACCTCGATGGGAATAATCTCATCCTGGTAGAAACCGTCCGCCCGTGCTGCTTCATACCTGGCCTGGGAAGCGGCGGCAAAACTGTCGCTCTGCTCCCGGCTAATCCCGATATCGCTGGCAATATTATCTGCAGTCTGGGGCATCGCATCATTACCATAAGCCGCCGCAAAGGCCGGATTCGTAAAGCGGGCTCCAAGCGTGCTGTCTGCTATTTGCTGTCCCCGGTCGTAGGCAGACTGCGCCTTGGTCAGGATAATTGGCGCGCGGCTCATAGACTCGACACCCCCGCTAACGAACAGCTCGCCCTCGCCGACTTTCACTGCCCGCGCCGCATCGAGAGTCGCTGCCAGACCCGAACCGCACAGACGATTCACGGTAAGACCACCAACCGCGGTATCCATCCCGGCGAGCAAGCCGGCAAAGCGCGCCACGTTGCGGCAATCTTCGCCGGCGCCATTGGTATTGCCGATGATGACATCTTCGTAAGCGGTGGCGGCAAACGGGTTGCGCTCCACCACGGTTTTAATAACGTGAGCGAGGAGGTTATCCGGACGAACCGATGCCAAGGAGCCCGCATGGCGACCGAAAGCAGAACGGCCCCCGTCGTAAATAAAGGCTGCTGACATTTTTTGATCAGGCATGGCTAACTCTCACTACGCAAACAATTCGGGAATTGGAAAACAAAGCAAATTGACCTGGCTCACAGAAGGCCATAACTGGATCTTTCACTGCCATCGCAGCGTCGATATCCCCTTTAGACTGACACCATGACCACCTCTCCCCCGGGCTTGGGAAAGCGATGGGGCGGTCATTCTAGCATAGGCTTTTCAGCGGTGGTATGCAGCGCAAAACCAGCAAATTTGCTAAGTCTGGTCGCATAAAAACTCGCCAGCCGATTCCACTGTCATCGTTGCACTTCCTTGACAGGTCGACACCTGCCTGCGAGAGTGCGCCTTGATTGCGGAATCGGTTGTAAGCCAGGTTGGTCATTGAATTGATCAGAGCTTCCCTAGCTTAAGTGCTACTTTCAAGGGGCAGTAAATGATACGAGATCAGGCAACACTAAACCAACTCATCGATGTAATAGCACGCTTCGTTCGCGAGCGTCTGGTACCGGCAGAAAACCAGTTGGCGGAAGAGGCCAGGCTGCCGGCAGACATTCTGCAGGAAATGAAGGATCTGGGCTTGTTCGGGCTGACCATCGCCGAGGAATACGGCGGACTCGGCCTCACCATGGAAGAAGAAATTCTGGTGGCGATCGAGCTGGGTCGTACCTCCCCGGCTTTTCGCTCCATCATGGGCACCAATAACGGCATCGGTTCTGCGGCGATTGTGTTCAGCGGCACCGCAGCACAGAAACAGAAATATCTGCCAAAATACGCCAGCGGGGAATGGATCAGCTGTTTCTGTCTCACCGAACCCGAGGCCGGCTCAGATGCGGCGGCGTTGAAAACCACGGCCACACGCGAAGGCGATTTTTACATTCTCAATGGCACCAAGCGTTACATTACCAACGCCGCAGTCGCCGATACTTTCAATGTCATGGCCAGGACCAATCCTGACATCAAGGGCGCCCGCGGCATCTCTTCTTTCATTGTCGAGAAAGGCACTCCTGGGATTGCACTGGGTGCCATCGACAAGAAGATGGGGCAATCGGGTTCACTGACCTGCGACGTGATATTCGAAGACTGTGCGGTTCCCGCCGAGAATATCATCGGCGAAGAAGGCGAGGGCTTTATCACCGCCATGAAGGTCCTGGACCGTGGCCGCCTGCACATCTCCGGTGTCAGCGTCGGCGTTGCAGAAAGACTCATAGCCGATGCCCTGGACTATGCCATCCAGCGCAAACAATTCGGCAAACCCATCGCCGAGCAGCAACTGATTCAAGCCATGCTTGCCGACTCCCAGACCGAAACTTATGCCGCCAAATGTATGACACTGGAAACCGCACGCAAACGCGACAATGGCGACAACATCAGTACCGAGTCATCCGCCTGCAAACTATTTGCCACCGAGATGGTAGGTAGAGTGGCAGACAGGGCGGTGCAGATACATGGCGGCGCCGGTTACATGGCCGAGTATGCGGTTGAGCGCTTCTATCGGGATGTGAGATTGTTTCGCCTCTATGAAGGCACCAGCCAGATTCAGCAAATAATAATTGCTCGCAATATGATTAAGAGCGCCAGCTAAGTTGCCTACGCTAATGCCCGAACTATGTTGTCGATGCCAGCTGCGCACAGGGGGAGTACACAACAGTTGAAACCCATCGACCAGGCCCGGTTTTAATTTGTCGATGAGGCAGTGACAACGCTGCCCCTTGCTTGTTGAATTGGATAAAAATCCATCCTCGAAAACGCCAACAAGGTCTGCTGCAGATTTGAATTATCACGAGCCATCCTTAGATAGGGCTGCCCCTGCGTTATTCTGGTCATCAAACCTAAATAAAAAATCCGACAATCCGAGGCTCCCCACCCCAGCGCCCCGTTACCGGCTGTGCTAGTATGTATGCGGGTTTTCCCAATGGCTTTCCCCAGCATCACAGCCACAGCAATTCAGTGGAATGCGATAATATGACTAAGGATATCGAACCTGTCGCTGGCTCGAAAGAAAAAATATATGATGTAATTTTTGGCTACGAATCGAAGCCTGGCAAACTTTTCGATATCGTACTGATTTGCATGATTCTCATCAGTGTCTCCTCCGTGCTGCTGGATTCTGTAAGCTCCGTTCATCTCCGTTTCGGCTATCAACTGCTACGCTTGGAGTGGTTCTTCACCATCGTATTCACCATCGAATACGCATTGCGGCTGTATAGTACGCCCAATCCAAGGGGCTACGTGTTCAGCTTTTATGGCATCATCGATCTGTTCTCCATACTGCCAACCTACATTGCATTCCTGTTTCCTGCCGCTGCGTATATGGTCGTCATCCGCATTCTGCGAGTTCTAAGAATATTTCGAATTCTCAAACTTCTTCGTTATATGGGAGAAGCCAATCTCCTGTTCTCGGCATTGATAAATGCGCGACGCAAGATCTTCGTCTTCCTGTTCTCGGTGATGACGCTCGTGGTAATTTTCGGTGCAGTGATGTTTGTTCTCGAAGGCCCGGAACACGGCTTCGACAATATTCCCAAATCGATCTACTGGGCTATTGTAACCATCACCACGGTTGGATATGGAGACATCTCTCCGCAGACACCCCTCGGACAAATGGTAGCGAGCCTGGCGATGATTTGCGGTTATGCGATCATCGCGGTACCAACTGGTATCATCGGTGCGGAATTAATGCAGGAAGTACAGAGACGCGGACGCCCAATACTCTCCGTCAAACGGGAATGCGCAAGTTGTAAGGCAATCCATCACGATGGGGACGCGAACTACTGCAAATATTGTGGCAATCGCATGCAGCAAAGTTGATCTTGCTGCTTTTAAGCCACGAGATTTAGCCCACGAGTGAATTTAACTCATGGCGAAAAACCATCCCGCTCAGATTAATCCTTCGCCGCCGGTATCAGGATTAATATATCGTTCTTAATGCAGTCGATTACTCTTTCTGCCGTGTTGCCAATCAGTGCCTCGGACTATCTTGAACGGGACATCGCTGCCATCAGCATCGGCTGTTCACTCCATTCCATTTCTTTTACCCACAACAATGGTCTGTTGCAATTTTGAACCAGCTGCCAGCTATCGTTGGTTAGACTGTAGTGTTCTATCTTGGCATGAACGCGCCAGTGCTGAGCGACCAGGTCCGCATTAAATTCATCTGCCTTTTCGACAATGACTTCGTAACGAGGATGTGCCCATACGACTTCCGAGCTGACCTGGTAATCCTCCGCTTGAAGCTTTTTGACGAATTCCTGCACAGCTGCGCCCATACGATCGACATATTCCTTACACAACATCATATAATCGTAGCCAAGGCTGTGAAAACTATGGCTTAGATATTTTTTATAGCTCTCACTCAAAAGCACGATCTCGATGATGCGTTTTTCATCCAGGGGCATCTTACACGGCCAGTTTCGAAAATGGAGTGCATGTGCTATATGCACACCTCGGTCTGTTCGAAAGGGAACGCGTGAAGCAGACCGATAAGCTCATGGCTTATATAGAGTCAAAAATTCCAGACGACGCTCCGTTGATACTGGCCAGTGACTTTAAGGGCTGGCATCGATCTGTACACAATCGACTGACCTCGGCGCTGGGCCTGTCTGAAGTCTACGAACAGCAACACCGGAAACTGCCGAAGACTTATCCTGCCATGTTGCCCTGCCTGGCAATGGACAGAATCTACTATCGCGGATTCCGCTTGATAATTGCCGACATCAAGTCAGGTTCCGCCTGGAATCGGGTTTCGGATCATTGCGCCATAGCGGCGGAGTTGCAATTACCGGAGTGATTGGGCTAACTCCAAGCACAGCCGGGACTTGGAGATGCGGGTTGAAGGTGAGTGCGAAGATGGGAAATAAGACCAGTCAATACCGGGTCAACCAATGATGACTCTGCTAGTCTGCCTGGTTCTGGGCATACTCGCTATTAGCGGCGCCTTGCACTCCTCGTTAAGCAAGCGTGGTTCGAAGTCAGCTCTGGCCTGGGTTGCCTTCTGTCTCTTGCTCCCCCTGCTGGGACCAGTGACCTACTCTTCGGGATCAATCGCACCACATCCAGAGCGCACCGCAGCTACCGGGTAAAAACCGAAGAAGACGCTGCCGCCTGGCTATTTTCGCCTTACTTGTAAGCGCCAGTCGGACAAATTCGGCGCCACTATTGACATACGTCAAGCGCATATTCGAAGATAACGGTTCCAATGGAATCAGACCCTGGCTGTCTCAACCAGTTAAACCCGTACCAAAGAAGGAGGCGTTTATGTATAACAAGATTCTGGTCGCTATAGATCTATCCAATGATTCCCTAAAGGTGATCGAAACCGCTGTGCGCATGGCTGCCGGTGTCGCCGACAATTTGCATTTTGTGCATGTGGTTGAGCCGGTTGCCGCCGCCTATAGCATGGACATCTATGCCGTAAACATAAACGAACTGCAGCAGGAAGCCATTAACATGGCGGAAAAAAGGCTGGAAAAAATTGGCAGCGATATCGGGCTTGGAAGCGACCGGACACATACTCTGTTAGGCGCCCCGGCACCGGAAATTCGCGATCTCGCCGCCGAGCTTGGTGTCGATGCTATCGTTATCGGCAGTCACGGACATGCCGGCTGGAAGATATTGTTAGGTTCCACCGCGATCAAGGTGCTGCATGGAGCTACTTGTGATGTGCTAACAGTACACGTTAGCGCAGAGGAATAGCCGCAGCGCACGAGGGGAACGACCGCAGTAGTAAATCGGGTGCTGCGGTTGGAAAATTAAATCAGTCATTGGTTCCGGGCCCGCAAGAAAATCTGCAGAGTAATGACTGGAGAATACAGGCCCGGGAGGGCCTGCCTGGAAATATATCGAGTAAAAACAAGGGTTAAAATCAAGCATATTTCACATTCTTCACCAATTTCAAATTGTGATTGGGCTCGATTGATGGCACACTTCGTCACTAGAATCAGGAGCTTCAAGAGAAGTGGAACTGTTAAACATTGAGACTCTACAAGGCATGATAGCTAACTCCTGAGCCAAGGCATCACCTTGTGAACTACCGTACCCCTCTATGCAAAATTCCAGCGCGTCGTCTTACCCCCAACTTTTTGAACCTCTCGATCTCGGATTTACCAGCCTGAAGAATCGGGTGCTGATGGGATCCATGCACACCGGCCTCGAAGACATTCCCGACGGCCATCGGCGCATGGCAGAATTTTACGCCGAGCGTGCCCGTGGCGGTGTTGCCCTGATCGTTACCGGCGGGTTTATGGCGAGCAAGCACTGCCTGCCAACCGGTTCGGTCCCGCTGTTCGAGCAACCCGGTCAGATTGAAAATCATCGCCTCATTACGGCAGCCGTGCACGACGCCGGCGGCAAGATTTGCCTGCAGATCCTTCATACCGGCCGCTACTCCCGAACTGAAAATCTGATCGCCCCCTCCGCGGTTAAGGCCCCCATAAACCGCTACGTGCCCCATGCTGTGACCACAGAAGAGATCGAGCAGGAAATCGAAAATTTCGTCAATTTTTCGGAATTCTGCCAACAGGCCGGCTATGACGGGGTTGAAATCATGGGATCTGAAGGGTATTTCATCAATGAATTCATCGTCGAACGTACCAACAAAAGAGATGATGAATGGGGTGGCAGCTATGAAAATCGCATGCGCCTGCCACTGGAGATTGTGCGCCGGGTGCGGGCCCGGGTGGGCGCGGAATTCATCATCATCTTCCGCCTCTCCATGCTTGACCTGGTCGAAGGTGGCAGCAGTTACGAGGAAGTATTGCGGTTAGGGCTGGCCCTGTGTGAGGCCGGCGTCACCATCATGAACACCGGCATTGGTTGGCACGAGGCCACGATTCCAACCATCGCCACCAAGGTACCGCGGGCGGCTTTTACCTGGGTTACGGCTAAGTTCAGGGCACAACTGCCGATTCCGGTAATCACCTCTAATCGAATTAACACGCCAGAAATTGCCGAAGAGATACTCGCACGCGGTGACGCCGACATGGTATCCATGGCGCGACCCTTGCTGGCAGATGCCTTTTTCGTAAGTAAGGCAGAAGCCAACAAGTCCGACGAAATCAATACCTGCATCGCTTGCAATCAAGCCTGCCTGGACAATATATTCAACGGTCAGCTTACCAGTTGCCTGGTCAATCCCCGCGCCTGCCACGAATTGGAACTCACAATCGACCGCGCCGATCGGATCAAAAATATTGCCGTGATTGGTTCCGGCCCCGCCGGCCTCTCCGCCGCCGTAACTGCAGCAGAGTGTGGCCACCGGGTCACCTTGTTCGATGCGGCGGATAGCATTGGCGGTCAATTCAACCTGGCCAAGCTAATCCCGGGCAAGGAAGAATTCTACGAAACGCTGCGTTACTACCAACGCCAGCTAGAGTTACTCGGCGTCGATGTAAAACTGAATCAACAAGTCAGCATCGAGGATCTAAATGCTTCCGATTTTGACGAGATCATTCTCGCCACCGGCATCTTGCCGCGCATTCCCGATATCGAAGGCATCGATCACCCCTCCGTTTTAAGTTATATCGATGTCATCAGCGGCAAGGTTGAAGTGGGCAATCGTGTCGCCATTATCGGGGCCGGCGGCATTGGCTTCGATGTCGCCGAATATCTATCCCACGCCGGTCCCTCCAGCGCATTGAATATCCCAGCCTTCATGAATGAATGGGGCATCGATATGGAAATGCACTGCCGCGGAGGCATAGAGGGAATCGAAGCCAATATAACCCCGTCGCCAAGAACCATTCACCTGCTGCAACGCAAGTCCGAAGGCCTAGGTAAGAACCTGGGCAAGACCACTGGATGGATTCACCGCCTCGGACTCATCAAACGCGGCATCAAGATGCATTCCGGATGCCAGTATCAACGCATCGACGATGCCGGATTGCATCTGCTGAAGAACGCGGAACCCACACTGCTGGAAGTCGACAACGTGATCATCTGTGCCGGCCAGATTTCACGCCGGGAACTCAGCGAAGGACTCGAAAAAATTCATCATCTAATTGGCGGTGCAGATGTAGCAACAGAACTCGACGCCAAACGCGCCATCGACCAGGGTACCCGACTAGCCGCCGCTCTTTAAGCCAGCAAACAAACCGTATCCCCCAATATCACCCTAATTCAATTACTCAGATGACAACGTAATCTCAGGCAAGAGATCAATTCAAATCGCGTGAAGTCGCCCATATAGGAAGAAGCCTGTCAGCCAGCGCGATCGACATGGGTGTTAATGAACGAAGTACCAATAAACCCCAATAGCTGAGCTATTATTATGGCAACAAAGCCGAGTCATACCACGCTTTCCTGTTTCCTGTTTCCTGTTTCCTGTTTCCTGTTTCCTACAACAGGTATCTCTTGAACCAATCCAGCCGCAACGCAGCTGCCTGGGTCGCATCTTCCCCACGGAAGCCATGCCCGGCACCAGGAATGGTAACGAATTCACTAGTGATATGCTGTTTTTCAAATTCCGCCTGCATGTCGACAGAATTACTGATATCAACCAGTTCATCGGCATCGCCATGTATCAACAGGGTCGGTGGGTCGGTGGGATCCGCATGCAATATGGGTGAAATGGCTGCAGCCTTGGCCGGCTCAAAATCCAGCGCCGGAAAGCGATCATTGGGCCCGGTAATTTCTCTCAGGTCCACCGGTGGGAAATAGGCGACAATCGCGGCGACATCGTTACTGTTACGCATGACTTCATCCCTGTCGCCGTTTATACCCGCATCAGAATCCATCCCCAACATCAGGGAAAGATGCCCTCCAGCGCTGCCACCGGTGACACCGATTCGATCCGGATCGATACCATGTTGCCCAGCATGTAATTTTATGTGGCGGATCGCCCGACTCACATCGGCGTAAGCCTCAGGCACCCGATATCGGGGCGCGCTACCATGGTGCACGGGAATCACAGTGAATCCCGCGTCAAGCATATCATCGAATCGACTCGCATATCTCTGGGCCGGTGACCAACGCGAAACCCAACCACCACTAACCATAAACACAATGGCTGCGCCATTAGCATTTTCCGGTTGCAGTACAGAATAAACCAGTGCCATGCCATCTTTGTGGCCATAAATAACATCCGACTTGATACTCAATTCCGCAAAACTTGTGGAAGTGAAAAGCAGGGCGATCGCCACCAGCAGGTAGGTTTTTGTCATCTTCATGGTCATTCTCCTCTCTATGTTCGTTCTCTCGGGACCTTTCACTTTGACTCTTAAAGAGCCTGACATTAACTAATTATCACGCAGCAGGTTTGCCGGCGAATATTGATCTGTCAGCACCCGCCTGCTCATATCCCAGTCTACTCTCGTGGACAGGCGGGCGGGATACTCCAGCAGGGGCACGCCATACTTCTTCAGGCGATCGGCAGCATTTTGAGCTCGAGTTACCAGTTCGCCCCGTGGCGGCAGCGAAGACAATTGGGTGATGATGATGCGATTGCCGGAAGTGGGTAACTTGAAATTAAAAAATTCATTGAACACATCCTGGTAAGTGACTGACTCATGATCGTAGAAGCGACTGGTGGAGAAGGTATTCGCCACCAAGACACCATCTACAGCCATGATTGTCTTTACTTCACCCAAAAATTCCCTGGTCAGTAAATGCTCAGGAATGTAATCGCCGCCGAAGGCATCGAGGACAATATAGTCATACTTCCTACCTCTCAAAGCAGCTCGCTTGACGAATACCCGGGCATCTTTGACCGTGACTTTCATGTTGTCGTTTTCCTCGAAGAAGAAATATTCCTTGGCGACATTGACCACCGCCTGGTCAATTTCTACCACGTCAATTTTTGCTTCGGGAAACAAATTGTTCAGCGTCATGGGAATAGACCCGCCGCCGAGCCCGGCCACCAGGATAGTCTCCGGTTGCGGCTGTAGTAACAGACCAGCAAAACTCATGCGGGTATAACTGAACACCAATCTGTCGCGGTCGTTTACTTCTACACAGGTTTGGTTCCTGTCACCACGATGTACATTAAAAACCAGGCACCGACGATACCCGTTTTGCACGACCATGATGTCACGATAGATGGAGCGTTCCTGGTGGATGGTTTCCGCCACCGTTTGTTCTACCACGGAAAAATAAAGTAATAGACAAGTCAACAGCACGATACTCTTAGCTAATGGCAAGTAATGAACTTTCTTATCCATAATTTTGTGCCTGCGACCTGCTGGCAGCGTTGTTCAGAAAATAGTTAAACAGCAGAATAAAGCAACCGGTGCTGATTAAAGCAGCGATGGAGCCCCAGAGAATTTGGTTGACATCGAAGTAGAGCACGAAATAAAAACTCGTGCCCAGGGTGCCGGCGGCACTGCCGATGGTCGATACGAAATATAACTTTCCCGCCATGTGACCACTGTGCTCGTGGCTCTTTACCAGTAGTCTCACCGAGTAAGGAGAGATCATACCGAGAATACAGGTGGGCACAAAATACATGGCGATAGAAGCGAACAGGGAACCATAACGGGGATCGTCTATGGTGAGAAAGATGGGCTGCATGATGACATCGGCAAATAAAATTATCGGCAGAGAAAACACCGCGGCGGCAATAAAAAACATCGCATAGGTGACCGGATTCGGGTTACGCATGGAGAGTCTGCCGCCCAGCAGATAACCCAGCGCCAGCGCCAGCATGAAGATAGTAATGATGCTGCCCCAAACATACTGGCTGCCACCAAAATAGGGTGCCATGATGCGCGCGCCCAACATCTCTATGGTCATGATGCAGAAGCCACTGACAAAGGCCACGGCGATTACCACCGCGCCGGGAATAAGCTGAGTTTTAGTCTGATTCACCGACTATCAAAACCCCTTTGGTTGGTTTGTAAGCAAAGCCCCAAAACCCGGGCGCGAACCGGTAAAATAACATCGACCAGCTCAGAATGAAAAGCCTTCGACGCCTGTGAGACGGATTGCTGCGGCAGGAACCGACGATCTTGTAAAGCCGAGAACAGGAATACTCAAACACTGCCCAGATGGCTGCCACCGTCGAGGGCAATAACCTGCCCAGTCATATAGGTTGCCGCTGGCGAAGCCAAAAACAGTGCCAATCCGGCCATATCACGCGGTGAGCCGATGCGCCCCATGGGATTTTCCTTCTCGATGCGGTCCTGAAACTGTGCCAGGGTGTGAGCCATCATCTTGCTTTCGAACGGACCGGGGGCAATGGCATTGAAGGTCAGACCTTTCCTGGCCAGGCTCACGGCGAGGTTCCTGGTGAGAAAATGCACCGCCGCCTTGCTTGCGCCGTAGGCAAAATTTTCCGTACTTGAAATCCGCAGGCCATCGATAGAGCCAATATTTATGACCCGGCTGGGATTCTCGGTGCTGGCATCTTTGGTCAACAAGGGCAAGAGGTCGCGGGTCAGCATGAAGACCGCCCGCACATTGATATCCATCACCTTGTCATAGCCATCGTCGGGGTAGTCTTCGAAACTGGCTCCCCAGGCAGCACCTGCATTGTTTACCAGGATATCGATCTTTTTTTCCCGCTGCTTGATCGCCTTGACGAACAGATTGCGCCCCGACGTGGTAGAAATATCGGCAGGCAGGGCAATACAAACGCCATTGACCGACAATTCGGCGGCGGTCGCCTCGCAAGCTTCCGCCTTACGCGCGGTGATGTAGGTCTTGACGCCATTTTCTACAAAGCCCTCGGCGATCATCTTACCGATGCCCCGTGATCCACCGGTGACGATCGCGGTCTTACCGGCAACTGAAAACATCTCGTTAATATTAAATGACATTCGATACTCCTCTGGCTCGCTAGCTACTTATCTTTCCGCTGATTATCAATTCACACATCTGCTGCAACACATGGGTCTTCTTGACGAAACCCGCGAAGCGTTGATCCCTGGTGAGACCGTGGTAATAACGATAGTAGATTTGTTGCCCAATCACCGCCAGGCGAAACAATCCGAAACAAAAGTAGAACGGAAAATTATCTACTGCCAGGCCGGTTTGCTGCTGAAAGCGGGCGATTATTTCTGCCCTTGTGGGCGCCCCCTCGACATCGCTGGGCATGGTGCGAGATTCGCGAAAAAAATCCGGATCGCTGATTTGTGTCCAATAACCCAGGGTACAACCCAGATCCATTAGCGGATCGCCTACCGTCGACATTTCCCAATCTAACACACCGATTACCTGCAACGGGTCCTGCAAGCAAAAAATTACATTATCCATCTTGTAATCGTTGTGAATTACGCTAGCCTTGCCGCTCTCGGCGGGCATATTATCCATCAGCCACTTGATGGTGGCATCACAATTTACCGTGTCTGGTGTAATCGCATCTTCCCAGCGGCGGCGCCAGCCATCGACCTGACGCAACACGTAACCGGTGGGCTTGCCAAAAGTATCGAGGCCAGCCTCTACCAGATCCACGGAATGCAATTCACTCAAGACATCGAAAAAATTAAACAACTGCTCTCGAACTTGCGCAGTAGTCAACAGCAGAGTCGATGGATACTCCCGCCGTATTACCAAGCCTTCTATATAGCTCATCAGGTAAAAGTCGCAGCCAATAACGTCGTGGTCATCACAGAAATGAATCGGCCTGGGTCCATAGGGGTAAACGTCTTGTAGGGCCGAGAGGATCCTGAATTCCCGGGACATGTCGTGGGCTGATTTGACTGTGCTACCGAAGGGGGGGCGGCGTAATACCCATTGCTCGGCGCCACTACTCAGAAGGTAGGTGAGGTTTGAGTGGCCGCCGGGGAATTGTTTAACGGCCAGATTGGAGACTTTTTCACCCAGGATCGGCTCAAGATGCTGCCTCAGTGCATCCAGATTCAATTCTTCGCCTGCCCTGACAGCACCAGCCTTATCGACGAGATCATCTACTGTCACGTTTGCCTCTCCAAATTAACGATAGGTGACCATGTCTGCCATGTCTGCCTTCTCCAGGTGAGCAAGGTTATTGAATTGGACCAGCGATAGTTTTCCATTGCCGTATTGTATCCGGGTGACTGAGGAGTTTTTTAGCATCCAGTTGGTGCGGATGACCTGCTCGTCAGGAAATTGTAATACTCTTTGCAAGGCCATGGCTATTACGCCGCCCGAGGTAGAGATCAGTACCTTGCTACCACTGCCGTGCCTCGTCATAAGGTCATCGACGACCCCGTGCACCCTGGACTTGAAACTGTCCCAGTACTCAAACTCGGTATCATCAGGCGCTGGCTGCAACTCATTGCGGATCCATTTGGCGGTTGCCACTTCGAATAATTCCTGAAATCGCCTCGGGTCTTTTATTGGCGTTTCACGGTCAAGCTTTCGGCCTTCGCCGGCGACGTAATTTCGCAAGTAGACCCGCATCAAGGGATCGCCGTTATATTCATTAAGGGATGGGTTTTCGATGGATTCATCAGGCTCGCCCCTGACCAGCGAGAGTAATTCATTCGCGGTTTCTCTCTGCCGCAGCAAAGTTCCACTGTAGATACAGTCGAACTGTTCGCCTATGTCTCGCCAGTGTTGGGCAAGAATCTTGACTTGTTCTATGCCCCGCTCACTGAGCTTGTCATAGGACTTCTGACCAAATGAAGCCTGTCCGTGTCGAACCAAGATCAGTTCACTCATTATTCCGGGCCACGGTAGCCTGCTAGAGCTCGGCGAAGCGTGCTGTGTGATAGTCGATATTTCCGAACATCATCGCTAGCGCGGTGACACATTTGAACAGGTGCCCCACGTCTAACTCGTCGGTCATGCCAATGCCACCATGGATCTGGATCGCTTCCTGGCTCACTTTGCGGATCGCCTTGCCCAGTCGACTCTTGGCCGCAGACACCACCCTGGCTTTCTCGATTTCATCGTCACTACTGTCCAGCTTCATTGCCGCCCTGATAATGATTGAACGGGCCATTTGGCATTCTATAAACATATCCACCATGCGGTGCTGCAAGGCCTGAAACGTACCGATCGGGGTGCCAAATTGCTTGCGCACCTTGCTGTATTCCACGGTCTTCTGCAACATCGCTTCCAGTGCCCCTGTGGCTTCGGCACAGACGGCCACGGTGGCCCTGTCAATCACGGTTTCCAGTGCCCCGATAGCCCCACCCGCTACTCCAAGCCTGGCAGCCACTGTCACCTCGACCGCCTCGAAGCTGACCTGGGCCGACATCTTGCCGTCGATGTTCGTGAATGCCTGGATAGAGACGCCCGGCGCATCTGCATCTACCATAAACACAGAGATACCCTCACGGTCTGTTCTAGCGCCGGATTCCCTGGCTACTACCAATAGTTTATTTGCGTTGGAGCCATTGAGTACGGCGATCTTGATCCCGTCTATGGTAACGCTGTCACCATCTACTTTGGCCGTTGTTGCCACGCTACCCGGATTATAACGACTGCTCGGTTCGGCATAGGCGCAGGCCAACTGCAGTCTACCCTCCATGATCTGCGGAATAAATTCTGCCTTTTGTTGCGCACTACCCAGCGCACTAATGAGGCCGCCACCGAGGACGGTGGTCGGTATGAAGGGCTCAACCAACATAGCCTTGCCAAATTCATCCATCATCAAAATCAGATCCACTGCCGAACCACCTAAACCCCCATCGGCCTCGGAGAAGGTAACCGTCAGCCAACCGAGTTCGGCAAACAACTGCCAGTTTTCTTCACTGTAACCGCGCTCACTTGCCATAATTTTATTGCGAGTATCGAAGTCATAACTCTTTTGAACAAATTTCTGCACACTTTCCTGCAGCATTTTCTGTTCTTGTGTATATGAAAAATCCACTGATTAACCTCTGCCTGTGACGTGATGCATGGCTGAATTGCTGGGTTTCATAGGCCCAGCACCGCCTTGCTGATAATGTTTCGTTGAATTTCGTTGGAGCCCCCGAAGATCGACAATTTACGGTTGTTAAAGTAAACCAATGCCGAAGATGCTGCCGTACCAGGCCCTACCGAATTGCCCTGAAACCCGTCTTCAAACTGTTCCGGCAGAAACGGCAGACAATTATAAGCAGCCAATTCCACGAACAACTCATCCATTTTTTGCGCCAACTCGGTGCCGACAATCTTCAGGATCGAAGACTCCGGCCCTGGCGCCTTGCCTACACTCAAAGCGGCCAGTGTACGCAGTTCCACGTACTCCAGTGCCTGCAATTCGATTTCAGCTTCTGCCAGTTTATTTTTGAACATTGAGCTTCCCATCATATTACTGCCGAAGCCATCGTCGGTATCACTCGCGATTTGCTTCAGCGCACGCAGTCGACGTTTGCCGCGAGGCACACCAGAGATATTTGTGCGTTCGTGAGTCAGTAACAACTTGGCATAGGTCCAGCCTTTATTCTCTTCGCCAATAAGATTTTTCGCCGGCACCCGAACTTCGTCGAAAAATATTTCATTCACTTCGGGATAGCCGTCGAGCAGATAGATAGGCTTGAGTGAAACGCCGGCAGAGTGCATATCGATCAACAGGAAGCTGATGCCTTCCTGCTTCTTTACCGAGTTGTCCGTGCGCACCAGGCAAAAAATCCAGTCGGCATACTGACCAAGGGTGTTCCAAGTCTTGCTGCCGTTGACGATATAATCGTCGCCATCGCGAACTGCTGACATTTTCAGGGACGCCAGGTCCGAGCCTGCATTCGGTTCCGAGTAACCCTGGCACCACCAGACATTACTCTCGAGGATGTCGGGCAGAAAGCGCTGTTTCTGCTCGTCAGAGCCATAAGCCATGATCACCGGCGCCACCATTTTCATGCCGAATGGCACTGGTTCCGGCGCGCCGATTAGACCCATCTCGGTGGCAAAAATATAGTTCTGGGTCGCGCTCCAGCCGGTACCCCCATACTCCTGCGGCCAGTTCGGGGCCGCCCAGCCTTTTCTATAAAGAATTTTCTGCCAATTCACCAATTCGTCTTTGCTCAGGCGAATATTGGCATCTGCCTTGTTTCGATATTCACTGGGAAATTCAGAGCTCAGAAATTCCCGCACTTCACCCTCAAACGCCAGTTCTTCGGCGGTAAAGTCAGCATTCACGTCAATTCTCCTCGATTCCGGTGGGCCCGACGCCCCTGCCATACCTGGACCATATCCAGGATTGGAGGTTGAGAGATCGACTCCCAACACCTTCAATTGCTTCAAAAAAGAGGGCGAAGACTACCATTTATGAAGGTCATTGATAAGGGGAAATCGAGCGATTGCCCGGTTCTGAGATAAGTCAGTTTTTAACAGCTAATTGAGCTGTCTCAATGGATTTGGCCCGACAAATACGTTATTCTTCGCACTCTTTTCAACATGCTGTATTTGCAACAATTTTGCCCTGATAATTTTTACTTTAACTGACAGCTAGTTCAATGGAGCCGCCATGAAAATAAACCAACTAACAAAACTGGCTTTGCTGCTGTTTACCCTTAGCGGCATAGCAGCCTGCAGCTCAAGCAGTGAAGAAGTCGATCCGGGTCCGACGGAGAGCGTCGCAGAAAGTGAGTCTGGTATTGACACAGCCGCCCAACGCGCGCAGGAATTGGAAGCCGAGGCCAGGGCCAGAGCCGCCGCTGCGACCGAGCGGATGGAGCGAGCTGCTCTGAGCACCACCGTTTTTTACTTCGACTTTGACGTGGCCGAGTTTCGCCAGGCCGACCGTGAGGTGCTGACATTTCACGCCAGAGACCTGGCCGCCAATCCCCGCAAGCGCATTCGCCTCGAAGGTCATGCCGATGAAAGAGGCACAAGGGAATACAACCTGGCGCTGGGAGAGCGCCGAGCCACAGGCATTCTTAATTACCTGATTGTAAATGGAGCGGCACGTTCGCAAATTGAGACCGTGAGCTACGGTGAAGAACAGCCTCAGGATCGTGGTAGCAGCGATCAGGCCTATCAGCGCAATCGACGCGTAGAAATTGTGGGCCAATAATCCCCGCGGGGGAATAACCGGCCCGCGAGGGAAGCGCCAAGATCAGGAACACAAACCGGACCGAAAAGTCCGGTTTTTTTTGCCTGATGTTTTAGAATTATCCTGCTTCCACAGTAGGCTGTTGAAAAATTAGCCCTTAGAAATAGACATGTTTCGGTTTCGCCGGCTCAAAGCCAACCAGCCAGACCAAGATTGTGAAACCCAGAAATCCGGGCCACAGGTACACCATGACATTGTCCAGGTATTGTGCCGACAGGCCCAGAAACCAGATACCCGCATACGCCAGCATGCCTATCACATGGGTGAGCAGGTAGTAGTTAAGAAATGGAGTGCTGTTATGGGTCAATGGCCAGGATTTGCAATAAAACAACCAGCGCAGCGCAACCACCACGCCCAGCAAATCCGTCGGCCAGAACAACAGCAGATTGGTGTTGTGATGCAGGTCCAGATGGTCGGAGACAAACCAGCTGCCGAGCATAAGCAAGCCGTACACGCCGCTGAAGATCGCAGTGAGCAGGCCCAGGCATCCCAGAATTCTGAAATTGAGCCCTGCGCGCTTCAGCCCGATACGGGAATGGGTAGCGTAATAGGACATAGGAATTTTTTTCAACATCAGGAAAAGAAGCAGTACCGGCACTAACAGGGTAAACGATGCAACCCGGTAACCATCGCTGGCAACGGTTGGCGGTAAAAATTCCATGATCAGCTGGGGGTCGGATAACAGCATCAGTCGCGACCCGTTTTCCGCCACATCGGATTCGACCCCCATCAGACGCCTTCGCAGACTCAGGGGCAGGTACATATCTTCCCACTCAGTCACCGCACGATCGAGATTGCTGTTCGCCAATATATCGAGGGAGAAAGCAATTAAGGCGATCGATTCGTAATGGGCACGCATCTGCTCGCGAAAAGTGTGCCCGGTGATGCCATCATATTGCGCCGCGACTCTTCCCGATAAGGCCTCATCAAGGTAGTCACGGACCCGGGTCGTGCAATTATCAAAAAAATACTGATAGGCATAAACCAGATTATCCGGTTGCATATTCCAAAGCAGCCTGCGGTAGAGGATTTCTTTTTGCGGATTGCTAAGGTTGATCTTGTCCTGCCAGACGGTGCGCTGCTGTCCCCGGTACATGGCAAATTCCTGGTTCGGCGTCGGCGTTCCCAGTCGATAATTCATAATTCCCTTGAAGAAATTGTAGGAGAAGGAAACCACACCGCCACTGACATCGAATATCCCCCAGTTGAAAACGGTGTCGGTGCCGCTGTTCTCGTCATGCACCCGTAGTGCCGTGTGACCAAAGTTGTCCCAAACCTTATCTCCCACATCCACCGTGATCAGGTAGAAGTGTACGCCGCTGAGATCTGCCGGAATTGGGTACTGATCGGAGGCCTCGAGTGGCGTCAGGGCTGTCGATCTCGCGGGCAGAAGCGCCCAGCTCAGGCACAGCAAGAGAAACAAAAATCTGACTCTGCCAGGGTTCGGATGACTTGGACGGGGCACAACAAAACTCATCAGGGCCGGAGGATCCCACGTTGATACTGTCTGATTTGACGAAGAAGCAATCCTACCAGATTTGCAGGCCCCGCAGTCCTAATTCAGGGATCGGCGCGCACAAAAATCCCCACTCTCTGACCGCCGATCAGATGAGTGGAGATTTGCGGAAATGACACCAATACAAACCGGCTAATTAGCTGTAGGTTTTGCTAGGACACGCCTGCTTGTCTGGCTTATCCGCTATGGCTAACAGAGTAGACAATGCTCCCTGAACTGAATCTGAATGGAGGAAAATCGTCACTTATTCGAATGAAATCTTTTATGATATGAGCCAAATCCTTGAGTAATGGCGACACCGGGACAGGAACCCTGAGCAAACCGGGATGCTAGGCTAACTGGAGGGCCAGGTCGCTGAATCGCTGCGGCCGATAGGGAGCGAAGGCGGCAGAAGGTAGCCCGTCGAGGATCTCGCGACGGATTAGCTGGCCCATAATGGCTGCCAGGGTCACCCCGCTATGGGTGACAGCAATATAGACATGGTCGGATCCCGGGATATAGCCAACAATTGGAAAACCATCTTTGGGAAGCGGTCGAAAACCCAGGGTCAATCGTTGCAGAGGTGCTCCGCGCGCGCCCGGAAGCAGTGTCGCGATCCTGTCCAGGATGCGCCTGCCATGCATGCTACGTAGCTCCGCATTGGGAAATTCCTGACGCCCTAGCAGGATATCGCGATGCACCGGGGTCTCCGGCGCATAGGAACTGTCTGTACCGACAATACGGCCGCTGGATGTCTGTTTGAAGGAGACCGGTACTTGCTCATTTACCGTGCGAATAAGCGGTGGCAGAGGCGCACTGTGGGAGAGAATTCCCGGTGAATGATTCAATGGGGCAACATAGTCGGCTTTTGCTGCCAGGGTTGGTGTGTCGACACCCGCCGCGATAACGAGCCGGTCGAGGGAGTACCCGCCGCTGGTAGTGGCTACGCCGGTCAGACGACTGCCGGAAAATTTCAGATCCGTCACTTCGCAGGGATACAGCACCCTGGCGCCATATTTCCTGGCTTCATCGAGAAAACTATTGGTCACCTGTACCGGATCGAGATGCCCATCCAGGCCTGCATAAATGGCGGCCTCGAACGCTCCGGGTGCAAGATTTGGCGCCAGGATAGAAAATTCCTCCGGCCCCAGAACTCGCATTCTATAGCCGGCTCGATCCAGTCTTAACGCCCGCTCACGCAGATTCGCCGCTGCTTCCGGTTCCTGCTTCCACAGCAGGCTGCCGCCCCAGGTGATATCCAGCTGCATCTGCGCTTGAAGTTGGTGATATGCGGCCAGGCTTTGCAACCTGAGATCCCGATAATGCGCATCATCGCTAAAGGCATTCAACCACGCAAAAGATTTACCGGTGGCGCCGCTGGCAGGTGCCGTCTTTTCGAACACAGTGACGTCGGCGCCTGCCTGAGCAAGGTGTAAGGCAATCGAAGCGCCCATGATGCCGCCACCGACAATGCCCACTTTGAGATGTGAGCGCGCTGCCAGCAAAATTCCCGGTGTCGATGCGACGGCGATACCGCCAATGCCAATTAAAAACTTTCTGCGACTCATATCATTCCATACGAATTGATTATTCCCCGGCGTCAGAAAAAAAGACCAGCAAAATGCTGGCCTTTTCTGTTCGGGACGACAGATCGATTACTGGCCTTCTTCGAGCGCCCTCCGTTCTTCCATACGGGCACCGCGAAGGGTGTTTAACATGCCATAGTTGCCCTCGTGGCAGGCATATTCGTACATCAGACCATCGACCTTGGCCATCGGCACCATCGCTGTGATCTTGTCCTTGAAGGTGCTTGGATCATTAATAGTGAACTCGTAGTTCACAGTATATTCATCGACGCGAGTGAACCTTTCCGTCAGCGCCTTGCTCAAGGATGAGCCATAGACACTAAAACTCTGGGTCAGATCATTAAAATTGCGAGTCTCAACCACCAGGGTATCGCCATCGAAGTGGCCCCGGGAATCACCTGACCACTGGCGAATATCGTCATCGATGTGAGCACGGCCATCCAGGGTCACGATGCGGGCATCGTGGATCATTTCCGTCATAATGACGACGGTATCCCTGTTCTGCACAATCTGAACATTATTATTGTAGAGATTGGGAGTAAATGGGGGACCGGCGTTGAAACCAACGATGCAACGTTCAGAAATACCCCTGTCCTCCGGACCATCTTTCGCGATACCGCCGACTACCATGCGAACCGGACGCGTTCCCGGCTCGTCCGGCCCCAAACCACCCACTTGCACCGCCACACCCTCTACGGTTTCAGGTAACCTGCCATTTGCAGGATAAGTAATTAACGAGGTCCGATTATCACCCTCACCTCCCATCTCCATCCAGAATGTGTTGTATCCACCGACTCCGATATTGTTGATCGCCTGCAGGCCTGCTTCCGCTTGCGCCGCAAGCGCGACAACATCCTCCTTGGTGAGAAATTTCTTGTCCGCAAAATAGGCCGGTCGCTGCAGCGGAATGAATGAACTGAAGTTCCACACACCTTGCAAATCAGGCTGCCCGTATTCGGTACGAGGTACTACGTAATCATCCTGTGCACTTACCAGGCCAGGCACCAAAGCTGTCATCAATACCGTAAAAACCAGACTGGTTAATTTCATGCTATCCCCCAAAAAATCCAATATTGACTACAGAACCTGCCGATATTGTAACCCATTTGATCTGCCTTTTATGTTTTAGATGCTATGATGGCGAGCTTTCGGCAGGGCCCAGATAATGGCAGTAACAGAAGGTGGGACGCCAATGCTCCAGAGCACGAAGCCAATTTTGAGGAAGGATTTGACATGAATGGTGCGACTGCATTGATCGAAACCCTGGCTGAGTGTGGTGTCGACTTCTGCTTCGCTAATCCCGGCACCTCGGAGATGCATCTGGTACAGGCATTGGATGCCGTGCCTCGAATGAAATCCGTGCTGGCATTGTTCGAGGGTGTCTGCACCGGCGCCGCCGATGGTGTTGCCCGCATGACCGGAAAACCTGCCGCGACGCTGCTCCACCTTGGTCCCGGCATGGCCAATGGTATCGCCAACTTGCACAATGCCCGCCGTGCTAATTCTCCCATGATCAATATCATCGGCAATCATCCGAATTACCATCTGGGTTTCGATGCACCGCTGACCTCGGATATCGAGACCCTGGCCAGGAATTTTTCCTGCTGGATCAAATCTTCGAGCACCGATGCAAGCCTGGCCCAGGACGGGGCCGATGCCTACACCGCCACGTTGCGGCAAAGCTCTGGCTCTACCGGCCAAATTGCCACTCTAATAATGGGCGCCGATGCGGCTTGGGGAGACTCACCTGGAATTGGAACTCCCAATCCGGTTCCCGTGCGTTCGAAGGTAGGTGAAGCCACTATCGAGTCCATAGCGGACTTGCTCGGCAAGGCTGGCAACACCGTCCTCTTGCTGGAACACCAGGCCATCGAAGCGGATGCCCTCACTGCCGCTGGTAAAATTGCCAGCAAAACCGGTTGCCGCCTGATGACCGGCACCTTCCCCAGCCGTATCGATGGCGGCCCAGGCCGGGTGGCGGTTGAAAGGCTGCCTTACTTCCCCGAACAGGTGCTGAAAACCCTCGAAGGCACCGAAGACCTGATTCTCGTCGGTGGCCAGATACCGGCCAGCTTCTTTGCTTACCAGGGCCTTCCCGGCGAACTGTTGCCGAACGGATGTGAAGTAAGTCGGCTATGTTTTATCGAGGAAGATGCAATCGATGCCCTCAACCGGCTGACGCAACGGCTCGACGCCGAACACGCGACCGTGACCTGTTTCGAGAAGGTCGATATCCCGCAACCCAGTGGCGAGTTGAACACCAGGACTATCATTCAGGCACTGGCGGCCACCATGCCGGAAGATGTCATCGTGGCCACGGATTCCGGCGGCGGCAATGCCGCTTATCCGTTTTGCCAGGGCGCGGCGACCAACTCCTGGTTGAGCCTCACCGGCGGCGCCATCGGCCAGGGAGGTCCCTGTGCCACCGGCGCGGCCTTGGCCTGCCCCGATCGCCAGGTACTGGCTATGCTGGGTGATGGTGGCGCTGCCTACACCAACCAGTGTTTCTGGACCCAGGCCCGGGAAGGACTCGACGTCACCACCGTAATATTCGCCAACCGCTCCTACAATATTTTGAATGTCGAATACGCCAGGCTGGGGGTAAGCGAAGTTGGAGACATCGCCGCCAGCCTGTTCGATATCGGCAACCCCGAGATCAACTGGGTCGACATGGCCAATAGTTTCGGCGTACCCGGCGCCAGCACCGACAGCGCCGAAGAACTCTGCAAACTGTTACAACAGAGTTATGAGACACCTGGCCCGTTTCTGATTCAAGCCAACGGTGAACTACAGCGTTAATGAATGTTAGGTCGTAAAAAGAAAACCCGGCTATAAGGTAGCTCTAATTTTACGAGTCTCTGTGAAGGCGCGCTGCGCTGCCATACCCTTCTGCCTCCGCGGCTTGCACCCCTCCCGGGTGCCCTCCCTCGGTCGGGAGCCTAAGGTCTCCCTCTGTCACTCGGTGCTGCGCCTTTACTGCTGCGTCAACAGGACCCACCAACCCAGTGCGCTCTACACAGCCGCAACTAAACCTCGTCCCATAAGTCTTGACGTTTAATAGGCAACAATCTTCCCTTTCATACGGGAATACCTCAACTCGGACCCTCCTTTCGGGTTTCATATTTTCAAGCCCAGGTAAAATTACGCTGGATTCGACCTAGCTTGGTATAGAATTTTTCCGATTGTTCCTGGTCTGCTTCCTGCTGCGGGAACAATAAGCTAATCATTGGAATCAGCAACAGAGGGATCAACAGGGTCAGGAATGACGGATCACTCCATTCACCCAGGGACTGAGTCAGCTCATACCAGATCTGGGCGAAGCCCCCGGCGGCGGCATTCTCGGCGCCACTGAACAGGCTATTGAACAACCACATCGTCAGGCCGCCGACAAATCCGCCCAGTATGCCCCAGAAGGCTGCTTTCTCCGTGGTTTTCTTCCAGTAAAACACATACCCCACCGCTATCGCCGGCGGAACCACCATGGCGAAACCCAGCAACAACAGCTGCAGCACAGAACTGATGTTGCCGAGCCAGGCAATCAGAGCCGCGGCCGTGCCGTAGACTATGGTAACAATCCGGTACGCACGCAATTTCTTATCGCTGCTATAGTTTTTCGAAGCTGGAATCCAGTCACTCACAAACATAGTGGCACTGGCAAGCAGAATCGGCGCACCCGATGAGATTACCGCTGCCAGGACTGCAGCCAGGGCAATCCCCCCGAGGATGGGACCGGTGTCCATCGCCAGTTGAGCGATATTGAGATAACTGGTCAAACCGCTTTCGGAACCATAGGTCGCCATGGTCAGAATACCGATGAAGCCAGCCACCAGCGGCATCAACGCCGCGATAATTCCGGCCAGGAAAAAGCCCGGAATCAGGTATTCCTGCTTCGCCGCCGAGCTCGCGTAATTGGCGTAGATCGATGCCGCCGGCGTGTGAATAGTGGCGGAGATAAACAGGGCGATGATCGTGGCCCAACCGATACCAATGAAGCTCCACCAGGAAGGCGAATCTTTACCCGCCGCCGCCAGCATCACCTCGGACTGCGCCACAACCTGGTCCCAGCCTCCAATGTTTTGCATCGCGACGAAGCCCACGAGTGTCAGGCCCAGTATGATCACTGTGCAGTGCACTACATTGGTTATGGCGGTTCCTTTCAGACCACCGGTAACGGTAAGCAGGACAATCACAAATCCGCCGATGGCCACGCCTGCGCCGAAGGGCATGCCAGTAACACCACTGACAATCGAACCGATCACGAAAGGCTCGATAATATTTACTACCAGGTATTCAGCCTGCACACAGAGGCTGGTGAGCCATTGGCAGCGACGGGAACCGAAACGCTGATCGAATACTTCACCCACACTGGATAGCCGCAGGCGACGATAGGGTATAGCGAAAAACAGGCCCACCAGGAACAGGGCCGAGAAGGAATTAACGCTGTACCACAGGTGACCGACACCCTCGTTGATGACGTCGCCGGCGACGCCATAGGTGCCAGCGCCACCAATGCGGGTTCCAGCGACACCTGCCGCCAGCATGCCGACACCGAGGGTACCCCCGCCAATGGCCCAATCGGCTGCGCTTCTGTTTCCTCGGCTCAGGTAAATACCGATGCCGGCGAAAAACACCAGGTAAACAAGAATGACGACTGCGGTTATACTCATGCAGGGCTCCCGCTATTATCAAGCAATCACTGATTTCTTGGTTGCAGTGTACTCAGATCACCGTTGAGCCAAGCTCTGACCTGTGTCAACAGCGCAACAATTGATCAACGCATACTACACTACGTGGGGAGTAGGTGCCCCGCGAGAACTCGCGCCAGAAGCAACAACTTTAGCATTCGCCCGCTTGAGGAACACCCGCAAGGAACACTTTATGGCAGACATGCAATCAGATCTGGATGCCTGGCTCAATCAGGTTCGCGAAGAAATCATTGAACCGGATCGTGCCATCATCGATCCCCATCATCATCTGTGGAAGAATCGTTTCGAGCGGGATTATCTCCTGCCTGAGTTGTGGGCAGATACTGGCAGCGGTCATAATATTGTGAAAACCGCTTTTATGGAGTGCCGTGCATTTTATTATCGTGATGGCCCAGAACATTTACGGCCTGCCGGCGAGACCGAGTTCATCGCCAATCTCGCCAGCGCGAGCCGTTCTGGCGCCAGCGAGTCGGGGGCTGGCAAGCAAGCGTCTATCTCGGCAATTATTGCCCATGCCGATCTCACCCTCGCCGGGGAATCGGAAGACAAACTACTGGAAATACTCGATCTGCATCGCCAACACGGCGCTGGTCTGTTTCGGGGCATTCGACATTCCGCAGCTCGGGACAAACATCCCGAAGATCTTTTTATTGTTAGCTCCGCACCACCTTATTTGCACGGCAAGGAATCTTTCCGCAAGGGCTTGCGCATTTTAGCCGACCAGGGACTAACCTATGACACCTGGCACTATCATCATCAGAATCTGGATTTCCTGGATCTAGCACGTGCCGTGCCTGAGTGCACGATGATACTCGATCATTTTGGTACACCCCTGGGTATAGGTGTCTACAAGAACTGTAAGGATGAAATTTTTCAGGAGTGGAAGCAGGAAATTGCTGAGCTTGCCAAATGTGAAAACGTGGTCGCCAAACTGGGCGGCCTGGCGATGCCAGACAACGGCTTCGGCTGGCACCTGGCGGCGCGGCCGCCGACATCGGACGAATTGGTGCAGGCTCAGCGGAGGTATTATCTCCATACCATAGAATGTTTTGGACCCGAGCGTTGCATGTTTGAGAGCAATTTCCCGGTGGACCGTCTATCGGTGAATTACCATGTGCTATGGAACGCATTTAAGAAAATGGCGGCAGGGTATTCCGAAACGGAACAACATGCGATGTTCTATGGTACAGCCGAACGGGTGTATTCCATGCGAGACAGTTAAAGGCAGCGGTAGTGTTACTTGCGCAGGCGTTTGATTACCGCACTACTCATCAGAACTACGCTCTCATCTACCATCAGCTCACAGCGCACGAATACCATAGAGCCCCCACGTTTGATGACCTGCGCCCGGCCCTCAATCAAATCCCCCTGAAAAGCCGGTGCGGTGAATTCATTACTACAGCTAACGGTGACGACACTCTCGCTTTCGCCACCATTTGCACCGAGACAAAGCGTGTAATCCGCCAGCGCCATTAAAATGCCACCATGCACCGAATCGTGGGCATTACAATGATGATTCACCACTCTAAGCGCGGTACGAGGATTGATGCCGTCCATGTAAAAGAAAAAAGGTCCCAGGTAGTTCTCTGCCCTGTCCCCCACCCAATGTCGGTAGTTAGACGGCACATCGTAATCTTCGGGTTTGAAGCTCTCGGGTCTAGAATTCATGGTAGGGGCCGTTAATCATCGTCGTCGGCGTCGGGAATCACCAGGTCGATCGCAGCACCGGCCACCTTGAAAGGCACCTTGGCAACCTCGATGGTGGTATCGACGGCAGCGCCAACAACGGCGCCTACGCAAGCTGATAATGACAGACAGACAAGCAGGCTCATACAGATTTCCGCTAATTTAAAACTACGCCACGCTTTCATTACCATGCCATCTCCAATAAAGAATTTGTTACAAAGTTAGCTGCCAATAAGCTATATCGATAAAATTATCGAACTTGTTTCCCAGTTCCCGAAATTGGCCAATTTCCCGAAAACCCATCTTCTCATGCAAGGCGACACTGCCCGGATTAGGCTGAGCAATGCCGGCAATTAACACATGTATCGGCGTCTTGCGTATTTCATCAATCAACTGCTGGTAAAGTCTCGCCCCCCTGCCCTTGCCAAACTTATCTTGTTGCAGATAAATGCTGGTCTCTCGCGAAAACCTATAGGCCGCCCGCAGCTTCCAGGGAACAGCACAGGCAAAACCGACCAGCTGATTATCCTCCAGCAACACCAGCCATGGGCTCTCTTCATCTGCATTGGCGATTCGTCGACCTATCTCTTTTAGCTCCAACTGTGCCTCTTCGAAGGTAAAATAAGTATTGACGATGTACCAGTTGTATATAGCCGCTATTGCGAAGCTGTCTTCGACGCTGGCGTGACGAATCATCGCGGTTTATCCTCGAATCTTAGAATGTTGTCGATGCCATTGCCGGTATCCACAATATGCGCAAACTCATCGGCTATCAACTTGCTCTTGTCCAGCACTTCCTGCCAATAGGCGAGCCTGCTGTCATAGTCGAAATTTTGGAAATCACTTCGATCCGGTATCTTGCCATAACTGAGATCGGCAACAAATTCCCGCGAGGGTGTGACCAGAACTACGTTATGAAAGTGACGAGGATTTGCCTGCCGCCAGGGCAACTTTTTATCAAACCAACCAGGTATTACCGCCGCGGAAAAATGTGGATACAGTACCAACTCACGGCCAGCATGAAATGGCATATCGAAATGGTAATCGGTGATACCACCATCCCAGTAGAGACCGGGTTCAGCACCACTGATATCACGCACGCCCTCCAGTGCAAAGGGGATCGAGCCGCTGGCGATCATCACCTCCTCCAGATTTTCTACACTCAGCTTATGGACGACGGTGGCCAGATCGCTTAATGCAGTCCAGGGTGATGTCTGCCCCATATTGGAGAACAGGGTGCGTTCAAAAAACAGTGACAGGGTTTTGCGACTTACGAGGTTGCATGCAGCGCTCGCCAGCAGGGCAAGAACTTGTAAGGCAGCGAACCTGGAAGCCCCCAGACCCCGCACCCGGGACGTGATGATGTGGGTTCGGAAGTACTGATTTTCAACAATCTGGCGGGCGCCGTCGCTACCCAAAACTTCAGACAACATAGCCCTGGCTTTTTCGCTTATCTCTGCCGCGGTGGGTTGGTCGGAGTATTTTTGACGACTGTAGAGCCTGGCCAGGCGCTCGATGGCCGACACCGGGTCAGATATAGCAAGACAGCAGAGTCTCCAGGCGCCGGCAGAAGATCCAAGGGTAATCAGTTGCTGCTCCCGTCGCGGGAAAAATTCTCCGAACAGATAGCGATCCAGGCCGTACAATACAAACCATTTTGGCCCGCCCGAGGCCCCCACCAATACCTTGAATTGATCTGCTTTGAGCCCCTCACGGCGAATCTGCTGCAGCGCCGTTGGACCGGCGTAAATGGAAAGAGAAGACATGACCCGGGAATGATATAATCAGCGCTTCCTGCAATCCAGAGGCACTTTGCTGGCAACTACGCCCTGTTGTCATGCCAAGGCCTAAAGACCTTAACCTATTACCCATGCCAAGCTTTAAGCTCCAGGACCGTAAAACCCTGCTCTACCTGTTAGCCATTGGCAACACTATCTCCTTTGCGACCTGGCAGGTGGTACTCAATAATTTCGTCATCGAACAATCGACGTTTACCGGCACCGAGATTGGCATCCTGCACAGCCTGCGCGAGGTGCCGGGTTTCCTGGCATTCACAGCCATCCTGGTAATGGTCTACATCCGGCAGCAAACCTTTGCCCTGCTGAGTTTGCTGACACTGGGTATAGGTACGGCCATCACTGCGTTTTACCCCATGGCACTGTGGCTGTACTTCAGCACGGTGGTCATGTCTATCGGTTTTCACTATCTGGAGACACTACATAATTCATTGAGCTTGCAATGGTTGGAAAAATCGGAAGCGCCTTTGGTGCTGGGCCAATTACTCAGTGTTCGCGCATTTTGCAACCTGGCCGTGCTGGGTACGCTGTATATCTATCTGATGTTCTACGCAGCCAACTATCTCTTTATCTATGTGATCGCTGGCAGCATCAGTATCGCCATCGCACTGTTTTGCTGGAAAGCCATACCCCATTTCGAAGACAGAGTCGTGCAGAGAAAGGAGTTGTTTCTGCGCAAACGCTATTGGCTCTTTTACCTGCTGACATTTTTCGCCGGGGCGAGACGACAGATATTCGTCGTCTTTGCCGGCTTTCTGCTGGTAGAAAAGTTTGAATTTCCGGTGGAAAATGTGGTGCTGCTAACACTGATAAATGCCGCTCTCACATTCTATCTGGCACCTAAAGTGGGTCGCCTGATCGGCTACATCGGCGAAAGGCGGGCCCTGACCCTGGAATATGTCGGCCTGATCATTATCTTCGTCAGTTACGCCTTCGTGGATACCGTCGCCGTGGCGGTAGCGCTTTACCTCCTGGATCATCTGTTTTTCGCCATGGCGATCGCCATCAAGACCTATTTTCAGAAGATTGCCGATCCCGCTGACATCGCCGCCACTTCCAGCATCAGCTTTACCATTAATCATATCGCTGCGGTGATATTGCCGGCCCTGCTGGGCCTGCTGTGGGTGGTTAATCACAGTGCGGTGTTTCTGGCCGGTGCGGCCATCGCCCTGGGCTCCCTGGTGCTGACGCAATTGATACCGGACCACCCAAGGCCCAGCTTCGAGACGCGATTAAACAGTCAGCAACTCGCCTAGGAAGGAGCACGCAGACCCCTGCATGCTCATTATTCATAGCGCATACTATCGATCGTAAGTTAATCGGGAGACTCGAAAACAGGGCTGGACAAGCCAGCCCGGTTGGATGGGTTCGGCAGTATCGCGTCTACTGTCCCTGGTTGAACACCAGGGTGAAGCTGACGGGGACGGAACGGCTGATGCTGGGCAGGCCCGCCACTTCTCTCAAGGCTTCGACGCCCCCTACCAGGCCGGCAGAATCGGCAGTAACGATGATCGGTTTCAAGGTTGAAGCCACCACTCCCGCTTCCAGGCGCGTCACCATTAAATCGGCAGTGAGAGCGATCGAAGCGCCATGTAATGACAGCGCGATCTCGATCTGCATGACCTCACTGGCACCCGGTTTCATGGCGCTTATCGCTTCCAGATCCACCTTGCCGGTGATATTGGCATCCGGAAACAGATTGGTTTCAAACAACATCGCCTGCATGCGCTCGTTGCGAATCTGAATCATGGTGTTCACACTGGCCAGTTCGATAGCGATTTTCACCTCACCAGCATCATCTATGCTGCCGGACAGCACATCGAAGGTGTGTACTTCGGCAACATGCTCTGCCTTCACCGTGACGAAACTGAGGGTAGAGGCTGCGTTATCCAACGACCAGTGGGCATTGGCGGAGCCGATAAACACGATCAGTGCGAACAGGGAAAGTACGGTCTTCAGCAGGGAATGACGGGACATGCTTTTCTCCTTTGAATATCAATTGCGTTAATGAGTGAGGCTCGAAACGGCCAAGCTTCCTTGTATTGATGATAATGCGAAAATGCTTCGAGATACAATTTGATTGATGCAAAATCTCCAGCGCAAGCTGAGTTTGAGGATTATCCACAATTGGGCATGGTTTTAGGCTTGTGTGGACCTCACGAAAGGTTAAAATCCTCCCTCAATTAACTAGTTGCCAAAACATGTCTCTGCAGATCCCCAATATCGACATCGACACCAACCTGGAAAATCCGGCATCAACCCAGCCAGCACTGCCCATGCCCTGGCCCTTCGAGTTACCCCAACTGCAAGCAATCGCCAGCAAATGGATAAGCACCGGTGACTACAGCAATCAGGGCGAGGGGATTCAAATTTCCTGGTACCGGCCGGAATCGCCGTGAAAGCCACCACTGCCAGCCCCACCGTTAAACGGCTGCTACTCATCGGTGGTGGCCACAGCCATCTCACCATACTCAAACGCATAGGTATGAACCCGGTACCCGGCCTCGCTGTCACCCTGATCAGCCGGGACATCAACACACCCTACTCAGGCTCGCTACCTGGCTATATCAGCGGCGCGTACGAGCACGATGAAATTCATATCGACCTGCGACCCCTGGCGCAGTTCGCCGGGGCACGGATCATTCAGGCAGAGATTGAAGGTATCGACCTGGATGCCAGGAAAATAATCTGTGACTCCAGGCCCGATATCGAATTCGATATGCTGTCTCTGAACATCGGCTCCAAGCCCGATGCGGCGAAGATTCCCGGCGCCGATCTCTACGCCGTCGGCGTTAAGCCCATCAGTGATTTTCTTCGGAACTGGCAGGAAATTTACCGCAGCGCCATTGACGTTCTCGGCGATGACCCCGCCGAATTCTCATTGGCAATCGTCGGTGGCGGGCCCGCCAGCGTAGAGCTCGCCTTCGCCGCTCAACATCGCATTCATGAGCAACTTGGCATCAAGTCTTACCAATCGTCTGGCCTTAAAATTCAGATAATCACCGCCGACGATGGTGTGTTAAAACAACACAATGCCAGGGTGCGCCAGTATGTCACGGAGGAATTAGGCGGCAGGAAAATCGAGATTCTCAGCGATCATAAAGTAACGGAATTTCAGGCTAACACCATCATCTGCGAAGATCGGCGAACCATCACTGCCGATAGAATAGTCTTCGCTACCGGGGCAAGTATCCCCGATTGGCCCGGTGAAATCGGGCTTGCAATTGGCGATGACGGCTTCATCGAAGTCAACAGCTTCTTGCAGTCTACCAGCCATGAATTTGTATTCGCAGCCGGCGATGCCGCTACCATAAAAGGAGAATTGAGGCCAAAGTCCGGCGTCTATGCCGTACGCCAGGGCAAGCCCCTGGCGGAAAACCTGATTCGATTTGCCACCGGCAAGAAATTAAAGGCATTCAAACCCCAGCAACATGCACTGGCCCTTATCAACCTCGGCAACAACACCGCTATCGCCTCACGCAACAAACTGTTTTTCAAAGGCAGGGCGATATGGGCTCTGAAAAATAAAATCGACACCGCTTTTATCCGCAAATACTCGCGGCTTCCCGAGATGGTAGTTCCCTTGGATTTGACCGCTGGCCTGGTGGACAGAGACACAGAAGAGCGACTGAAGAACCATGCCATGCGCTGTGCCGGCTGTGCTGCCAAGGTAAGCAGTGATGTACTTGCGGATGTCTTGCAAGAATTACCGCCTCACGCCCGGGCAGACATCCTAAAGTCTGCTTCCGAGGTTGAAGATGCTGCCGTGATCAGGCTGGATAATGGCCGGGTGCTGTTACAAAGCGTGGATCAGCTGAAGGCATTTATTAATGACCCCTGGCTGTTCGCGAAAATCGCCACCAACCATTGTCTCGGTGACATCTATGCCATGGGCTGCTTCCCCCATTCGGCATTGGCCATCGTCGGTCTGCCCTTCGCTGCGGAAAAAATCACCCGTCGTGAACTGAGGGAAATCATGCTCGGTTGCAGCGAGGCACTGCAAGAAAACGACTGTGCATTAATTGGCGGACATTCTGCCGAGACCGCGGAGCTGCAATTCGGTTTATGTGTTAACGGTTTTGCCGACGAAGACGCGTTGCTTGTTAAAGAAGGCATGCAGACCGGAGATGTTATCATTCTCACCAAGCCCCTGGGCACCGGCACCCTGCTCGCCGCCGATATGCGCTATCGTGCGAGCCATCGCTGGATCGACGCGGCCCTGCAACAAATGCTGATCTCCAACCGGGAGGCTGCAAGATGTTTTGTCGACATACAGGTGAACGCGTGTACCGATATCACCGGATTCGGGCTGGCGGGCCATCTGCTAGAGATGATGAAGGCAAATAATGTGGAAGTCGAACTCAGTATCTGCGACCTGCCGGCTCTCGATGGCGCCCTGAATACCCTGGGAGATAAAATCTTCAGCTCCCTGCAGCTGGATAACAAGCTGGTGCAGGAACATATCTATAATCACGAGGCATTCCAGAACGAGCCGATTTTCGAGATACTGTTTGATCCACAAACCGCCGGCGGACTCGTAGCCAGCGTGCCCGAGGCCAGGGCAGAAGCCTGCCTGGTAGAACTCCGAGCCGCCGGATACCCCCACGCCACCGCCATTGGCAGGGTCTCGAATACCGCTGCCGCCGCCCCTGCACTCATCCTGAAATAGACACTATCCAATTGATATATAAAGCTTTTAACGGTCTTTCTCCAGTCGTAACCAGCGCTAATTACTGGAACTTGGCGGCACCCTGCGCTATATTCGCGATCACAGATTATTGTTGCTCTCGGCGACAAAAAAACCCGGGCCAGATGAATCGATGAAATTTTTTGTGCCGTATCCAATTAGAGCTAGTGGCAGATGCCGGCGAGCGATCTCAGTCTTCTCCTTTATTTGCCTGGCGTCGGCACTGCTACAGAGCACCTCAATCTATGCCCAGAACGATGCCGGCGCCAATACCGTTATCGATCGCTATGGTAACTTGGACATTGAACGCACCGGACCCACCATCGATGCCATTCTGGCACAGAAGCTGTATCGCCGCGGCAACACCTACAGCAATTTGCAGCGTTACGAAGAAGCAGTCGAGGAATACCGCCGGGCGATCAGCGCCGATCCCAACTTCTCCGCAGCGATTCGTAATCTCGCCAACACCTATTATTTTCTGGAACGCTACGACGAGGCCAAACCTCTCCTCGCCCGCTTCATCAGATTAGAAACCGAAACCACGGCTGCCTTGATCGCGGCGGTTTTCACATTAGGGGAGCTGGAGCGCGCCGATGGCAATTATGAAGTTTCCATCGACTACGACCTACAGGCGATCGGTCTCGATCCATCGAATGATTCACAAATTCATGTCATGGCGAATACTTACAACAATGCCGGCGACGCGGATAAAGCCATCCAGATCTATATCAGAGGCATTAGCACAATTCCAGGCAATGGGTTTTTTGATCGCAGCCTCGGACGGATCTTCGAGACCGAAGGCCGCCTGGATGAGGCGCTGGCGGCTTATGAATCCGCCGCCGCCAAGAATCCGGATTCGGCTTTCTATGGGGATCTGGTCGATTCGATCCGCAGGCGGCTGAATCGATAGGCAGCCTTGAGTCAGACCCTGCATTCGAACGCGGCCTTTGCGTCGTTTTCCTGCTGGCAGATCGGCTGCGCAATTATTCAAGCGCGGTTGACGGGCAGGCCTTCCTCATTCCAGCGCAGTAGTCCGCCGCTTATATTTGCAACCTTCTGCCAGCCAGCTTCCCGCAATATATTATAGGCCAGTACCGATCTCTTACCGGAACGGCAGAGAGTCATGACTGGTACCTTCTGCGGCACCTCGGCGATGCGGTCCCGCAGCTCATCCAGGGGAATCATCTGCGCCCCGCTAATGCGCGTACTCTCCTCTGCCGTTTCCACCGTGGTACGCACATCCAGAATATGAATGTTATGAATATGGCTCGCCACCCACTGTGGTGAGATTTCCAGCACACCGCTGTAAGTCGTCACTACCGGCGCCCAGTCCGGTTGCGCCGGCAGTTGATCATCTGCTGGTCGTCCGGCTTTGATATTCGCCGGTACCGCAAATTCAAGCTGCATGGGATGGGGTAATCGGATGTTATCCATATAGGTGACAAAGTCATTCTCATTGGCCTGCCCACCGATGCGAGGATTCAATTTTTTCTCCTCGCCGATACTACTGGCTGTGCGACCTGAATAATCATGAGCCGGATAAACGATGCACCGATCCGGTAGCGCAAACAGCCTGCCCTTGATGGAATGGAAAAGCTTCTGCGCGGATCCCTGTTGGAAATCCGTACGGCCACATCCCCTAATCAAGAGGCTGTCGCCGGTAAATATCATGGATTCATCTTCGAGTAGATAGCTGATACAGCCGGCCGTATGACCGGGCGTCTCGATAACGGTCAAGGCATGTGCACCAAATTCCACCCGGCTATCCTGGCTCAGGCTCCTATCCAACATTTCTATGTTCGACTGCCCCGAGGCCATTATTTCGCAGCCGGTCATGTGTTTCATCAACCAGGCGCCGGTGACGTGGTCGGCGTGACAGTGGGTTTCCAGGCAGGCCAGTAGCTTCAGTTCCAGCTCACGCACCAGGGACAGGTCGCGCTCGTGCCGCTCGTATACGGTATCGATGAAAACTGCCGCACCGGAATCTGCGTCAGCCAGCAGATAAGAGAAGGTCGCGGATGTTTGATCGAAAAGCTGTTTAAAAATAAGTGATTCGGCCATGGCTAATGCGGCTCAGTCTCCGTTATCCGCGAGGGGTTGGTATTGATATGTTTATATATCAATCGATATACGGAACCCACTGAATACGCATTCGGTGGGTTCCTAGACAAGACTGCTGAGGAAATCGCGAATCAGCCTGGCAGTTGCTTCGGGCTGCTCCTGTTGCACCCAGTGCCCGGCGCCAGGGACCACAGGCGTTGAGCGCATATCACTGCAAGCTCTCTCCTGCATACGCTCGTAGGCTCCAGGACTCTGATATCTGCCCCAGTCGCTGGCCCCACTGATAAACATGGAAGGCTGATCGATGGTTTTACCCGCGTACACCTGCATCTCTTCCGCGCCGATACCGGTGCCGCCCATGCGATAGGAATTCAAGCCACCTTGAAAGCTGGTGCGTCCGTACTCCAGCGCATAGACCCTTAATTCTTGTTCAGGCAGCCATTGATTGGCCGCGATTTCGGCCGCGGAGGGCATGACTTCCGCCACGGTTTCTGCCATGCCCTGGTCGAGGTTCATGATGTAGTAGTTCGGCATCTTCGCCCATTCCAACGCGGTACGAGCAGCCAGGACATGGGGTTTGTTACCCTCCCAGTCGGCGCTCTTGAAATGATAGTAGCCACGAATAAAATCGTGAATGCCCTGTTCCGCGTGCCACATATTCTCATTCGCAGGACGGGTTCTGTAGTAGCGCTGATAGTGCTTTCGGGGCCGTGGTAACGCGGCAAGATCATCGTAAATGCTCGGCCCGGCAGCGGCGGCTATAGGCGCAGGATCATCTGCGGTGTCGAACGGCAGCACCGCAGTGCCACCGAAGGGTGCGCTCATAAGCACTACCGATCGAAAGATATCGGGACGGGTGACCGCGCACCAAGCAGCCACAGGTGAGCCGTAATCGTGACCTATCACAGCGGCGACCGACCTATAGCCAAAGGCCGACACCAGGCCCATTGCATCCCGTACCCGATTGAGCATTCGAAACGGAGTGAGGTCCGTATCGTAATCTCGACTCCATCCAGTGGTACGCCCGTAGCCACGAAGATCGGGTGCGATGACGTGATAGCCGGCCTCGGCCAGCGGAATCATCACTTTTCTCCAGCTATACGCCAGCTCGGGAAAGCCATGCAGCAACAGCAAGGCGCCTCGGCCGCTTACTTCATGCCCGGCCTCCAATACATGCACCCGCAGGCCATTGATATCGTGAACAAAACGAGACCTGATACCGGCAGGTAGCCACGCCGTAGGATAGGGTCCGATAGCATCGCCGAAGCTTTCGGCCTGGGCAAATACCTTGCTGGCAACGACCGGGGCCGCCCCCAGAATTGACAACGACGTCAGAAATTGTCTGCGCGAATATTCATTCATAACTGCGGTCTTGTTAGAGCCTTATCCATGCTCTGCGATCTTTTTCCCTACGCTGGCCTTTCCTACGCTCATCTCCTGTCGACGCTACTGCCGCCTGGTCCGTGCCCCTGCGATCATTCTCTCTTCGCTCGTCATACATCATTCAGTCCTCGGACCCTGGTTGAGTGCTAACTTTAGCCTGTCTTCGCCCTGTCGTCATTAATTCGGAAACTACTATATTTTTGCCCTGACGCCAATCATCCCGACGTCCGCAGTCAAATTTTATCCTTGCAGATGTTGCTGAAAGAATGTCGTTATAGTCTATCTTATGTGTTCAATACTGGAATAGGGTAGATACCAGAGATCCTTATTGCCAAAACCGCCGCTTCTTTCGGAGTCAAAGAAGAAGGTTTTAAAATCCGGCGAGAAGGCTGGACATCGATCATGGCGGTCGGAGTTAACCGACTCGCCAAGATTGGTCAGCGTAGTCCATCCGCCATCGTTGGTTCTGGATGTCACATAAATATCTTCGCCCCCAAATCCACCTGCCCTGGTAGTGGTAACGTAAAGCGACTGCCCGTCTGCGGACGGCAGCGAGTGATGCTCGCTGGCTGCAGAATTTACATTCGGTCCGAGATTCACCGCCTGTTGCCATACGCCATCAATTTTTTCAGACATCCAGATATCATTACCACCGAATCCGCCGGGGCGCGTCGATGTCCAATAGGCGAATTCCCAATTTTCGCCGCTAAAATACAGGCAGTGATCAGCATCGGGTGAGTTAATCGGTGCATCGAGATTTTCCGGTGCAGACCATGCACCGTTGACAAGCTCGCTAACCCATATATCTGGCCCGCCATGCCCTCCCGGCCTGGTGCTCATGATGTAGAGTTGTTTGCCGTCTGGAGAAAGCAAGGGCTCGACTTCGACATATTCATCGGTGCTTACTGCGCTGACGATTTCAGGTTCTGTCCAGCTATCTCCTCGGCGATGAGCAACACAGATATCTCCTCCGATTCTGCCGTCCCGGTCGAAGCAGTTGAAATACATGGTTTGACCGTCTGCTGTAAAGGTGGGTTCTGCATCTCTGGCTGCGGAATTAATGACGGGACCCATGTTGGTAGGTTCGAGAATTTGAGCCAACAACAACGAGGGCGTCAAAATTGAACCTAACAGGGCAAAAATGCCTAATTCAAATTTTCTTCTCATAACGATGCTCCAATAACGCTGCCCGGCTGCGTGACTGCGTCCAGTACCTGACGCCATTCGTTCACTTCAATAATCCCTGCTCTTCCATTCTGGCCGCGCGCAGCATGGCCGGAAGGGAATAATTTCCTTCATGGCAGGCATATTCATACAGCTTGTTTTTTGGGTCCATCCGACGCAGTGGAATTTCGGCCGTGAACGGCTCACTGTACATATTTTTATCGATGACGGTATAGCGAAGCAGCAACTCGTTGCCGGAGACCCGCGTGTATTCCTCGCTTAACTCGAATGCGCCGGAAGAGCGTAAAATACCCGTGGACTGCTCCGGCCTGAAATTATTGCTATAAACCATCAGGGAGTTGCCCTCGTAATAGGCGACCGAGTCTCCCATCCACTTATCTCCGGGGTAGTTAGTAGTTTCATCGCTGAGGCGAATAATTCGAACCATACTAAAATACTCTCCCAGAATGACCACGTAATTTTCATTCTGGACAATCTGGATGTTGCGCACCGGATTATCGCCGCCGGGGTTACCGGTGCCAACGCCACCGAATACTCCCAGCAGTGGCACCTGGGTTCCAGGACTGAGGCAACGTTCGAGGACGCCTCTCATCTCCGGACCATCGAAGCGGCCGAATCCCTGCTCACGCCATTCGGCGTATATATCCCTGGACCCAGGTAAAATCGGCATCCTGCCATTCTCAGGATCGATGATGAACGATGTTCGATATTCACCACGAACCCGCGCAATCTCGGTCGGCATGATTTCATAGTTACCATCGGCCTGCTGATCGATAATACCACCAGCCGCCGGCGCCGACCGATGGGGATCCAGCGCCGCTACTCTTGCCCGATCCAGGATTTGAGCGCGATCCACGAGTGATTGTGCCTGCGCTTCAGAGTATCCCTGGGTGGTACCCAGGTGCACAGGCCTTTCCAAGGGAGTTTGCGAGGGATTTGTCCATAAACCCTGCAAATCCGGATAGCCATGTTCGGTTAAGGGTACAACATAGGGATCGGATTGTTGGGCGAGAACCCCACTACAGGCTGATAAAATAACTGTAATGACAATACCACGACATAAGGTCAGTAAATGTCCTCGCTGTCGAGTCCGCAGCACTCGAAAGCGCAGTGTGGCTGCGCATCTACTAACACCGGTCACTGGATAGTAATTAAGGGTTTGCCGGAACTTACGGCGTTGATAGCGTCGACATTGCCAACATCCTGTTGATGCATCTGCAACAGTGTTCGGCATCGTCTCCTGGGAACCCTGCTACCCACGCTGGCGCGCTCTTCGCAATAAACTTGCTCCCACTGACCCACGGTTTGGTTGTAGGCGAGGATTTCCTCGTCAGTCATGACATTAAAATTCATCGCTGCCGAGTTACAGGATACGAGGAAAAACAAGGCTACCGATAACAACGATATCATTTTCATTGTGAATTCCCTGGTCTGAAAATGTTAGATTGGCTGTTCCATAATACCAACCGATTGCGGTCTTTGGCATCAGGAATACAGCAAGCGCCGATTCCACAAGCCGCGTCCGCTACAAGTGGGGAAAGTCATCACTCGCCGCAAATTGGATATAACCCTGTGCCATTGCGCGGGCGCAGTCGCCCGGCGTCGGGCCGCCATCAAAATATCCCCGGCAGGGCTCTTCCACCAGCGCGGGCAACTCCCTTCTTACCCAGTCGCGAGCATCATAGTATAGCTGAATATCATCTGAACTGGTTTCTACGGCAGTGATTGCCGTATCGGTAAAGGTAATCTCAAATGTATCTGTTACGTCGAAATCAATTCCCAGCGCAAGCATGGGGTCGTCCTCGACTGTAATCGAACAACTGACAACATTCGCGGCTTTAAATTCGCAGCGCTTACGATCTACAATTTTATAATTACCACCCTCGGCCCAACCCTGGTAATACGTGATGGCCAAGACTGATCCAGCCGCCGATGAAAGCGTGGCTTCAAGTGCAAGGGGGTCGAAGGAATAGAACGCGTCGATAAATGCTTCGGCTGTCGACAGATAGGATTCGTCATCGATTTGAATTGTGGTTTCAACCGATGCATCACATGCCAGCAGTGCGATAAGCATGACGAGTTGGCTGCTAAGACTTCGCATTATTCTTGATTTAGGGGACCAACTTAGGGACCAACTTTGGGGACACCCATACCTTGCACCCTACCTTAGTAAGGGTAACTTGGAAGCCTTGACATCCCGGGCCTCCACCATTCCGGTAGGGGAGCCCAGGTATCACGATTTGGCATCTCCACCTTCGGCAGACTCTGGGCGTCGAGCACCGTGCCTTCCTCGACGACGTCGTTCAGGAACAGCAGATAGGCCGTCAACGCATAGACTTCATCGGCGCTGAGGGTTCCCTCTTGATACAGCGGCATACCGCGATTGATGAAATCCCATACCGCCGTCGCGTAGGGTGCGCGAATCGGCAGTACTCGCCCCAAAGCCCAAGGGCCTGCATCTGGCCCTGCATCGCGTTTGACCAACCTGGGAGCGGGGCCTCCCGTCCCTGTGGTGCCGTGGCAGCCGGCGCAGGCTTTCTCCAGATAGAGCTGCGAGCCTTCGCCCACCGATCCGCTACCTGCCGGGAGTTCCTCTCCCGTTGGACTGATGGAGATATCCCAGGCACGGATTTCTTCTGCGCTCGGGGTCCGTCCCAGACCATAGGTAGGCGACTGGGCTTGCACGGAGATTCCTAACATCAGCGGCAAAGGCAGAAGCAGTCTAAGAAATCGCATTGTGAACGCTCCCATCGCTCTCGACCCGCCATGGCTGAATCGAATTGTCCTGACCCTTCACTCTGGCTGGCTGGCCCCGCTGGGTCCAGTACTCGATAGCCTGGGCTCGCGACGGTTGTACACTGCCTAGTACGTCTGTGCAGCGCGACTGCAGCTCGCACTCCTGTCCGTCCCACTCCCAATTGAACGTGAATCGAGTATGAGCCATAGGATGTGCCGTCCCGCGAATTTCGGCGTCAACCCAGCTGCGACCACCGTCGGTGGTTACTTCCACCCTGGCAACGGCTCCACCACCGGACCAGGCCAGGCCACTGACCTCATAGAATCCGCGGCCAGGCAGCTGTTGCCCCCCGGACGGATAGGTAATGACCGATTTCGGTCCGATCTGCATACCCAGCGCGGCATCATCGGAGTCCTGCCGAAGATGTCCGTAGTCGTTGTAGGTCATGTAGAACTGGTCCACCACCTTGATGCGCCGCAGCCACTTGACGTTAAGGATGCCTTCGAAGCCGGGAACCAGCAGTCGCAGCGGGAAGCCTTGCTGGGGCCGTACCGCCTCGCCGTTCATGCCGTAGCACACAATACAGTCGTCCATGGCCTTCGCCATGTGAATACTCGACGCCCCTACCACATTCTCTACCCCTTCTGCCACGATCCAGTCGCCCCCATCTTGCACGCCAGCCTCCTTGAGCAGCGTGGACAGCAGCACGCCGGTCCATTCGGCGCAACTGGTCATGCCATGGGTTTCCTGGACTGTCCGGTGACGGCGATTGGCTCGATTCCCCGCACACTCGATAAAATGCATACGGGTCACGGAAGGCAGACGCTTCAACTCCTCCATGGTGAAAACCAGCGGATTGTCCACCATGCCGTGGATCATAAGACGATGCTTCTCGGGATCGATATCCGGCACGAAGGAGCCACGCGTGGTCCCCATATAGTGGAGCGAAGATGGCGTGATCACCCCCACCGAATCTTGCAGCGGCGCCGCAATATGAAAGTCCAGCCCGAAGGTATCGGGTGACGCTCTGCCGCCATGCGGTATGCGCACCGATGTCACGTAACTGGAGCGCTTGCCATAGCCGACGAGTTCATCGGTGCCCTGAATGAATGCCTCAGGTCCTTCCAGCTGGCCGCTCGCGGACTTTGCTGCCGCTCCCAGGGTCACCCCACCGGCCAACGCTACCCCGCGCTTCAGGAATTCCCTTCGATCAGATCGTTTTGAACCCATGGTTCTCTCCTAGTCAGCTAAACTTACCCGAAAATCGTTTCTCCCCTCCGTCAAAAGTATACTCAATGCGTTATGGGCAAGCAACGAATAGGGAAACCACTCAAATCCAGCCCCAGTTTCCAGACTAATGAGGTATTCAGAGGCCTGTGCTGGACTCTTCGCCCAAATAAGGAGACCACCGAATAGCAAAGTTGATCCCGCTGCAGGTCGATACCCTCAACATCCAGGGAGAACCAAAATTCCGCAGAATCCTTATCCGCAATTCATTACTCAGCTAAAATCTCGTCAATAGCACGATACAGTGCCGCGCGACGAGCAGAGTACTCACGGCCAGTAGCAGCGGCCCAGGCACCCAACACAGCGATTACGGTTTCAGTTTCGGGGTTGATGTAAATACCCTGACCGTAGATTCTTATGCCTTGAAATGCGGGACTCTCTAGAGTTGTTGCAGGAATTCCGCGATAGCAGGATTAACGATTTCGGGATGGGTCATGTTTGCCGCATGGGCAGCGCCTGCAACCCTTATCAAGCCCCGACAATCTGGCAATTGGGCGCTCATGAGTTCAGCGGTCTCGATGGGTATTGCCTGGTCATCTTCACCATGTATCACCAGTACCGGACAGCTGACTTCAGACACACGATCGCTAATATCGTCTCTGCCGAGTAAGGTCTCGGCGGGGTATTTGAGGCCATACCGGTCTCTGGATTCCCAGATTGCAATCCACTTTTTGGATAATTCGACTTGATTGATAATAAGACCTGCGACATTGACACCTACTTCGCCCAGGGGTTCGTCGCTCATCCAATGGTTAATCATCTGCCGGTAAGCCTGTATCGTTTCGGGAGGGTCTACATGCGCACCTGAGTCAATCAATACCATAGCTCTCACCCGTTGTGGATACCTCAGCGCCGCTCGCAGGGAAAGGTATCCACCCTGGGACATCCCCAGCAACACCGCCCGGTCGATACCGAGATGATCCATGAGTGCAACAGCATCATCCGCCGAATCCCAATAACTAAAGGGGCCGGCTACCGGCGTATCTCCAAATCCTCTTTCATCCCAGACCACACAGCGATAATTACCACGAAAACTATCGAGCTGGGCCTCGAACATTGTCCTGTCCATGAGAAAGCCATGACTGAATATCAGCGCCGGCCCATCTCCACCGGTGTCGTCATAGGCGATACTTTGTCCATTTATCTTCGCTATCGGCATTCATCTCTCCCTGGGCTGAATTAATTGGACACCCGCATACTATATTTAATCAATACGCAGAGTTAGCTAAATATTTTCGTCGGTGGCAAATGTCTCGCTGCCCGCAAGAAAAAGCAGTCATTGAAAATTCTTTACTCTCGACGCTACTTATTGCAGCATCGACAGCTGCCTTTTTAACTGATTCGGATATATTTGAACAAATGCCGGCCGAAGCTTGAGGCAATAGAATATGGGAACATCAGCCGTACTTGCCTGTAGCTTGATGTTATTCGGCCTGGTTTCTGAACCACTGTACTCCCAGCAACAGGAGGCTAGCGCGGTAACTGATGACAGTGCAAATCTTGGTTCTTCCTGTTGAACATCGATGGTGCCGAACTAAAGTTGAGCGAGCGACGCTGGATTTGATTGGTTCATTCATAATAATAACGAGGATTCCAGATGACAGTGTCAGATCACGGCAGTTCCAGCGTTGAGCCGATACCGGGTCAGCCGGGGGTTATTATCAACCCCTATGCAAGTACATCGGCCCGAAACTACGCGCTGGTGTTGCTTACCGTTGTCTATAGCTTCAATTTCATCGACAGGCAATTGCTGTCTATCCTGCAGGAATCGATCAAGCTCGAGCTGGCGCTATCTGACAGCCAACTCGGACTGCTGACAGGTTTTGCCTTCGCTATCTTCTATGTCACGGCAGGGATTCCTATTGCCCGCTGGGCCGATCGCTCCAACCGAAGAAATATTGTAGCCATGGCCATTGGCCTGTGGAGTTTGATGACAGCGATCAGCGGCCTGGCGCAAAATTACACCCAGCTATTGGCGGCCCGAATCGGCGTAGGTGTGGGGGAGGCGGGTGGCAGCCCGCCCTCACATTCGATCGTCTCGGACATTTTCCCTCCTAAAAAACGCGCCAGTGCCCTCGCCTTTTATTCAACCGGGGTGAACATCGGCATTTTGTTCGGCTTCCTGCTGGGTGGCTGGCTGAACGAGTTTTTTGGCTGGCGGGTTGCCTTCGTGGTCGTGGGTGTACCCGGTATCCTGATGGCGGGTCTGGTTCGCAGCACCTTGAGAGAACCCATCCGCGGCCTCGTCGAGAACAAACAAGTCTCCGACCAACAGGCGTCATTCTCTGAGGTGATTACCCTGCTCTGGGACCGGCGCTCGTTCCGGCATATGGCGTTTGCCGCCGGACTCAATGCATTTGCGGCTTACGGAACAGTCAACTGGCTGGCATCTTTTTTTATCCGTAGTCATGGCATGACCACCGGCGAGTTAGGTACCTGGTTGGCGCTGTCGTCGGGGCTGTTCGGAGCGATCGGTGTATTCCTTGGCGGCGTGGTTGCTGACAAGCTGGCGCCTCGTGATCAGCGCTGGTACGTATGGCTGCCCGCACTCGTTGGCTTTATCTGCGTGCCGTTTATGATCGCAGTCTACCTGGTGCCCGGCCAGTATGCGGCGCTGTTGCTGGCATTTGTGCCAGGATTGTTATTTAACGTCTACCTGGGCAATACCATAGCGATTTCCCACGGCCTGGTGGGACAGCGTATGCGTGCTACCGCTTCCGCGATCCTGTTCCTGATTCTCAATATCATCGGCCTCGGTCTTGGGCCCGCGACTATTGGTATTTTGAGTGACTATCTCGCGCCGAGTTACGGGGCAGAGTCGCTACGCTACGCCCTGGTAATCTTGGTTCCTGCGGTGATGTTCTGGTCGGCGTGCCATTTTTACCTGGCTTCCCGTACCTTGAGAGAGGACCTGGCCGCCGCGCCAGATTAGCGCTCAGGTCCGAGAGGGAATAAAAATTTACCAAGGGCCGCGAGCAGAGCTCTGACGGTAGCAGCTATAAAACCCCAGGGGGAATTAGTTACCGACGCTGGCCCCAACTAGCTGCGCGACGGCAGACAGTGTGGTTTGCGCCGCATTGAGGCCGAGACGAAAATCCTCGTCGGAAAACGTCGCCCAGACATCCAGCGGTGTGTGCCAGGTCGGATTCCAGCCGGCGCCGGTATGGGCACCCCGCTCATTTTCCCGCAGGCTGATAGATGGCACGATGTTCATGAACGGCGTGGAATCGGTGTTCGTCATATGGGGACCGACGCTGGCCGGATAGTCGGTGTTATAGGCATCGGCGGCGGCCTTGAAGACGAATGCCAGTCGCATCGATGCATCGGCAAGCTCCGACGCCGACTGGAACTCGATATTGACGTCGGCTTCGGGTCGCTGCTCGCTGCTCACGCTGCCGTCGGCGCGAGGTGCGCCATGATCCCAGAGCATCATGTCGTGCTGAATCATTCCCAACCAGCGTGGTTCAGGATACTGCCCCGAGCCGGGTGGACTCTCGATTCCCTGTAGTTCCCGGCGCTGTTCAACATAAGCCCCCGAGCCGTTGAGCCCGGTTTCTTCATTGTTCCAAAGTGCGAATCGGATCGATCGTTCTGTTTCCACGTCCGCCGAATTAAAGATACGCGCCAGCTCCATAACCAGCGCCGTGCCCGAGCCATCATCATTAACCGCTTCGTTAACACCGTGGCCATCCATATGGGCACTGATAATGTACATCTCATCCGGATAGGTGGCGCCAACCTTGGTGCAGTACACCTGCTGGCGCTCGCCATTGACCGGCTCTTCTATATTGAGTCGACGGATGCGCAAATCTCCCTGCGCTTCCGCATCCCGATTGACGCCGGTACGGTTACGGTAACCATAGATCGAGGAACCCCCGGGTCCATTGCCGTTGCGGCCGACAGTGCCGCCGGTGGGGGTGGTTAAATCGGTGTCTGCCACCGACGATGGTCGGCGCGGCCTTGGTGGCCGGGGCTCGGGATCGAAGGTGTAGCTAATGCGCTGCGTATTATCGCAACCGACCGCCTGCAACCAGGCTTCGATCCAATCCACCGCCTGACGATTGCGTTCGGTTCCCTGGCGCCGATCCCCGAACTTGGTGAGCCCTCTTATGGTAGTTTTATAGCTCTCCAAATCCAGACGACTGACAAGATTGCGAATGGTATCGTCATCCTCTGCCTGTCCCAGAGCCAGGCCTGATGCTGCCACGCTCGCTGAAAACAGACCCATAATCACTGTGCTTCGGGAATTGGAAAACATGCTGACTCCGGCTTGAGACTGAACAAGTTGGCAGCATAAGCAAAGCTGCGGTTTGAGTCTAGTCGATAAGCACGGGCCGGCTTTACTCCCGCACAGGCGCTTTAACGTCGCCTGTGCCGGGGCATAACCACAAACGGCAGATTGCCAGTACCAGGGCACTGGCGTTATTACTGCCGAAGCTGATAACAATCGTATTCGCTATCGTGCAAGGCTGGAACGTGGTCGAGGTGATGTGGATTTACTGGTGGCAGAGCGTAATCATCGGCGTATTTAATTATGAATCTCAAGCAATTTTCCACGGATAGCTTGTAGATTAAAAACCAGGGCATGGACCCAACCACAAAGACCAAGCACCAGACTGGCAGATTTCGTCATGCATGCTGTGGAGCACAAAAAAGTGAAACACCAGGGAACATCTGCAGCGGATCAGTCCACAGACTGGACTATCAGATCCCGCCGTTTCGGGTTGAGGACCGCGATTCTCTGAACTTCCGCATAGAAAGCCTCGAGATCACCATCGGCCTGAGCTAGCACTTCCATAAAGAATGGCACTAGGTCATTGTATGAACTCACGGTCGACAACTGGGCGTTATTCAGCGGATTGGAGAACCAGCTATCATAGCCGTCGTCGCCGCCCCACTGCCGTTTGCTGATTTCGTAATCGGCGCGCAACTGCTGCTGCAGTGCCTGCTTGCGCTCACGCATCTCCTGCTCCGGCAGCTTCTCCTGATAGAGATTGTCGAACTTGTCGCGATAGCTTGTGACCAGTTCGATGAATTGTTGCTGGCGCTCGCGACTGCTGCGGGCGATGGCGTTAGTTGCCGCCTGGTCACTGTCCAGTAGCCAGCGTCGCAGCCCTTCTCTCTCGAGTGTAGTGGCGAAACTTTCGTTAAAGGTGGTGTCACCGGGAACATAGGCAAGCTGATGGGCCAGTTCATGAAAAATTAATGCCGCCAGTTGATAGTCAGGTCGGCTCAGTACGGTACTGAGCAGGGAATCCTCGAACCAGCCCAGGGTCGAATAGGCATCGACGCCACCGGTGTAAACATCGAAGCCTCGCCGCTCCCATTCTACGGCAAATTTACGCGCTGCCGCTTCGGAAAAATAGCCTCGATAGGCGACGCAACCGGCGATGGGATAACACCAGTTCACCGCCTCGGTTGAAAATTCCGGGGCAGCAAACACGTTCCAGACTACATGTTCTCTTTCCAGGTCCACATAGGTCTGATAGTTATCACCCACCGGCAATAATAATTCCTCGGCGGCAAAATCACGGATATCGAGGACAGCGGAGAATTTTTCCCGCAGGTCATTGGGCAGATCGCCGCTTTCCAGCAAACGTTGAATGTCCTGTCTGCCGAAGACGATAGCCATTTGACCTCGTGCCGCCTGGGTGTAGTAACTCACGGTCTCACAGGAAATCAGCAGCACCGAAAGCCCTACCAGGATTAGCGCCTTGACTGTAATTGGCAGGGTTTTGAGGCAGATTGACAGCATCGATTCAGGATCCCTGCACTGTCACTATGACGGTTCGAGGTCCGGCGTGATTTCTGTGTTCCCCCAGGTACAACCCCTGCCAGATGCCCAGCATCAGCTCGCCGTCCCTAATCGGTAGCGTCAGTTCGGCGCCCAGAAGCCCGGATTTAATATGTGCAGGCATGTCATCGGCACCCTCGAAGGTGTGCTCGTAGTAGGCTGCGTTTTCCGGTGCCATTTGATTGAAATGCGATTCCATATCCCGCCGCACCGAGCTGTCGGCATTCTCGTTGAGGCTAAGTGAGGCGGAGGTATGTTGCAAAAGAAAATGGACGAGCCCGACCTTTAGCGAACCAATCTCCGGGCATTTTTGCAACACCTCGTCGGTGATCAGATGAAACCCTCGCCCTCGAGCCCCGAGTTGAATCTGTTTTTGCAACCACATCGAAACTAGTCCTCTTGACAGCAATTTGATTCGGACCCTGAGGGGATTCGGGTTACGGAGCGACTAATTCAATTTCGAATAGATGGGCCCAGTGTTTGCCGGTGACGAAGAGTCTGTCCTGCTCATCATCCCAGGCGATTCCGTTGAGCACGGCTTCGTTGCTACCCAATTGTGTAAGCCCGGACAAGCCACTCAAGTCGATATAGGAATTTGTCTCCCCGGTGACAGGATCTATACGCAGGATAAAATCGGTTTGCCAGACATTAGCCCAGATTTCACCATCGATGTATTCCAGTTCATTGAGATTATGCACCGGCTTGCCATTGAGGGTGACGGTGATTTTCCGTTGCGGGATAAAATTTTCCGGATCGATAAACTGCAGCGTTGCCGATCCATCGCTGAGGATGAGTTGGGACCCATCATAGGCCAGGCCCCAACCTTCGGTCGCGTTGTAGTGGGTGGTAAGTTGCTCGAAGCTGTCGCGACTAAAGACGAAGACCATGTGGGCTTGCCAGGTGAGCTGATAGATCTTGTCGTCAACCAACTCGATGCCTTCGCCAAAATAGCGACTACTCAATTTGCTGGACATGAGCACTTCATTCGCTGCCAGACTGCGCTTACTCAGGGCCGACAGTCCGCGCTTGCCGGTGCCCTCATAGAGGTGGCCGTCATGGTAGAACAAGCCCTGGGTAAAAAAATTGATATCGTGGGGATACTGATTCACCACTTTAATCCCCCAGATGGGAGTGTCATTCGAGCTTTCTTCCTGCGCCACGGTTTCCTGCAGCAGCGTGGGCAGGCACAGCAGAGCGCCCGGCAGCAGCAACTTCAAACGCGTAACAGAAATTCTCAAATTTTCACCACTGGGTTAGAATGACCGACAGGACTCGAAGCACTTTCCTCAACCACTGCCTTAAGCATTGCGCTACCGGGCACTATAACGGAGTAGACCATGTCGGATGATTGCCTGTTTTGCAAAATTATCGCAGGGGAAATACCCTCGAACAAGGTTTATTCCGACGACGACGTGTATGCCTTCCGTGATATCAACCCCGTCGCCCCCCAACATATCCTGATTATCCCCAAAAAACATCTCAGCGACATCACCCGCGCCGGGGCAGAAGATCAGGCATTGCTGGGCAAGCTATTACTCAGGGCAAATAAAATCGCGGAAGATCAGGGCCTAACCGAGCAAGGTTTTCGCTACATCATCAATACCGGCAAAGACGGCGGACAGACGGTATCCCACGTCCATCTGCATATCCTCGGTGGCCGCAAGATGCAATGGCCACCTGGCTAGCCCGGTGCTTGCGTTATTCGCCTTTTTTTAGGCTGGCTATTCCGGCCTCGCTGGCGGCAATCACTCCTCGCTCCGTAATTAGTCCGGTGACCAGGCGGGCAGGCGTCACGTCGAAGCCGTAGTTACTGATCGCTGCATCCGCTGGCGCGACCCGTACCGTAGTCAGCACCCCGCTGGCGTCGATGCCTTGCAGATGAGACACCTCGTGCGCGCCCCGCTCCTCGATAGGAACAGAGGTAGCAGTTGTGGTTACGGAGAAGTCGATGCTCGACACCGGCAGGGCGACATAGAAAGGGATGTCATTGTCATCGGCGGCCAGGGCTTTCAGGTAGGTGCCAATCTTGTTGTAGACGTCGCCGTTAATAGTTGTGCGGTCGCTACCGACGATACATACATCAACCCGGCCCTGCTGCATCAGGTGCCCGCCGGCGTTGTCGACGATCAGGGTGTGGGCTATGCCCTGCTTGCCTAACTCCCAACAAGTCAGCGACGCCCCCTGGTTGCGAGGCCGGGTTTCGTCCACCCACACATGCAGCGGAATTCCCGCCGCCGCAGCTTTGTACACCACCGCCAGTGCCGTACCCCAGTCCACCACAGCCAGTGCGCCGGCGTTGCAATGTGTGAGCAGGTTCAGTGGCGCATCTTTGTCCGTCTTCTGCTGCCATATCTCCCGCAATATCGCCACCCCCGCGGTGCCGATCGCCGCGCAGGTCGCGATGTCTTCCGCCTCCATCTGCCGCGCAAGTTTCAAAGCCGCAGCGGCTCTTTCAGCTTCGACGAGTCCTGTCAGAGCCGCATCGACGCGACCCAGGGCCCACTCGAGATTCACCGCCGTGGGCCGGGTAGATAGCAACCTGGCAGACGCCGACAGCTGCTGAGCCGGATCTTCCCTGAGGGCAAGGTACATGCCATAGGCGGCGGTGACCCCAATCAGCGGCGCACCCCGCACCTGCATCGAGACAATGGCGTTAGAGGCTTGCTCCAGCGTGGTTAAACAGAGCACCTCGAAGCGGTGAGGAAGGCAGGTCTGATCAATGATGTAGACCTTGTCCTGGGCCTCGTCATACCAGATACTTTGATAATGTTGGCCGTCGATGATCATGGTAACACTGGGTTGTTCCTTCGGGCTGGCTCGGATCGGGCTGTTTTATCACAAGCCCTAAGGGGCTGTCTGTAGTCATGGGTATACGCCGGCGCTTGTCGCCGACTAAATTACGCGCTCGTTACCACCATCGACAGCTAACTGGGCGCCGGTAGTCTTGGCCAGCGTAGTACCGGCAAAAAGTGTGACGGCCCTGGCCACATCGGTAGATTTGACTTCGGTCTTGAGAATATTGGTGGTCTTGTACTCTTCCACGCTTAAATTATAGTGGGCCGCGCGCTCACTCAAGACCTCATCGGTCCAGATGGCGGTATCGTAAACCGCATTGGGGTGCAGTACATTGACACGAATTCCCGCCTCCCCCAGCTCCAGCGCCGCTACCCTGGCCAGCTGCGTCAATCCAGCTTTGGCTGCCGAATAGGCAGCAGCGCCGGGGCCCGGGGCGGGAACATTCTTGGAAGCGACAATGACGATAGACGGATCCAGCCCGTGCTTGAGGTAAGGCAGGCAGGCGCGGATCAGTTTCATGTGGGAACCCAAATTCAAGGCCATGGATTTTTCCCACTCATCGTCGTCCATGTCTTCCAGATTCTGGCTCAGGGGGAAATTACCGGCATTGCTTACCAGCATATCGATACCGCCAAACCGCAACACCCCCTGTTGCAATGCAGAGGCGATGGCATCGGCCTGGGTAAGGTCACACTTCACGCTGAGCACGGCAGGGTTGGAAAATTCGCTGGCGAGACTGTCGGCGATATCCAATGCCAGCACCGCAGCGCCCTGGTTCAGAAACCGGCACACGCAGGCCCTGCCGATACCGGATGCCGCACCGCTCACCACCACAACCTTGCCTTCAAATTCGGGCCGGGTGGCGGATGATTTAAGCTTGGCCTGCTCCAGTTCCCAATATTCCACATCGAACAGATCCTGGCGCGGCAAGGCCTGCCAGCCGCCCAGTGCCTCTCCCCACTGGATCGCCTTGATCGTGTGTCGACAGATATCCTCCACGATCTGTAAGCGTTTTTGATTCGCCGCCAACAAGACCATGCCCTTGTCCCGCCACACTGCAAACCGCGGCATCAGGTCGAGGCACTGGTGACTGTCATTGGCGTGGTCGTCAAAATAAGCCTGGTAGGACGCCGCAAAGGATTGCAGGCCCGCAATCGGGTCGGCTTCGAACACCGCAGCGAACGCCTTGGTGTGGATGCTGTGATCCGGCGTCAGGGGTCCACGGGTTGCAAGCTCATCGCAGTCAGGTCGACTGGCGAACCCCACCGCCTCCGCCGAGTTATCCAGGGTCAGTAACATCGGCGCAGCGAACAGCACTGCCGCCGCCTGACGCAGTTCGCATAGCTGCAGACAGTCAGTGGCGCTGGCCTGGTAGTCAGCACGGGCAATGGTCTGCGGCGATGTTGCTTCGGCAAGATAGGCTTCGGCCTTGCTCACCAGCTCGATCATGGTGTCGTAGCTGGTTTTGGCATCTTCGTGAAAAGTAAAAATGCCGTGGTGCAACAACACGATGCCGCGAATCTCATTCCAGTTCACATTTTTTGTGGCATCACGCACTTGCTGCGCCAGGATAAACCCGGGCATGACGTAGGGCAGAATCAACACCTCGACGCCGTAGATTTCCTGCAGGATGCGATCGCCATCGGAGCTGTTACTGATGGCTACCACCGCATCGGCATGGCTGTGGTCTACGTATTTGTGGGGAATGAGGGCATGCAGGATAGCCTCCACCGACGGCGTCGGCGCGGTGGGGTCAAGCAATGCCAGGCGCAGCTGGCGCATCATCTCGCTATCGCTCAAGGCCTCCAACTCGCCGAGGCGCAACAGGGTGTTCAATTTTACCGGAGGAAAGCCGGGGGCTTCGATGCTGCGAAGATCCCAGCCAGACCCCTTCACGAATAACACCTGCTCGGTGTCGCCGAAGGCATTGAGCAATGTTCCCTTGACGGAAGTGTTGCCACCACCGTGCAGCACCAGGTCTGCATCCTGGCCCAGCAACTGGGAACTGTAAACCCGCAATCCGGTATGCTCGTCAGCGCTGTGGCTGTCGGCTTCTGTTTGCTTCCAACGATTTTTCATGACGCGGTGAGTGTATCAAGTTCTGCCGGCACTACAGAATATTAAGGCTTGTTTATTGAAATTGCTGGACTCGGCGATCTGGGGGCCGGGGGAGTCTACAGCCCCGGATTCGGAATTTCGGTCATCACGATGCGCGGCCCGAAACCAAAAACGCACCATCTACTGACAGTGCGTTTGCATATTCTGCTGGTGCGCAAGCCTGCCTATCTGGCGTTATTTAAGCTCGACTATGGAGATGTTCGTCATTCCGGCCTGCCGAGCCGCGTCCATAATCATCACCAGGGTTTCCACATTGGAGGAATCATGGGGTTGGATAATGACAGAAGCTGCCGGGTTTTCCGCCTTCAGTTGGTCTATATTTGACCTGACCTGGGTAGCGATAACTGGGCGGGGGTTGCCATTGAGAATAATCTCGTTGTTCTGCCCGATTTCGAACAGAATATTCCTCTTCTCATCATCCGGTGGTGGTAGATCAGTGTTATCGTTGTCGCTACTGGCTGCGCTGACTGCGGTTTCTGAAAGGAATGTCGCCGTCACTACGAAGAAGATCAACAAGATGAACACTACGTCCAACATCGGTGTCAAATCGATGCCGCCCTCGTCTGTCTTCTTTCTGCCTGCAATTTTTTTCATTCTAATACCCTGTTCGACCACTGCTACCGATAAATTTCAGTCTCGATCCACCGCACCGAGGCTCAACTGGGGTCCGGGCGAGATAACCCGGAGCAGACCAGAGTATAGCAATCATTCAGCAAGATGCGAAAGGTCGGAAAGCGCCTTTTTGCTGCGACCGCGGGCGCCTGTTGCCGCCCTGAAACGCAGAAAGGAGGCTACCGCCTCCTCCCTAATCCATTGTATTTATTAATTTTTACTTCTTCAGCGATACAACGCTGAACTTAATCAGATCCCGCAACTGCCTGGCATTCTTACCATCGCGGGCATTGACCCGGACACCGTGCAGCGTATTCATCAGAATCTCGGCGGCAAATTCGACACTGACGCCTTTCTTTAGCTTAGCTTTCTTGTGCGCTTCCTTAAGCTTGGCGACCAGCGCCTTGCGAATAGTTGCCAGCGATGCGCGTACGATTTTTTTCATATCCCTATTGTAGTTGATGCTTTCACACAGTGAATTTACCAATATGCAACCCATGCTGCGATGCTTGTTGGACAGCTTTAGCACGGTCTCATCGAAGTAAGCATCTATTGCGTCCCAGCCGGTCAATTTTTCATTCCTGAGTGAAGCTGCAATTTGCTTGTCAACGATCTGGTTATATTGATCGATACAGGATTTGAAGAATGTGCTTTTGTCACCGAAGGAATTATAGAGAGTTCCCCTATTTATTTCTGTGCAGTCCAGGAGTTTCTGGACAGAGCTAGCTTCGTACCCCTCTTTCCAGAATTGCTCCATCGCTTTGGTTAAAACTTTGTGTTCATTGAATTCGACTGGTCGTGCCATATTAGTTTACTCGGTACAGTTAATGGTTAGGTTAAAGTCAAAAACATCGCTGGCAAGCAGTGAGTTCTTGTTCTCCTTTTTGAAGGCGCGCTATTGTATTACAGCGAAATAAGTTTTACACCACTGAATTAGAATTAATTCTGACTATTTTCAGTGAACCGCAACCCATTTGATTCAGGACAAGTTTACAACGAAAAATGCAGTGAAAATCAACGAATTACTTCACACCATACATCCCTTCCGTTGGCTCAAACCTTCGATAATGGGAGATTTTTCAAGAAAAATCGACATTAAAATAGAATGGCGAGTCAACTAAATGACTAAACAACCGTCTTAACGGACTCAGTATCCTCGAATTAGAGGCGCTTCTCACAACCGGGCTTAGGTGCAATGCTCACGAGCTTAGTGGTTGCTTAGTCGCTGCTAAAAATTTGTCACCGCGGTAACCACAAATCCGATCGCGCCTCCCAGTACACAGCCCCAAACCACCAACCACCCCAAATGTTTCCTGATCATGGTCTGCACGATCTCCTTGACCATTTGTGGTGTCATCTGAGACAGGCGCTGGTCGATCAAGGTTTCGAGCTTGCTGCGAATCGCATCTTCATTCAACGCGGATTTCAGTGCTGACTCAACCTGGTCTTCGAATCCTGATTGCAAGAACTGCGCCTCGAAAAACTCATGCATTTTCGCGGTGAAAGGTGCTCTCAGGGGGTTCAACGCATCCCGACCTCCGAGCATTCCCAACATGGCGCTAAAGGAGGACCCCATAATGATATCCATAAGGGATTCGAATGCTTGCTCCAAGTCGAGATTGCTTATTGCCTGCTTGAGCTGATGGGCCACTTTTACCGAGGTGTCTCCGCTGCCGTGGAAGAATGATTCCAGATCGGCCTGCGTGAAAAACTGTTCCATGACCAGGGCTCTGATGCCCAGCTTGAATTCCTCGAAGCGCAGAGGAATGACGCCGGAACCATAAAATCCCGGCACCCGCTCGAATAGCATGTGCACCGCCAGCCAGTTAGTGATGCCCCCAGACAATGCGAATAGTCCCGTGTTTAACACGTAGAGCCGATAAGGCTCCGGACTACACAGGCCTGCTACCACCAGCGCCGCAGCGACGAGGTTGCTTACCAGACTCTTGTTAATGACAACGCCTCTCTCATCCCAGCATCCGATAATGAAACCGGCGGGATGCGAATTCCACGACGCCGCATCATAAATGAAGGGCACGGGGTTTAAAAGGTTTAGGACAGCAGCTTGAGCTGCTCCGCGATCGGCATACTGGCGCGGATTTGCTTTAGCCTGTCGATATCAATCTCTGCAATTACATAAGCTTCGCCGCCATCGAGCTGGGCAAGAATGCATCCCCATGGATCAATTATCATGGAATGGCCCCAGGTTTCCCGTCGTTCACTATGTCGCCCGCCCTGCGCGGCGGCGATAATATAACACTGGTTCTCGATAGCGCGCGCCCGCAACAGGACTTCCCAGTGTGCAATACCGGTGACGGCAGTAAATGCGGCGGGCACCGTGACCAGTTCGGCACCACGCAGGAACAGCTGTCGATACAGCTCTGGAAAACGCATGTCGTAGCACACACTGAGGCCAAGATGCCCGACTGCGGTATCAATACTGACGACCTCGGTACCCGCCTCATAACTGCGAGACTCCGAATAGCAGGATTGTTGATCATCGATGGTGACATCGAACAGGTGAATCTTGTCGTAGCGGGCAAGCTGTTGACCCAAGCCATCGAATACCAAGCATGCAGCCCGCACCCTGTCGTCTTCGATAATCCTGTCTGCGTCTGTGGCGCTTTTGCCAGGGCGAGAAATTAACGGGATCGTGCCGCCGACGAGGGTTAGATTATGCTGTTGCGCCTGATCGGCGAGAAAATTTTGTAGAACAGCACCAGGACTGCCTTCGATCTCACCGTATTGATGCATGGGACCGCCTTCGAGTACGGCAAAAACCTCGGGTAACAGAACCAGCTCGGCACCCTCTGATGCCGCGGCTTTGATCAAGCGCGCCGCGGTTTTCAGGTTGCTGTCGAGGTCGGATGTGGTGACCATCTGGATCGCAGCAACTTTGGCGCTCATTGGTAGTCACCCCGGTTTTTCCCGTGCCCCGTGTTCAACTATTGCACCGTCGCGTCATCTTGTTGGACGCTGTCGGGGGAGCCAAATGCCTGCTTGAACTGCGGTTGCAGACCTTCCCAGGGACCCTGCAGTGTATAGACGGCACTGGTGAGGCTGTCTATACCCTGGCCGAATATTCTATCGAACAGATAGGCACCGACGGCCAGAGGCAGGTTGGCGGTTAACAAGCCAATCCAGGGGATATTGTCACTGACCGGCAGGGTCAGATACATCTCACCGTCAATGGTTTCAGCAGCCAGATCGAGTTCACCGGTAATTTGATACAGACTCGATGGACCAGAAATCACCAGCCTGTCCTGGATCGTGACTATCCCATCTTTGAGCAGCATGTCACCCTCAATTTTGTCAAATGCCAGGCCACTACGCACCAGGTCATTACTCAGGCGCAGGCGTGTCAATATGGCATTCAAATTGATAATACTGATAAGTTTAAGTGCGCCGGTCGTGTTCGAACCCTGCAAAAAGCGCCCATCTTCCACCTCCATTACCAGCGAGCCACTCAATCCATCTGCGGCAAAAAAAGCTGGAGAGCCCGGCCAGTCAATGCTGGTTTCGAATACCGCACTGCTACTCTCCAGGCTAGCGGTATAGCCATTGGCGGTTAGCACATCGCCAATATTGTCGGCGTATAACACACCATTGAGCTCGGAGTGATGTTCGAGCCCGTCATACCGCCAGCGGAATTCTGGCTGCGGCTGAACTGCGGTACCTCTCTCGCCGTCTGCCTGCACCAGCGCCGATTGATCTTCCGATTCGACGCCATCCAGGCCCAGTCGCAAGCCCCTGAAATCGAAGACCAAACCGCTAATATCTGCGCCTTCTGTAGTCGGGTCGAGGGTGAACCGCCAACTGCCGAAGGGGCGCGAACCTATGCTGAACTCTTCTATATCGAAGTACATTCGCGGCAGTTGCCGGGGATCAATATCCGCCATCACATCGACGCGCTCAGCTTCCGGGTTTCCGTTTTCCACTATTACTGCGGGGGCTTGCGCACTTGCATCCTCGACCGCCAGCGCTTCTTCCTCTTCCGCATCCCCTGGCAGTCGTAAATACTCCAGTTTGAGTTCGATATAATCCGTGGCATCGAAAGGGATGTTGACCCGTCCCTGGATTGCCTCACTGCTCAGGGCAACCTCCCAGAATGGTCGATCCGGGGAAGGATCGATGCGGATATCCACCTTCGGCAATTCCTCGCCATAGAATTCGAACAGCTGGGTCGAGATATCTACGAAGGCGATAGTGTCCTCGATGCCTTGGGATGAATTCGGGTCAGCCGTGAGTCCACCCAGGAAATTCGTCCATTGTTCCAGCTGCAGTCTATCCGTTGCACCGATAATCGCCACCCCCCGGATCTCGCTGCTTAACAGCGTGCCGAGATTCCCATCTGGCTCGCCAACATAGACGACACCACTGTCGACCCGCCCGTTCGCGATCTTCAGATTAAAATTTAGATCCGAGCCTAGAAAGCCCTTGATTTCCTGCCCCGACGAAGCGAGCGTGATATCGAGTTGCAGGGGTAATACTTCAGCGGCGGCTTTGGATAAGGGGTCGGGCAAGGAAAGCTCGGCACCAAGCAGATCAGATTCAAGGAATAAGCCAGTCGGCACCGCCGAATTCACTCCCTGGTGTATTGCCAGCATGGCATGGTAATTCATCTCACCGGTCATCCCTCGTAGCAAATCACGCATGAAACTGCTGTGCAGCGGCCATTGAATAAAGGTGGAGGGATCTACAGCCCCCACCGCATCCAAGTTTATCACCCCCAATTCACCATTTGATAGTTGTGATGAAAGAGTGACCTTTACAGGCCGCTCAAACAGCACCAGTGAGAGTTCAGTTGTCTCAAGTCCGCTGCTAGAATCAAAAACGATCGGTCCGGATACATTGCCGAGATCCAGCGCATACTCCGGGATAGTGATTTCATTTTCCGCCAACATTATCTCTAGCATGACCTGCGTATTCACACCGTCCTGATTAAATGGCACGCTGACAGCGATGTCGGCAGAAAATTCTCCCTGTGCTTCCCAATTTGCCAAACCATCCCTGAATCTCTGATTCACCGGCGAAACCTGGAGATAATCCAATCCCTGCCCGGTGCGGCCACGGGCTCGCCCATCGATGCTCAGCCAATTTTCCTGTTCGGCATTGCTGCGAACCACTGCGGTCACCTGCATCATATCGATGCCCATGCTCTGACCACTACTTACTTCGACATCGACGTTATTGTCGTCGGTGAGTACCAGGGCATTGAGGGCCTTTAATTCCGGCCATTCCTCGCTGAATTCCACTTCGCCATTTGTTAACAGGAAAAAACTCTGAAATGTTTTAGTAACCGCCTCCGCGTCCGGCATGGTGGAACCTCTGTAGACGACGGCACTGTCATAGACATCGCCGCCGATGATGGCGCGATCCAGCCACTCCATCGTATCGCGCATGCCGCCTCTTACATTCGGGCCATCCGGCAGGTACAACGCTTTCAGGGAAGCGTCCACTCTACGGGCACCAACCAATAATTCAAATTCGGAGCTGGCTTTACCTTCGAGAGGTCGGTGTATCGTAGAGGTGAACACGGCTCGCCCGTCAACCGCATCGGAATTGGCCACCAGGGTGCCGCTAACAAGGCTCAAATCCAGGCCGTCGGAGAGATCTGCGTGAAAACCGATGCTGCCGTTAACATAATTGTATTCCCAGGTATGGGTGAACAGCTTCGGTATATTAATGCCGAAATTTTCGGATTCGAGATCGGCGAATCCCGTGGCAAGCCGATTGAGCGGATCATAAGTCGCTTCGACGTAACCATTAATACCCCACATAGCCGGGGATCCATCGCCGGCGGCAACATCTATGTCGACGACGTTGGTTTGTAGAGTGAGTTGTCTATCGCGCTCTGCCGTCAGTGGCAAGTACAAGCTAAAGTTTTCCAGCCGGCCCCGTGGCAGATAAATGTTCAATTGCTGCTGCGCTGCGGCACTCAGAATCCCGCTCTCGCCTGCCACTCGAGCAAGCAAAGACAGATCGATATTGTCCGCCCGCGCCAGCAAACTTTCCCCAGGCAAAAATTCCATATACATATTAAACGGCGCCCAGTCCAACTCCTGCCAGGACGCCGACATATCCGCCAGGGCCAGCCGCCAAGTATTGGATGATTCGATTTTATCGAGAACGGACATCCCGCTGATGTTGTTTAGGGAAAACGGCTCGCCAGCCTCACTAATAAGTGTGATACCAGGCACTCTTACTTCGGTGACGACTTCACTCACCTGGCCATCCTCCAGCGCAAGCCACAGGTCAAAGCCACCGGTAAATTGCGCGACAGAGACCTTGCCGAATTCCACGCCGCTGAAGAGGCTCGAATAATTCGATTCGGGAACGCCGATATACAAGCGCCCGTCCGCCGAACTGAAATCGTCTCCCTCTATCTCCAGCGAGATTGCAATCTGTTGAAAGCTGCCTTCGGGATTAGCGTTGACGTGTATCTGGTGGGTTTGACCCAGATTACGGATGGTTGCGGATCCATTGCTCAAACTGAATTCATCACCGTCGAAGGATTGCAGATGGATCGAGACATTGGTCAGACTCAGTCTTGCAAAGCGTTGAATCAATCGAAAAGCACCCTCCAGGTCTGCAGTCCCGCCTTCATCGATATTGAGACCCTGCAAGGTCCACTCCCCCGCCTGGTTCTGCACGACATCGATTTCCACGGTATCGATAACCACGTCTTCCACCACTAATCGCCACTGCCAGATACTCCTGGGCACATCGAGAATAACGGTAGCGCGCTCCAGGCGCAGTGCCCGTTCGGGAATGTCGGCAGGATCCGCGTCACCACTGACCCTCAGGCTAAGACCGTTGACACCAATGATGGGGTTGAAGCCTTGAAAGCTTCCGCTTAAAGAATCAACGCTGACCGACACGCCGGTCCTGACGAAGAACTGTTCTTCGAAAAATTCGGTATAGCCGGCCACCGCCGGCATGAATTGCCGACCGATACTGACATAGACCGCTAACAGGATGAGAGACACTGCCAGCAGCAGCACAACTTGTTGTCGAACTTTTTTGGCGATGGTGATAAACATACTAATGTACTAAATTTCCTGATTCGCCAGTCATCTTTAGCGGCTATTAATCAGGTGACAATGCCTTTCCAATGCAAAATATTTAATAGCGCCATCTTCCATCGGAGTACAAGGTATAAACCAGACTTCCTGAACCCGAACTGAAGCGCATTCCGACGCTTAAAGCTGCACGCCACGGGGAGCCCGGGATCAGTTAGGGCACCTCTGAACAATGCAGTAATGTCTCAGCGGGTCCTGAAGCGTTCAGTTGCAAGGCACGCTTCGCAGGCAATGGCCTTAGTCCTTGTCAAGAT
>Ga0209445_1000021_pt1 | contig 81913 bp, 72 predicted proteins | sample MarorgKNORR_S2LV_4_FD_188223 | JGI IMG/M metagenome (GOLD analysis project Ga0209445, IMG submission 188223) | Marine microbial communities from the Southern Atlantic Ocean, analyzing organic carbon cycling - NADW_A/KNORR_S2/LV (SPAdes) (version 2) | ecosystem: Environmental > Aquatic > Marine >... | reverse complement strand
TCTCGCTGCAGCTTTCTCCTCAATCCACTCAAGCTCGTTACTCACCAGTACATCATCCAGGTCGGCGCCCGTCTCGATGACGCTCAATATTTCATCACCGAGAGCCTGTACCGCATCTCGTTCCATCTGAGTACGCAACAGTACTGCGATCTCCGGCTCTACTTCGCTCAGCGGTCGAATGCTGGATTCATCAAATTGCTTAACCCTTAGTACCACACTCTTGCTGGAGTCCAGTTCCACCACTTCACTGTTATTGCCGTCCAGCAAAACGTCATCGGAAAATGCCGCTGCAATCACCGACTGATTGGAAAAAATACTGTTGCCGCCGCTTCGACCGAAAGCCTTACTTTCCAGGACTTCTAAATCCAAATCTGTTGCTATCGTCTGTAAATCACCCGTTTCAAATGCAAGATTGGACAGATCTTCTAGACGCTCTGCGTAGATTAGGGCTACCTGAGCACTCTTGAACTCCTGCTCTATTCTGGCGGAAACTTCATCGTAGGATACAAATTCATTTTCGGAATCCTCGGTGAGCTTGACTATGTGAACTCCAAACTCGGTAACAATCGGCACGGATATCTCATCGACTGCCATGCTGTTTAGTGCGGTTTCGATTTCGGCCGGGAACGCGCTACCGCCGGTGTAGCCGATATCACCACCCTCTTCTGCCGATACCACATCGCTGGAAAGTTCCAATGCTACAACCGCAAAATCCTCTCCGTCGATGATGCGCTGCCGGGCTTGTGCAGCCTGCTGCAGAGCTTGTTGCTGCGATCGTTCGCCACCTACTTCGAACAGGATATGTGAGGCTCGTCTCTCAGCCGACCCTTCGAAGGCCTCACGTTCCTGTTCGTACTGTGCTAATAGTTCGTCTTCGTCTACTTCGATCGCGGCGGCAATTGCTAGTTGATCCAGCAGCACGTAACTCACCACCACCGTCTCTTCTTTAGAAAAATTCGACTGATTGTCATTGTAATAGGATTGAATTTCGTCATCGCCAATCACCATCCCCAGCGTCCTGGCGCCCATGGGGATGGACAGATACCTAAAATCGCGAGTTTGTGCCGACAGCTCTGCCAGCCTCTTTAACTCGGATTCAGTGACAAAATTTGAACTCGAATATGCACTCGCCACCTGCGACAACAGCATCTGCTGGCGTAAGAGTTGGCGATAAGTTGGCACGCTGTAGCCCTGGCTGGCCATGGTTCGAACCGCCAGCTCTGAATCGAATTCGCCGTTTAGCTGAAATTGAGGAGTCTGAATAATCGCCCGGTCGATGTAGTCGCTGGAGATGCTCATGTCGGCATTTTCAGCCGACTGCCGTAACACCGTCTCCTCTATCAGCTGGCTCAATGCAATTTGTTGCAACAGGCCTTGATCCAGGGAATCGATCCCGGAGCCAATCGAATTAATCAGTGACTGGATACTAAACTGCAACTGGGCTTCATTAATTTCCTCACCGTTAACTTCTGCCACTGGCGGCGAGGTGGTAAATCCTCCAATGATGGAATCGACTCCGAACAGCGCAAATACGGCTATGATGAGTCCAATGATGATCTTGGCGATGACGCCCTGTGAATTGTCCCGAATATCTTGCAACATAATTGTCTAAAACCTTCCTCTGCCAGAAAATAATCGGCAGTAACATTACACTCTTTCGACAGCACCCAAACTAACTCTGCAAAATACTAGGTGAAACCAAAAAGGCGCACCAAATTAGATGCGCCCTTGAGTGTTGATGCTAGACTCGCCAAGGACGAGAGCATCCATTACCTATTATTACGTTATGCTTATTGCCAGGCAAAGCTGCCACTCTTGTAACATAGCGTAAAGCAGCAGTTTCCAAACTGGTTTTAAAACAACTTAAGCCAGCGTATTAACTGCATCCTTAAGCGTAAGTGTAAGCCAGCGTATTAACTGCATCCTTAAGCGCTTTACCTGCCTTAAAGCTTGGCACTTTCGCCGCTTTAATTTGAATCGGCTCACCGGTTTGTGGATTACGACCAATACGCGCCGCTCTATGTTTCGTAGCGAAGGTACCAAACCCCACCAACACGACGGGTTCTTCTTTTTTTAACGAGTCTGTAATAGCATCGATCATCGCATCAATTGCTCGACCCGCAGCAGCCTTAGGAAGGTCCGCGCTGGTAGCTACTGCATCTACTAATTCTGATTTATTCACATTATCCCCTTTTTATTAATGTAAAAATTCTATCGATGAATGTCCAGTTTCTACACCGACACAATTTATCTTTCGACGAATTCAATGCAGAATCCCAGAGCATTGATTGGAACTAATTCGATCCCTAAAGTTTGTCCTATTCCTGCTGTATGACCGAGTCTTTATACCAATAGCAGGAAAGCCATGTCAACCGAAAACACTTAAATTTAGTGTGTATTTACATGTTTCTTGTCACTTGCTTTAGCAATATCTTCCCGCTTCGCTTTTTTTTCTTGTTTCTGGTTTTCATCACTACTTAATGGCGTCGGCTGATATTGCAGTGCGTGTTCTAAAACCTGATCGATCCAGCGCACCGGAACTATTTTCAAATCGGTTTTTATATTATCTGGAATCTCAATTAAGTCTCTTTCATTATCGTCCGGAATGATTACAGTTTTAATGTTTCCGCGATGGGCCGCCAGCAGTTTTTCCTTCAGTCCACCAATTTTTAACACCTGTCCACGCAATGTAATTTCTCCGGTCATCGCCACATCGGACTTCACTGGAATTGCAGTTAGTGCCGAAACCAATGCTGTACACATACCGACACCTGCACTGGGTCCATCTTTAGGCGTGGCTCCTTCCGGGACGTGAATATGCAAATCAAATTTTTCATGAAAGCTTGTTCGCAGGCCGAGGGACTGGGCCCGACTCCGCACTACGGTGAAGGCTGCCTGTATCGACTCCTGCATCACATCACCCAAGGAGCCGGTCATGATCGTCTTGCCCTTACCGGTCACAGCAATCGCTTCGATGGTCAATAATTCGCCACCGACCTGGGTCCAGGCCAGACCATTAACCTGGCCAATAATATTTTCCTCTTCCGCCTTGCCGAAGTCGTATTTGCGAACGCCGGAATACTTTTCCAGCAGTTCCGAGGAGAGGGTCATGGGCTTTGGTTGCTTGGTGTCGGTGTTCTTCTTGACAACTTTCCGACAAATCTTGGCTATTTCCCTTTCCAGACCCCGAACCCCAGCCTCCCGGGTATAATAACGGATCATATCCCGTATCGGCCCGTCTTCGATCTTCAGTTCATCATCTGCCAGGCCACTATTTTCCTTCTGTTTTGGCACCAGATAACGTTCCGCGATATTCAGTTTCTCATCTTCTGTATAGCCTGGCAGGCGAATCACTTCCATTCGGTCCAACAAGGCATCCGGGATGTTCATACTATTGGAGGTGCAGACAAACATCACTTCCGAGAGGTCGTAGTCGATTTCAAGATAGTGATCGTTGAAGCGATTGTTTTGTTCCGGATCTAACACTTCTAATAGGGCGGAAGCTGGGTCACCCCGGTTATCCATACCCATTTTATCAATTTCGTCTAACAGAAACAGTGGGTTTTTCACCCCTACCTTGGATAACTTTTGCAACAACTTACCCGGCAGTGACCCAATATAAGTGCGACGGTGGCCACGAATTTCCGCCTCATCTCTGACACCACCAAGCGCCATACGCACAAATTTGCGATTGGTAGCTCGGGCAATCGATTCACCCAGGGATGTCTTACCCACACCGGGAGGGCCGACGAGGCACAAGATCGGACCCTTGAGTTTCTTGACCCGCTTCTGCACCGCCAGATATTCCAGGATTCGCTCTTTTACTTCTTTTAAGCCATAGTGGTCAGCCTCAAGAATTTCTTCCGCCTTGGCCAGATCCAGCCTGACCTTGCTGCGTTTCTTCCAGGGAACACCAGTTAACCAATCGAGATAGGTTCTTACCACCGATGCTTCCGAGGACATGGGCGACATCAGTTTGAGTTTATTTAATTCAGATAAAGCTTTCGCTTTCGCATCCTTCGGCATACCGGCGGCATCGATGCGCTGCTTTAATTCCTCTGCTTCGTTGGGCACATCTTCCAGTTCACCCATTTCCTTCTGAATGGCCTTCATTTGTTCGTTCAAATAGTACTCGCGCTGGCTTTTTTCCATCTGTTTTTTTACCCGCCCGCGGATGCGTTTCTCGACCTGAAACAAATCGATCTCGGATTCGATAAGCGCCATAAGATGTTCTATCCGCGTCTTCAATCCCGCTAATTCCAGCAGATTTTGTTTCTCTTGCAGTTGCAAGGCCATGTGCGAGGCGATGGTATCCACCAGGCGCCCAGGCTCGTCGATGCTGGCGATAGAGGTCATCACCTCCGGTGGGATTTTTTTACTTAACTGCACGTATTGGTCGAACTGGGACAACAGGGATCTTATTAACACAGCCGATTCCTTGTCCGGAATCGCTTCGAGTGTTAACGAGGTAGCTTCAGCCTTGAAGTAATCCTCATCGAAGGAGATATTCCTGATGCTGGCGCGATCCAAGCCTTCGACCAGCACCTTCACAGTACCATCGGGCAGTCTGATTAATTGCAAGATGGTAGATATTGTCCCGATCTTGAACAGATCGCGAAGCCCGGGTTCATCTTCCGATGCGCTTTTTTGCGCCACCAGCAAGACCTGTTTGTCGCTAGCCATGGCAATCTCCAGCGCCTTGATAGACTTCGGTCGGCCGACAAACAGAGGTTGCACAATTTGAGGGTAAACCACCACGTCCCGAAGTGGCAGGAGGGGCAGTGTGGTCTTAATGCTAAGATCCGTAGACACGCTCATAGACTACTCTTGGAAATTAATGACGCTCTTTGTAAATGTCGCTACTTACTGAGAAGCTGAGGAGCCTCTGAACAAGCATTCATTGTTTCTCAAGCCAAAGATGGAGCCAGGGACTTGGAATATCAAGGTCCGGGAACAGATTTATTCGTCGGCGGCCGACTTGCTCTGTTGCTCGATATTTTCGTACATGAGCAGGGGCTCGGAATCACCCTCTATCACGGCGGCGTCGATTATGACCTTGCTCACATTCTGCAGGGACGGAATTTTGTACATGGTATCCAGCAGCACTACTTCCATGATTGAGCGCAAACCCCTGGCCCCGGTTTTTCGTTCCTGTGCCCTGCGGGCGATAGCAGTCAGGGCGTCCTCCCTGAATTGAATATCCACACCTTCCATCTCGAAAAGCTTGATATATTGTTTAGTAAGAGAATTTTTCGGCTCCCGAATGATGCGAATCAGCGCATCCAGGTCTAATTCATCCAGGGTAGCTATCATCGGTAGACGACCCACAAACTCCGGAATCAATCCGTACTTGACCAGATCTTCCGGCTCCACGCGGCGCAGGGTTTCGCCGACCTGTTCCTCCGATTCCTTGCTCCGAACCTCTGCGGTAAACCCGATTCCGCTCTTGTCGGAACGGTCTCGAATAATTTTCTCCAGGCCAGCAAAAGCACCACCGCAAATAAACAATATATCCGAGGTGTCGACCTGCAGGAATTCTTGCTGGGGATGTTTACGCCCACCCTGTGGTGGCACCGACGCCACCGTACCTTCGATTAATTTGAGTAAAGCCTGTTGTACCCCCTCGCCGGAAACATCTCTGGTGATAGACGGGTTATCAGATTTGCGAGAAATCTTGTCAATCTCATCGATGTAGACGATACCGATCTGTGCTTTTTCGACGTCGTAATCACACTTCTGCAGCAACTTCTGGATGATATTTTCCACATCTTCACCGACATAGCCTGCTTCGGTAAGCGTGGTTGCATCTGCAATAGTAAAAGGGACGTCCAGCAGTCGTGCCAGTGTCTCAGCCAGCAGGGTCTTGCCGGTACCGGTTGGCCCCACCATGAGAATATTGCTCTTGCTGAGTTCAACCTCTGCGCTGGCCTTATCGTAATTCAATCGCTTGTAGTGATTATAGACGGCGACGGAGAGTACTTTCTTGGCGCTTTCCTGACCTATTACGTACTCATCGAGGGTGCTCTTGATCTCCGCGGGAATGGGTAATTTGCGGCTCCCTGGGTCGGTATCTTTTTCCTGTACTTCTTCGCGGATAATGTCATTGCAGAGATCTACACATTCATCGCAGACAAAAACCGATGGGCCGGCGATGAGTTTTTGCACCTCATGCTGACTCTTGCCGCAAAAAGAGCAATACAGCAGTTTGCCGGTATCATCCCCCTTGTTATAGCGATCATCTGACATATCTAGCCTTAGTTATAGCCTTACTCAATCAAAATTTAGTTTACTGATTATGCAGCAAAGCCAATCTTCATATCACTGCAGCGGCATAAAAACCGGTTCGCGCGCTGGCTTCTATCTCAATTTCAAGCTGGCCCCAGGCTACATCAGCGAATAGGCCCACGCGCCCAAAGTGCAGGCAATACCTTTCAATTGCACGCCTGAGAACGTTGATTGTAGCCGAATTCATTCTTTTTCCTTCCTTTTATTATCTACTCTTGCTTCAATTACTTTATCCACCAGACCATATTTCAGCGCTTGTGCCGCGCTCATGTAATTATCACGCTCGGTATCACGGGCTATTGTCGCCACTTCCTGACCGGTATGTTTCGAAAGTAAGACATTAAGTTTATCTCTCATCTTAATGATTTCATTAGCTTGTATTTCAATATCTGATGCCTGTCCCTGAGCCCCGCCGCTAGGTTGGTGGATCATCAAGCGGGAATGGGGCAGCGCATAACGCTTACCCTTGGCGCCACCCGCCAGCAACATCGCCCCCATACTCGCGGCCTGACCGATACACATCGTGCTGACATGGGGTTGAATGAACTGCATGGTGTCATAAATAGACAAGCCGGCCGTCACCGAGCCACCCGGCGAATTTATATAGAGATGGATGTCCTTATCGGGGTTCTCCGACTCCAGAAATAGCAGCTGGGCCACGATCAGATTCGCCATATGATCTTCCACCTGACCGGTCATGAAGATGACACGATCTTTGAGCAGGCGGGAATAGATGTCGTAGGAGCGTTCCCCCCGTGCCGTCTGCTCCACCACCATGGGAACCAGGGCAGCACGGGTAACAACTTGCGTTTTTGGCATGAATTGGATTCTCTCTGCTTGGGTGACTCTTGCCTTCGCTGGCGGTGGTCACTTCTGTGTTAATAACGACCCAGGCTCACAAAACCTAAACTGCCAGTGTTGGTGCTGATTCGGAATCAGACCCGCCTGGTCGCTGCTCAGTCTCTGGAGTATTCGCCGCCGCCGCGGGACTCGGCTCGGGCTTGATTACTTCCTGGTAGCTCAACTTGGTCTCGCGGACATTGGCTGCTTCTATTATGTGGTCAAATACCTGATCTTCAATGACTGTGGACTCGACCGTGGCGAGCTGTTCCTTGTTACCATAATACCAGTTGATTACCTCGTCGGGAGATTCATAGGTAGAAGCCAGTTCCTCGACAGCTTCTCGCACCCTGGCCGTATCCGCTGTCATTTGCCGCTGCTGCACCACTTCACCTAGGACCAGCCCCAACACTACCCGGCGCCTGGCCTGGTCTTCGAATAAGTCATCAGGCAACATGGCTGGGTCAATATTTTTGCCAGCGCCCATCTGTTGCAAAGTCTGCTCGCGTAGTTGCTGGATTTCTCCCCTAATCAATATCGCTGGCACCGAGACATCGACGGCATCTATCAATGCATCCGTTACCTTGTTCTTCAACTTGCTGCGGCTGGATACTTTCAGTTCGCGCCGCATATTATTGCTTACTTCTTCCCTGAATGCCTGTTCGCCACCTTCGTCGATACCGAAGCTCTTGAAAAATTCTTCATCTATCTCCGGTAAAACCTGGGTGCTGACTGAATTCAATGTGATTTCAAACTCCACCTGTTTGCCAGCTAATTCCGCATTGTGATATTCCCCGGGAAATTCCAGGGCCAGCACAAAAACCTCGCCGCTACTGTTGCCGACGATGCCGGTTTCAAAACCAGGAATCATGCGCTCCGATCCCAGCACCAGTTTGGTTCCGCTGCCCTTGCCGCCTTCGAATTCTTCACCCTCGAGGGTGCCAACATAGTCGATATTAACCAGATCTTCGATAGCCGCCGGGCGCTCAACTAGTTCCCAGGTCTGTCGTTGCTGGCGCAGGGTCTTAATCATTTCGTCTACATCAGCCTCTTCAACCTCGGCGCTGAGCTTTTCCACTTCCAACTTCGAAAAATCAGGCAAGGTAATCTCCGGATACACCTCGAATATCGCGGTGAACTCCAGATCTTCACCTTCGGTTATATTCGTGGCCTCAATTTCCGGTTGTCCAGCCGGCTTCAGACTTTCCTGACTAATCGCCTCATAGTAGGTTTGGCTCATTAACTCACCCACCACTTCCTGGCGTACACTTTTACCAAACTTTCCCTTGATTACCTTGAAGGGAACTTTGCCTTTCCTGAAGCCCTTCAAATTCACATTTTTCGCCGCTTCATGTAAACGGGTATTCACTGCCGTATCTACCTGTTCAGCAGGCACGCCAATGGTCATTTTCCTTTCTAAATCTTCTGTAGTTTCTACTGAAACTCGCATGGTTGAACCTCTTTTGTTCCGGGGTAAAGCTAACTTCGACGTGATTTAACTGGTCATCGCGTACCTACTCCGATACCAGCAAGTCGCGACAACTAGGTAAACGAATAAAGCCCGGCCTTCGATTGCTATAAATTTCAATAAGTTAGCGACTTTATGGCCGGGGAGCCCGGAAACAAGATTGTAGGGTTCCCTGGATCGCAAGGTGCGCGATTTTCCCATATCAAAATTGACTATTCAATCTTTGCTTGGAGGATGCGGCCGAGGATGAAAAACCACGCGCGAGACTTTGCTTTGAGGTAATCTGTGCTGCCTTAAGCAATCAACAATGCAGCAGCTAAGGCGGCATGGCAGATGATAGACCGATCCGAGATAGCAGCCGTTATTCTCGCCGGAGGCAAGGCCACTCGGCTGCAACAGGTGGACAAGGCCCTGCTGCCACTCGACGGCAAGGCACTAATCGAACATGTCGTGGCCCATGCCAGAACGGAGTCCGCCGAAATACTCATCAGCGTTAATCGTAACAGGGAGAAATATGAATACCTTGGCTTAACCCTGATAGCTGACTATCGAGATCCTTTTGCCGGCCCATTAATCGGAATAGCCAGTGCTATGCGAGCACTGCAAGGTGGCAATCATGTTGCCGGGCTAAAATACCTGGCTTGCTTCGCCGCCGATGTGCCTTGCTTTCCCAGCAGGCTGGTTTCAAAACTAAGCTGCGCACTGAGCCACGCCAACGCCGAGGTCGCCTGGTCGATCTGCAACGATCAGCTGCAGCCTTTGTTTTCGCTGTGGGCGTTAAGCACCTTGCCGGAGATTGAAACGGCGATAGAAAATGGAATCTATGGCCCGAAACTTTTAATTCCGAAACTAAAGAATGTGCTGGTCAATTTCCCCTCTGACGACCCAGCCCAGTTCCTGAATATCAATACACAGGAATCATACGATCGTGCTAAATCATTAATCGAGTCTTGAGTAATGTTTTTTTTAAGAAATTAAAATTCACAAAATATTTTTTGTTTCTTAGGAAACTGTTCTATCTCTTTGTTTCTAATCACATAAAAAGTCGCGCGTATTTTCAAAACAACTCGTATGCTGTTGTTATTAGAGAATATTATAAAAGCGGCTTCGAGCCATATTTAGGCTTGATAAAAATCACATGGCATATATTTTGCGTTCTTCTAATAACTGGCAACAGGGTTTAATCTTCGCTTACTCGCTAGCTTAGGGTTACCTGCTGACTTATTCTTGGTCAGAGCTAATTTTTTATTAGTAGTGACCTTAAGCTAGCGGAGACCAAACCCCTACGGCTGTTGATTTTACTAATGCCACTCACGCGCCAGCAAGATTCCACTTCCACAACGAATACCCAGTCCCGCAGTGAGCGCATGTTTAGTGAAAAGAATCTGTGGTATTTCAAAGTTCGCGAGGGCGGAGAAGTTGGCCCATTCCGATATCGTTGCGAGGCTGAAAGCAACCTCGATCACTTCATGCAACGGCTCAATCAAAAACTGAAGTAAACCCCGCCCCCATTTATAACCCTGATCCAACCGCGCTTATAGGCCAGCGATCGATATCCTGCAGGGGAAATCCGCCAGGGGGGATCTCGATGTGGGCCTGGCAGAGGTGTTCGTTGTTGCCAAGGTTTCCCATGTTATAGACAAGCGTGAGTACGTTACGGCCACAGAATTCAGTAGCTACAGGCTTATTCCGCCTCGATGTCAGCAGCGAAATCATTAACGACACCGATATCATTTTTTTCCAGGGCGCACAATAACTCGGAGGCGCCAATGACAGCACAATTTCCTCAATAAAAAGATTTGCTTTTGATATTAACCTCGATACTGGAAGCCTGAGCAATGGCGGCCTTGTGGTAACCACAGCTAGTGGCGCCATCTGGGACACGCAGTTTTCCGGATTCATTAATGGCAATTTGCTGGATATGACCGTCACTGGCGGCACCATCACCGGAATAGATAGCACAACTATCGACCCGACGAGTTCTGTCAGGGGCGATATAGCTGGATTCTTTTTCACCTCCACTGCCTTCCCTGCCTTCGAAGATTCCATTCCCGAACCTGGCAGACTACCGGATATCGAGGAACCACCGGATTTCGTCGGTGGACTGGTGGGTGGCTTCAGCCTCCGCGATGAGAATTCCAGTTACACCCTCTCGGGTAGTGTACTGATTAGTGGTAAACGCCCGGAGCCCGAACCTACACCGACTACGGGAACGCATCCGCCTCATGGACCCCTACAGCCACAGCCGCCGGCTGTGGAAACGCGTCCGCCATTCATTAGCTGGGGCCCCTGGGCAAATCAAGTCACGCAAAATTTTGTGGTAGTTACACCTATCGATGCCGACAACGCCACCATCAGCTCGGGGGATTTCCTGGCTAATGTTAATCCGGCTCCGATTTCCAGCATGACAGGTACTTTTCACTCCTACCAAAATGGTGACCACGCCAGTTACGTCGGTAGTGCAAGTGCAGGCAGTATCCTCGGCGTATTTGCACACCTGCATGTTGATTTCGACTCTGGCGCGATTACCGACGGTAGACTGGATGTGGACGTCGGCGTTACCGGCATGCATACCATTCAAACCTGGTCACTTGGTTTTACCGGCTCGGTGAGCGGCGGCGTCGCCAGCTTGAATTCTAGTGGGGGTTCGCTATCGGACCTGGGCGGTCTCGTCAGCTCCTCTATCGGCGCCACTCTTGGCGGTTTGTTTACCGGTGATTCCGCGACCTGGTTTGTGGGCGGTTTCAACCTGATAGACAAGCTCAATGATTCCAATTCGGTTCAAGGTCTCTATGTTATCGAACGCTGAACCTGCGCACTACACCTTGTCCGTAAATTACGAAGGCCTGTATCTGAAACAGATACAGCCCTCTTTGCTTGCCCGCGGCAACCGAAGTCGATCTGCCTAATGCCGGGGAACTACTGGTTTCAGCCCTAATCCTCTTCGTTATCAAAGCCTAACGATGCCGAATTGATACAATAGCGTAAACCGGTTTCCGGCGGTCCATCGGGAAACACGTGCCCCAGATGAGTATCACAATTGCTGCAAACGACCTCCGTTCGCATCATGCCCTGTGAATTATCCACTTGTTCGGATACACACTCCGAATTCGACGGCGCATAAAAACTGGGCCAGCCACAACCAGAATCGTACTTGGTTTGTGAGGAAAACAAGGGCTCGCCACATCCGGCACAGCGATACATACCCTCCTCCTTTGAGTCCCAGTACTCGCCGCTAAAGGCCTGCTCGGTACCTTTTTCGCGACAGACACGATACTGCTCATCAGAAAGTTTCTGTCGCCACTGGGCTTCCGTTTTCGGAATTTTATTTTCAGTCTCACTCATAAAACACTCTCACTCGGAAGCTGGGGCTACTGCCTGCAGGTCCGACACTATGCCAAGAAGCCCGTGACTGAAACTGGCCCTTGCGCTCGCTCCACAGCTCGCATTTCCGGATCCCAACATGCCCCGCACAGCATTGATGTTACAATAAAACGGCGAATCACCTGGCACTGGAACATCAATGGATAATATCACGCAATCAGACAAGCTCAATAATGTCTGTTACGACATTCGCGGCCCAGTGCTGGATCATGCCAGGCGTATGGAAGAAGACGGTCATCAGATATTGCGATTGAATATCGGCAATCCGGCACCCTTTGGCTTCCATGCTCCCGACGAAATTCTCCATGACGTCATCCATAACCTGTCCGACGCGCAGGGGTATTGCGATTCCAAGGGTTTATATTCTGCCCGTAAGGCCATCATGCAGGAGTGTCAGAAGCTCGGTATCAATGGCGTCGATATCGATGATATTTATCTGGGCAATGGTGTCAGCGAACTGATTACGATGGCCATGCAAGCGCTGCTCAACAATGGTGACGAAGTCTTGATTCCGGCTCCGGATTATCCGCTGTGGACAGCCGCTGTCAGTCTCAGCGGTGGCAAACCGGTACATTATGTGTGCGACGAAGCCGCCGACTGGTTTCCGGACATAGGGGATATCGAAGCCAGAATAAGTCCTAACACCCGGGCGCTGGTAATTATAAATCCCAATAATCCCACCGGTGCGGTTTACAGCAAGGAAATTTTACTGGAGCTGATCGAGCTTGCACGGCGGCACCAGCTCATCCTCTTCAGCGACGAAATTTATAGCAAGATTGTCTACGATGATGCGAAATTTATACCGCTGGCCTCCCTCGCAGACGACCTGTTTATTGTCAGCTTTAATGGGCTCTCCAAGTCATACCGCCTGGCCGGCTTTCGATCTGGTTGGATGATTTTAAGCGGCGACAAGGTATCGGCAGAAGACTATATCGAAGGCCTCGAGATCCTCACCAATATGCGGCTGTGCGCTAATGTTCCGGCTCAATTCGCCGTACAGACCGCGCTCGGAGGTTATCAGAGTATTAAAGAACTGATCCTGCCCGGTGGTCGGCTGAAGCTACAACGTGATCTCACCTGGGATCTACTGCGCCAGATTCCTGGCGTCAGCTGCGTCAAGCCCGGCGGCGCGATATACATGTTTCCGAAGCTGGATCCTTCTGTTTACCGGATTAAAAATGACGTCGCACTGGTTTTGGATATCCTCGAGCAGGAGAAGATACTGCTGGTACAGGGTAGTGCTTTTAACATTCAGGACAGCCAACACTTCAGGCTGGTGTTTCTACCGCGGGAAGATGAACTGAAGCAAGCAGTGCATCAGATTGCTCGCGTGCTGGAGCAGTATAGATAGTAGCAGGCCTGCCCGCCAGTTAGACTAATTCGAATCCCATGGCCTCGAATAATTTCAGCTCACTTCGATTCCATTGTTCAAGCTCGATCGAATAGTTTTTAAATTCTAATCGCTGCCTGTGGAAGCTCCTGAACTCGTCGAACGCAGATTTTCCAGAGCCACTCGCCAGTGACTGCTTGAATTCCTGGCTAATTCTGGTCAGTGGCAAGACATCCAGCAGAGTCGCCCACTGTGGGAGCTCACTTCCCTGGCGCAGACCGATTGGGGGCGGCAGTTTTTCCTGCGCTGAGGTCGCTGCTATCGTCGCCGGATCCCGACCTGGTTCTAGGGGGAAAAAATATTCCTGGAATGCACGCAAAATAGACTCGGTAGCGGCTACCTTGGCCGGCTGGCTATAGCCTGCAATGTGTGGGGTGGCGATGTCTACACGCAATGCCAGGCTCACATTGATACCCGGTTCATTTTCCCATACATCGAACACCGTCGTTATATCAAGGCGGTGCGTCAGAAACTCGCCCAGGGCCTGTTCATCCACGACCGAGCCGCGGCAAGTGTTAATCAGGACCGCATTCGCCGGTAGTAATTCCAGCTGTTTAGCCCCGATCAATTTGGCTGTTGGGTGAGCGCCAGCGTGAGTCAGGGGCACATGCAAGGAAACTACCTGACACTGCATGGCCTCTTCGAGCGTACGGCAGTGGCAGCCACTACCTTGTAAGAATGGATCGTATACACGATAGGCAATACCGAGCCGGGCAAGCTTGTTAGCGAACAGACCACCCACCTTGCCGCCACCGATAATTCCCACCTCGAGCTCGGCCACATCAATTTTCTCTTCAAGCAGCGCTAAGGCGATAACCCCGAAGCAATAGTCGACTACAGCGTTGGCGTTACTGCCCTTGGCATCGGCAAAGCCAATATCCTTATCAGCGAGATAATCTAGATCGATATGATCGACGCCGCTGGTTGCGGTGGCGATAAATCTAACCGCGGTGCCGTCGAGCAGGGAGCGGTCGACGCGAGTGATGGACCTTATTAGCAGAGCATCGGCATCGACAAGGTCGGCCTTGCTGATTTTTCTGCCAGGAATTAAAACCAACTCACCGAACTGGCAAAAGCTGCTTTCTATCTCGATTATATTGGCGTCGGCTACTATTTTCATTAACTGAACATCGATCAGGGTGCTTTTCCTCAGGTGAGTTGACCCGCCTGGGACAGGATGTGATCGAGGTCCCGACCCGGAAAGCTGTATTCTTCCAGGAAATTTTCCAAGCCATTCATGTCGGGATGCCCGCGCGCCAGTGTCTCCAGTTTAATATTCGAGAACGTTTCGTTGTCATCGCTTACGTCGCAGACGATCGTCGCCAGTAGCTTGCTCAATACGGCAGATTCACGATGAGCCGCCAGAATATCGGGCAGGCGTGTCGCACCTCGCAAGGACAATGACCCCACCTTATCAAGATTGCTGTAAATACCTTCCACGCTGCCAAACTCCTTCAGCAACACCCGTGCCTTGACCGGGCCCACACCCGGTACACCACTGATACAATCCACCGAATCCCCGACCAGGCCTAGATAATCTGTAAATTGTTCAGGCCGCACACCATAGTCATTCAAAATATCCATACTAAAACGTTTAACATTGCCACTGTAGTCCCACAGACAATCCTGGCTGGAAACCAATAGCTGGGCCAAGTCTTTATCTCTTGAGACGATGTGAATCGCACAGGCCTCGGTTTGCTGACGCACGCTACTGGCCATGCTGCCAATTATATCGTCTGCCTCATACACTTTACTGACGAATGAAATCAAGCCAAGGATGCCGCAAATTTCGGAGCAGGCCTGTAGTTGCATGGCGAAATTCTCGTCCGGCAACTCTCGATTGGATTTGTAGTCGGGGCTGAGTTGATGGCGAAATCCGCAGAACAGACTGGCGTCATGGGCGACAGCTAAATGGGTGGGTTTCACCCGTCGCAGGAACTGCAAAAGGAATAAAGTAAATCCGTAGAGTGCACTTAGCTCGGCGCCCTCGGTACTGCGACATTCGACGTAAGGTGAAAAGTGGGATTGAAAAATATAGATCGAAGCATCGAGCAGGTAGACGATTTCTGGCTGCTCTGCCGTCGCAGTCACTTCCGTCACACCGCAGCAAGTAAGAGCTTATGTATCACAGGCTTCTAACTTCCACTCTTACGTATGAGATAGATGTATTCCTCATCGGTCTGTGTCGCCTCGAGTAGCTCATGGCCGAGGTAGAGACAGAACTTCGGCACATCTCGGCAGGTCGAGGGATCGCTAGCAGTCAAACGCAGCAATTCACCTACTTCGATATCGCGAATCTTGTTATGTAATAACATCACTGGCTCCGGGCAGAATAATCCCCTGGCATCGAGTTCCTGTTTCGGAATCAGAGAGTTTCCTTTCTGGCTTGCATCAGTTCTTTCTTTTGGCATTTTGGCTAGAATCTATTCAAGGCTGCTTAAAGTGCTGGGGGCAAGGTGCTAACTGACAACTCCGGGTGTCGGGATCGTAATTGATTAGCACTTCCCTGCGCTGCAATTGGTTAATCACCTGTTCGACTTTCTCATCCAAGGTATATTCCCGACCCCCATAATCCGTCCCCTCACGAGTAATATACTCTTCGATTACCGCTCTCAACACGGCGTCGGGCAACTGGGTATGGGGGATCTCCATTACCGCTAACCCAACTCCAACACACTCAATCCAGCGTCATTTTCAGCAGTCTGTTTCACTAGCGGGTTTTTCACAGTATGCGGTCCTGCCCTGAGGTCGGAAAACGGGAAATGACTGGTATCCGCCAGTTGTGACAGAGAGACATTGGCAATGCTGCGGAAGATACTTTCGACTCGGCCCGGGTGTTCCCGGTCCCAGTTTTGCAGCATGGCTTTAATCGCCTGTCGCTGCAAATTATCCTGAGAGCCACAGAGATTGCAGGGAATGATTGGAAAGTTCACCAAATCTGAATATAGACTAATCTCTTTCTCCTTGCAGTAGGCTAGCGGCCTTATCACGATGTTGCGTTTATCGTCGCTGAGTAATTTTGGCGGCATCGCCTTCAGCTTGCCACCGTAAAACATGTTCAGAAACAGGGTCTCGATAATATCATCCCGATGGTGGCCCAGGGCGATCTTACTTGCGCCAATGGAATCAGCGTAGTTGTACAGAATGCCACGTCGCAGGCGCGAACAGAGCCCACAATACGTTTTCCCTGCGGTCACTTTCTCGGTAACAATACTGTAAGTGTCCTGCTCGATAATTTTGTAATCGATGCCGAGGTTTGAAAGATAGTCCGGCAGCACATGTTCGGGAAAATCCGGTTGCTTCTGGTCCAGGCTCACGGCATGCAGGTTGAAGTCTATGGGAGCATGTTTTTGCAGGTTTAGAAGGATGTCCAGCATGGTATAGGAATCTTTGCCACCTGACAGGCAGACCATTATCAAATCACCGTCTTCGATCATATTGTAATCGGCGATAGCTCGGCCCACCCCACGGCGCAAATTCTTACGACTGCGGTTTAGCTTGAATCGATTCTTGTTAACTGCGCTCATCTGCAATAGCGACTCCATAAATGGTGGCTAGAAAAATCAGACCCGCTCAATGATTGTGGCAATTCCCTGACCCAGGCCGATGCACATCGTCGCCAGGCCCAGGGTAGCGTCCTTGTCTTCCATATTATTCAGCAAGGTGGTAGTGATACGGGTACCCGAGCAACCGAGTGGATGCCCCAGCGCAATCGCGCCACCCTTTAAATTAACCTTGTCTTCCACCACCTCCAACAACCCCAGGTCCTTGAGTACCGGCAGAGACTGGGCAGCGAATGCTTCATTGAGTTCGACACAATCGATATCGGCTATGCTCAGCCCCGCTTTGGTCAAGGCTTTTTCGGTCGCCGGTACGGGTCCATAACCCATGATAGATGGATCGACGCCGGCATAGGCCATTGACTTGATGCGGGCGCGAATCTTTAATCCCAAAGCCTGTGCCTTTCCGGCAGACATGATCAGCATCGCCGACGCACCATCTGACAACTGTGAAGAGGTACCGGCAGTGACGGTTCCGTTTGCCGGGTCAAACACGGGACGCAATTTCGACAGGCTTTCCAGGTTGGTATCGGCGCGGATGGTCTCGTCATGTTCTATCAGCACTTTGAAACCATTGTCGTCGTGCCCTTCAATGGCGACGATCTCATTGTCATAAGCACCGCTACTACGCGCGGCATCAGCCAATTTATGTGAACGTACCGCAAATTCATCTTGCTGCTGCCGACCAATGCCGTGCATCTTGGCGAGTACTTCGGCGGTGACACCCATCATCCAGGAGGCCTTGGCGATGTGCAGGGAAGCCCGGGGATTCAGATCCAACCCATGGGTCATCCCCACATGGCCCATATGCTCGACACCGCCGACGATAAACACCTCACCATTGTCACTCTGAATCGCGGCGGCGGCGGTATGTAAAGCCGACATGGAAGAGCCACAGAGTCGGTTGACAGTCTGGGCGCAAGTCGAATGTGGCAGCACCGACATCAGGGCCGCGTTTCGAGCCACATTCCAACCCTGCTCCAGGGTCTGATTAACGCAGCCCCAGATCACATCCTCAACCGCTGCCGGCGGCAGTGACGGGTTTCTCTCGCACAACCCGTCGATCAGTCGGGCGGAAAGCGCCTCGGCCCGGACATGGCGAAAAGCACCGGCTTTGGAGCGCGCCATGGGGGTGCGAATCCCGTCTATAATTACTGCATCTGTAGCACGTAAACTCATGTAATTCTCCTCGGCGTTAGCCGTAATACGTCTCGCCAGCGGCGCCTTTTTCTCTCATCGTCGCGGTGGGCTTGTACAAATCACCAAGCTCAACATACTTGTCTGCGATCTGGCAAAACTCAGCCACACCCAGGCTATCTATATAGCGTAGTGCGCCGCCACGGAACGCAGGGTAGCCCAACCCCAACACCAGGCCCATGTCTGCCTCGATTGCCGTCGCAACGATGTTGTCTTCCAGGCATCTCACCGTTTCGAGACCCAGGGCCACCATCATTCGCTCAACAATTTCCTCATCATCGAAATCCCGCTTACTTCGCTGCACCGTCGCTATCAGGGCATCGATATCCGGATTGGGTAATTTCTTTGGCCTGCCCTTGGTATCCAGTTCATATAAATAGAAGCCCCGCCCACTCTTCTGGCCTAAATCCTTGCCTTGGTAGAGTTTGTCGATGGCGCTGTCAAAATCCAGTTTCATGCGCTCAAACCCCGCCGCCATCACTGCCTGGGCGTGAACCGCGGTATCCAGACCAACAACATCGAGCAAATAGGCCGGACCCATGGGCCAGCCGAATCGCTCCATGACCTTATCGATTTGCCTGAAGTCGGCGCCAGCGTGAAGCAACCGCGCAAACGCTCCGAAGTATGGGAACAAGATTCGATTCACCAGAAAGCCGGGGCAATTATTCACCACGATCGGGGTTTTTCCCATTTTTTTAGCATAGGCCACGGTGGTTGCCACCGTCGCATCGCTGCTATGCTCACCACGGATCACCTCAACCAGTGGCATCACCGGCACCGGGTTAAAGAAATGCATGCCGCAGAAATTTTGCGGTCGCTGCAGGGCAGACGCGAGGTCATCGATGCAGATAGTGGAAGTGTTACTGACGATGATCGTGTCTGCGCCGACAGTCGCTTCCAGTTCTGCCAGCACTACCTTCTTGATATCCGCGTTCTCAATGACCGCCTCCACCACGATATCAACCTTGTCGAAGCCCGCATAATCCAGGGTTGGAGTGATGCTGGAAAGGATCTTCACCATCTTCTTACTATCGATACGACCCTTCGCGACCTGTCTCTCGAGCAATTTGCCTGCTTCCTTCATGCCCAGATCGATGCCTGCGGGGAGGATGTCCTTCATTATTATCGGTGTGCCTTTCAAGGCCGACTGATAGGCGATACCACCACCCATGATGCCGGCGCCCAGCACCGCTGCTGAGTTTACATCGGCCGCTATTGTCAGTTGCTGCTTGGCCTTGGCGGCGAGGAATTGATCGTTCAGAAACATCTGGACCAGGTTCGCTGCGACTTCGGATCTGGCTAACTTAACGAAACCCCGGTGTTCGACTTCGAGGGCGCCGGCTCGATCCAGTATGGCCCCATCCTGCATCACCTGCACCGCCGTGAGCGGAGCCGGATAATTGGGGCCTGCCTTAGCCGACACCAGAGCCTTGGCGGTATCGAACGCCACCATCAACTCCAGAGGCTGCAAGGACAAGGCAGAGGTTTTTTGCTGCCGCAGCTGCTTATAATCGAGTTTGCCCGAAATACATTGTTCGATAATTGTTTCGGCTGCATCTATCAACCGGTCTGCTTCCACCAACGCATCCAATACCCCCTCGGCGAAGGCCTGCTGCGCCCTGATTTGGGATCCGCTGCTGATCCACTGGTTCGCATTGTCAGCACCAATCAGTCGGGGCATTCTTACAGTGCCGCCGAAGCCTGGCAGGATGCCCAATTTAACCTCAGGAAAACCAAGTACAGTTTGTTCACATCCGACCCGGTAGTCCGTTGCGAGTGCCAACTCCATGCCACCGCCTAGAGCTACTCCGTTAATAGCACTCACCGTTGGTACCGGGAGATCTTCGATGTCACAAAAAATCTTGTTCGCCTCTATCACCCAATTCATTATTTGTTGTTCGTCCTGCCGAAACATAGCAGTGAATTCCGTAATATCGGCGCCAACAATGAAGGTGGATTTTGCACTCGAGAAAATAACACCGCGAACTTCAGCACTTTCAAGGACGGTTACTGCTTGCTGCAGTTCCCTCAACGTATGCTGATTGAATTTATTGACCGAGGATCCCTCCAGGTCAAAGATCAGGTGGGCGGTGCCTGAAGGCAAAATATCGACGCTGAGCGCCTTGCCTGAATAAATCATTGCTATTACTCCAGTGTTTGAGTAGGCCTCTTGCGGGGCCGCATTATACCGCCGGCGGCAATAATTAAGAAATACGAGTAGTCAGGCTCCGGTGTTTTTTGCGGTATCATATTGGCTGGCGCTTCTTCCGGAATCAGAACACATGCGTTCTTTCTTAGTGTTACTAGTGGTGTTCATGGCGGGCATCACTTCCTCCTTCGCCGCCGACCACGCTGTAATTCTGGCATATCACCATGTCGCCGATGACACGCCCTCCTCCACCAGCATTTCTCCTGCCCAATTCAGGCGGCACCTGGAGTATTTACGGGATAACGGATTTACCGTGATCGGCCTCGACACCCTGATTTCCAGCTTGCGCAGTGGCCGGCAGCTTCCCGATCGCGCCGTAGCCATTAGCTTCGACGATGGCTACATCTCCATCTACGAGCAGGCGTTTCCGATGCTGCAAACCTTTGATTATCCATTCTCCCTGTTCCTCAGCACCCAGCCCATTAACGACGGACAAAGTAACTATATGTCCTGGCAGCAGATTCGCGAGATGACGGATGCCGGCGTTGTTATCGGTAACCACATGATAGATCACCCTTATATGCTCGAAAACAAGCAGGGGGAATCCGACCAGCAACGCCTACAAAGATTACGCCAAGAATTATTACAGGCGGAGCAGACTATCCTGAAGCAGACAGGCCAGTCACATCGATATTTAGCCTACCCTTATGGTGAATATGATGCGGCGATAAAGGCGATGTTGTCCGAACTTGGTTTCGTCGGCCTGGCGCAAAATTCAGGGGCCGTGAGCAGCCACTCCGATTTCCTTGCCTTACCCCGCTTTCCTCTGGGCAGCATTTACGCCAATCTCGAAACTGCCAAGGTCAAATTCGAGGCCCTTGCCTTCGATGTCGAACAGATGGGGCGACTGTCACCGGTGACTGGCGATAGAAGTCCCAATGTCACCCTGAAATTCGCCCCGGGAAACTATGATCCTGCTCAACTCAGTTGTTTTGCCAATAGCAAACCCATACCGACGAATTGGCTGGACAGGGATGCCGGTCTCGTCGAATTGTTAGCCACGGAAGAATACCGGGGACGTCGATGGCGCTATATCTGCACGGCGCCGGATCTGGATTCACGCCGCTTCTATTGGTACTCAGTGCAGTGGATCAATACTGCCGATTGAATTGACCAAGCGATCCCGGTTGCGCAATTTATTCTGAATAATAATATTCTTTATCTCGGCCACATAATGCTCGCCGCGTTCTGAGTAGTGGCTGAGGCCATAAGCGAGCACCATGGGATCCAGAGTCTGTTGTTGATTGTGCATAAAGGCCCGCAATTCGCGAAGATGGGTGTAAAGGTGGTGGGTATTGATATTATTGAAATAGCCTTTGACCGATGCCGCAATGGAATCGAATCGTTTTACCTCGTGAGTCGCGCCGCTGATGCGGCGCTGAGGCACCATCCCGCATCCTTCTACGTAGCACCACTGGCCGAAGATATTATAGCCTTCCAGAACAAAGCGGGAGGTACCCCAGGCAGATTCGTTGGCCGCTTGAGCCAGGGCCAGAGAAACCGGGATGACATCGACCCTCAGCACCAGCTCATTGGCAACTTCCCGATCGCTGGACTGCGCCATTTTCAGTCCATAGCTTTGTGCAAGCTCCTGCATCCATTCCCGTTCCTGCGAACTCAAGGCGATATCGTTATTTACGATATCGGCATTCTTTAACAGCTGCCCTCGCAACAGCTTGATGCGGATATTTTCGGTGACTATGTAATCCTCGAAAAAATCGAAAAATTGCTGTTTCTTTAGCAGCACATCTGATATTCCTGCAAAATCTGGCAATACGATAATCGGAGGCACTGCCACCACCGCGTTTCCCTCGATCCTACCTGGCATAGCCAGTCGCTGCACCGAAATTGTCAGCACCAGCATCGCCACTGCAGTGACTGCCGCGACCAGTAGTTCCAGTTGGCGAGTCTTCATAAACGCGTTGCTCTCAAGCAGTATTTATCAAAATTACTGAACGTTAGGTTTATATAATGCCCTGGTCTTTAACTCTCAGATTTACTGCCACCATGGCAATCTGGAGACGGGGGAGAGGTTTCATTTCTGCCCTGCCATTCTGCAGCGGTATACAGGTGTAGCGCCAGCGCGTGTACGCCATCGACAAGCTCATCAGCCAATAGTTTATAGGCATGTTGGTGTCGTTGCACCCGGGACATGGGCACGAAGCAATCTGAGACCACGGTAATCCGATAGTGGGATTCTGTGGCAGGCCCGCCATGCAGGTGGCTCTCATTTTCCACCAGCAACACCAAAGGATTGAGATCCGCATCCAGCTTGAATTCAATTCCCGCCTGCACCACTGATTCTGCCATTGCGTACTACCACCTCTGCTGTATGATTCGGCTAGCTGGAGCCGGAGTCTAATATTCTTAAACTTCCGGCAGCAATTGTGACTTTCCGAACCGCAGTATAACGTAAAAGCGGTCCATAAATCAGAACACAGAAGCGACCCGGCATGGGCTGCTGTGATCATGGGTGTAATGGCATGGTAATTTCCTGGTATCCGGGACACATGAACAAGGCCAGGAAAGAACTGGTTAAATTATTGCGTGGTATTCACGTCGTCATCGAGGTATTGGATGCCCGGATTCCCATGGCCAGCGCCAATCCGCTGCTGGCCTCAATGACAAAGCAACTACCAATCATCAAGATTTTGAACAAAGCCGATCTGGCGGAAAAGCAAACTACCCAAGCCTGGTTAAACTATTTCAACACCCAATCCGCCAATATTTGCCTGCTCAATGGCCGCGACCAGCCTCTGCCTCGCGAGTCACTGCTCAAGAGCGCTTATCAATTATGCGAACCCAGGGCAAGCCAATCTCGAGCCAGGCAAATAGTAATCGTAGGCATCCCCAATGTCGGCAAGTCCTCTATCCTCAACCAACTAACAGACAGAAAGCTGGCGAAGACTGGCAATGAACCTGCGGTGACTCGCCGCCAACAGCGGGTGCAGCTGGATGAAAACTGGTATCTGATCGACACCCCCGGGCTGCTGTGGCCCCGACTCGAAGACCAGGGTGCAGCCTTCATGCTGGCCTGCACGGGTACCATCCGCAACACCGCCGTCGAGGCTGAAGACATCGCCTGGTTCACCGCCGAGATGCTACTCAAGGACCACCGTCATGTGCTTACACATCGTTACAATATCGCCGGGAGTGTTACCCAGCCGGAACAACTGCTGCGCCATATCGCAGAAATCCGAGGCTCTCTGGGCAAAGGCGGACATCCAGACTGGCACAAGACCTCAGAATTATTACTAAACGATTACCGCTCAGGTAAACTAGGCAATCTCTCTCTGGAGACACCTCCCGAGTAATTTACCCAAGCCGCTCCAGTGCAGCCCGCGGCCCACAGCCCTGCACGGCAAAAATCCAGGTTCAAGATGACAGCAGCAGGCAGTTCACAAGCAGACAACAGTCCAACTCCTCAAAATTTTCACCCCGCTTTCGAATGGAAACGTAGCCACACCATTTCCTCGCTCCAGGTGGTAATGGAAGAGTACAGCCACCGGGTAACCGGTGCCGTGCATTATCATTTGAGCTGCGACCATCCCGAAAATGTATTTCTCGTCGCCTTTCGTACAGTGCCCATGGATTCCACCGGTGTCGCCCACATCCTCGAGCATACGGCACTGTGTGGAAGTAAAAAATACCCGGTGAGGGATCCATTCTTCATGATGATCCGGCGCTCATTAAATACCTTCATGAATGCATTCACGAGCAGTGACTGGACTGCATACCCCTTCGCCAGCAAGAACAGAAAAGATTTCGATAACCTACTGAATGTTTATCTCGATGCCGCATTTTTCTCCCGGCTGCACAAACTGGATTTTGCCCAAGAGGGTCATCGTCTGGAATTTTCAGAAGCTGACAATCCTGAAAGCGAATTACAATATAAGGGTGTCGTATACAATGAGATGAAAGGCGCCATGAGCTCCACCAACAGTGTGCTATGGCAAACCATGAGCCGGTATCTGTTCCCGACGTCGACATATCATTTCAATAGTGGTGGTGAGCCGGAGGCGATCCCGGATTTGACTTATCAGCGGCTCGTAAATTTCTACAAGACCCACTACCATCCGAGCAACTCAGTGTTTATGACGTTTGGAGACATCCCTGCCTGTGAACATCACCAGGCCTTCGAAGAACTCGCATTGTCCAACTTCGAAAAACTCGATATCAATATAGAAGTTAGTAATGAAAAGAGATACCTGTCACCGGTGAAGATAGAGGAGTTTTATGCTGCCGAAAACACTGCCAGCAGCAAGACCCATATTGTTATGGGTTGGCTACTTGGCTGCAGTACCAGCCTCAGCGGCCTTTTTAGAGCGCAGCTGCTAAGTAGCGTCCTGCTGGATAATAGCTCCAGCCCCCTGATGAGAGTATTAGAAACCTCCAATCTAGGTACATCACCCTCTCCCTTATGCGGCCTTGAAGACTCCAACCGCGAGATGAGTTTCATGGCGGGTCTCGAAGGCTGTGAGGCGACATCGACCGCAGAAGTTGAAAGCCTGATTCGAGACAGCCTGCTGGAGATCTGTGAGACCGGCGTTGCCATCGAGCATGTAGAGGCCGCCCTGCATCAATTGGAACTGAACCAGCGGGAAATATCCGGCGACGGCTATCCTTACGGCCTGCAACTTATACTGGCAGGTCTCTCCACCGCCACCCACCGCGGTGATCCAATTCAACTACTCGACATTGACCCGGTGCTGGAAGAGTTACGAGTACAGATAAAAGATCAGAACTTTATTCCTGAGTTGATTCAGGAATTGCTATTGCACAACTGCCATCAGGTCACATTGACCCTGAAGCCGGATACCGAATTGGCAAACAGGAAAGTGCAATCTGAACTGCAGCAACTGGCGGTGATTAAAGCCACGTTATCGGAGCAGCAGCAGAACCAGATCCTTGCCGACTCTAAGGCACTGGCGCAACGTCAGGCACAGGAAGATGACCCCGGCATCTTGCCCAAGGTCGGCCTGCAAGACGTGCCTAAGAAATTGACCGAGCCCGAGAGAATCGAATTCAGACCCAACAAATTGCCGGTTAGCTATTACGCCCAGGGCACCAACGGCTTGAGTTATCAGCAGGTAGTCATGCAACTCCCCGCGCTGGAACCGGGTCTTCTTGAATTATTGCCCCTGTACACGAGCTGTCTCACGGAATTCGGTATCGGGGATAAGGACTACGCCGAAGTGCAAACCTGGCAGGCTCGGATTAGCGGTGGCCTGAATTGCTTCAGCAGCATCCATAGTGGCCTGCAAGACGTGCAAAAAACCCATGCCCTGCTGACATTTTCGTCAAAATCCCTGGTCCGTAACCATGCCGCGCTAACCGAACTGTTAAACGCCACCGTAGCGCAGGTGCGCTTCGATGAAGATCAACGCCTGCGAGAATTAATCGAACAGATCTGTGCTCGCAAGGAGAGCAGCATCACCGCACAGGGGCATGGGCTGGCAATGGGTCTCGCATCCAGCAGGATGAGCCCTGCCGCCCACCTAAGCCATTGTTCTGGTGGCCTTGCAGGCATCCAGGGACTCAAGCTACTGCGCGATAAGATGGCCGATGCCGACGAACGCAGCAAGGTATTGATGGGCTTTCAGCAATTACATCAAGCCATCGCGCAGGCCGACACCCAATTTCTCCTCATTGCCGAAAAACAGCATCAGGAGCAGGTGCTGGCAGAGCTGGCCGCTGTGTGGAATAGACCGAGCAATGGCAGCGTCGACTCCCATCTATCTCTGGCACCGATCCGCGAAGGCATTAGACAGGTCTGGACTACCTCTACCCAGGTTAATTTCTGCGCCAAGGCATATGCCACGGTTGCCGCTGGTCATGAGGATAATGCCGGCCTCCACGTACTCGCCGGCTTCATGCGTAATGGCTACCTGCATAGAGCGATTCGGGAACAGGGCGGTGCCTATGGCGGCGGCGCCGGGCAAGACGCCAACTCAGCCTCCTTCCGATTTTTTTCCTATCGAGATCCTCGTCTCACCGAAACTCTGGACGACTTCGATCGTGCCGTGGACTGGGTAATATCGGGGAGTCATACTCCACGTCAGCTCGAAGAGGCCATACTGGGTGTTATCGCTGCCATGGACAAGCCCTCATCGCCAGCAGGCGAGGCCAAACAGGCATTCTATAATCACCTCTTCGGCAAAACTATGGAGCAGCGAATGAAATTCCGGATGGGGGTTCTAGGCACCACTATCACCGATCTTAAGGCCATAGCAGCTCGATATTTTGAGCCTGCTACCGCGAGTATTGGCGTAATAAGCAATCGAGAGACCATCGATGCAGCCGTATTAGATGAAATAGAGATTATCAATCTTCTTTGATTTCAATGGTTTGTATAATATATCTTATCTAATTTAGATCTTATGTAAATAACAAAGCTTTTTTGGATTTAATGGGAACTTTGGCGCTGCGCCACAGTCTGAGTGTGTGTAGGTAGATGTTATTCAAAGTTGTGGGTTTTGTTTCATCTATCTCTCCCTTGATAGTACATTGAGCCCAACAACCTCTGGTCGTTGGGCTTTTTTTATGCCCGCTAGCCCTGCTTGAGTTTAGCAGCTGAACCCCAGCCGTCATCGCCTCTCCAAGCTTTCATGAATTTACCCAACGCCAAGCAAGATGCCACCAGAGTCACCTTGGTGGGTATGTGGTTGGATCTGTTGCTGGGTATCGGGAAGATTGTGGGCGGGATGATGACTCAGTCATTTGCCCTGATTACCGATGGCATACATTCACTGGCCGATGCCGTTAGCGATATTTTTGTCCTCATCGTAGCCAGAATCTCTCACACCGCGCCCGATGCAGAACACCCCTACGGACATGGCAGATTCGAAACCCTGGGCACTATCGCCATGGGCATCGTGTTTTTTATCACCGCGGGAATACTGCTGTTTGACAGCATTCAACGCCTGCGGACCAGCCAGGGTCTTCTGTTCCTGCCCTCGGTGGCATAGCCATCGCAATTATTTCCATCGCCAGCAAGAAATGGATCCATCAATACACCGTGCGCGTCGCCAGACGGCTGAATTCGAACCTTCTCAAGGCCAATGCCTGGCACAGTCGCAGCGATGCCATGTCTTCTGTAGCGGTATTGATCGGCTTGATAGCGGCACAACAGGGCTATGTGTGGATGGATACGGTGGCAGCAATTATCGTTGCCCTGATGATTGCCATGATTGCCTGGAAGTTGTGCGTGGACAGCCTCAAGGAACTGGTGGGCACTGCTATCCCGCAGCATCGGCATAGCCAGCTTGAGGCCTGCATCATGGAAAACACTGGCATTACAGGGATTAGCAATCTCAGGAGTCGACTCTTCTGGGGGTAAGATATTACTGGAAGCCCAATTAGCAGTGAATCCACGTATTTCTGTTTCAGAAGGCCATCAACTGGGAGAAAGTGTCAGTCGCTCCTTGATTGCGAGATTCAGTGATGTCGGCGATGTCATCGTCCATATTGACCCGCAGCCTGAGCTGGAATCAGCCCAAGCTGCTGCCCACCCACAGGAGCTGCCCGATCGCTCCGAGGTAATCGGACAGATCAAGGCGCGGTGGCGGGATTTGCTGGCAGATGACGATTTCGAAAGGCTGGATCTGCATTATCTGGAGCACGGCATAGAGATTGATCTGGTTGTCAAGCCGGATAAAATCCCCACGTCTCTCATCTCCGGGCTGGAACAGGCTGTCCAGTCGTTTGACTACATTGCCAAGTTGCGGATTTATCGCAAGCTCAGTGAATCCAGCAATGTCCGGCGCCTGTCATAAAGTAATTACAATCGCGGTCCTTTTGCCTATAATGTGGGGCTGTTGAAATGCACTCAGCGGCCGTTAAACTCACTACAGCCAGAATTATTTCGATTTACCCCAGTTAATGAAACCTACCGATATTAACGACCCCAGCTACTTTCACAAGGTAGTGGATTGTCAATGGGCATGTCCTGCCCATACGCCCGTGCCTGAATACATCAGGCTCATCGCCGAGAAGCGTTACACCGACGCCTACATGATCAATTGGTATTCCAATGTATTCCCAGGCATTCTCGGGCGCACCTGTGATCGCCCCTGTGAGCCAGCCTGCCGGCGTGGGCGCATCGACGAGCAACCGGTTGCCATCTGCCGGCTAAAGCGTGTCGCGGCAGACTATAAATCCGATATTTCGAAGCATCTGCCAATTATTCCTAAAAAGAAGAACGGAAAACACATCGCCCTGATTGGGGCCGGCCCGGCCGCGCTAACGGTGGCGGCGGACCTACTGCCGCTGGGTTACGAGATCACCCTGTTCGAAAAAGATGGGGTTGCCGGTGGTGCCATGCGCACTCAAATACCCCGGTTTCGCTTGCCCGTGGAAGTGCTTGAAGAAGAGCTTAGCTACGTCATCGATCTCGGTATTAATTGCCGCTTCGGTGAAGAAATTACCAGTATGAGGGATTTGCTGGCAGAGGGATTCGACGCAATCTTCGTAGGCACCGGTGCTCCCCTCGGCAAACACGTGGAACTACCCGGCTTCGAAGAAGCCCGGGATAATATTCACACCGGGATCGAATGGTTGGCCAATATCGCCTTCGAACATGTCAGTTCCATCGGCAAGAAAGTACTGGTCTTAGGCGGAGGCAATACCGCCATGGATTGTTGCCGCACGTCCAGGCGTATAGGTGGCGAGGAGGTAACGGTCGTGGTCCGCAGCGGCTTCGACGAAATGAAGGCCTCGGCCTGGGAAATAGAAGACGCCATGAACGAGGACATCCCTATCCTCAATTTTCACGTCCCCAAACGCTATATCTGTGAAGACGGCAAACTCGTCGCCATGGAATTCGAAAAAGTGCGCAAGGAATATGACAAGAATGGGAAACGTTTGTTAATCCCCACCGGTGAAGATCCCGTAATCCTGCCCTGTGATGATGTCTTATGCGCTATCGGTCAGGAGAACAGTCTGCCCTGGGTCGAGCATGACCTCGGCATCGAGTTCGATCAATGGGAGCTTCCTATCCTCAACAAGCTTACCTTTCAGACCACCCATGAAAGAGTCTTCTTCGGCGGCGACGCAGCCTTCGGTCCGGACAATATCATTTCCGCCGTGGCCCACGGACATGACGTCGCCGTGTCGATCCACCTGATATGCACTGAGCAAGACATAAACGACCGACCCGACCCCATCACCTCTCTCGCCAGTCAGAAAATGGGTATACATCAATGGTCATACGATAATGACATAAGCAACGATGTACGCTATATCGTACCCCACGCCGAGAAGGCCAAGACCCTTCACGACGTCAACATGGAAGTTGAACTGGGCTTCGATGAAGCGCTGGCCCTCAAGGAAACCATGCGCTGCCTGAACTGCGATGTGCAGACCGTGTTCACCGATCAGCTCTGCATCGAATGCGATGCCTGCGTAGATGTTTGTCCAACCGATTGCATCACCTTCACCGCCAACGGCAAAGAAAGTGACTTGCGGTCCTCACTGATGGCGCCGGCGAAAAACCAGGACCAGGACATCTATGTGTCAGGCCCCCTGAACACCGGAAGAGTCATGGCCAAGAACGAAGATCTGTGCCTGCACTGCGGCCTCTGTGCGGAGCGCTGTCCGACCAATGCCTGGGATATGCGCAAGTATCTGTTTGATACTGCCAAGGCGAGTGCCTGATGCCTGAACTGATTAAATCCAGCAAGGTGAAAACCATCACCAGAGTCAACGATTTCATGATCAAGTTTGCCAATGTGAACGGCTCCGGTTCTGCCAGCGCCAACAAGTTATTTGCCAAATCCGTGTTCCGTATGGGCATTCCGGTGAGCCCGAACAATATTTTTCCGTCGAATATTCAAGGTCTGCCCACCTGGTATGAAGTCCGCATTAGCGACGCCGGTTACCTGGGACGTCGTGAAGGCATTGACTTTATGGTGGCCATGAACGAGCAGACCGTCAACAAAGATATCGCGTCAGTGGTGCCCGGTGGCTATGTGCTATATGACTCATCCAAGGCCCTGAGCGCCGATCTGATTCGAGATGATGTGCAATATCTGGGCATCCCGCTGAAAGATATTTGCCTGCGGGAGTTTGACCACCCTGCCCAGCGCCATCTGTTCAAAAATATCGTCTATGTGGGAGCCCTCTCTGCTTTTCTCGATATCGATTTCAGGATACTAACCTCCATGGTTGGCGAGCAGTTCCGTGGCAAGGAAAAGCTCATTTTACCTAACATTCATGCTCTGGAACTCGGTCACCAATATGCGAAGGAGAATTTTTCCTGCCCCCTGGACTTGCGACTAAAAGCCGGCAACAAGACCAAGAATAAAATACTGATCGATGGCAATACGGCGATCGGATTAGGTTGCGTCTATGGCGGCGCCACCATCGCCGCCTGGTATCCAATTACACCTTCCACTTCGGCAGTAGATAGTTTTGGCAAATACTGTAAGCGCCTGAGAATCGACCCAGGCACGGGCAAGAAAAAATATGCCATCATTCAAGCCGAAGATGAACTGGCGGCGATCGGTATTGCCATCGGTGCCGGTTGGAATGGAGCCAGGGCGTTCACCGCCACCAGCGGACCCGGTATATCCCTGATGCAGGAATTTTTAGGCCTGGCCTATTTTGCCGAAGTACCAGTTGTGTTATTTAACATTCAGAGAGTCGGACCTTCCACGGGCATGCCTACTCGCACGCAGCAGGGCGATCTGTTGGCCTGCGCTTACGCTTCCCACGGTGACACCAAGCATGTACTCCTTTTTCCTTCGTCGCCAACCGAATGTTTCGAATTCGCTGCCCGGGCTTTCGATATCGCCGATCGACTGCAGTCACCGGTGATAGTGATGAGCGATCTAGAACTAGGAATGAATGAGCAAATATGTGACCCGCTGAACTGGGATGACAAGCATGAGTACGACCGCGGCAAGGTGTTAAACGCCGCACAATTGGAAGAGATAGGAAAATTTGGTCGCTACCTGGATGTGGATGGCGATGGAATTAGCTATCGCACCTATCCAGGAACACACCCGGACCTGGGCAGCTATTTTACTCGCGGTAGCTCACACAATCCCTACGCTGCATACACCGAAGACGGCGATGTCTATGCCGACATGATGGACCAGTTGACGCTAAAATTACAAACTGCGCTCAGATATATTCCAGAACCGGAAATTTCCGGCGACGGCAAAAACAAACTAGGGCTAATGTATTTCGGCAGCACCAGCTTGGCCATCCAGGAAGTCCTCGACAGCCTTAACAAGAAAGGCATCAAGCTCGATACCCTGCGAGTCAGGGCATTCCCGTTTCATCCTGCTGTTGGTGAGTTTCTGGACCACCACGAGCTGACCTATGTGATCGAGCAAAACCGGGATGCACAGCTAAAAAGCCTTTTGAAAATCGAATGCAATGCACGCCATGAGAAGATGCATTCCATTCTCAGCTACAATGGTGTGTTGGTGAGTGCACAGCGTATTGAACAGGAAATACTGAACTCGATGCAGAGCCTGGAAGACTCCGGGGAGATTCCCGCCTGAATAACTAGCAGAGCTAAGGGTGAAATAAAACCATGAGCTATATCGGTAAACCGAAATTTCAACATCCGCAATTAAAGACCAACGAACTTGGCCTGACTCGCAGAGACTATGAGGGTTCCTTCACTACGTTGTGCGCTGGCTGCGGTCATGATTCGATTAGTGCCGCGATCATCCAGGCCACCGCCGAGATGTCGCTGGAACCTCATCGCGTGGCAAAAATTTCTGGTATAGGCTGTTCCTCAAAGATCCCCGCCTATTTTCTTAGCAAGTCCCACAGCTTCAACTCTGTTCATGGTCGCATGCCATCTGTGGCAACTGGTGCCAATCTGGCCAACAAGGAACTGCATTACCTCGGCATCTCCGGCGACGGTGACAGCGCTTCAATCGGTCTCGGCCAGTTCTGTCATATCGTCAGGCGGCGCATCAACATGCTCTATATCATCGCAAACAATGGCACTTACGGTCTCACCAAGGGGCAACTTTCCGCCACCGCCGACCTCGGCTCCAGAACCAAATCTGGTGACGAAAGTCGATTCGATAATATCGATATGGCAACCCTGGCGATAGAACTGGGCGCCAGCTTCGTCGCCCGTAGTTTTTCTGGTGACAAGAAACAGCTGATACCTCTGATCCAGGCCGGCCTGACCCATAAGGGCTTTGCCTTCATCGACATCGTTTCCCCTTGCGTAACATTTAATAACACCGATGCATCTACCCAGGGCTATAAAAACACCTGGGAAAACTATGTCGCCTTGAGCGAAATCGATTTCGTGCCCATGCGCGAAGAGATCACCACCAGTTATGATGCTGGCAAGGAAAAAGAAATTACCCTGCACGATGGCTCGGTGATTCGCCTGCACAAGACCGGCAATAATTACGATCCCTACGATAAGGAAAATGCGCTGCATCATATTTCTCAGCACAAGAGGCAGGGGAAGATCGCTACCGGCTTGTTGTATATCAACCAATCCACTTCCGATTATCATGAATTGCAGGATACCGTGGACAAGCCATTTAACACCCTTACCCACCACGACCTCTGTCCCGGCAGCGATGTACTGGCAGATATAAACAATACCTTTCGTTAACTTTTATTTAGCGGCATGACTGAGCCTGACTACAGGGCGCCCGCTCTACATGATTAAAGAGCCCCCGACTAATCGCGATGCAGTTTGATTAATTCATAAGCGGCCTTGATGTCCTGGGTCTTCCTGGTGGCGAGGGCAATCATCTCTTCCGGTAATCCCTTGGCCACCAGTTTGTCCGGGTGATGCTGATTCATCTGCCTGCGGTAGGCTTTTTTCAATTCGGCGGCACCGACGCCGGGCTTGCAGGAGAGAAGTGTATAGGCGGCCTCGAGTTTGTCTTCGATGGATTTATCGCTGGCAAAATGGGCCTGTCCGGACAGGCGAGATCGGAGCTGGGCATAGTCGGCTTTCGAATAACCGAGATCGGCGGCGATCCCCTCTAGGATTTTTTGTTCCCGGCTAACCAGGCGACCATCGGCAAAAGCGGTAGCGGTGATAATTTCCAGGAACATCTGAATGAGGTTGCGGCGTCTATAACACTCGCGCTTGAATTGTGCCAGCACCTCACGCACCGGGAAACCATCTTTTTTGCCTTCGTTAAATAGTTTGATGGCGACTTTGCGCTGCACAGACCCCAGATGCATCTGCCGGATTACCTGCTCGGTGAGTGCTATTTCATCCGCGGTAACCTTGCCATCGGACTTGGCGATATAACCCATCAATGCGAAGGTAGTGGTAAAGAAAACGGACTGGACTCGCTCGGTATCTCCCAGTCCCAGTGCAGGCCCACGCTTGGCGCCCTCGATACCGCCGTCGAAATAGTTGCCCAGTGAAGCGCCCATTAGTGCGCCAAGCGGTCCTCCCAGCATAAAACCAAAAGTGCCGCCTACTACTTTCCCCCACCAACTCATAAGCTACTCTCTGTTTGAGATTCAATTGACCACGCCACAGCAGCAATTCCACGGACCAATGGGAACGCGATAAACGGCTACCGAAATGGCAAGTTTATTAAGAAATAAGGCGCTGAAACCAATTTTTGTCCAGCTCCCGTCTGCACCCTTCCAGTTGAGTGGCGAAGCGGCTTGAATTGGACTGTACCCGGGCTGCCGCATCCACTAGCCATTGCTTGCTGCGGTAGCTGCCACGCTGATAACCCCCGTTACCCTCGTGATATGCATAATACAGATCCCTGGCGTCGTCGCGGTCGATGCGACTGATACGACTGGAATTGGCGTTATACCAGGCGACAAAGTCCACCGCATCGGCAAAATTCGCGCGGGAGGCCCCCCGGTTGCCGGCTTTAGCCATGTACTCTGCCCAGGTGGTGTCCAAAGCCTGGGCGTAGCCGTAGGCAGAAGAAGCTCTAGGGCCCGGAAAGATCCACAGAAACCGCGAGCGCGCGGGTTTGGCCCGGGCCTCGAACGCAGACTCCTGGTAGATAAACGCCATATTGATCGCAATCGGCACACCCCAGCGTTGTTCCGCATTGCGGGCAGCCTTGTACCAGGAACGCCGATCTTCGAAAATGCTACAGACATCAGTGACGTCACTCGGTGGCGAACTCGCACAGGACGTCTGTAGTATCAGGCATGCCAACACGATAAGATTTTGTTTTTTCGGTAAATTCACAACATATTCCAAGAATACAGCGGGTCTGGTCCCGCAAGTTCTATTGACTTAGAGCATCAAGCAGGGATAAAAATTCCCCCTCGTCTATCACCTTTATTGCCAATGCCTCTGCCTTCACCAATTTTGAACCGGCGCCCGGGCCTGCCACCACGCAATCCGTGTTTTTAGAGACACTGCCGGCCACCTTTGCTCCCAGCGCCAACAATTGCCTTTTCGCTTCGTCCCTGGGCATCTGTTGCAGCGTGCCGGTCAAGACATAGGTTTTTCCCAGCAATGGCCTGGCTGGAGCACCGGCATCGACGACAATTTTGGGCCATCTCACACCACCGTCCTGCAGGGATTTAATCAGCGCAAGATTTTCCTGATTTTCGAAGAAAGTCCTGATATGAGTGGCCACTATTGGCCCGATGTCAGGCACCCGTTCCAGGCTCTCCGCATCGGCGGCGACGATCTGTGCTATGTCGCCGTAATGCATCGCCAATTGCTGCGACGTCGCCGTCCCTACTTCACGGATACCCAGGGCAAACAAAAACCGTGACAGGGTCGTCTGCTTCGATTTATCTATCGCGGCGATCAGGTTTTTTGCCGACTTGCTACCCATTCTCTCCAAACTGGCTAGCTGTTCTGTTGCCAGTGCAAAAATATCCGCCACAGTCCCTATCATACCCTCGTCTACCAGTTGCTCAACCAATTTGTCCCCCAGGCCTTCGATGTCCATCGCTGTGCGGGAGGCAAAGTGTTTGATTGATTCCTTGCGCTGTGCCGGACAAATTATACCGGCACTACATTTATAGAGTACCTCTCCGTCTTTCTCGATAGCAGAGCCACAGGCGGGGCAGGCCTCGGGCAGGCGTATTTCCTTACGGTTTTTCTTCGACCTGGATCGCACTACTTTCACAATCTTGGGAATTACGTCGCCGGCACGGCGTACGATGACTGTATCGCCGATGCGCAAGCCCAAGCGTTCTATTTCATCCATGTTATGCAAGGTGGTGTTGCTCACCGTCACCCCACCGACAAACACAGGTTCGAGCCTGGCAACCGGAGTAATTGTACCGGTTCTACCGACCTGGAATTCGACATCGAGTAGGCGGGTGGTTTTTTCTTCCGCCGGGAATTTAAATGCCATGGCCCAGCGCGGCGTTCTGGCATTGCTACCCAGTCGCCGCTGCGTATCGAGGTCATTAATTTTGATGACAGCGCCATCTATCTCGTACTCAAGTGAATTTCGCCTGGCTAGCAATTCCCTGCAATAGGCCAGGCAGGCCTCGATTCCCGTCCTGGTATTGATGTCCGGATTGACCGGCAATCCCCAACTCGCGAGCAAGCTGAATATTTCGCCTAGTTGGTCTGGCAATGCACGTCCTTCGAAGACACCAACGCTGTAGCAATACATCTGTAGCGGCACCCGCGCGGTATGCCGGGGATCTAGTTGCCGCAGCGCCCCCGCAGCCGTATTACGGGGATTTACAAATATTTTCGAGCCTTCTTTTTCCGCCCTCCTATTGAGATCGGCAAAGCCTTTCTTGCCGAGAAAAATCTCACCCCTTATTTCGATCAGAGCAGGTGCTGCGGCTACCTCGAGTTGTAGAGGAATGCTGGGTATTGTTTTCACATTGCGGGTAATGTCCTCACCGGTGACGCCATCGCCCCGCGTAGCCCCCCGTAGCAGCACGCCGTCCCGATAAAGCAAGCTGACCGCAACACCATCGACCTTGGGTTCGCAGCTGTATTGCAACTGGCTGTCATCCCCCAGCTTCTTCTGTAGCCGCAGCTCGAAGTCGCCCAGTCCTTTCTCGCTGGACACTTTATCCAGGGAGAGCATGGGCATCGTGTGGGTGACCTGGGTGAATTGAGACAGCGCTTCACCGCCTACTCGCTGGGTCGGCGAACCTGGTATGGCCAGATCAAATTTGTCTTCGAGAAGTCCGAGTCGTGTGAGCAGAGCATCGTAGTCGGCGTCTGGTATTTCTGGGGAATCCAGTGAATGGTATAAGCGATTATGGTATTCGAGCTGTGCTCGAAGCTCGCGTACTTCCTGTTTTATTTTGTCAGGAACTGCCATGGATTGTTTGCGGTGCAGATCTAGCCGCGGCCGCCTACGGCTTTCAGACACCGCAATTCGAAGTCATTTATGCGTTGCCGATAGTGTTCCATGGTTTGTGTAGTCATCACATTGCGGTGCTCATCCTTCAACTCACCGCCGAGCGCTGCCTGAATCTGCTGCGCAACGGCTAACATCTGCTCGAACGCTTCCAGGTTGTTAATCGCCGCAGGCAGAGCCAGGAACAGACTGACACCGGTGGTGCTGAACGTGTCCATGTTGTTAAGATCGAAGGTGCCGGGATTAAGAATATTGGCTACGCTGAATAAAACCGGCGCCTTGAGTTCGGAACCCAAGTGCTGGTGGAAGATATCCATTTCGCCGAAACTGAGACCGGTGCCAAGCAGCACCTTTAGCAAATCATCGCCGGCAAAGGCATAACCCTCTGTCGCCATCACATTGATGATGATCACCTCCGACGGTTCGGCCGCTACCGAGCTGGTAGCAGGCATCGCATCGCCGGCATCTAATTTTCTCGCTGGCTCCAAATCGCTGCCAGCAGATTCCAGTCCTGCAGCAGCCGCTTCTGTTACCGGTATCACCGGGTCGGCCATCTCTGTTTTTCCCTGATTCCTTTTCGCTCCGAAGATAGCGAATACCATTTGCAGCCAGGACCTGGATTCTCCGATTGGTATTTCATTGCCCGACTCATCAGGCAATTCAACCGGCTCTGCCGTCGCACCAAATCCAATGCGTTCTCCCGCGGTCATGGAGAAACTGCCAAGCTCCTCCTCCGCCCCCGCAACTGCCTCGATTGCAGGCGCTATTCGCCGATCTGATTCTTGCTCTGGGTCATCCGTGAAGTCGTCTTCTTCGTCTGCCGCTTCCACCCCGGCTTCCTCATTGTTCTCATAGTAAGGGTCAGGCTCTTCGCCTATGTCCAGGTCATCTTCCGGCTCGGGGTAATCGGGCTTGACGGCCGCGAGAGCATCATAATCAGCCCGCACCCGATCGTCCTCATCCTCAGCGTCAAAATCATCAGCATCCGGTTGCGCTTGATCATAGTCCAATAGCACTGCATCCGGGTCTTCTTCTGCGCCAGGCGAGTCAGAGTCTTCGGCCATTGCACAGCTATTAGCTGAGAAGGAACCCTCAACCGGCAAAATATCTGCAACCGATCGAGCCTCTACATCGGCAAAATCTTCCGCCGCCTGGGCGAACTCGTCCTCGAACTGGAGTTGACCGGTGGCATCATCCGGGCTTGGATCAGCAAGTTCCACCGCATCCATGAGCACCGGAATCGCGCCCCCCTCTTCGTTCGGCAGGCCCAGATCCAGCGCTTCGGCCTTGAGATTCGACGCAGCGACAACGCTCAGGCCTGCCGCCTGTTGGTCCAGATCGCGATCGACTAACCTGGCCCCACCACCAGGTAGCTCGGCAAGTTCCAGGGACTCCAAATCCACATCCTGGGGAATATTCTTGTCGATGGCCAGGCGAATCTGCCCACGACGGGCTTGGAATGCCACGTAAAGCCCACGCAGTATGATTGCGATGATGGCAAATCCCAACAATAAGATGATTAATTCACGTATATTCATAGCAAGAATTCAAGCAGCATTAGGATGTTGCTCGGATTATTCAAAATTATTAATGTTATCTTACAGTTACCGCATTTTCTTTAGCACGAAAACGGCTTTTTCAGGCAGGATTTTTAAAACCACTAGATGGCGGCCAATTCCGCCGCCGCATCGATATCCACGGCGACAACCCGAGATACACCGGGCTCATGCATGGTAACACCCAGCAATTGATTCGCCATCTCCATAGTCAGCTTGTTATGGGTGATGAAAATGAATTGCACATTAGCGGCCATTTCCCGCACCAGCTTGGCGTAACGCTCTACATTTGCGTCATCCAAAGGCGCGTCAACCTCATCCAGTATACAGAACGGCGACGGATTCAACTGGAAGATTGAAAACACCAGGGCTATGGCTGTCATCGCTTTCTCTCCACCGGAGAGCAGGTGGATGGTGCTATTACGTTTACCCGGCGGCCGCGCCATGATGGCAACACCAGTATCGAGGAGGTCATCACCGGTCATATCCAGGTAGGCATGACCGCCACCGAAGACCTTCGGAAATAATTTTTGCAGACCCGAGTTAATCTTGTCGAAGGTTTCCTTAAAGCGCGCGCGGGTTTCCTTGTCAATCTTGCGGATAGCGTTCTGCAGTGTATTCAGTGCTTTTTCGAGGTCTTCATTCTGTTTGTCCAAATACACTTTTCGCTCGGACCCTTGTTTGTATTCGTCTATCGCAGCGAGATTTATTGGTCCCAGGCGTTGAATCCTGTTGCCCAGTTTTTCAAGCTTCTGCTCGCATTCCTGCTGTTCCATACCATCCGGAAGCTCTGCCAGAACCACTTCGAGGTCGAATTTTGCCGCCTGCAACTGCTCCAGAATACCCTCACGTTTTACCGAAGCACCCTCATTCTTCAAGCGCATTTGCATCAGCGACTCACGCACCGTATTCAGCTGCTCCAGTTTCTGGTTTCGCTGCTGCTCTAATGATCTTATGCTATGTTCGTTGTCATCGACCTTGGCTTTTGCCGCTGTCAATTCCTTCTCCACTGTCAGCCTTTTCTGCAGCAATGATTCCAGATCCTTGCGCATGGTTTGAACCGGCTCATCTGATTCTGCTAACTGGATATGTAGAGACTCCATCCGTTCCTTGGATCGCTGCATCTGGCTGGCCATACGGTCCATGGTTTCCCGGGTGGATTGTAGCTGAGACTGAGTTGACTGTTGTTTTAGCGCCAGTTCATGAACCAGATCCTTGTCTGTGGCAGCGTTGGCACGGCATTTCTCCAGCGCCTCCCGTGTTTCGTCTCTGTTGGCTTCCAGTCGCTCGCGGTCACCGATGTCACGTTCCATGTCATCCAGCGCCTGCTGCAAGCGGGCCCTGGCTTCGGCTGTATTCTCCTCTTCCAGCGTAAGCTGGCGCGCGAGTTCCTCCAATTCGCGCTGGAGTCGCTGCGCGCGTAAGTTTGCCTCCTCCACCTTAGCCATGCTGGCGCTGATCAGGGATTTGAGATCACTCAGTTCACGGGATTTTTTGCTAATTTCGGTTTGCGTAGCCTCGCGTGCAGATTCATCCTTAGAAAGGGCCGACTTGAGCCGTTCCTGTTGTTCAATTAATTTGTTAGATTTATTGTTTAAGTATTTTATATTTATGGATATTTCAGAAATTAGACTCCGTCTTTCAACAACGGAATTCTGCTTGTTTTCCGTGTAAATCTGAATCCAGCTCGTGCCCAGCCAGACCCCATTGGCGGTAATTATAGACTCACCAGCGGTCAACTGATCCCGACTAGCCAGAGCGTCTGCCAGATTGTCAGCCACGTAGATATCCGCGAGCAGATCGCCCAGGTCCCAATCACAACTCACCTTGGTAGCGAGCAAGGTCAGCTCGGCGTTCGCGTTCGCGGCCTCAGACCCTGGCGCGACCGTTAGTACATCGATCAAGCCGAGCTTGCCTTGTGGTAATTCGGCCAGCAGAGAACCCAGATTGCCTAGCCCCTCTACGCAAATACTCTGCAGGGAATCCCCGAGAACGGTTTCCACAGCCATCTCCCAACCGGCGGCGATCTTCAGGCTCTCGCCGAGTCGCAGCTGGTTATCCATGCCCTTCTGCCTCAACCAGCGATTAATCTCCTGCTGATCTTGTCCCAATGCCGCCTGTTGCAGGGCCTCCAGGGACGCCAGCTTGCCCCTGGCCGTCTGTAATTCACTGCGCACTGCGTCGAGGTCTGTAGAATTAGTGGCCAGCGCCTGGCGCCGATTCTCCAGTTGTAGACCTAATTTTGTATTCCTGGCCTGCCCTGAACCAATATCCGTTTCCAGCTTGTTGATTTGTCTGGTGGTCTCGGTGATGGACTCATCTTCCGGGCTTGCGGCGATAGCCTGTTGTTCCTGTTCGAGGTTCTGCTTTCTTTCCAGACCACGATCGACGATTTTTTCCAGCTGTTGGATCCGTGATTGTTCCACCTCTGCCGACTGCCTCGGTTCCTCCGCTCGCTGATTAAAGGCATCCCATTCCTGCTGCCACTGTTGTAATTTTTGCTCCGCATTCTCGAGCAGCTTGGTTGATTCGGCCTCAGAATTCGTTGCCGCTTCCAGCTCAGGGCTTATGAGTCGAAGCTCGGCATCGAGCTGGGTAATCTTCTTCAGGTCCACATCCAATTCTTCTTTGGTCTGGGACCTGCCCTCTTCGGTCTCCGAAAAATCGAGCCGCAACTGATCGATGCGCTCGATATGATGTTCGATGGACTGCTCGATGAGCGCAATATCGTTCCCCAGGCTATAGAAATGTTCCTGCACTTCACCGAGGGCATCGGTCAAATCCGAGTTGTCAGACAGATGTTTTTCCACTCTCGCGTCTAATTTCCGTTGCTCTGCCGTGGTCGCTTCGATATTGATTTCCAGGGAATTAATACTCTCTTGATTGGACCGTAATTCGTCATCCAGACTGCGCCAACGCAGCGCGTTCAGGTTCGCCGTCGTCTGCCGCTCTTGTTGTTTAAATTCACCATATTTTTCGGCGGCAACAGATTGGCGCTTAAGGTGCTGAAGTTGACGTTCCAGCTCGTCTCTGATGTCGGTAAGACGCTCCAAGTTGTCCCGGGTGCGTCTGATCCTGTTTTCTGTTTCCTTGCGCCGTTCCTTGTATTTGGAGATGCCGGCGGCTTCCTCGATAAATATCCTTAATTCTTCCGGCTTCGATTCAATCAGCCGCGACACCATGCCCTGCTCGATAATCGAGTAGCTGCGCGCTCCCAGGCCAGTACCAAGAAAAATATCGGTAATATCTTTACGTCGACAGCGGATGCCATTAAGACTGTAAGTAGATTGCGCATCACGATCGACCTTGCGTTTGATAGAGACTTCGGCGAAGTTGACGTATTCGCCTCGCAATTTCTTGTCGTGATTATCAAAAACCAGTTCGACACTGGCCTGCCCCACAGGCTTACGACTGCTGGAGCCATTGAAGATGACGTCCGTCATCTGTTCTCCGCGCAGGTTCTTGGCGGAACTTTCACCCATCACCCAGCGCACGGCGTCAATCACATTGGATTTGCCACAGCCATTAGGACCAACGACAGCACAGAGGCTGGACGGAAAGTTGATTGTGGTGGGGTCTACGAAGGTTTTGAAACCAGCTAATTTTATACATTTCAGGCGCATGAAATACTCGGAACACCAGCCTTCATCAGTTCGATACTACGAGGTTATGGGATTTGCTTTTTGCCTTGACAGATGCGCCAGAACAGTTACAGGCAAAGCCCAAATCCCAGCTAAGAAAAGTTAGAAATTTGATTGCAAAACCCGTTATTTATTCGCCATGCAGTGTATCCGATTTGCTGTTTTAATGACACAGAAATTGTGGGCCGCCGCACTCCAATTTCAGCCCGGTCGGCCGCTACTGAATTGATGGGCCTCATATTAATAATTCCGGCCTTATGGAAATAAATACGCCAGCACATCCAGACCTGCAACCAGGCGTTTCCGGTGTGACCCGCATCGCGCTGTCATTTTTCCTGGATTGGCGATCTTTGAGTTGTTTACGGCGAAAGCAAGGCTAACTCCACCACCACTTCCGACCCCAACACTGCGCTCATCGCCTCTTTATTTGAGCAGTATTTCAAGCAAAAACGGGGCTATCTGTTTCTCGGCGCCAGCATTAATCTACAGATCACGCCGTGGCGCCGTTATCGGAGGACTGCTCGGCGCGGTGTGGGCCGATAGCAATACCGCCCAGCGAGGCGTCGGTGTTGGGGCCATTGGTGGTGGCGCCAAGGGTGTCATTCGGGGCACGGGAGAACCGGGCCAGTAATCAGGTGTTGCCTGATGGGTAGGGGCTACCGGGTTTTGAATTAGTATCCTGCCATCAACCCTTGGTCAACTGCCTGTCACTTCCTTGTAAACTGGCGACATCCAGGAATTGTCCTATACTTAAAATCAGCAAGGAAAGCTGCCGCGAATTACAGGGACGTAAACCGCGCTTCGACCGTCTCTGCTTCTCTATCTGCCGGAACCTATTCGGCGCGGGCGGATTAACCCGTACACTCGCTCGCAATAAAAATAATGATGAGGGCTCCCCGAATGTTCACAATTAATCTCCCGAAAGACATTGAAAACCGACTGCAATCTCTGTCACTGAGCACAGGGCGAACGATGCAATATTATGCGCGAGAAGCGATCCTGGAGCACCTGGATGGAATCGAAGACAGGTTCCTGGCCCTGCATCGTTGCGGTGATGTTATTGCCGAAGACGTGGGTGAACGCGGAGATTACTAAGTAATAACAGTAATGCGTTCGCTGCGTCAGAGCCTGAATTGCCCGCAGTTCTGCATCTTCACGTAATGGTTAAGCTCTGGCAGTAGGGCGAGAGGATACGCGAGTAAACCAGTTGCTCAGTTTCGGCTGGTCTTCTGCAATGCGTAAACCAAGGGCTGCCTTAGCCATAACGAAGGCGCACTGCGCGGTAATATCGGCTACGGTGTAGTCTTCTCCGGTGATAAATTCTTTCCCATCCAATTCCCTATCCAGCCATTCCATGCGCTCCTTTACGTTAAGGATGCCCGTTTCAGCCACCTGGGGAATTTGAGTGACCCGGTCTTTCCACATTTCACCAGTATGGAGAAATATGGTGATCACAGGGATGAGGAATTCAAATTCCATCCGGCGGTGCCACATCTCGACCAGGGCTCTTTCTAGTGGATTTCGACCCATCAAGGGAGGGTTAGGATTCATTTCTTCCAGGTAGCGGCAGATTGCTGCAGATTCGGCAATGCAGGTACCGTCATCTAATTCCAGAAGCGGCATCTTTCCCAAGGAGTTTTTTGCCAGGTAACCCTCCGACTGGTTTTCTCCCGTCATCATGTTTACTGGAACTATTGGAATTTCCAGTCCTTTTTCCGCAATAAAAATTCGTACTCGACGGGCATTGGGGGATGGGGGCAGATCGTAGAGCTTCACAGTTAATACCTATTGTGTTTGGTGGCTGCCTATTTCTAATAGGGGTCACGGTCTGGAGTGAAGATAGTTCCATCTTCAAAAGTTATTTCCCGCAAATACATCGTGTACTGCCGGCGCCCCCTAAGGCCAGTTACCTTAACCTTAGAACCAATTTCGAAACTCTCAAAGGATGCCCCCTTCCTGCGGAGTGAAGTGCTAGAACTCGACTCAACCAGCCAATAGACCTCATTCCCGGTCTCATCCATATTCTTTATTAGCACAGAGGAGTGCGGGTTTTGAAAGCGCACTCGCTCTATCACGCCTTCCACGGAAATAATTTCCTGCGTAAAATTTGCGGCAGTAGAGTGATGCGCATTTGTTACAAACGGAACGTAACACAGTATTGTCAGGAACATCACCAGTCTCATTGTATCTCTTCCTCTTTCGGTGCATTTAATTCAGTGAACCAGTCGTAGTTAGCCTCCGTGCATTCATACAAGGTAATTTCGGATTCGTCGGCTCGCCTGAAGAAATAATCCATCACGATAGGGTTTTCGTAGAGCGTATCGTCAAAGTAAGTATGCGTAAGATGAAGGGTATCACCTTCGACTCTCAATACTTCGATTGTTATTGTATTTGTCGACTGTGGTATGCCTCGTGATGTCCGAATATAACCAAGTGAGTGGTTTCTTGATTCTATTATCAGTCGCTCATCAGCATATCGAGCAAACGAAGACCCCATCTCCTGGAAATAGGTGCCATCTATGTTTTTAGTACTCGGCATATCCGTCATCGCCAATTCATCCCCGATCGGGATATCTCGCCGCAGGTCAAATAACTCATAACTAATCAACACGGCTTCTGCACTTTGCTGTATCAAAATACGCGCGCCCGGATTTGCCCAGATTCGAGAAGCGCTGGCAGGCACACAGAAGAGGCTGGGATCATCAACCAGCAGATCGTAGCCGCTCTGAATGCGGAGCCCCTCTTCAGTCAACAGTATTTCACTTTCAGTCCCTGGGCCGTTAAGCGTCCAGATACCAGATAGATCCGGCACGGCGGCAAGAGACGAAGAGCTAAGTAACGCTGCGGCAAAAAATGAAACTCTCAATAACATATCGTGTAATTCCCTGAAGCCATCGGAAGTATTTATCAGTCACCTATTCTGCGAAATGAGTCGGGTAAAGGATCAAGTTCCTCGCCGTCAATAAACATTTCCCTAATCCATCTATGGATTTGTGCCTGGAAGGGATTTTAAGTAGTTAGGACAAATGGAATGGATTGAATTTAAATTAATTATATTTCAATGAAAATATTTTCCAGCTAAGTCATTGATTTTATTGGTCGGGGCGGCCGGATTTGAACCGACGACCACTACACCCCCAGTGTAGTGCGCTACCAGACTGCGCTACGCCCCGATAAGATCGCTTTCATCCCTGTATTCAGGAACAAAACTTAACGATAAGTTTACTGTCTTTCTTTAGCACCGATCCCCACCAGTGTAGTGCGCTACCAGACTGCGCTACACCCCGATAAGAGAAAGATTCAGTGAATTGCTAATCAAGATAAATTTTATAACGAATTAGTGCTGCTTTTGTAAGCAAAGATCCCTACAAACGCCCAATAACCTCTTCCAAATCCCTCACCAACGACTTGATCTCACTAGAATTCACGTTGGGTTTGGTCAGATCTTCCGGGCTGTCACTCATTTTTTGTCGAGCGCCACCTATGGTGTAGCCCTGCTCGTAGAGTAAGCTCTTGATTTGTCTGATTAAAATAACGTCCTGGCGCTGGTAATAACGGCGGTTTCCGCGCCGTTTTCCCGGCTTTAACTGGGGAAATTCGGCTTCCCAGTAGCGCAGCACGTGGGGCTTAACAGCGCAGAGTGCACCCACTTCGCCGATGGTGAAGTAACGTTTGGGGGGGATTGGAGGTAATTCGTCGTTATTCTTCGGTTCCAGCATAACCTTCTAGCCTTGCCTTTAGCTTCTGTCCTGGCCGGAAAGTGACAACTCGGCGGGCCTTAATGGGGATTTCTTCACCGGTTTTTGGATTGCGGCCGGGTCTCTGTTTCTTGTCCCGGAGGTCAAAATTGCCATAGGCAGATAGTTTCACTTGCTCATTGCGTTCGAGGGACAGGCGGACTTCTTCGAAGAACTGCTCAACCACTTCCTTGGCTTCCCGTTTGTTCAATCCGAGTTCTTCGAACAGGCGTTCCGCCATGTCGGCCTTGGTCAGTGCTCCATCCGCCATCGTCAATTCCCCGTCTAACTCCGCAATTTTGCATTAAATTTATCATATAGTGCGTTGACGCAGCTACCAATTATTGTGTTAATGTCTTCATCACTAAGAGTGCGTGAAGGATGTTGCCACGTCAACCCCAAAGCGATACTTTTTTTGCCTTTTGTGACCGCATCCCCTTGATAAACATCAAATATTCGTAAGTTAGTCAGAAACTCTCCGCCCTCATCCCGAATCAAGGCCAGGATAGCGTCTGCCGATACCGAATCGGCGATAACAATGGCGAGGTCCCTGCTCACCTCGGGGTAGCGAGACAGCGTTTGTACACTGGGCAGAATAGCTGATTTCACCGCATCCAGCTGTAATTCGAACAGAAACGGGGCGGTTTTGAGATCGAGTTTGCGGGCAATGGCAGGATGTAATGCGCCGATATGGCCTATGGGCTCACCGTCGTAGTCAACTCGGGCACACTGGCCGGGATGAAAACAGCCGTACTGGGCCGGGATGAAACTAAAAGCATCGATATTGCCACCCAGCCCAAGTAAAACCTCTACATCACCCTTTATATCATAATAATTGCATGTCTCTTTGTTATTATTCCATATTTTAGGGTATTTATATCCCGATATTAGCCCGGAAATCATGGCGACCTGACGAATATCAGCGGCTTCGAGGAAAAATACCAGGCCACTCTCAAACAGACGAATACGCTCTTGCTGGCGATTCTCGTTGTAACTCAGTGTACTCAATAATGCCGGCAAGATACTCGTTCGCATCAGCGACATTTCTTCCGAAATGGGGTTTTGTAGGGGTATGGCCGCATCCTGGGGGCAGACAAGTGCTGACAAATTCGGGTCGATAAAACTGTAACTAACCACCTCTTGATAGCCGAGAGAGACTAAAAGCTGCCGAATCCGACTTGTGCTTACCTTTGCTTCGGCTTGGGATCTCAGAGGCTGACTCCCTAAACCCGGAGTTTTCGGCAGATTGTTGTAGCCGTAGATGCGAGCCAGTTCTTCGATCAAATCTGCCTCGATAGCCACATCGAACCGAAATGACGGCACTTCGACATCGAGTGCCAACTCTGTGCGGCCGGTAATACCAAACCCAAGCCGGCTCAGAATATCAATGACTTCATCCTGGGCAATTTCTATGCCGAGCAAACTTGAAATTGAGGAGAATTGTAATTCGATCTTCACTTGCTCGGGCAAATTACCAATCGCCTCGGTGACTGGCCCAGCCTCGCCGCCCACGATTTCCAGTAGCAGCTGTGTCGCCCGGGCCATGGCTCGATGTTGTAACTGATAATCGACACCGCGTTCATAGCGATGAGAGGCATCAGTGTGCATTCCATAGGAACGGGCCTTACCCGCAATGGCTAATGGTGTAAAAAATGCGCACTCTAGAAATACATCCCTGGTCGCTTCGGTAACCGAAGTATCGAGCCCACCCATGATACCAGCCATAGCGAGGGTTTTTTTGGCATCGGCAATTACCAAAATATCGGGGGTCAGCTCAACCTCTTTGCCATCGAGTAAAATCAGTTTTTCTTTTTCATTGGCCATGCGGACTTCGATGTTTCCGTCCAGGGTGGAATAATCGAAGGCGTGCATAGGTTGACCAAATTCCATCAAGACATAATTCGTAACATCGACTATTGGGTCTATGCTCCGAAGGCCGGAACGACGAAGTTTTTCCTGCATCCAAATCGGTGACTCGGCGCGCAGGTTAATATTTTTTATGATTCTCCCAAGGTATCGGGGACAGCCATCCTTAGCGGTGATCCTGATAGGAAACTCAGCATTGATTGCCGCATCAACGTTTTCCGTTTTTACAGACTTGACTTTCTGCCGGCTAAGCACTCCAACCTCTCTGGCGAGGCCCGTCATGCTCAGGCAGTCTCCTCTGTTTGGAGTCAGGTCTAATTCAATGCTGAGATCATTCAGGTTTAGCAGACTGCGTATATCTTCCCCAATCACTACATCATCAGAAAGTTCAAGCAAGCCATCGGAGCTTTCCGCTAGGCCAAGTTCTTCCGCCGAACACAGCATTCCGTTTGAATCGATGCCACGTATTTTTACCGGTTTGATCTTGATTGATTTTCCATCTGCATCATCGATAATTTCCGCGCCGACCCTGGCAAAAGGTGCTTTCAAGCCAGCACGTGCGTTTGGAGCACCGCAGACCACCTGATATTTTCTGGACCCATCGTTTACCAGGCATAAACTGAGATTATCAGCATCGGGGTGTTTTTCCACGGACTCCACTTCGCCGACAACAATACCGGAGAAATCTCTGGCGACCGGAATCGACCTTTCGACCTCCAGGCCTGCCATGGTTAATTCATCCATTAGCAATTGATTATCCATTTTTGGATCAACCAATTCATGTAACCAATCTACGCTAAAAATCATCGGAGCCAGATACTGTTTTGTAATAAGTTCTTGCTAATTAAATTGCTGCAGGAAGCGCAGGTCGTTTTCGAAATAAGTACGCAAATCACTGACGCCATAGCGCAACATCGCCAGGCGTTCAATGCCGATTCCGAATGCGAATCCGTTATATTTTCGGGGATCGACGTTCGACATCTCGAGTACATGTGGATGCACCATGCCACAACCCATTATTTCGAGCCAGCCGCTATGGCCACAGATGCGACAGCCCTTGCCTCCGCAACTTACACAACCAATATCTACCTCGGCGGAGGGCTCCGTGAACGGGAAGTAAGATGGTCGAAATCTCACCGGCATTTCTTCTTCGAAGTAGGCGTGTAAAAAATCTTCTACGGTCCCTTTCAGGCCAGCAAAACTCACGCCTTCATCTATCAGTAGGCCCTCGACCTGGTGAAACATCGGGGTGTGGGTTAAATCCGAATCACATCGATAAACACGCCCTGGGCAGATCATGCGAAATGGCGGTTTTCCATCTTCCATTACCCGTATTTGTACGGGCGACGTGTGCGTTCTAAGCACGGTCCCAGGACTCACATAAAAGGTATCATGCATGTCCCTGGCGGGATGGTGACTGGGGATATTGAGTGCTTCAAAATTATGATATTCGTCCTCTATCTCTGGTCCTTCCACCACGTCATATCCTGCGGAAGCAAATATCGACGTAATCCGATCGATAGTAATTGTGATCGGATGCAATCCGCCTGCACTCTGTCGCCTGCCGGGAAGGGTGACATCGATAACTTCTTGGCTCAACTGGGCATCGAGGCTGGCCTCGACCAAAGAAGTTTTCCTGGCTTCCAGCGCCGCTTGAATTTGGCGTTTAACGAGATTGATCTTCTCACCCGCAGCCGGCCTTTCCTCGACGGGAAGCTGGCCCAGGGATTTGAGTAGCACGGTAAGCTTTCCTTTCTTGCCCAGGTACTGCACGCGCAACTGCTCCAACGAATTTTCATCGCCGGAGTCGGTGATAGCTTGCAGAGCTTCTGCAAGATGGGAATCGGGTTCTGCCATGAGCCGCTTCCGCGAGAAAGGATTAAGCAGCCAGGTTTGATTTTGCCTGTTCTGCAATCGCGCCAAAAGCTGGCTTGTCGTGTACCGCCAAATCCGCCAGAACACGACGATCAACTTCAATATTTGCCTTCTTCAGACCGGCAATAAGTTGGCTGTAGGTAATGCCATTCTCGCGAGCCTGCGCATTAATACGCGTAATCCACAGAGCCCGAAATACACGTTTCTTCGTTCTGCGATCGCGGTAAGCATATTGCCCAGCCTTGGTTACTGCCTGTTTAGCAACACGATAGATACGACTTCTTGCGCCGTAGTAACCCTTCGCTTGCTTCAACACTTTCTTGTGACGCCGATTAGCAACGACGCCCCGTTTTACTCGAGCCATGGTAATTCTCCTAACTGATTCTGGTTGGTAGCTACCGTTTAAATTTCACGCAGCATTCTTTTCACTGCAGGCAGGTCGGCGGGATTAACCGGACTGGTACCTCGCAGCTGTCGCTTACGCTTGGTAGTCATCTTCGTCAGGATATGACTTTTGTATGCGCTCTTGCGCTTGAAACCGGAACCGGTCTTTTTGAACCGTTTCGCGGCACCACTATGGGTTTTTAATTTTCCAGCCATTTTCAAACTCCGCATTTGCACGAGTATTATCTACCGTGCCTTTAGATTAAATTAACCAGCGAGCACAAAAGGTCAGTGTCCATTGAACCCGCTGGATCAATGGACACTGACCCTTGTTTAAATCGCTAGTGCTTCTTGGTCGGCGCCAGTACCATTATTATCTGCCGGCCTTCCATCTTGGGCTCCTGTTCGACAGTGCCAAATTCGGCTAAATCCTCGCGGATCCGCTCAATCAGCTCTGCCCCAAGATGTTGATGGGCTAACTCACGACCGCGGAATCGTAGTGAAACCTTGGTCTTGTCCCCTTCTTTCAGGAAACGTATCAGGTTGCGTAGTTTTACCTGATAATCCCCTTCTTCCGTCCCTGGTCGAAACTTAATTTCTTTTACATGAACTCGTCGTTGCTTCTTCTTACTTGCAGTCTTCTGCTTCTTCAGATCGAATACGTGCTTGCCATGATCCATGATCTTGCAGACCACTGGATCCGAGTCCGGCGAGATTAACACCAGATCGAGCTTGGCATCCTCTGCCGCTGCTCTGGCTTCTTCGATGGATTTGATGCCGACTTGTTCGCCGTCTGCACCCACTAATCGGACCTGTTCTGCCTCAATAAACTCGTTAATGATGGACTTTTTGGTCTTCGAACCACTTCTCATGATATGCGCAAAAGCTTAACCCTCACTTCGATACTCGGCCATAGCAGATGCTACCGCTCGGCACTGATTTCACCACGGCCAAAGCTGGAAACATCGTGGCTTAAGTGATTGCAAAAGTCTTCGAATGCCATAGTTCCCAGGTCTTCACCTCCGCGTTTGCGAACTGCCACCGTACTCGATTCAACCTCTTTATCGCCTACGACGAGGAGATAGGGAATCTTCTGTATAGTGTGCTCGCGGATTTTAAAGCCGATCTTCTCATTTCTCAAGTCCGCAGACACTCTAAAGCCTTTATTTTTCATGGATTCTTGTAATTTCGTGCAATATTCGGCCTGCTTATCCGTAATATTGAGAATTATCGCCTGCTCCGGAGCCAGCCAGGCCGGCATGGCACCGGCGTGATGCTCTATGAGTACGCCAATAAAGCGCTCGAAAGACCCCAAAACTGCCCGATGCAGCATGACCGGTGCTTTTTTGCTGTTATCTTCGGCAATATAATGGGCGCCCAGGTTCCCGGGGGTGAAGAAATCAACCTGAATGGTGCCGCATTGCTGGATCCGCCCCATACAATCTTTCAGAGAATATTCTATCTTGGGCCCATAGAATGCGCCTTCACCCGGGACCAGCTCCCATCGCAGGCCGGTGGCATTGAGGGCGTCTTTTAAGGCCTGTTCCGCGTCGTCCCACAGAGCATCCGAGCCCACACGCTTCTGCGGACGCGTGGACAGTCGCAAAATCACCTCATCAAAGCCAAAATCTCTGTAGACGGCGAAGAGCAAATCCATGAAATCTGCTACTTCGGATTGAATCTGGTCTTCCGTGCAGAAAATATGGCCATCATCCTGTACGAAACTGCGCACGCGCATCAATCCGTGCATGCTGCCGGAGGGCTCGTAACGATGACAGCTACCAAACTCTGCGAGTCGCAGTGGCAGGTCCCGGTAACTCTTCAGACCCTGGTTGAAAACCTGGATGTGGCAGGGGCAGTTCATGGGTTTGATCGCGTAGAGGCGATTATCCGATTCCACGGTAAACATCTGGTCAGCGAATTTCGCGGCGTGGCCTGACTTTTCCCACAGCGAATAATCCACCAATTGCGGAGTTCGAATCTCCTGATAGTCATTGGCATTCTGCACCCGACGCATGTAGCTCTCGATCACCTGGTATATGGTCCAGCCCTTGGGATGCCAGAAGGCCATGCCCGGGGCTTCTTCCTGAAAGTGAAACAGATCCAGTTTTTTACCAAGCTTGCGGTGATCGCGTTTCTCCGCTTCTTCCAGGCGCTGTAGGTAAAGCTTGAGGTCCTTCTTCGAGCCCCAGGCAGTGCCATGAATGCGCTGCAGCATTTCGTTGTTAGAATCACCGCGCCAATAAGCCCCGGCTACGGAGGTGAGTTTGAACGCCGCAAATTTCCCGGTACTGGGCACGTGGGGGCCACGGCACAGATCGATGAATTCACCTTGGCGGTAAAAAGACAGGTCTTCATCGCCAGGAATACCTTCCATAATGTCGACTTTGTAGACTTCGCCCATGTCTTTAAACATCGCCACCGCCTTATCGCGACTCATGATCGAACGCTCCACCACAAGGTCTTCCTTGACGATGGCCTGCATCATTTTTCCAATGGCCAGTAAGTCTTCCGGCGTGAAAGCACGCTCAAATGCAAAATCGTAGAAGAATCCATCTTCGATTACAGGGCCAATAGTGACTTGGACCTTGGGGAATAGCCTTTGCACCGCCTGTGCCATGAGATGAGCGCAGGAGTGCCGCAGCACTTCCAGTCCGTCACTATCCCGCTCGGTTACGATAGCGACTTCGGCGTCGGTGCTCACCTCGAAGGACGTATCAACCAGCACGCCATCCACGCGACCCGCGAGCGCGGCTCTGGCCAACCCCGCGCCGATGGATTCTGCAATTCCGGCGACAGTAACAGCCTTGTCGTAATCCCGTTGACTGCCGTCCGGCAAAGTAACTATTGGCATCCGTTTTCCGTTGTGATGCATGAAACCCTATCCAAAACAGGTTCCGATGAGTTTGCTTATTAGTCGATTTGTATTACTTCTATGGAATGGTAGGCACGACCAGATTCGAACTGGTGACCTCTACCATGTCAAGGTAGCGCTCTAACCAACTGAGCTACGCGCCTGGATTCACCCGATAGAAAAGACTGGCGATTATACGGAACAAAACGGGGACAGACCACGTTTTTTCCCCGCAAACTGTTGCCAGCCCCCCAATTTCATCACGGACTGGGGAAATATCAAAAAAACGTAGCCTGTCACCATTTTCATTGCGTTAACAAGCGATGCCTCAGCTCGGCAAGGCGGTCCCGGGTGGCCGCTGCTTCCTCAAAGGCCAGGTTCCTTGCCTGTTCGTACATCTGGGTCTCCAGTTCCTCGATTTCTTTGTTCGCTGCCACCGGATCGGAAAAATCAAACTTCAGATAGGCCCCTGATTTTTCGGCGACTCCCCTCCCACGCTGTCTCCGGCTACCGGGTGCTGAGTAGGCGCCCTCCATGATGTCCAGCACTCTCTTCTTCACGCCGATGGGGGTGATATTATGTCGCTGGTTAAACTCCAATTGCACATTACGGCGTCGATCCGACTCATCGATTGCCCGCTGCATAGAGCCGGTTACACGATCCGCATAGAGTATGGCCTTGCCATTCAGATTACGGGCGGCGCGACCAATGGTCTGAATCAGGGATCGCTCCGAGCGTAAGAAGCCTTCCTTGTCTGCGTCCAGAATTGCCACTAGGGAGACTTCTGGAATATCCAGACCCTCCCGCAACAGGTTGATCCCCACCAATACATCGAATTGACCGAGACGCAAATCCCGTAAGATTTCGGAGCGTTCGACGGTTTCAATATCTGAATGCAGGTAACGAACTCGCACATCGTGTTCCGCCAGATAATCGGTTAAATCTTCCGCCATGCGCTTGGTTAACACCGTTACCAACACCCTTTCCTGCTGCAGGGTGACCCGGCGTATTTCCGACAGCAGGTCATCGACCTGTGATGAGGCGGGTCTCACCTCCAGTTCCGGATCCACCAGGCCGGTGGGCCTGACGACCTGCCGTACCTGCTGACCTTCGTGCTCCTCCTCGTAGGAGCCGGGTGTGGCTGACATAAATATAATCTGTGGCGTCAACAGTTCCCATTCCTCGAAGCGTAGCGGTCGATTATCGAGCGCAGATGGCAGCCGAAATCCATATTCCACCAAGGTCTCCTTCCGCGATCTGTCACCTTTATACATTGCCCCCAGTTGCGGAATAGAAACATGGGATTCGTCTGCCACCACCAATGCATCGGTGGGCAGATAGTCATACAGGGTCGGCGGCGGCTCACCAGACGCCCTGCCCGATAAATAGCGAGAGTAGTTTTCGATGCCAGTGCAATAACCAAGCTCCTGGATCATCTCCAGGTCAAATTTTGTTCGTTGCTCCAATCGCTGTGCCTCAACTAGCCGATTCTCCTGATGCAGCAGCTGCAGACGTTGTTTTAATTCGAGTTTGATGTCATCCAGCGCGCCCAATAGCGTTTCCCTGGAGGTCACATAGTGGGACTTGGGAAATAAGGTGAGCCGGGGTACTTCCTTAATGACGCCCCCGGTGAGCGGATCGAAGTAAGACAGCCTTTCAATTTCATCGTCATATAACTCGATGCGTATAGCATTGCGCTCGGACTCCGCCGGATAGATATCGATCACATCACCACGCACCCGGTAGGTCGCACGCCGCAACTCCATATCGTTCCTGGTGTACTGCAGATCCGTCAGGCGCCTGAGTAGTTGGCGCTGATCAATTTTGCCGCCTCGGTCCAGATGCACCACCATCTTCAAATAGGATTTCGGGTCACCAAGGCCGTAAATCGCCGAGACCGTGGCCACCACGATGACATCATTGCGCTCGAGCAGCGCCTTGGTCGCAGATAAACGCATCTGCTCGATATGGTCGTTTATGGACGCATCCTTCTCGATGTAGACGTCCGAGGCGGGCACGTAGGCTTCGGGTTGATAGTAGTCGTAGTAGGAAACAAAATACTCCACCGCATTACGCGGAAAGAACTCCTTGAATTCCCCATAGAGTTGGGCCGCCAATGTCTTGTTTGGCGCCATCACCAGGGTGGGTCGCTGCACGCTCTCGATGACATTGGCGATAGTAAAAGTCTTGCCAGAACCAGTTACTCCCAGCAAGGTCTGGGCGTGCAAACCATCGCTGAGGCCTTCTATAAGGCTCGCAATCGCTTCGGGCTGGTCCCCGGCTGGTTTGAAATTGGCATGGAGCTTGAATTGACTAGCCACAACTTGGCACCGTAAACAATACAAACCGCTAAGACTACACCAGAAACACCGTCGACGTGCAGTGAGTATTGACCGCATAACGATTTCTCATTAGTATACGCGCGGTTTGCAGCTATACTCATTGCTGCAAGCCAGTTTCGGTGCCCAATAGCTCAATGGTAGAGTAGGTGACTGTTAATCACTTGGTTCCTGGTTCGAGTCCAGGTTGGGCAGCCATTTCCTTCATTTTTTCGTAACCAGCTTAAGGAGATTTAATCCATGCGATCTTTGATTATTACGCTGTTGATGGTGTTCGCGGCTAATGTGGCAGCACAGGACAATCCTGTGGTGGTGATGGAAACTAATAAGGGCACCATCAAGATCGAGCTTTGGGCAGACAAGGCGCCAATATCTGTCGAGAATTTCTTACGCTACACAGACAACAACTACTATGATGGGTTGATTTTCCATCGAGTCATTTCCGGGTTTATGATCCAGGGTGGTGGTTTTAGTCCGGACATGGTGCAGAAGTCGCCTTATGAAGCGATCAGGAATGAAGCAAAATCCGATGTCAGGAATGATCGTGGCACCCTCGCTATGGCAAGAACCAATATCGTGGATAGTGCTACCAGCCAGTTTTTTATCAACCTCAGCAATAACGATTTTCTGAACCATACAAACGAATCCCCGTCCGGTTTCGGTTACGCGGTTTTTGGCAAGGTGATCGAGGGCATGGACATCGTCGACGTGATTGCTGCGGTGGCCACAGGAAATGTTGGCGGTTTCGGCGACGTACCGAAAGAAACGGTAGTTATTAACTCAGTCAGCCGCGCCGAGTGAACCATGGTTGAATTTTCGTAATTGAACGGCTGAAGAAACGCCTATTTTCCCACGGGAAAGAACCCGAAATTGGCCTTTAAATATAAGTGCAGGTGGTGACGGTTCCTTTTTCTTATTGCCTATTCCTTGAACAAGGGAGTGACGTTAGCGACCTCTTTCTCTGGCATATCTTCCATCGATTTATTGATATCCCAAAGCGGATCGCTCACTTCTTCCTTCGGCTCAAAGCCATCGACGGCTTCGATAAGCACGGTTCTTATTTCCTGTAGATCGATGTTACTGCAGGCTTTTCGCAGTCGATCCAGTAATTTCTGTAGCGCTTCCCATGACAGCGTTTCTTCCTCGGCACGCACGATCTTGGGATGTTCGGTGCCAGTCACCGACTCTCCTATCATCAATTCTTCGTGGAGTTTTTCCCCCGGCCGCAGGCCTGTGTACTCGATGGCTATATCACCGCGATAGGAATTCTCGTCTTTGATGTCATAGCCCATGAGGTGAACCATCTTCTTGGCCAGATCAACGATACGAATTGGTTCGTTCATATCCAGTACAAAAACATCACCCCCGGTAGCCATCGAACCAGCCTGAATAACCAATTGGGCCGCTTCCTGCACCGTCATGAAATAACGCGTCACTTCCGGATGGGTCACCGTCACCGGGCCACCGCTACTAATCTGCTTGCGGAACAGAGGCACCACCGAACCCGAAGAGCCCAACACGTTGCCGAAGCGCACTATACTGAAGCGGGTAGCACACTCGCCCCGGGCGATGGCCTGCAGCACCTGTTCTGCAAAACGCTTGGTGGCCCCCATAAAATTAGTTGGTCGTACTGCCTTATCGGTCGATATCAAGACAAAATTCTTTACCTCATACCTTTCCGCGACTTGGGCAGAAATCAAGGTACCGAAGATGTTATTTTGAACGCCTTCTACGATATTTTTTTCCACCATCGGCACCTGCTTGTACGCAGCCACGTGATAGACGGTGTCTACGGAAAAACTCTGAATGGCGCTTTCCATCTGAACTCGGTTACACACGGAGCCTAACAAAGCCACAATTTCGATCTTTTCTCCGTTCTCGATGTCTTTAAGCTTCTCTCTCAATTCATTTTCAATCTCATACAATCCATATTCGAATGAATCGAGCAGGATCAGGCGGCGCGGATTGATATTGATGATCAGCCTGCACAATTCCGAACCGATGGAACCGGCGGCACCCGTCACCATCACCGACTGCCCATTAATACAGGCACCAAGCAATTCCGGGTTGGGCGGCACGATGTCCCGCCCTAACAAGTCTTCGATATCGATATCCCGTACCTGGTCGACGTTTACTTTGCCAGACACCATATCGAAAAGGTCAGGAACGGTTTTCACGTGCACCGGCAAATGTTCGAGTCGATTCAGTATTACCTTACGTTCTGTATGGGTGGCGGAAGGAATTGCCAGCAGGATCTGTCGCACCGAATAACTTTCTATTAATTCGTATAGGGAATTCGGGCTGTAAACACGAATGCCGTGCACTGTGCTGCCCAGCATAGTATGACTATCGTCCACGAAGGCAACCGGGAGATATTGATCACCATTCTGCAGGGCCACCACCAATTGCATTCCCGAGCTACCGGCGCCATAGATAATCACAGGTTCCTTGGGGCGAAAATTTTGGATCACACTCTGCAAAAATATCTTGGATACAAAACGGCTACCGCCGATGAATAACAGGGCGATCATCCAGAATATCGGCAGAATCGAAAAATCGGAGGACAGCGGCGTCTGCGAGAAAAAATAGGAGACGGCGAGCATACAAGTTGCGATCGTCACCCCTTGTAGAATCAGGAAGCCTGATTGCAGCCCCATGTACAATACCAGCGCCCGATAGAGGCCGATGCGAGCGAAGACCAGGATGCTAAGCGTCGTGGCAATGGCGAGATAGAAGTAAAAACGCTGATCCTGGGAGAAAAAATCTTTACCCAGCAAGACGAAGGAGAGGGCTAGCGCCGCCATGATCATGACGCTATCAGCTACCATCATCAGTGATTGTTTTATGGTGCGCGACAAAGGAATCGTATATAGCTGCATAATTTCCCCTAAATTATCCTGAACCCGTCGCTGCCACTACTAGCAGACTGGCTCGACTATCTTTATTGTTCGAAGCGGCGCCTGGCCACTTTCCCTGCTTCCAGCTTAATAGCAACGATGACCAGAGGTACTATACCCGCCACGCTGAGATAAATCCCCAATTCTGGTCGTTTTATAGACAACCAGGCCAGGGGAGCCAGCCACAGACAATTAATCAATATCACTATTATCGTCACTTTGGTGTGACTCTTATGCTTCTTCGCTGCTTTTTGATAGGCATGACTGGCATGACCTTCATACCAATTGCCTCCAGCGAAGAATCTACTTATCAGGGTCACCGTCGCATCGGCAACGAACACACCCAATAACAACAGCCATGTCCACACAGTCATGCTGCCGTGATGCATCGTCAACAGCGCCAGAACACCAAAAATGAAGCCGATGAAGCTGCTACCCACATCACCCATAAATATCTTTGCTGGCGGCCAGTTCCATAGCAGAAATCCGGCCCCCGCCGACAATAGCGTGGCGGTGAGTACGCTGGCTACTTCATCATCACTGCTGAGGAGGAGGAATAATGCAACGGCGCTAACAAAAACCAATTCGCTACCGGCGATGCCATCAATTCCATCCATGAAATTATACAGGTTGAGCAGCCAGACCAGGGCTACCACGGCGAGCCCGTTCAACAACCACGGCCATTGCAGCCGTAGCGGACCAAAATCAATTGGGGCTATGCCACCGAGCCAGAACACCACCCAGCCGGCGGCGAGGAATTGTGTGGGCAGACGCCATCGCAACGACAGTTGCTTGAGGTCATCAAGCAAACCCAGCACCGCTATCAGGCCGCCGCCGCACAAGGCCATGAATTCTCCCAGGGGGATAAGACCCACACTGAAATAATAGCCGACAACCAGCAGAAACAGGAACGCGATAGAAATGCCGCCGCCGCTTGGGGTGGGCCTGGAATGGGCACTTCTGGATACCGGGGTGTCCAACAGTCGCAGTCGCGGAGCAAGGGTCCTGAGCAGACCTGTCAACAGCGCCGCAGCCAGAAATATTCCACTCATTAGTAACAGAATTGGCCTCCAGGAGGCATTCAGATAGCGACAATGAAGTCGTCTATTATATCCAGAGTTCAGTTACTTTTACTATTAAAATCAGCCACTTTCACGCGATTGTAAAAGTGCCTTCATGCACTGTTTAGTCATTCACGATTAGAATGAGGTGGCGATTCTTTTCGATGGTTCCAGAGCCGATACCCTGGACGTCGATCAGTTCATCAATAGAGCGAAATTTGCCAAACATTTCTCTATAGGCAATGATTTCCCGTGCCTTCACGAGTCCAACACCGTTCAGCGCTGCCGCTATGGTAACGGCGTCCGCCACATTGATGTCGAGTTGAATCACCTGTTCGCTGGTGTTTTCTACTGCCTCAGCAGCCAGAGACGACAGGGGAGCTATTGTTAAAATAAACGCAGCAAATGCTGCTTTGAACCAATTTAGTCTGGTCATGATGATTTCCTTATCAGCTAATTGAGGGGGCAGCTTTACTGCTGCTCAATTGAGTCTAGTAGGGCAAATCAGCTATGGCTAGCTATCGCCGAATTAAATTCTTTGAGGGCGTTCTCGGGTGACTCTGCACGGGTTATGGGACGGCCGATCACCAGGTAGCTGCTACCGTTGCGAATCGCTTCGGCGGGTCCGGCAACCCGCTTCTGATCGCCGCCGGCATCCTCTGCACGGCGGATGCCGGGGGTGACCAGGCAAAATTCATCGGGCAACTGTACCCGTAGCAGGCGGGTTTCCGCCGCCGAGCATACGACTCCATCGAGGCCGGCATCCCTACTCAGAAATGCCAGTTTGCTCACCTGTTCTTCCGGATTTGCCTGCACCCCGATTCGCTCAAGATCGGGCTTGGTCATACTGGTCAAGACGGTGACCCCAACCAACAACGGCCTGTCACTGCCAAAACTATCCAGCGCCTGCCTGGCCTGATCCATCATTACCAGGCCACCAGATGCATGCACGTTTAGCATCCACACACCCATATTGGCCGCGACCCGCACAGCCGCGGCCACCGTATTCGGAATATCATGGAATTTCAGATCCAGAAAAACATCGAAGCCCAGGGCACAAACATCCTTGACTAGGCTCGGCCCGCAGGCGGTAAACAATTCCTTGCCGATTTTTACGCGACACAGTGCGGGATCGATACTTTCCAGTAACTTAAGCGCCCGCTCTGCCCGGTCAAAATCCAATGCGACGATAATCCGTTTGTCCACATTTTTCTCCTAATTTCACCACCACCGTGCCCTCTCCTCGAAATTACTGCCTAGGGGGGGTATAAGGAACTACCCGATTCCGGTATCGGCTTGATCTTGTCCCATTTCTGGCAGCTCGGGCACATCCAATACAAATTTTTAGTTTCGTAACCACAATGATGACATTGATAAGTAGATTTTCTACGCAACAGCTTATCAATCATCTGTTGTAATAAGTTCAGATTGCTCTTGACCTCGGGGTTGGTCTTTTTAATCTGCATACGCAACAACTCAACCAGTCCAGTCAACGAGGGTTTTTTGGTGAGGTAATCGTTGAGAAACTCGATTGCCGCTTCTTCGCCGGAACGCCGAGTCACCAAATCGGAGAGTGCAAGTACAACGCTGACATTTGGTTCGTCCGGCAAAATATTCGTCAGTAAATTTTCATACTCGGGTATCTTCTGCAGTTGTTCATAACACTCGGCTAATGGTCCCAGCAACTTGCTAATGAACTCCGGGTTGTTGTTTCGAATCCTGGTTAATTCCTTGATCGCAGCCTCGTAATTTCCTGCACTCTGTTCAATCTTCGCCAGCAACAGTGAAGCCCGTACATTTTTGCGATCGAAAGCAAAAGCCTTTTTTATTTGTTCCCTGGCCTTCTTCTGCTGATTTTCCCGCAGCCATTCATCCGCTAATTCGCAGCAATAATGTGCTGCTGCCGCGCGCAACTCATCGTCTTTCCTAAAACTCGAATTGTTTAACAGCGCGGAGGAACACTGAATAGCCTTGTCCCAGTCTTTCTCAGTTTGGTATATGGTCAGGAGATGTTTGAGTGCGTCCCACTTGCCATCTCCGCCTTCATCCAGTACATCGTTCAACAAGCGCTCCGCGCGATCGAGCAAACCCGCGGAGATGTAGTCGATCGCCAGTTGTAGTCGGGTAGATTCGGAAAACTGATGATCCAGTCCGGGTCTCGCCAACAAGTCCTGATGTACTTGTATGGCCTTGTCCACCTTGCCCCGACGACGTAGCAGGGCGCCAAGGGCGAGGTGGGTTTCGATAGTTTCGCTGTTGATCTCCAACGCCTTGATGAAAGTATCGATGGCTTCGTCAGGCTCATCATTCAGCAGGTAATTCAAGCCCACAAAATAGTCCGCGAAGATATCGTTACTGCTCCTCGTTTTCAGGCGCCCGGGAGCGGAAGCAAAATGCCCCAGCACCCATCCGGCTATGATTGCCAGTAGCAACAATGCATATATAGCGATGTTATCCATCACTCACTGATCCTTCAGGCTCATCGTCCGCAGTTGACTGACTTCCTGCTTCGCATCCGCTAGTTGCCGGGTCAACCGGCGAATCTCTGATTTTGATTTCATGGTGCGCAGGAACCCCATCCCCAGCAACAAACCGATTAGGCCGCCGCTTACGAAGGCGCCTATTATCCAGACTGACACCGGCTGTGCGGGAAAGGCCCAGTTTCCAAACGTTATTATGATGGGTGTTGAATTAAAAAATGAAAATGTAATGCTGGCAACGAATACCAGTATCAGGAAAAATCCGGAAAGCAGATGGGCAATCTTGCGCATCGATTCTTTACCCAGGCCAGTTGATTAGTTTTAGCGTATTCCAACTCTCGGGTGCTGGAAAGGAAAAACGGCATACGCACCTGGCTATGCCGTTCTGTAGCCGCAGACAGTTTAGAGGCTTCCTAAAATTGGGTTTCGGCCAACATACTCTGGTTGACTCGGTCCCGTAGCTCTTTTCCAGGTTTGAAGTGCGGCACATACTTGCCACTCAGTGCCACTGGTGTGCCAGTCTTGGGATTTCGACCAATCCGGGGGACACGATAATGCAGTGAAAAACTGCCGAATCCCCGAATTTCAATCCTGCCGCCTTCAGAAAGCACCGAGGACATGTATTCGAGGACCGCTTTAACTGCCAATTCCACATCTTTCGACGATAGTTGGGTTTGTTTCGCTGCGATGCGATCGATAAGTTCTGACTTGGTCATAGTTATCCCCTGTGCTAGTACATTCCAATCAAGTTTCCAAGCCTATCACAAACTAACGCCATAAATAATTTCAACTAGCTTTTATCCATTTCAGCTTTGATGAGGTCACCGATGGTACCGTGTGATACTTCAGCGGCATCCTGTTTCTTATGGTCATGGATTGCAGTTCTCTCGTCATCAAATTCGATAGCCTTAACCGACAGGCTCAAGACACGATTCTTGCGATCAACGCTTACAATTTTAACTTCAATCTCCGCACCTTCTTGTAGAACACTTCTGGCATCTTCGACTTTATCGCGGCTGATTTCGGAAGCTCTAAGCACGCCGTCCACGCCTTCGGCCAAGGTAATCGTCGCAAACTTGGCATCAACCGCAGTGACAGACCCGGTGACGATACTGCCCTTCTCAAAGCCGGCAACGTAATTCATGAAAGGGTCATTCGCCAACTGTTTAACCCCCAGCGATATACGCTCTCGCTCGGGATCGATAGACAGGATTACGGTCTCGATCTCATCGCCTTTCTTGTATTCCCGCACCGCATCTTCGCCGGCTTCGTCCCAGGAGATATCAGACAAATGCACCAGACCATCAATGTTGCCTTCCAGACCAATGAAGATGCCGAAATCGGTGAGCGACTTGATAACGCCGGAAATCTTATCGCCCTTCTTGAAATTTTCGGCGAAACCGTCCCAGGGATTCTGGAAGCACTGCTTGATACCGAGGGAGATGCGGCGCCGCTCTTCATCGATGTCCAAAATCATCACTTCAATTTCATCGCCGAGTTGAACTACCTTGGATGGGTGGATATTCTTGTTGGTCCAGTCCATTTCTGAGACGTGGACCAAACCTTCCACACCTTCTTCCAACTCCGCAAAACAACCATAATCGGTGAGGTTGGTAACGATGGCTTTGACCCGGGTTTTTTCAGGATAACGACCTTTAATTGCCACCCAGGGATCTTCACCCAATTGCTTGAGGCCGAGGGAAACGCGATTGCGATCGCGATCATACTTGAGCACTTTGACGTCAATTTCATCGCCAACATTGACAATTTCACTGGGGTGCTTGATCCGTTTCCAGGACATATCGGTGATATGGAGCAAACCATCAATACCACCAAGATCAACGAAGGCACCGTAATCCGTCAAATTCTTGACTATGCCTTTGATCGACATGCCTTCCTGCAGTTTCTCCAACAGCGCATCGCGCTCTTCCGTGCTCACAGACTCCAGTACCGCACGCCGGGAAACCACCACGTTGTTGCGCTTCTGATCCAGTTTGATCAAGCGAAATTCCAGCTGCTGGCCTTCGAGGTGCAGCGTATCCCGCACCGGGCGCACGTCTACCAGCGAACCTGGCAGGAATGCCCTAATATTGTTCAGGTCGACGGTGAAACCACCTTTTACCTTGCCGTTGATTACGCCGGTAACGATATCGTTCTTCTCATAAGCCGCTTCCAGTTCCATCCAGGATTCGGCACGTTTTGCTTTCTCCCTGGACAGGCGGGTTTCACCAAATCCGTCTTCGACGGTCTCCAGTGCAACTTTTACTACATCGCCTATTTCCAGGGTAAATTTACCCTGTTCATCGAAGAACTCATTGCGGGGAATTACACCTTCAGATTTAAGGCCGGCATGGACTGTTACCCAGTCACTGTCTATATCGATCACGGTGCCAGTCACGATGGCGCCGGGGGTCATATCTATTTCAATTAAGCTCTGTTCAAATAGTTCAGCAAAACTCTCAGTCATTATTTAATCCAATTTATTCAATAAGTTACAGAATTATATCAATGCATTCTATAACTACACCACGTTCCAGTTTGCGCGGGGTTATTAGTAATAATTTTCAGCTTGCCAATGCTGGTGCTACAAACTGAAAACGGTTTATCTTGCGGTTTCTTTTCTATTTATTTCTGCTACGGCGTCCCATCGCCCATGCTGGCGGCTGCTAGTACCAGTACTCTTGTTACAACTTCATCGATCGTTAGCCTGGTGGTATCGAGTATGGTGGCATCTGCAGCCGGCCTGAGTGGTGAAACAGCCCGTTGGCTGTCACGCTCATCCCGAGACTTTAGCTCCCGCAAAAGGTCGGGCAGAATAGCACCAATACCCTTAGCTATCAACTGCTTATATCGTCTTTGAGCTCTTTCTTCGGGGCTGGCGGTGAGAAATATTTTTAACTCTGCATTGGGAAACACGATAGTCCCCATATCACGGCCATCGGCAACCAAGCCCGGCGGCTGCCTGAACTCCAGCTGGCGTTGCAGTAGCGCCTCCCTGGCAGCCGGTATTGCCCCCACCTCGGAGGCCAGTTTACTGGCGGCATCGGTCCTTATTTCCAGGCTTACATCCTCGCCATTCAGCCAGACCGAGCCGGGTCCAGCGTTTCCGAATTCGATCTTCAAATCCGCAGCTAGTTGGGCCAATTGCTGGTGGTCGTCGAGGTTCAGCTGCTGCTTGCGTGCGGCAATACCAAGTACTCGGTATAAGGCGCCGCTATCCAGTAGAGAAAAGCCCAACGCCTCGGCGACACGGACAGCGACAGTGCCCTTGCCGGATGCGGAGGGTCCATCGATCGTGATTACGGCGGCGCGCGTCACGATGATACCTTAATCCACATGCGCCGACACCTTGATACCGACCCGGTTTGCCATCTCCACGAAGCCAGGAAAGGAGGTGGCGACGTTTGCACAATCGGTGATAGTAATCGCGTCTGTCGCCCGTAGTGCGGCGATCGTAAATGCCATAGCAATTCTATGGTCGCCATGACTGTCTACCCGGCCACCGCCCAAATTACCCCCCTGGATACGAATGCCATCATCATAAGATTCCGTGGTGATGCCCAGGCTTGTCAGTCCGGCGGCCATAGCGTCGATTCTATCGCTTTCCTTGACCCGCAATTCCGCCGCTCCCCGCAACAGGGTCTCGCCTTCGGCACAAGCCGCGGCGATGAAAAGCACCGGAAATTCATCGATGGCAAGGGGTATTTGCTGTGTTGGGATTTCGATTCCTCGCAATTGGCGGTAACGTACCCTCAGATCCGCCACCGGCTCGCCGCCAATCTCGCGTTCGTTGTGCAATTCGATATCGGCACCCATCGCCTGCAGGATATTAATGACCCCGGTGCGAGTGGGATTAACGCCGACATGTTCCAGTAGCAGCGAAGAGCCGGGGCTGATGGCGGCGGCGACGATAAAGAAAGCGGCTGATGAAATATCAGCCGGCACGTCGATTGCGGTCGCTTTCAGGATATGACCTCCTTCAAGCCTGACGGTGCCTGCTGCTATATCTCGCTGCAACGGATAGCCAAAACCTGCCAGCATCCTCTCGGTATGATCCCGACAGCTCGCTGGTTCCCTGACGTCGGTTACCCCCTGGGCGAAGAGTCCGGCCAGCAATAGACAGGATTTAACCTGGGCGCTAGCCAATGGCATATTGTATTCGATACCACGCAGTTCAGTCCCGGTGATTCGCAGAGGTGGGGTACCATTGGCAGTGGTAGCGATGCTGGCTCCCATTTGCCGCAGAGGTTTAACGACCCGATTCATGGGCCTGCCGTTGAGAGATTCATCCCCGTTCAATTCACTGTCGAAGGACTGCGCTGCCAGCAGGCCCGCCAACAGGCGCATGGCGGTGCCGGAATTCCCCATGTATAAAGGTTTACGTGGTACCTGTAAACCGGCTTTGCCGACGCCATACAGGGTCAATTTGCCAGCCTCGGGACCGATGATGGTGACCCCCATCTCACGGAAGGCAGCGACCGTGTTGAGGGCATCCTCACCTTCGAGGAAACCACTGACCTCGGTCACACCCTCAGCAATGGAACCGAGAATTATGGCCCGGTGAGAAATAGATTTATCACCGGGAACCCTAAGCGTCCCGGCTATCTTGCCGCCAGGTTGAACCTGCAGAGTAACTCGCGAGTCAGTCATTACATTGTCGCCCGAGGGTGTAAAATGCTGCTCGATGAATTTATCCCGAGTACTCTTTGCACGCAAAAACGTAGCCATCAAATAGGCCTGGTCTCTATCGCCTATCGCTTTCTTCAATTCCACTAGATTCTCGATATAGGCATCGAGCACCCTGGTGCTGGCATCCGCATTAGCAATGAATATATCCGACCACATGGTGGCATCGCTTGAAGCCAGGCGACTGAAATCGGCAAAGCCGCCAGCTGCATAACGGAAAATGTCGGCGCTGAGCTCCTGCTTGACCAGCACATCGACGATGGCGAAGGCGAGTAAATGGGGCAGATGACTGGTCGCCGCCAGCACCTCGTCATGTCGGCAGATACTCATTCCCAACACATTAGCGCCTAGCTGCCGCCACATGCAGTTAACGATTGCCACCGCCTCCGGACTCGTCGTTGGCAATGGTGTAAGTATCACATTTCGTTGCGCGAACAACTCTGCCCGGGACGCCTGGTAGCCGCTTTGTTCCGACCCAGCAATGGGATGGCCTGGTACAAATCGTCGCTGAAAGCCCTCATCCAGCGTGTCCAGGGTTTTCAGGATGTGAGATTTTACGCTCGCGACATCGGTCACCACCGCAGCAGCATCCATGTGAGCGTAGATGATGGGCAGCACGGCGTTGATCGCCAGCGGCGGCAGCGCAATCACTATAATTTCAGCGTGGGGGCACAGGCTTTCTAAATCACCAGCAGCGTCAATCGATTTGTCCTCGATGGCGGCCTGCAGGGATTTTCCATCCAGGTCCGCCGCCAACACTCGTTGGCTTGAATCGACTGCCTTGAGGCCACGCGCGATCGATCCGCCGATTAGTCCAAGACCGAGAATCAAGATTGTTTTGCCTGACAGATTATTCACATTTAGTTTCTGATAGGTGTTCTGATTCGGTCTCAGTTAAAGGCGGCTGGATAGGAACCCAGCACTTTGATTTCCGCAGTGCACTGCTGTAGCTGCGCGAACAATTCCTTAATCGCCTGGTCCTGAATATGGCCTTCGAAATCGATGAAGAAGACATATTCCCAGGCCTCCTGCTTCGAGGGGCGGGTCTCGATCTTGCTCAGACTCACCTGGAATTTTTCGAAGGGTTGCAGGATGCGAAACAATGCGCCGGGCTTGTTCTCCGTATGAATGAGCACACTGGTCTTATCATTGCCCGTGGCTGCGGTGCCCTGCCGGGCCAAGACCAGGAATCTTGTACTGTTATGATCCTGATCCTGGATGCTGGCATGCACTATTTTCAAATCATAAATTGTTGCGGCGAGGAGGCCGGCAACAGCGGCAATCCGACTGTCGTTTTGCGCCTTTAATGCCGCCTCGGCATTACTGGCACATTCGATTTGTCTGGCCTTCGGATAATGCTTCTTTAACCAGTGCCGGCACTGTGCCAGAGACTGCTGGTGGGATGCAATAGTATCTACCTTGCTGCCATCTGCCTCCTGATTAGCAAGTAAATTATGTTCGATGCTGACTATTTTCTCGCCGATGATTTTCAAGCTGCTATGCAGCAGGCAATCCTGGGTGTTATTTATCGCACCTTCGGTGGAGTTTTCTACCGGCACCACACCAAAATCAGCGTAATGCTCCTCAACCGCAGCAAACACATCTTCTATGCCTGCACATTCGAGTAGTTCACATGTCGATCCAAAGTGCTCGATGACAGCAGCCTGCGAATACGTCCCCCGTGGCCCTAGGAAGGCCACCGAAGGATTTTTTTCATCAAGCTTCGTTATCATCGTTGTGGCCATTGCTAGCCTCTGCGGGTAACTCCTCAGATTCTGAATATAAGGTTTCTTCTGGCTCGTCTACCTGCTCTACCCCAACCAGTTTTTCCCCTTCTTTCAGCCGAATCAGGCGTACACCCTGGGTATTTCTTCCCTGCACCGACACCTCATCCACGCGGGTTCGCACCAGCGTACCCTTGTCCGAAATCAACATGATTTCATCGCCTTCCTCGACCTGGACTGCGCCCACCACGGCACCATTACGGTCGCTGGTTTGCATTCCAATCACGCCCTGACCACCGCGGCCATAGACTGGAAAGTCCTCAACCGAAGTGCGTTTACCATAACCATTTTCACTCACGGTAAGTATTTGCGTACCTTCGCCGGCAATAATCAGTGAAATCATACGGAATCCTGGTGCCATCCTAATACCCCTGACCCCACGCGCCGTTCGTCCCATTGCCCTGACATCAGACTCCTTGAAACGTGTAATCTTGCCGCTACTGCTCATTACCATCACGTCTTTCGAACCATCGGTGACGGCAGTCCCCACCAACTCATCGCCTTCATCCAGTTCGATAGCCCGTAGCCCGACACTGCGTTGTCGGGCGAAATTTGTTAGTGCGGTTTTCTTGACGGTGCCGTTGGCAGTTGCCATGAATACGAAATGGTCATCGGTGTATTTCGTCACCGGCAACATCGAGGTAATACGTTCATCCTCACCCAGGGGTAGAATATTGACAATGGGCTTACCCCTTGAGGTGCGACTGGCAATGGGGATCAAAAATACCTTCAACCAGTAAACCTTGCCCATGGAACTGAAGCACAAAAGAGTATCGTGGGTGCTGGCGACCAGAAGATGCTCCACGAAGTCCTCATCCTTGACCGCTGCTGCGGCCTTGCCCATGCCACCACGACGTTGAGCACTATAGTCCGACAGCGCCTGAGTCTTCGCGTAACCGGTATTCGATATTGTCACCACCCGATCTTCTTCGGGAATCAGGTCCTCGATCGTCAAATCCAGTTGCGAACCCACGATTTCAGTTCGGCGTTCGTCACCGTATTCTTTGTGGATTTTTTCGAGTTCTTCGCGTACGACGCCTAATAGCCGCGGCTGGTTCTCTAGAATATCCAGGTGATCGCTTATCTGTTTCAGTAGTTCCTGGTAATCGTTTATCAGTTTTTCGTGTTCCAGACCAGTTAGACGGTGTAATCTCAGTTCGAGAATCGCCTGGGCTTGTTCCGGCGAAAGAAAATATTCATTTTCTTTCAAGCCATATTGATGGTCCAGGTTATCCGGTCTGCAGGCATCCGCTCCCACTTCCCCCAGCATTTCCAACACGCTATCGGATTTCCAGGATCTCGCCAGCAACTTCTCTTTGGCTTCGCTGGAATTAGCCGAGGTCTTGATCAATTCGATGACCGCGTCAATGTTTGCCAGCGCCACCGCCAGACCCTCGAGAACATGACCCCTCTCCCGCGCCTTCCTCAGCAGATAGCTGGTTCTTCTCGAGACCACTTCGCGTCGATGGCGAATAAACGATTCCAAAATTTCCTTCAGATTCAACACCCGCGGCTGGCCATCGACCAGCGCCACCATGTTGATACCGAACACAGACTGCATCTGGGTCTGGGCATAGAGATTATTGAGCACCACGTCACCCATTTCGCCTCGGCGTAATTCGATCACTATGCGCAGACCGTCTTTATCGGATTCGTCTCTTAACTCGGTGATCCCTTCGATCTTCTTTTCTTTTACCAGTTCCGCTATACGTTCTATCAACTTCGATTTATTGAGCTGATAAGGGATCTCGGTGACGATGATGGTTTGTTTGCTGGATTTTCCATCCTCGATGATTTCAGCCCTGGCCCGCACATAAATTCGACCTCGGCCGGTGCGATAAGCCTGCACTATTCCGGCTTTGCCGTTGATAATGCCAGCCGTAGGGAAGTCCGGCCCCTGGATGTATTCCATCAGACCATCGATATCGATGTCCGGCTTGTCGAGGAGTGCGATAGCAGCATCGATCACCTCCCGTAGGTTGTGGGGAGGAATATTGGTCGCCATGCCCACCGCGATGCCGGAAGAACCGTTAACCAGCAGGTTCGGGACCCGGGTTGGAAATACATCCGGTATATCTTCGGTACCATCGTAGTTTGGTGAAAAATCGACAGTTTCTTTGTCGAGATCGGCCAGCAGATCATGGGCGATTTTAGCCATGCGAATTTCTGTATAACGCATGGCCGCAGCCGCATCGCCATCGATGGAACCAAAATTGCCCTGCCCGTCCACTAGGGGATAACGCAATGAAAAATTCTGCGCCATTCTCACGATGGTGTCATACACGGCGGTGTCACCATGAGGATGGTATTTTCCGATCACATCACCGACGACGCGAGCCGACTTCTTGTAAGGCTTGTTGTAATCGTTCGACAATACATTCATGGCAAACAATACACGCCGGTGCACGGGTTTCAGCCCATCTCGTACGTCTGGCAGCGCCCGCCCGACGATGACACTCATGGCGTAAGCCAGATAGGACTCACGCATTTCACTTTCCAGTGAGACAGGCAGTACCTGTTTAGCGAATTCGGACATAGACTAGCGTTTTCCTAACAAATTGGGAGCGACATGCCGGGCTTCAGGCATGAATATTTTATGCGTAACTGACATGCAGCAAATGAGAGAATTCCTACTACTTTATAGCGGCTGATTCAGGGTTTTTTTACCCAGATTCTACCTCTGGTGACAGTCGAACCAGGCGGGGCGAAAGATACCAAAACAGAGTCTGCAAATACGCAGTAATTCTACCATGAAACATCCCCCGAAGACACTGTATTCAGCTAGCTTCGCGCTAATTATTCCCTGTTTTTTCAATAATTTCCGAGACTTTTGTAACCAAGGCTCGGTGCGCGCAATTTACAGAGCTTCGGGGTATAATTTCGCGCCTGTATTGACACTGAGAGTCAAACTAAAAGCCGGCTAGAACGGCGAACAGAACGTCACCAATAAAATAACCGCAATTGAGTTGAAAGAGAGTCGATTTTGAGCGCTGAAAACCCGATACAGGCAGACCTCCTGATTCACGCAAAATGGATCCTGCCGGTGGTGCCGACTGGGACTGTTCTGGAAGACCATGCATTGGCGATTCGGAACAAGAAAATCATCGCCATCACCGCTTCCAGGGATGCGGAATCGAGTATTTCTGCCACCACCAACATCCACCTGGACAGCCACGCCTTGATTCCCGGCCTGGTGAACGTCCATGGTCATGCGGCTATGTCCCTGCTGCGGGGAATAGCTGACGATATCCCCCTAAAGCAATGGCTGGAACAGGTAGTGTGGCCCATGGAAAGCAAATTTGTGAGTGCAGAATTCGTCAGATCGGGAGCAAATCTCGCCATCGCCGAAATGATATCCTCCGGCACCACCTGCTTCGCAGATATGTATTTTTTCCCCGACCAGGTAGCAAGCGCAGCATTAGATGCGAATATACGGGTACAACTGGCGAGTCCGGTACTCGATTTTCCAACCATTTGGGCACAGGATGCGGAGGAATACATCTACAAGGCAACTCAGCTTCACGACAACTACCGCAATAGCGAATTGGTTCATACCGCCTTCGGGCCCCATGCCCCCTACACCGTGTCGGACCAACCCTTGATGAAGATCTCGACCCTGGCGGAAGAACTCGATGTGCCGATACACATGCACGTTCACGAGACTGCAACTGAAGTCGAAGAGGCGGTGCAGGCCGATGGTCGCCGTCCACTTCAGCGCCTCGCCGAACTCGGTCTGCTGGGCCCCCGCCTTATCTGTGTTCACGCCACCCAGTTAATAGACACCGAGATCGAGTTACTGGCAGCACACGGCGCCAGCGTGGCCCACTGCCCCGAATCCAACCTGAAGTTAGCCAGCGGCCTGTGCCAGGTTGCGAAACTGCTGGACGCAGGTGTCAATGTTGCCCTGGGCACCGATGGCTGTGCCAGTAACAACGACCTGGATATGTTTTCGGAGATGCGCTGCGCCGCACTACTTGCCAAAATCGTGGCCGCCGATGCCAGCGCGCTACCGGCTGCACAGGCCTTGGAACTGGCCACCATCAATGCAGCCAGAGCCCTGGGCCTGGATACGGTGATCGGTAGTCTGGAAACAGGCAAGTATGCCGATATTACCGCCGTGAACCTGGATCGATTAAATACCATGCCCCTGTATAATCCTGTTTCCCAACTGGTGTATGCCGCCCAGGCATCTCAGGTATCCCACGTCTGGTGTGGTGGCAAGCTGATTTTTGAAAATGGTGAACTAAAAACCATGGATCGTGGCTTACTCAAGGAATCGGTTATCACATGGCAACAGAAAATCAGTCAGGCATGATGAAGCCAATGGAAAACGTAGACGAGTTAGAGATCAAGAAATTCGAGGCGCTGGCATCGCGTTGGTGGGATCCCAACAGCGAGTTCAAGCCCCTGCACGACATTAACCCCTTACGAGTCAATTACATCAGTCGCCGGATTAATCTCGCCGGCAAGCAGGTACTGGATATTGGCTGCGGCGGTGGCATTCTGGCTGAGGCGATGGCTCATCACGGGGCCAGAGTAACCGCTATCGACATGGCGGATGCTTCGCTTGCGGTTGCCAGATTGCACCGGCTTGAAAGCAAACTCGATATCGACTATCAAAAAGTTTCTGCCGAAAAATTTGCAGAGCGGCATCCACAGCAATTCGATGTAGTTACCTGTCTGGAAATGCTCGAACACGTGCCGCTACCCGCATCGGTAGTCGATGCTTGCTACCGACTGCTAAAACCCGGCGGAGTTGTATTTTTCTCAACCATTAATCGCAATCCAAAGTCCTATCTATTCGCGATACTTGGCGCCGAATACCTGCTCAAGCTACTGCCCCGCGGCACCCATGATTACGGCAAATTTATCAAACCGTCAGAACTGGCGCTATGGTGTCGAAGCTGTGGTCTCCAGCTCCAGGGGCAAGTGGGCATGCATTACAATCCATTAAGCAAGAAATACTCCCTGCAAGCAAACCTTGATGTGAATTACCTTGCCCATTATCTTAGGCCAGAGATGTAAGACAAGGCCAGGGGAAATGGACTTGCCAGAAATACTTGATAGAAAGCTCCGGAACTTGAAATGATGTCGTCGCCATTGCAGACTTCCATAGAGTGCGTGTTATTCGATCTGGATGGCACCCTGATAGACACCGCACCTGATTTCGTCGCCGCCGTAAAGCAATTACTTGCGGAACATGGGAAACCACCGCTAAGCTGCGACTCGATTTACCATACGGTTTCCGACGGCGCCCGCGCGCTGGTCAAACTCGCCTTTGGAATCGACGAAAATCACGCTGAATTTATCCAGCTCAATCAGCGCCTGCTCGATCTCTATTATCAGCAACTCCAAGTAACCGACGCCGCCCTGTATCCTGGTTTAGATGGTCTTCTGACAAAACTGGAACGGCAGCAGATACCGTGGGGCATCGTAACCAACAAGCCGGAAAAATACACCAACCTGCTTCTCGACAAACTCAATTTGAGCGCTCGTTGCGGCACTTTGGTTTGTCCCGATCACGTAAGTCACCGCAAGCCGCACCCCGAACCTATCCTGCTCGCCTGCCAGCAGTTAGGCGTCGGTACCGAACGCACGGTGTATATTGGCGATCATCAACGGGACATTGAGGCCGCAAAGAATGCCGACGTCATCGCCATCGCTGCCGCTTATGGTTACCTCGCGCGAGACACCAAGATAGAGGAATGGATGGCCGATTTTATTCTTAACTCTGCGGATCAAACCGAAGCCTTACTCAACTCTCTTAAATTTGCCTGAGGGCAGCCAATCCCATGTTCGAATACACAGCCCCGGAAAACTTACTCGAAGACAAGACTATTCTAATTACCGGGGCCAGCGATGGCATTGGGAAAATATGCGCCTGCACATTTGCCGACCATGGTGCCAGAGTTATTTTACTGGGCCGTAATCAGGAAAAACTGGAAGCGGTATATGACCAGATAGAAGCGCTAAACCCCGGGAAAACTGTCATTCATCCCCTGGATTTTATCTCTGCGATGGCAGCAGACTATCAGACCCTGGCGCAGTCCCTCAATGAACAATTCGAGTGTCTGGATGGGCTGATTCATAATGCCGCATTGTTAGGCGCCATGAACCCGATCGAGTTCTATCCGGAGCGGGATTGGACCGAATTGATGCAGGTGAATATAAATGCCGCTTTTTATCTGACCAGGGCTTTACTGCCCAGTCTCAGTCGCTCGACAGATGCCAGACTCCTGTTTACCGCGTCCAGTGTCGGTCGTATCGGCCGCGCCTATTGGGGGGCCTACACGGTCTCCAAGTTTGCGGTTGAGGGATTGATGCAAACTCTCGCCGATGAGCTCGCGAAAACCAGCTCGATACGTGTTAACAGCCTCAATCCCGGCGGCACCCGCACTAATATGCGCCGCGCCGCCTATCCGGCAGAAAACCCAGAATCCCAGCCCACCGCAGAATCCCTGATGCCAGTATACCTTTACCTGATGAGTCCACAGTCAAAATCGATTCATGGGCAGACCCTGGATGCAAGATCATTTGATCCCAACAGTTGAGGAGGCTAGCTGTTAGGGAATACCCTTAAGCTAGAGCAGCCTGGATTCACATGTCGACCAGTTTGAGTAATTTTGCAATATCGGCTTTACCCAGTTCCTGATACTTGCCTCTGCGTACTGTGCTCGGAATAAATATGGGTCCAAACCTGACACGCTTGAGCCGACTTACCTTCAGCCCCTGTGACTCCCATAATTTACGCACTTCCCGGTTGCGTCCCTCTATCAAGACGACGTGGAACCACTGGTTGATACCCTCACCGGCATAAAATTGAATATCCGTAAAGCGGCACAGATTGCCATCGATAATGACGCCACTATGCATTTGCTCAATCATGCCAGTTGTCACCTTCCCCATGACCCGCACCGCGTACTCCCGCTCTATCTGCGAACTTGGATGCATGAGTCTATTAGCAAGCTCACCGTCGGTGGTAAACAATAACAAGCCGCTGGTATTTAAATCCAGGCGCCCGATGCCGACCCAGCGACTGTGCTTTAAGGGCGGCAATCTGTCGAATACTGTCGCTCTGCCTTCGGGGTCTTTGCGGGTGCTTACTTCATGGTCAGGCTTGTTGTAGAGGATGACCCGGCGCTGCACACGGTTCTTGCCCTGGGCCGCCAATTTCTTGCCATCGACAACAATTTTATCCGTGTCGGAAACCCGCTCGCCGATGATCGCGATTTTGCCATTTACCTTGATCCGACCCTTGGCGATCCAGCCTTCTATTTCGCGGCGGGAACCAAAACCGGCACGAGCCAGCACTTTCTGTAACTTCTCAGTCATATCATCGCTTGGTTTATTGATGGTGGACGCGGCGCAAATTAAGCGCGGCATCAAGTCTCGGTATTATTGCTATCATCTTCGATAATCAATTCCATCGCCGCGCCGTCCTCATCGTCATGGTCGCTGGCAATCGAACCTTCATTTGCCGCAACAGGAGTTTCGCTGTCTTCTTCTGCGGACTCATCGAGTACTTCAGCCTCTTCGAATTCCGCCTCTGCCGATATCGGTGTCAGATTAAGAATTTCATCCAGGGGTTTTTTTGAGAGTTCAGCTGCCAACTCTTCGGCGAGCAACTCTTCTGCTTCATCTGCGGTGCTCTCGAAGCTGTTTTCGTCGATAGCATCCTCTGGCAACTCGATAACTCTTTGGTTTAGCAAGTCATCGGCAGAATCAAACTCCTGACTGCCCCGGTCCAATTCCTTCACTTCTGCAAGTGGAGGCAGTTCCTGTAAACTTTTAATGTTAAAATAGTCGAGAAACTGTTTCGTGGTCGCGAACATGGCGGGACGACCAGGCACGTCCCGGTGACCCACAATTCGAACCCATTCCCGGTCCAACAAGGTACGGATAATATTGGAGCTAACGCCGACACCGCGAATCTCTTCGATATCAGCCCGGGTCATCGGTTGTCGATAGGTAATCAATGCCAATGTCTCCAACAGCGCTCGGGTGTAGCGCGGCGGCCTTTCTTCCCATAACTTGCCGATCCATTCGCTCAGGTCTTGCTTGACCTGAAAGCGGTAACCGGACGCCACTTCTTTTAACTCGAATCCACGGTCATCACAGTCCCGGGTGATACTTTGCATGACTGCCGCTAATTCGTTGTTGTCGGGCTTCTCATCCTCGCTAAACACCTGGGCAATATTATCGAGCGTCAGCGGTCTGCCTGCTGCCAACAACAGGCCCTCCACGATCATTTTTACCTTGTTATCTATATCACTCATGCTTTGCTTCTATCCTGATACTGTGCTCTCAACATTGACTTCTTAGCAGGCTGTGATCAAGTCCTCGACTTCACGTGTATCGGTCCGAATGGCTCTGACTGCACGATCTCGATTAGCGACTCTTTGATTAATTCCATGACCGCCAGGAACGTCACTATGACTCCCAATCGACCTTCGGAGGGCACCAGCAGAGAGACCAGGGGCACAAATTTGAGGTCGGTAATGCGCACCAGTATTTCCGACATTTTTTCCCGCGTCGACAAGGTTTCCCGCTGAATATGGTGGTGCTCAAACATGTCGGCACGTCGCAACACCCTCGACAGTGAAAGCAGAATATCTTGCAGCTCCACCGTCGGCTCTGGGGTGATCCGCTCAAGCTTCGGCAAGGCGGCACTGGCACGATGAATATCCCGGTCCAGCCTGACTAATTCATCGATAGCCTCCGCCGCCTTCTTGTAACGCTCATACTCTTGCAGCCGCCGAATCAACTGCATGCGCGGATCGTCTTCCTCGGGCCCTTCCTCGGCGTGCCTCGGCAAAAGCAGGCGAGACTTAATCTCTGCCAACATCGCCGCCATGGCCAGGTATTCAGCAGCGAGCTCAAATTGGCTGGCCTCCATCAAATCTACGTAGGCCATATATTGATCGGTAATCTCTGCAACCTTGATATCGAGGATATCGATATTCCGACGTTTGATAAGATACAGCAGCAGATCCAACGGGCCCTCGAAAGCCTCCAGGAAAATTTCCAATGCATCCGGTGGAATATAGAGATCTTTGGGAACTTCAGTGATCGCCTCACCATCAACGTAGGCGAATGCCAGTTCGCGCTGCGCCGGCGGCTCGGAGTCAGGCTGGGCAGAGGCACCCTCTTGTTGTTGGGTTTCCGTCTCTGCTTCAGTAGCTGGAGTCGTCAATCTGGAGGTCTGCTATGGAGTCAAAAGTCAGGACAAATTTTACATGAATTGTGGCGGAAAAGCTCATTTCCTCCAAACCTCATCACCAGGTATTCAGTCCCATTGCCGAGCGCACTTCCTGTATCGTCTCCTTCGCGCATTCCCGTGCAGTCTCACAACCCTCGGCGATTATAGATCTCACAATATCCGGGTCTCTCTCATATTGCGCTGCCTCTTTCTGAATCGGTTCCAGTTCGGCGACAACTGCTTCGATCACGGGTTTCTTGCACTCGAGGCAACCAATGCCGGCACTCTTGCATCCTGCTACTACCCAGTCCCTGGTTTTCTGGTTCGAGTAGCTTAGATGCAGTTGCCACACCGGGCATTTTTCAGGATCTCCAGGATCTTTCAGCCGCACCCTGGCCGGATCGGTTGGCATCGTCTTGATTTTCTTTTCGACGTCCTCCAGCGGTTCTCGAAGGGTGATGGTATTGCCGTAAGACTTCGACATTTTCTGTCCATCCAGTCCTGGCATCTTACAGGCTGGTGTTAACAGTACCTGGGGTTCAGACAGAATCATCTTACCGCCGCCTTCGAGATAACCGAACAATCTCTCGCGATCACCAATTGATATATTCTGCTGTTCTTTCAACAATGCCTGGGCCTTTGCAAGAGCTTCGTGGTCGCCCTGTTGCTGGTAGGCGGTGCGCAGACTGGAATACAGGCGGGCTGATTTTTTGCCCATTTTCCTGACCGCCGCCATGGCATTCTCTTCGAATCCGGGCTCCCGGCCGTACATGTGATTAAAGCGCCTGGCGATTTCCCGGGTGAGTTCGACGTGCGCCACCTGGTCTGCACCCACCGGTACATAGCCAGCTCGATAAATGAGAATATCCGCGGCTTGCAACAGTGGGTAGCCGAGAAAGCCGTATGTATCCAGCTCTTTCTCCCGTAATTTCTCCTGCTGGTCTTTGTAGCTCGGGACCCGTTCCAACCATCCTATGGGCGTTAGCATCGACAGTAATAAATGTAATTCCGCATGCTCCGGCAGCTTGGACTGTACGAACAGTGCGGCAGAACCTGGATTAACACCCACAGCCAACCAGTCGATCACCATATCCAGAACATTCTCTTCGAAAATACCGGGATCACCGTAATCGGTGGTTAATGCGTGCCAGTCAGCCACGAAAAAGAAGCACTCGTATTCATGCTGCAACTTGACCCAGTTCTTCAACACGCCATGCAGGTGACCCAAATGAAGACGACCGGTAGGCCGCATTCCCGATAACACTCGTTGTTGTGAATCAACCGTAGACACTGCTTCTCCTTTACTCAACCAATTCCAGTTTCTCAGACCCTTAACGAAAGGGCTCCGGATCACCCTTGCCCTCTCTCACCAGGTACGGAACCCCCTCTACCAAATCTACCATCGTCGTGGGTTCCAGCCCGCAGGCGCCACCATCAACGATCAAGTCTACAAGCTTTCCGATTTTGAGTCGCATCTCGTAGGGATCAAACAGGGGCGTCTCTGCCTCAGGCAAGATCAGGCTGGTACTCATAATAGGCTCACCGAGGACCGCGAGAATAGACTGCGCTATCGGATTCTGAGGCACCCGGAGCCCGATTGTCTTTTTCCTCGGATGCATTAGTCGGCGTGGGACTTCCGGTGTGGCCTTGAGGATAAATGTGTAAGGGCCGGGCGTATAGGCTTTCAAAATTCTGTAGGCACTGTTGTGAACCTTGGCATAGCTGGCAAGCGAGGATAGATCGCTACAAACCAGGGTGAAATTATGTTTGCTATCGAGTTGCCGTATGCGTCTGATTCGCTCCAATGCAGGCTTATCGCCCAGATGACAACCCAGGGCGTAGGTGGAATCGGTTGGGTAAACAATGACCCCGCCCTGCAGGAGTATATCCACCACCTGTTTAATCACCCTAGGTTCTGGATTGATCGGATGGACTTGTAGGAATTCACTCATATTAGATCGTTGAATCTGGCACTTCGCAACAAGCCCTGTAGTCGACTGAAAAAGAAAAGGATTCTATTACATTCCATCGTCTCGCAAAAGCAGACAGCCTTGTTTAAATCAACTAAGATGCGCCTTCGGCTACCATCGGCGGCGGCATGCTAGTCCAAGATAGCCGTACTGCAGCATACGAAGTCAGTTCCTCGGGGCAACAAGCGGGGAATAACTACATCGCTGGGACCAGATGAAACAGTTTATTGATTACATCCCACTGCTCATTTTCTTCACCGTTTTTGCCATCGACGAACGTACCGTGAGCATTGGGGGATTTGAGCATTCAATCGGCGGAATCTTCAGTGCCGCCGAATTCTTACTGGCGGCCTCTATACTCACCTATGGCTCTCTATTCCTGCTCAACTGGCGCCTGGACAAATTCCAATGGATCACGCTATGCGCCGTGATCCTGTTCTGCATCCCGACCATAATTTTTAGAAATACAGATTTTCTGAAGTGGAAGGCCCCCATAGTCAACTGGATTTTCGCCCTGGTCTTCTTCGGATCACGCTACTTTGGCAGCAAGCTGGCCATCGAACACATGCTGGGCCATGTCGTCAATGCACCGAAAGAGGTATGGCGGCGTCTTAATAATATCTGGGTTATCTATTTCATCATTTTGGGCGCGGTCAACCTGATCATTGCATTTACCCTGAGTGAACGCGCCTGGATTCAATTCAAGGTATTTGGCAATTTGATCTCAACCTTCGTCTTCGTCATTGGGCAAATGCCGCTATTGGCAAAATATATCGAAGTCGATAAAGAAGATACCGAGTCAAAATCTAGCTGTAAAGAATCGGTCTAATCGGTCCATGTATTACGCTATCATCAGTGAAGATATAGAGAATTCTCTGGAGCAGCGTAAGTCTGCCAGACCGGCACACCTGAAGCGCTTGAATAAGCTAGCCGATCAAGACCGGCTGTTGCTGGCGGGGCCCCACCCGGCCATCGATAGCCCGGATCCTGGGGCGGCCGGATTTAGCGGCAGTTTGGTAGTCGCGGAGTTTGAAAGCCTCGAGCAGGCCCAGGCCTGGGCCGATGCCGATCCCTATGCTGCGGCGGGAGTCTATACCAGCGTGACCGTAAAGCCCTTCAAACGGGTGCTATAACCACCATAGCAAACATTTATTCGAAACCCGGGGCAGCTAGTTGGAAGCCGTGGTCTGTGCCGGGCCCAGATCAGGAAAATTCTCATCCAGGCTCTGATTCCATTGTTCGAGCTGGGCTTTGCGGCGCTCGAACAGACTCGAAGCATCCCCCTCGATGGTGATGCTATTAATCACGTCCCTGCGTCTCAGTTCATATACCACCGGCAAGCCCGCGACCACCTTGCCAAACACTGAATGCAAACCATCCAGGTGTGGCGTAGCTAAATGGGTGAGGAAAAACTGGCTGCCATCGGTACCGGGTCCTGAGTTAGCCATGGAAATAATGCCAGGCTGGTTATGCTTTAGTACTATTTCTCCACGAAACTCGTATCCCGGTCCGCCCTCGCCAGTACCCAGAGGATCTCCTCCCTGGGCCATAAAATTTCTCTCGATACGGTGGAATGTCAACCCATTGTAAAACCCGCGCTGTGCCAGATTGACAAAATTAGCAACCGTCGTCGGCGCTGCACGGGCATTGAGCTCGACTCGAATTTCACCCTTGGATGTGTCGATGACGGCGGTCAGGCTCTGGGCGACACCGGCGTTTGCCGCCGTGGCGATCACGATCACCAGGGCTGATTTAAATCCGCGCTGGACCAGATTCTTAATGCGCATGGTCTGAGGTACCTCTGTCAGGATGCCGGGCGGGGAAGGCAACACCTGTTATAAATTATAATCCAAAATTACTGGCGCATGGTCTGAAAAATTATTCCCCGATGCGATGGTTGCAGCCATCACCGTGTCGGCAATACCTGGTGTGATGACATGGTAGTCGAGTCGCCAACCGACATTATTTGCCCTGGCCTGGCCCCGATTTGACCACCAGGAATATTGATCCGGTTCCCGATTAACCAACCTGAATCCGTCCACAAAACCCACCTCATCATAAAGACTGTCGAGCCACTTACGCTCTTCGGGAAGAAAACCCGAGTTCTTCCGGTTGGCGCGCCAATTTTTAAGATCGATTTCTTTATGACAGATATTCCAGTCGGCGCAGATGATAAATTCGCGCCGCTTTCGGCGTAGTTTTTTCATGTGCTCCATGAAATCAACCATGAAACTGAATTTTCGCGCCAGCCTTTCTTCATTGCTGGAACCCGAAGGCAGATACAGGGAAGCGATACTCAAGTCTGCAAAATCGGCCTGTATATATCGGCCTTCCGTGTCTGCCAGTTCAAAACCCAGACCTTTGGTAACCCGGTCCGGTTGCTTGCGAGTGTAGATAGCGGTCCCCGCATACCCCTTCTTCACCGCATCGAAGTAATGGCAGTGATATTGCTCGGGATGAAAAATCGGATCTGAAAGTTGATCTAGCTGGGCCCTGATTTCTTGCAGACAGACGACGTCGGCTCCCACGCACGGCAACCAGTCGAAAAATCCTTTGCGTGCCGCAGCGCGAATACCGTTGCAGTTGAAGGACATGATACGCATAGATTTATTTCGCTTGTATTAATCAGGACAGAACTTGTGGATGTCACAGCGGCGCTAATTCTATCCGTTGCTGCGGGCCGAAACCAGCGTCTCAGCGTTAAAAACTGCTGCGGTTTCGTTGGCCCGGCTTAGCAGTTATAGCAACGAAGCTGAGGCAACCCTGCTGGGTTCATATCCAGGATTAAAGTGACTAATGTTTTAGAAAATGCTACTTATTGTTACATATATGACGGAAATCACATATAGGTATGAAAATCAGAATTCAATATATATTAGTTATATCAGTATGTTAGAAATTATTGGCAACAGGCAAAACCCCCCATTTCTATGAAGAGTACATTATATCTTATTGATATTTAGCTATTAATTACTCTTTT
>Ga0209445_1000020_pt1 | contig 81997 bp, 69 predicted proteins | sample MarorgKNORR_S2LV_4_FD_188223 | JGI IMG/M metagenome (GOLD analysis project Ga0209445, IMG submission 188223) | Marine microbial communities from the Southern Atlantic Ocean, analyzing organic carbon cycling - NADW_A/KNORR_S2/LV (SPAdes) (version 2) | ecosystem: Environmental > Aquatic > Marine >... | reverse complement strand
AGATGTTCGCGCATTTCTTACTAAAGTAGCCGCGATGCCCAAATCCAGTGGTGAGGCGAGACTCATCTTTTCACTTGATGCAACGGCCAGCCGACAAGCGACTTGGGACGCAGCGAGTCAGCTGCAGACGGAGATGTTTTTCAGTACTCAAACACTGAGTAGATTGAACGTGCAGCTCTGTTATTTCAGAGGTTTTGGCGAATTCTTCAGCAGTAATTGGCAAAGTAACGCTGAAGACATAGTAAGAATTATGTCGGGTATTCATTGTGAGGCAGGAATAACCCAGCTTGAACGCTTACTTCGTCACGCCATTAAGGAAAATGATAGGCAAAAAATCAAGGGCGTCGTTTATATCGGTGATGCCATGGAAGAAAACATTGATGTGTTGGCGCAACTTGCCGGACAGTTAGGCCTGTTTAATGTGCCTCTCTTTATGTTCCAGGAGCGCGGCGATCCTGTTGCTCGGCAGGCTTTCATGGATATGAGTCGCTTGTCTGGAGGCGCCTATTCACAATTCGATTCCGCCAGTGCCGAGCAATTAAGGGATCTGCTGAAGGCGGTTGCGATATATGCGGCGGGTGGTCTCAAAGCTCTTGAAAATTTTAGCAAAACCTCTCACAAAAATGTCAAACTGCTGGAACAGCAATTAAAGGGCTAGATAGAATACAACAATGATTTCTCGCCTCTTAGCGCTGATCGCCATGCCGATCATTGCATACTTTGTAGCCCAGTCCGTAAGTAAGCGATTTTCACTGACGCCGCGCCAAAATCGTATCCTGTTTGTCATAATTGCCGCGTTACTTGTAGTTGGGATTTTAGTGATTTTGGGGCGCCTGCCTATACAATTCATACTAGCACCATTGGGTGCGGCAGCTGTTTTCCTCATGAGAATGTTACCTATGTTCCTGCGCCTATTGCCTATGTGGCAGTTAATTAAGAGTCGTTCAGCCGCGGCCAAACCCAGACAAAGAGGCCAGACATCTACCATACGCACTCAATATCTCGTCATGGAACTGCAGCATGACACTGGAGAAATGGATGGTTTTGTGCTTAAGGGCAATTACGCGCAGCAGCGGCTCGTAGATTTATCTCTGAAAGAGCTGTTGATGCTATATGGTGAATGTAATGAAGATGCCGACTCAATACACGTGTTGGAAGCTTATCTGGATCGGCAACATCCGGGCTGGACCGAGCAAGTTAGCCGGTCAAACAAGTACCAGCAGACAGCAGACGATTCTGTCATGACAAGAGACCTAGCAATAGAAATTCTTGGTCTCTCTGAATCTACCTCCAAGGAAGAGGTAGTTAAAGCGCACAGGCAACTGATGCAGGGGTTGCACCCTGACCGAGGCGGTTCAGACTATCTCGCCAAGAAAATTAATATGGCCAAGGATTATCTATTGAAGGAATTACAATAAGGCTAACTAGCCGCCTTCCTTTCCAGAAAAGCTTTAACAATTTCTTGGGCGTCGGGCATTTTTAATAATTCAGAAAAAGTCGCTAGCTCCTCTTCTATAGTGCCAGGTAACACATTATCGAGGCCTTTTTTCAAGAGTCTCTTGCTTTCTTGTACGGCTTTGGTGGGTAAGGCAGCTAATTCATGACATTTCCGCAGGGCGTAGTCCATGTGCTGATCCTGGGGCAGTACATCTGTCACGATTCCGTATTCGAGCGCTTTTTCCGAACTGAATCGGTCGCCTAGCAATAGCAATTCGGCAGCACGCTGGTATCCGATCTGCCTGGGCAGAAGATAACTGGAGCCTGCTTCAGGGCAGACGCCAAGACGGGTAAAAGGCAGCTGCAGGAAGCAGCTTTCCGAAGCATAGACAAGATCGCAGTGGAACAGGCATGTCGTACCGATCCCTACAGCTAGGCCACTGATGGCGGCTACAATAGGTTTCTTGGCGGCAACCAGTGCGTGCATGAATACTACCGAAGGTCTTTCTCCATTGTCAGAGTCACTGTTTACGAAACTATTTACGTCATTACCGCTGGTGAAGCAATCATCCACACCTCGCAGAAGGATTACATTTATCATGTCGGTCTGGTCAGCGATCTTCAGGCCCTCCGCTAGGGCGTAGTACATGCTGGGCAGCAAAGCATTCTTTTTTTCCGGTCTGACTATCTTTATAACGAACACTTTCTGCTCGATACTATATTTAATGTTGGGATCTTTGGATTCAATCACTATTGCAGCCTTAACTTTATATTACTGAGCGCCTCATTCTAGTAGATTGTCGGATCAAAGTAGAGTATTAATACATCAGCCTATAATCCGGCTCATGGAGTACCCAATATTTAGTCATGACCTTTGAATACAAGATTGCGGACGTTATTAAATCTGCAACTCTTATAAAACGCCAAGAACAGAGAGCGGTGTTTATTTCCTTCTTATTGGTGTTCGTCCTTATGGCGGCCTATTACATGTTACGTCCTGTCCGGGACGCTATGGCCAGCGACTGGACGAATACTGAGATAAGCGTATTGTGGAATATTCAATTTATTCTCAGCTTGGCATTCGTTGCGATCTATGGTTTCGCAGTCTCAAGAATTAATTTTCGATATCTGGTCCCTTCCGTATACGGGTTCTTCGCGTTAAGTTTTGTGAGCTTTCATTTTGGGGGCTCGTTAGTAGAAGCTCCAATAGTACTGGATAAGAGTTTCTATCTCTGGGTGAGTCTCTTTAGTCTGTTTCATGTGTCCGTATTCTGGAGTCTGATGGCGGACCTCTATAATAAGGAGCAATCTAAGCGTCTATTCGGATTTATCGCTGTGGGTGCTAGCGCTGGAGCCATAGTAGGCCCTATTGTTGCCACGATAGCAGCGCAAACCATAGGCTCGGAATCACTTATGCTAGTCGCTTCATTTATGATGTTGATTCCCCTGCCTATAGTTTTTTATTTACAATATTTAAAGCGAACTGCATTGCATAACGAGCAAGTAAATGTTGATCTGGCGCCTATCAAGATCGGTGGAAATCCTTTGGCGGGGTTCCGAAATTTCGTCACGAACCCTTACCTCATCGGTATTGCTGCCTTTATTCTGTTATATACGGCGATCAGCTCCTTTGCCTATTTCGAGCAAACCAACCTGTTGCGGGATTACAACCGGGATCAGCGAACACAAATTCTGGCGCTGCTGGCCCTAGTGGTGAATAGTCTCACCTTTATTCTGGGCTTTTTTGCCACTAGTCGATTGACGACAAAACTAGGTATGCCTACTACACTCGCCCTCGTACCAGTATTTATGTGTGTGGCGCTGATAATCCTTGCTTTTGCGCCTATTTTGACCGTGTTGTTGGGATTGCAGGTCGCCCGGCAGGCTGGTAACTACGGAATAACGCGACCAGCTAGGGAAATGTTGTTTACTTCGGTTTCTAGAGAAACTCGCTTCAAGGCCAAACCGGTTGTCGATGTCGTTATTTACCGCGGGGGCGATGCTATCTGGTCGTCTGCCTTCGCCTTATTCACTGATGGCCTAGGGCTGGGTATGGCGGCAATGGCTGCTATTGGTGCTGGCATTTCTGCCCTGTGGGCTGGAACTGGGGTTAAGCTCGGAGTGATATTCGATAACCGTTCGGAAATTGCGGATTCGTCAGTGAAGATCTCTGAAAAGAATGGTTCTGCAGAAGCAGTTGTAAGCTGAACTAAGAAAGGTTGTCTTCTCGCTTTTGCTAGTCGTGCAGCTTTCTTTGTAAACTTCCTAAAGATTAAAATAGCGACTCCGGCGACATCCACTGAGTATGAGGTGTTAGAATAGGAGTTCCGTAAATTGTCTGAGAACTATTCAGCCATGCCAATAATTCGCAACGAGCATCTAATTCAAAGCGTTGCCGACGCGCTTCAATACATTTCCTACTATCACCCATTGGATTTTGTAAAAGCGGTCAACGAAGCCTATGAGAAAGAGGAATCTCCCGCTGCCAAGGACGCCATGGCTCAGATTCTGATTAATTCTCGACTTTGTGCCGAAGGCAAGAGGCCTATTTGCCAAGACACGGGGATTGTTACTGTTTTTCTTAAGATAGGGATGAATGTCGAGTGGGAAGGTGGCATGTCGGTAGCGGACATGGTCAATGAAGGGGTTCGTCGAGCCTACCTTTTACCCGACAATGTACTGCGTCCCTCGATCCTTGATGACCCTGCCGGCGCACGTAAGAATACAAATGACAACACACCAGCAGTTATCCATATGGAACTAATACCGGGAAGTACGATTGAGGTGAATCTGGCCGCTAAGGGAGGTGGCTCCGAAAATAAAGCCAAGATGGCAATGTTGAACCCTAGCGATAGCATCGTAGATTGGGTTGAGAGAACCTTGCCAACTATGGGTGCTGGCTGGTGTCCGCCCGGCATGTTAGGAATAGGAGTTGGTGGTACTGCCGAAAAAGCAGTGCTACTCGCTAAGGAATCACTGTTAGCATCTATCGACATCCACGAGTTGCGTGAGCGAGGCCCAGCGAACCGTATTGAAGAACTTCGTCTTGAGATCATTGACAGGGCAAATGCGCTAGGTATCGGCGCACAGGGTCTGGGGGGGCTAACTACTGTGTTAGATGTAAAAATACTGGATTATCCAACACATGCGGCTTCTTTACCGGTAGCCATGATTCCTAACTGTGCCGCGACTCGACACGTACACTTCAGCTTGGATGGTACTGGTGTTGCTGAATTAATCCCACCTAGTTTAGATGAGTGGCCGGAGATTACCTGGGATGTTGGGCCTCGAGCCCGAAAGGTAAATCTGGATACAGTCACACGGGAGGAGATCAGTCAGTGGCAGCCTGGAGAGACGCTGTTATTGTCAGGCACTATAATCACGGGCCGTGATGCGGCCCATAAACGCATACTTAGCATGATCGACAGTGGCGAAGGATTACCGAAGGGCGTAGATTTTGAGAACAGGTTTATTTATTACGTGGGCCCTGTTGACCCCGTGAGGAACGAAGTTATAGGTCCAGCTGGCCCCACTACTGCGACTCGGATGGATAAGTTTACCGAAGCTTTACTGGCAAAAACTGGGTTAATTGGCATGATAGGTAAAGCAGAAAGAGGCCCGACGGGTATCGAGGCTATTAAGAAACACCGTGCGGTTTACCTAATGGCGGTCGGGGGAGCAGCCTATTTGGTATCCAAGGCTATTCGCAAAGCGCGAGTAGTGGCCTTTGAAAATCTGGGTATGGAAGCGATTCACGAATTCGAAGTACATGAGATGCCGGTTACTGTTGCGGTTGATGTCAATGGAACCTCAGTGCATCAAACTGGGCCAGCATTTTGGCAGCAGAAAATTGCTGAAAAACATCCTATTAAAGTAACCTGATTACTCCTGTGCGGCTCAATCACACATATCTTCATAGCTATTAGTTAGTTTCAATGAAATAGGAAGGGTGTGGCCAACAATTTTTATTTCTTTATTAGAAATTTCAATAGAATCCTTATCAAGCACGTTATGGTCAAATTTGTAAATTGTATTGTTGTTTGCTTCAGTTGCCGACCTATCATAGTCCTTAGTCGCTTCCTGCACGGATTCATTTCGATGCTTATAATGATTGAATGTTTCTTTACCATGGCGCTTGGCAAGCATTCTTTCGACGATATGCGGTGCAAGTATCGAAGCACTGGCATTATTACCCCCGAATCCTTTTGAGTTAATTACAACAGCATCCATTCCTTTTTCCCCCACTTCTTTGTGTTGCAATAAAAATTCAAGGTTTTTTTGGTGCACGTCATCGGCGACACTATCTGTAGTCAGGATTCCTGGAATGAACCCGTCAGACCAGGTGCCTAGGCTTGCAGTTATTTGGTCACCCGAAGCGCTTGCGATTGAGTGTCCAACATACGATTTTATGGCGGCCACGGGCCAGTTCTTGATGCCATAGTTTTGAGCGATCTGGCTAAGAATATGCGATTCGGTAACTCTATTTTGAGGAGTGCCAGTGCCGTGAGACTGTACATAACTCCTGTGTTTCAGGCCTTCCGCTCCAATAATATTGCGGGTGGCCGCTGCGGCCTTCGCCATGGTTAAGTAGTTACCAAGGCCCGGTCCTGCTATCGATTTCTTATGCCCGTCCGCGCTTACGAATACATCGTTCACAGCGCCGTAAATATTGGCCCCGAGCTCAAGTGCAAGTTTATCGTCAAACAACACAATAAACTGTGCTGATTCGGCCATGGTGAAGCCCGCGTTGTTGCTAAAAGGCCGGCAAGCCCTCCGATAATTGGGATTCTGGTTCTCGTCCAATCCATCTAAGGCTCGCAACGAAGCATCATCAGCAAGTGCACCCATTGTTGCAAATCCATCAAATACCTCAGGTACCAGGCATGCTTCACTCGTCCCAATGATTGCTACTCGATGGGTTCCATTTTGAATATCACGTATGCCGAGTCGTAAGTTGTAAAGAAATGTCGCACAAGCTGCAACGTTAGCGCCAGTTGTCCCTAAATTGCCTAACAGATAGGCATTAAGAAAATCAGCTGGCATTTCTGTAAAGCCAAGAGGGAGTTGCTTAGAAGTGACTTTTTTGCCTAGAATTCTCGCCTGCAACATACCACCAAAACCGTTGTAGTCTAGTTGGCCCATGCAATTACTGGCATATACGCAAAATTGGTCTGCCGGAACTTCCCGGCAAACTGTTGCCCAGTCGATTCCCAGCGAATTGATAGCATCAGAAGCGCCGTAAAGAGTTAATTGCAATGCACGGGGGTGGCTACGGGACGGATACAGAACAGCTGGATCGAATCCGCTTGGTAATTGCCCGGCGCTTTGCACTGGAGCTTCTCGGAAAGATTTTACGAGCACATCAAAACTGTCCGTGACACTCACAACGAGTCTGTGCTCGGGGTCATAGCTAGAGTCTTTCACCGTCCAGCCTAATGGAAGGGGTGAAGGAAGATGCTTCTTCTGAATCTCGAATTCTAAGGGTTGTAAATTTATTCCAGTAAGACTTGCCGTCCGATGAAATAGCAGGCGTGATGGATCAAAAAGATTATCTTCTAGCTTCCGGATTAAGGTACTTTGGGTCAGTTCAGGAATGAGCGCAGATATAGCGCTGCCCAATTCAACTGGTTGGCCGGCTGCATCGAGCCATTGGTTATCAACTTTGCTTAGTTTACCTGTTAATGCAGCAAGGCTGGTCCAGGTGGAGTCGCGTTTTTCATCGTCGAGTACATCAACCACCATACGACGATAAGCGTTATGTCCCGACGCTCTTCCTGCTGGGTTGATGCCTCCGAATGCAACGATTACGGGTAAATTAGCCATCTTACGAATTTGGTGGTCTCATGAATGTGCTGGGACTATAGTAAAGAGCTCAGAATCGGGATATAGTAAATTGGACACAATTTATGGCATATTGGACACTAAAAGTCACAAGATGTCGACGGGTCACTGGGGATATTGCGGTAAACAGCTAGCTTGATTGTCTTGCATAAAAAACATGTCCCACATAGGATTGCTGTCTCATTTAAGAAATAACAGGTATTCGGAGACAGCATGAAAACTTCAACAATAAAATGGTTTTTTCTAGGGTTGGGCTTATCCCTACAAGCACTCTCCTCGTTCGCTCAGAATCAGTTTGAAAATGTCACCATCCAGACAGTCCCCGTGGCAGGCAATGTTTCGATGTTGATAGGTCAGGGTGGAAACATCGGGGTATCGGCCGGTGGCGATGGCATTTTGATAATCGATGACCAGTTCGCGCCTTTGGCAGGACGCATTAAAACCGCAATCGAAGCTCTGGGTTCGGATACCCCCAAGTTTCTGCTTAACACACATTTTCATGGTGACCATACTGGAGGAAATATTGAGTTTGGCGCAGAAAGCTTGATCGTAGCTCATGAAAACGTGAGGATGAGGATGGCAGACAGTGATCAACCTGCGGTCGCATTACCAGTAGTAACTTTCGATGATGATGTGACCATTCATTTTAACGGCGAGGACATAACTCTCATTCATATGCCTAATGGCCACACCGACACTGACAGTGTTGTCATGTTTTCCGAATCGAATGTCATTCACATGGGAGATCATTTTTTCAATGGCGGATTTCCGTTTGTCGACCTCGCTAATGGCGGCACGGTTCAGGGTTACCTTAACAACTTGGAAAAAGCGTTGTCTTGGATTGGAGATGACGTAGCGGTGATTCCAGGGCACGGCCCATTGGCAGCCAAAGGCGACTTGTTAAATTTCTACAATATGGTGAAGGATACCTCCACAGCTATTCGGGTTATGAAATCTCAGCGTATGACCAAAGAAGAGATCGTAGCAGAAGGACTGGGCGATGATTATGAGAGCTGGGGTCAGGGATTCATCAACGAACAACGCTGGATCGAAACGGTGTTCGATAGTTATCCGCGTTAGTAAAATATTTATCATCGATTTAAACAGTTTTGCAAGCCGCGGGTAACTCTTGAAGGAAATTGATACTTTCCATGAACGCGTGGTGGCTTTGCACCATGCACTCGGTATCGGGCCAGATTACCTAGAAACTAGCAAACTCCGGCTTTGCCGAGAACCAGGCGAACTGGTTGATACAGAGCTCGACTTTTACCAGAGGCCGCAAAAACTGACCCCTGATGCCTTCCAAGCTTGGTGCAGGATGAAACTTGAAGCTGAAGGCACTGGGGTAGCCTTGTTATTGATATCAGCATTTAGGGACATTGATTACCAGCACGATCTAATCGCTCGTAAAGTTCGAGAAGGGCGAACAATAGAGGAAGTATTGACAGTCAATGCAGCCCCCGGGTTTAGTGAACACCATACAGGGCGGGCTCTGGATATAGGGACGACAGGGTGTGACCCGCTCGTTGAAGAATTTGAAAATACCTCAGCATTTGAGTGGCTTATTAGTAATGCAGCAGCTTTTGGTTTTACATTGACCTACCCGCGCGGAAACGGTTACGGAATCGACTATGAACCGTGGCACTGGTGTTTTACAGCGACCGATCCAAGGTTTTAGACAAACAGGTTTGAACAATGTAATCTAGAATCACTGCGCAATTGGGAGAGGGAATGCGGCAACAAAAACGCTCGGCACTATTTCCGATTCCGCGCCTAGTCTTTAGACCTCAAGAACTGGATACTGGAATATTTTGTGTCTTCACTCAAATTCGATTTTCTTGCTACGCGCTTTCCATTGACCAACGATGTACGTAACCTGTTTTGTGATTGGTTGGGGTTTTTTCTGCATAGTAGCATGCAACCAAATTACCCTTCAGTTTGCAAATAGTTGATTGAAAAAATAATTATCCGGTTAAGGAGGTAACAAGAAACTAAAAAGGCTTGAAACCCCGCTGTTTGAATCAAATCAGGAGACATTATTTATGACGCATGAATTCCAAATAGTATTCCGTAACATCGAACAAACTAATGCCTTGGTAGAAGCGGTTGAAAAGAAAATTAATAAGCTTGAGCGTTATTGTGATCAAATCATTACGGGCCGTGTTGTGTTGGACTCACCGCATAATAATCATCACAAAGGAAAGGTCTATTCAATAGGTCTGGAAATACATACTCCTTCAAAAGAAATACGCGTTAATCAAGAACAGCACGATAATCATGCTCACGAAGATCTGTACGTTGCCATTCGGGACGCCTTCAATGCGGCTGAGCGGCAATTAAAATCAACCGACAAGAAACATCGGAAAAACCCGCTAAACAAAAACGATATAGATTTCGATCACCAGGCGGCGTAAAAGTATTCCTATGACTATGAAAGGAAAAAATCGAATCGAGATCGAAGCTGCAACTTTTCGGCGGTTGCTAAAACATCTAGATGAGCACAAAGAAGTGCAAAATATTGATTTGATGAATTTGGCAAGCTTTTGCCGAAATTGTTTATCGAAATGGTACAGTGCTGAGGCTCAAGCGAGAGGGCTAGATGTGTCATATGACAGTTCTCGAGAAATTGTTTACGGAATGCCCTACTCAGAATGGAAATTGAAGTTTCAGACGGAAACGAGACTGGAACAGTCAGACAAATTCAAACAGCAGACAAGTTAAACGGTGTTTTAGTCTATGGTCGATTCATTGAATCGGTCGCGGATTATTCTCAGTGACAAACAATTTATTTCTTACGAGCTGCCGATATTCATTGGGCGTAACAGCATTCAGCTTTTTGAACAGGCTGGTGAAATAGCTGACGTCCTGGTAACCCACCTTATCTGCCACTTCGGCAACTATCAGGTTACTTTGTTTTAGCAGCTCCTTGGCGTGTTTGATGCGTAAGCCCTGCAGGTACTGCAGTGGTGTTGTATCAGTGGCTAGCTTGAAGCGCCTATTTAACGACCTCACGCTCATACGAAATTTATCAGCAACAGCCGATATCCGGATATATAGATGATAGTTTTCCTGTAACCATTCCTGTAACTTTATGATTTCCTCATCATGATGGGTAGTTTTCTGATCTCTACTTAAAATTAACGACTCGTAGGACTTTTTCAATTCATGAGTAAAATGCCTGGATATTTGATTGGCAATAGATTCTCCAAAATATTGTTCGATGAAATGCAACATAATATCTCGGACTGCATTCACGCTGCCTGTGCAATAGATATTCTCAATGCTGGTTATAAAACGCTTACGTTGCAACTTTACTTCTGGATAAGTCCGTTGAAATTGATCAAAGAAACGCCAGTGCGTCGTTGCTGCTTTGCCGTTTAATAGCCCTGTCGCCGCGACAAAAAAAGCGCCAGTGGTAACTGCGCATAATGTCGCACCAGTTCGATATTGACCTTTAATCCAGTTCTGTAGTTGGTGATGTTTAGCAACACTGGCGCGTGGGTTTCCCCATACACCCGGAATAAAAATAAGGTCGCTGTTAGTTGCTTTTTTAAGAATTTTTGCGCACTTCACGGTTAGTCCGCCGCTCAACTCTACGGTTTCATTATCGATACCTACCAATTCAATCCCGATTAACTTGTCTGGCTGTCTTTGAGCTTTTGCGATATCGTTGGCGGCACTTAGCATCTCTAGGGGTATTGTTACGGTTGAACCCAGAGCGCGTGGTATACAGATAATAGTGACCTGTTTCATGGCATTCGATGCTACAGATAATCGATTTTGACTACTTGATATCGCCTATCGCCAGATAACAAAGTAATTTCGATTTCACTGTCGACTTGTTTTCCTAGTAGGGCATGTCCCATTGGTGAATCGATACTGATATAGCCGCGTTGCGGATCTATCTCGTCTGGCCCCACCAGCCGGTATCGATGCGGGTTACCTTCAGTATCTTCCAGCGTAATCGTGGCACCAAAATAAATTTTGCTCAGATCACTAGGAGGATTGCTTACTACTGTGACTTCTTCCAACCTCTTGGTCAAATATCGCACCCGTCGATCAATTTCCCGCAGTCGCTTCTTGCCATAAATGTATTCAGCATTTTCTGATCGATCTCCAAGAGCGGCTGCTTCTGACACTGAATGGGTTACTAGGGGGCGTTCAATTTTCCAAAGTTGGTGTAACTCTTGTTTCAATTGGTGCTCACCTTCAGGGGTAATATACTTAGCGCTAGGTTGTTGAGGAGGGCGATAACGGCTCATGAAGTAAATGGGTAACTAGTCTTCTAAGGTGAGTATCAGCTGGTTGCAGGTAGCTTCTGTTGTCTCTTGTTTTGGAACCAGCCGCACGCCTATACCCAGAAGTCTAACGGGTATGGACCTCCGAGCAAATCCGTCCTTACAGAGTTTTATGTAATTATCCGTATTGCAGGTATCCGAAAGCATTTCAACCGTGGTTTGTACAAAGTCATAAAATTTGATCTTTATGAATTGTTTGTGGATAGCGTAATCTTCATTCAGTTTCTCCATACGCTTCGCCAATTGTTGCATCAGGCCTGGCAATTCTTCCAGACAATTTTGAAGGCTGGGAAGATCAGTCGCATATGTATTTTCAACACTAACGGATTTGCGTATCCGTTGGGTTTGCACAGGGCGCTGATCTATACCTCGACTTAACTGATGTAGTGTCTGGCCGAAGCTCCCGAAATATTTCTGTAATTGGTCACTTGAAAATTTGCGTAAATCGTTGCAAGTTTCTACCCCCATACGCTTCATTTTGCTAGTAGTAACCTTGCCCACACCGTGCAGTTTTTTGACTGGTAAAAGGGCGACAAAATTATCAACTTCCCTGGGGAGTATACAGAATTGGTCGTCCGGCTTATTCCAATCACTGGCAATTTTTGCGAGAAATTTGTTAGGAGCGATTCCCGCCGAGATCGTAATGTTTATCTTTTTTCGCACCTCCGCTCGAATAGCTTCTGCGATAAGAGTGGCACTTCCTCGGTATTTTTTGCACTCAGTGACATCGAGGTATGCTTCGTCGAGAGAGAGGGGTTCAATTAGAGGCGTATAGGTTTCAAATATTCGGTGGATTTGCTGTGAAACCCTGCGATATTTTTCCATGTCTGGTTTGATGATTATCAAGTGGGGACAGCGCTTGCGTGCAATTGCGGAGGACATGGCAGAATGAATGCCAAATTTTCTTGCTTCGTAGTTACAGGTAGCAACTACGCCTCTTCGTTCAGGCGAGCCACCGACTGCTATCGCCTTGTCTACTAAGTCAGCATTATCGCGCATCTCGATGGATGCATAAAAGCAATCGCAATCACAGTGAATGATTTTGCGTTGTGTTTCCATAGCTTTGTTTGGGGCGCTTTCCAAGCAAATTACAATAGGCAGAGCTCCAAGTAAATGAAGACTTAAGGTGTGTCACGATCAGGCATGATTTTTTTCGAATTCTTTCATAAAATCAACGAGTGCCTGACATCCAGCTGTTGGCATAGCATTATAGATAGAAGCACGAACTCCACCTACGTTGCGATGCCCTTTGAGAGCGTAAAGCCCTTGAGCATGGGCCTGTGAAAGGAATTCATCGAGAAGACCGTTTTCAGCTAGGTTGAAGGTCACGTTCATCGTGGAGCGATAAGTAACCTCTGCTGTGCCCAGATAGAAGCTGGAAGTGTCAATAGCATCATAGATTAGGGCTGCCTTGGTTTCATTCTGCAACTCCAATGCTGTAACGCCTCCATGGTCTTTTAACCACTCTAGTACTAATTTCATCATATAGATTGCAAAAGTATTATTTGTATTCGACAGAGAATGCTTTTCAGCATAGGTTCTATAGGTAAGCAGGTTTGGGGTTTCAGGAAGGGCATAATCCAGTAGATCCTCACGAATAATTACCAGTGCAAGCCCGGCCGGCCCCAAATTTTTCTGTAAGCCCGCAAAGATAATGCCAAACTGGCTTATATCCAGCTCGCGGGAAAGGAATTCCGAAGTCATATCAGCAACCAGCGGGATATTGTCTATACTGGGAAACTGCTGCCATCTTGTGCCATAGATGGTGTTGTTACTGGTGATATAAAGGTAAGAAGATTTTGGATCAACCTCAGCCATTTCGAGTTCAGGTATACGGTCATAGTTGCTTGGCTCGCTGCTGGCAACCACGCTAATTTGTCCATAACGGATAGCTTCCTTAATCGCTAGCTTAGCGAAATTACCGGATTCTACATAGGCGGCTTTTTTTTCTGGATTGCGGGCAATAAGATTCATGGGCACGGCTGAGAACTGCATTTGGGCTCCACCATGTACATATAGGATCTTATAATTATCTGGAATATTGGCCAGCTCGAAGAGAAGTCTGTCCGTTTCGTTGATAACGGCGTCGAATTCCTTGGAGCGATGGCTGATTTCGATAATTGAAGCTCCGACACCTTGGTAGTCAAGGAATTCGGACCTAGCTTTTTCCATCACTTCTATCGGTAGCATGGCTGGGCCGGCGCCAAAATTATAAACACGTGTCATGCTCAATATCCTATATAAACTACAATCTAAAGCACAGTAACCTTGATAACGTTCTTGATATTAATGATAGCTGCCAGTGCATCTCCAGAAGGAGGGCTCTCTAGGTCGATTAGGTTATAAGCAATATCTCCACGGCTTTTGTTTAGCATATCAATAACATTGATATTCTGATCAGCGAGGACCGATAAAATCTGGCCGAGCATTTTCGGTACATTCTTGTTGCTGATAGTGAGCCGTGTGCATTTGTCAGCATTGACGTCCCGGTCTAGGGAGAGGTTGGGAAAATTCACCGAATTTTTTATGTTCCCGTTTTCCAGGAAGTCTCTTAGTTGGTCTGCTGCCATAATAGCGCAGTTCTCCTCGGCTTCTCGGGTGCTGGCGCCGATGTGGGGCATGGAAATAACATCCTTGCGGCCCAAAAATTGTGGTCTTGGGAAGTCGCTGACATACTTGGCTAGTGTGCCAGCATCAAGAGCATTTTTCAGAGCCTCAGTATCGACAATTTCATCACGCGCAAAGTTTAAAAGGCATGTACCTTTTCGCATGGAAGCAAACATATTGGCGTCAATAAGGTTTCGTGTGGAATCGAGAACCGGTATATGCAGCGTAATAAAATTAGAGCTGGTCATCAGAGAATTCAAGTTCTCGATACGTTTAACCTGGCTCGGCAAACGCCAGGCGGCTTCTACTGAGAGGGCAGGATCATAACCGAGAACGTTCATATTCAGGTTTATAGCCATTTCAGCGACCATGGATCCGATAGCCCCTAAGCCGATCACACCAAGTGTCTTGCCGGCAATTTCATTGCCCTTAAAACGGTGTTTTCCTTGCTCCATCACCTTGGATAGTTCGTTGTAATCGTCAATGCTTGTCTGAGTGTTCGCAAACCCAATACCAGGAATTATTCCACGTGAAGCAAGTAATAAGCCGCACAGCACTAGTTCTTTCACAGCGTTAGCGTTGCCGCCAGGAGTATTAAACACAACCACCCCTTGTTCAGTACATTCGCTTATGGGGATATTGTTAACTCCAGCTCCAGCCCTGGCGATGGCTTTCAATTGACTTTTGAGAGCCCCTGGATCCAACTTGTGGCTACGGAGTAAAATGGCGACCGCATCGTCAACATCAGCACCGACCTCGTAGTGATCGCCTGGAAATCGTTTCAAGCCTTTTTCAGAGATCGTGTTAAATGTTTGAATCCTGTGCATGTTATCTAATCCTAGTTTCTATAACAGTATGCGGGCGCTGACCCTCAGAAGGGTTTTTAGCAAATGGAATAGTTGGGCTCATCTACCGTGATATTACTGGTCACTCAAGAAGTTGGCAGAACTGGAGTGGGAAACCGGAATTTTCAAAGCGGGCAATTATGTCGCGAATCAAGACGAAACTCCAGCCGCAATTATTGAGAAATTGGTTCTACGGTTTAGCGAAATGCGCATACAGGTTATGATGTTCTTTTTGTAAGGGGCTTTCTGTATGACGGTATTCGAACCAGGTCTGCCGACACCGGTGGCTGACACCACAATACCTGTGTTGCGTATTCTAGGTAGAAATCCCGGGCCGATGACTGGACCAGGCACAAACAGCTATCTGATAGGATGCGAAAGGCTTTGTCTTATTGATCCGGGACCGATTAATGATTTGCAGCTGGACAATTTCTTAACAGCTATAGGCGGCACCGGACTGGAATATATCTTGGTAACCCATACTCATGGCGACCATTCGCCTGCTTCAATTCCCTTGCGAGATGCTACTGGGGCAGAGCTGATTGGAATGGCGGCGCCAGAGGTAGAAGGCAATGACAAATCATTTATTCCGAACCGGTTGTGGCAACATGGCGATGTCCTCGACTGCGGCGAATACAGTATCAAACTTCTACACACTCCCGGCCATGTTTCCAATCACGTCTGTTTTTTGCTTGAGCAAGAAAAATTGTTATTTACGGGTGATCATGTGCTACAGGGGACGACCTCTGTGATCTTGCCGCCGGACGGCGATATGGGTGCCTACCTGGATTCTCTTCGTTACCTGCAAACCCTAGAGCTGAGCTACTTGGCTCCAGGTCATGGCGATATCATGGGCCGGCCGCAGGAGGAGCTAAAAAATTTAATTACCCATCGTCTAAATCGGGAACAGAAGGTTGTTGACTGTCTTTTGCAACTTGGACCAAGCGAAATGGATTCCCTGGTGCTAAGTGTTTACGATGATGTGGCTACACATCTGATTCCTTGGGCAAAGAGAACACTACTGGCTCACTTGATAAAGCTTGAGCGCGAGGGTCGGGTTACTTTGGAGAGTAACCTGTATGTCTTAACCAAGGAAGATGAATGATCCTATGAGGAGAAGGGAGGCACTGTGGCACCTTTACATGATTCGGGGCTATGACGGCAGTCTTTATACGGGGATTACCATCGATGTGAAGCGCCGTTTTGAAGAACACAGTAACCAAGGTCGCCGTGCAGGCACAAACAAGGGAGCCAAAGCCTTGCGTGGCAAGTATCCCTTGTTACTCGAGCTTCAGATTCCAGTAGGAAACAGATCTGAAGCGGCAAAACTGGAGTATAAAGTTAAACAATTAAGCAAATCTGAAAAAGAAGCTTTGGTGAGAGGAGACTTTTCTATCTGCTCGCCCTCGATGGTTAATAATATCCAAGGCCGATCGAATTGTTACTAGGCCTGATGTTCGGATTCCTGTTGATATAAACAGAATCGAGAATATATTATTAGCCTAGTTAGGCGGTCTGGTTGGAAATCGCTGGACTGATCTTGAAGTTTAAAAAGCCATATATAAGGGCAATAACTGGGTTGATCAAGTTAAAAAAACAATAGGGTAAGTAGGCGAAGGTGGCAACGCCTAGCGTGCCTGCCATATAGGCTCCACAGGTGTTCCACGGTACTAAAGGAGACGTGATAGTTCCTGCATCCTCCAATGTGCGTGATAGATTCTTCATGTCCAAGTTGTGATTTTCATATTCGAGTTTATACATACGGCCCGGCAGAACTAAAGAAATATATTGATCGGAAGTGATGATATTAGCTCCGATGCAAGTGGCGATAGTGGCAGCAATTAGACTGCCAGTACTATGTACAAAAGAAAGCATATAGTTCACAAGGCTTTTTAATAAGCCCGTATGCTCCATGATACCACCGAAGACCATGGCGCAGAGCACCAACCAAACTGTAGTAAGCATGGAGCTCATTCCACCACGTGTCATTAAGTCGTCTAGAGTAGCGTTGCCGCTCTCAAGGATGAACCCATCAAATATGGTATACCACACGCCTTTGAATAGACCGAGAAATACATTCGGTGTGTCACCTGCCAACGCCACGATGATTGGTCGTTGGAACAATATTGCGATTATCAAGCCCAGTAAGGCGCCGGTCACAATAGTAGGTATAGGCGGTAGTTTCTTGTACGCCATGTAGAGTAGCAGGGCAACTGGCAGTAACATTAAGGGCTGGATAGTGAAGTTTTCTTTCAGTAACCGCATGGTTATCTCGAGATCACTGGCGTTTGCACTCGAGTCTATATTAAGACCAATCAAACTGAATATTACCAAGGCAATCAAAATGCTTGGGATGGTTGTCCATGTCATGTGGCCAATATGGGTGAACAAATCGGTACCGGCAACGGCGGGAGCAAGGTTTGTTGTCTCCGATAGTGGTGACATTTTGTCACCAAAATAGGAGCCAGAGATAATGGCCCCAGCCGTAATCTCAAGGGAAAGACCCAAACCTCCAGCAGCACCGATCAGAGCTATACCCACGGTTCCGGCAACTGTCCATGAGCTCCCGATACTGAGAGCGATAAGCGAGCAGATGAGTGCGCTTGCCACGTAGAAAATTGATGGATCTAGAATCAACAGGCTGTAATAAATCATGGTGGGTACAGTGCCGGATAAGATCCAGCATCCTATCAACATCCCCACACTAAACAGTATGAGTAGTGGCTTGATAGCGACAGTGATCCCCAGCACGATGCTAGATTCGATATCGTTCCAGCTATGCCCGTTATACCAGCCCACCAGTGCAGCGACAGCCGCTCCTGCACAGAGGGCGATCTGGTTGGGACCGCTGCTAGCGTCTTCACCAAAGAGGTAGACTGAAAATGACAATAAGAAAATGAGTACAGTTAAAGGAATTAGTGCTTGCAGTACAGTTGGAGATATCGGACTACCCGTCTCGTTAAATTCCGATTGCTCGATTATTGCCATATCAATTCACCTATGATTGGGTGAAGCATAGCGGTAATCGGGCTTGGCTGTCTAATTGGCACCTGATTTCACTATAATTAAGGTATAATCCGTCACTTTCTCTTGATCGGTATTAACAATTTTTAGATATAGTCTATCGAAATCAATTTACCCATTATGAGTAGATCGGAAAGCTAGATGAATGATATTGAAGCTTACATGATTAAATTGGGTTCGCAGGCTCGGGCTGCCTCACGGCAAATCAGTAAGGCAACTACGGCTCAGAAGAATCATGCCTTACTCGCCATAGCTGACGCGATAGACAGCGGGCGAGGGCAATTGCTTTCAGCTAATCAGCTCGATCTTGAGGCGGGTAGGGAGAAACCGTTGGAGTCTGCGCTCCTGGATCGGCTTGAATTAACCGAAGCACGTATTGATAGCATGATTGACGGATTGCGCCAGGTTAAAGCTTTAGATGATCCAGTCGGTGAGATTAGTGATCTTAAACACCGTCCAAGTGGAATCCAAGTGGGGAGGATGCGTGTACCGCTGGGTGTTATAGGTATCGTCTATGAATCACGCCCAAACGTAACATGCGAAGCTGCAAGCCTGTGCCTAAAGTCAGGAAATGCAACGATCTTGAGAGGTGGTTCTGAAGCCATTAAATCGAATCAGGCGATCGCAGAGTTTATAATCGCTGGTCTGGAAGCAAGCGGTTTAAATCGACATATTGTTCAGGTGCTTGATCGTACTGATAGGCAAGCCGTGGGTAAACTTATAACGATGCCTGAATATGTCGATGTGATAATTCCTCGCGGAGGCAAGGGCCTTATTGAACATATCAGTAAAGAAGCAAAGGTTCCCGTAATAAAGCACCTTGACGGGAATTGCCATCTATATATTGATGACAAAGCAGATCTTGAAAAGTCCGTCGCCGTAGCAGTCAATGCCAAGACTCAGCGATACGGTACTTGCTGCACGATGGAGTCACTGCTTGTTGCGGAAGGGATTGCATCGGATGTTCTACCCCTCCTTGCGAAGGAATATGAGAAGCGTGGAGTCGAGTTACGTGGTTGTAGTAAAACGCGGGACATTATCGCTAATGCGATAACAGCAACTGAAGAAGATTGGAAAACCGAGTATCTGGCGCCTATTTTGTCGATCAAGATTGTCACAAATGTGGATGATGCTATAAATCATATAAATGAATACAGTTCTCAGCATACTGATTCGATTATGACCGAAGATTACAATCGGGCACAGCGCTTCCTACGTGAAGTCGACTCGAGCTCTGTTATGGTAAATACTTCTACTCGTTTCGCTGATGGATTCGAATATGGACTCGGCGCTGAAATAGGCATATCCACTGATAAATTACACGCTCGTGGACCAGTGGGCTTAGAAGGATTAACTTCGCAAAAATTTATCGTGCTAGGAGATGGTAGTATCAGGCAATGAAAGCACGACTTGGTTTGCTGGGTGGTATGTTCGACCCGGTACATATCGGGCATATTCAAGCGGCGAATTATGCGCTTAAACTTCTGAAACTGGATGAGCTTAGATTCATTCCGTGCTCGACACCAAATCACCGTGATCGCGCAGCTGTCAGTTCAGAGCACAGGTTGAATATGCTGGAGTTGACGACAGAAAAATATTCCACCATTTCCGTCGATCCTATTGAAATAAACCGCCTCGGTATTTCCTACACCGTGGATACACTTTCAGCGGTCCAAAAATCGCATGGAGCTGTGCAGTTGGTATTTGTGCTCGGAATAGATTCGTTCAACACATTGCTACAATGGCAGAACTGGGAACAACTTTTTAAGTTGTGCCACTTACTGATATTGGCAAGGCCTGGAGTAACCATGCAACCACTAGTTGAAAACCTTACACACCTGTCTGACAGAAGAGTAGATAGTGTTGAATCATTATTTTCGAGCAGGTTCGGGGGTATATTTTTTGCGGAGGATTTCAAGCAAGATGTTTCTTCAACCAGAGTACGAGAAGCTTTGCGCTCTAATAAAGATGTTTCTGCAGTGCTTGACAAACGAGTGCTCACCTACATAAAAAGTAATAAAATGTACCAAAAATTGTGAATTAAAATATTTCGAATGAAAGTAAGCCGATTGAATAGTAAAAAATTAGCACAATGTGCTGTGGACGCATTGAATGATTTAAAGGGTCAGTCCATACGCTGTATTAATGTAAAAAAGCTAACTGACATTACGGATTACATGGTGATAACCACCGGAAGGTCTAACACACACACTAAGGCCTTGGCTGACGCAGTAGTTAACAAAGTAAAAGAATCAGGTGAGCACATAATTGGGGTTGAAGGGCGATCGCAGTCTGAATGGGTTCTTGTGGATGCAGGTGATGTTATCGTCCATATCATGATGGCTCCCGTTCGTGCACTTTACAATTTAGAGGATCTTTGGAGCTTTGATACTGCTTCTGAAGATAATTTGGAAGTAAGAACTAATTCCTAGTTAAATCCGTGACATGAAGGTCTCATTAATAACTGTTGGCACTAAAATGCCTGGCTGGGTCCAAGAAGCTATCAAGGAATATCAAAAACGGATTCAGTCAGAGCTTAATTTTAGCCTCATTGAAATTCCTCTGCCCAAACGAAATAAATCCCAAACTATTCAACAATGCATCAAAAAAGAAGGTGAGCAGATTCTGAAAATGGTGCTACCGGGTAGTCGGATTATTGCATTGGATATTGCCGGAATATCGCTGAGTACTGAGCAGCTAGTCAAAAAGCTGAACATTTTTAGAGCAGAGGGCCAAAATATCAGTTTACTCATTGGTGGCCCTGATGGCCTGAGCCAGTCCTGTCTTGATCAATCTATAGAACGGTGGTCTCTTTCTTCTCTGACGTTTCCACATTCGCTCGTAAGAATTCTCGTTGTCGAGCAGCTTTACCGGGCGGTTAGTATTCTTAGAGCTCATCCGTATCACCGCGGTTAAATGTGTCATTACTAGACTCTTCGCTTGAGAAGTGGGGCAATCAAAAAAAACCGAGAAAGCTAAAAATATCCTGAAAAAGACGCTAGACTAATGCACGGCCAATTATTGGAGTTCAGAATTAAACTAATCGGCCAGGGCGGGGTCTAAATCCTTCCCAAGAATTGGAAAGAATTACGCAACACAGCCGATTAATTGAGTCATTAATGGGGCATTCACGCGGCTAAGGAAGTTTCTGACAGATGGTAGGCAAGTGGCAGCTTAAAGATCACGAAGCGGAAAAAAAGCTATTTAATCACAGGTTAGTAGTTGCCGGTGTCTTTATTGTTGTTCTTTTTGCCGCGCTTATTTTGCAGTTGGTTAATCTCCAAATCTATCAACACGAATATTTCACGGCTCGCTCTGATGGTAACCGCATGCATTCTCAGTATGTGCCACCAGCCCGCGGTCTTATCTTTGATCGTAGCGGCAACTTGTTGGCTGAAAACCAACCAATCTTTACCCTTACAGTGGTGCCGGAACAGGTAGAAAGCTTCGATGAAACTCTCGAAATCCTGAACAGGCTGATTAGGCTGACAGATGATGATATAGAACAGTTTAATGCTCGGTTGCAGCGGAATCGCGTACCATTTTCTTCTGTACCGTTGCGTTATATTCTCGATGAAGAAGAAAAGTCCAAAGTTGCAGTAAATGGACACCTGTTACCCGGAATATCTATTGAACCTCAACTTGTACGTCGCTACCCGCTAGCAGGTTTGACGGCTCATTCAGTTGGTTACGTGTCTGAAATTAATCGAGAAGAGCTAGATAGTCTAAGTGACGCTGAAAAAGAAAATTATGGAGGCACTAATCATAGAGGCAAGACTGGTATTGAACGTACTTACGAAGACTTGCTGCACGGTACTGTAGGTTACGAAATTGTCGAGAAGAATAACAGGGGTCAGGTTATGCGGCGGCTTGATCGAACTGATCCAGTCGCTGGGAAAAACATTACGCTGCATATGGATGCGCAGTTACAGATTGCAGCTGAAAATGCGCTAGGTGATTTTCGCGGTGCGGTTGTAGCCATCGATCCAAACACGGGTGGCATTCTCGCCATGGTTAGCAAACCGACGTTTAATCCAAACCTTTTTGTAACAGGAATCAGCAGTAAAGATTACGACATATTGGTTAAGGATGAGGTGAATACCCCTTTATTCGATCGCACTACCAATCCTTACCCGCCAGGCTCTACTATAAAACCATTTCTTGGTTTGGCAGGCTTGCACCATGAACACATAGATTACGATTTCGCTATCGAAGATCCAGGTTATTTCCGCTTGCCCGGCGTTTCTTACCGCTGGGGAGACTATACCTTGAGAACTCAAATCGGCGGCGGACACGGCCATACTGATTTAATGAAGGCGATTTATCAGTCCTGTGATACGTTTTTCTACGATCTAGGGAATCGCATGGGTATAGATACGATTCATGATTTCATGGCGAAGTTTGGATTTGGTAATAATTTTGCAGTTGATATCGCTTACGCCCGAACTGGCGTGCTACCGTCTAGGGAATGGAAAATGGCGAGCCGCGGTGAGCCATGGTATCCAGGCGACACCATCAACTCCTCTATTGGTCAGGGATACATGTGGGCTACTCCATTGCAGTTGGCAACTGCTGTATCGATTATTGCTAATGAAGGTAAAGTGGTGTCGCCCCGCATGTTGAAGGCAGTAGATGGTGAATTATTTGAACCGATAATCGAGAACCCTATGCCTGATGTTATGGTTAACGATTCAGATTACTGGCGTTATATAGAAGACGCCATGACTATGGTTGTTCATCGGCCCTTCTCAGATCAGTTTAGGGATTATGGTACTGCCTATGAATCGATCGCTATGGCAGATCGAGAAATGTCCTATAAAATGGCAGGTAAGTCCGGTTCTGCGCAGGTAGTTGGGATCAGTCAGGATATTCTGTCCAGCTCTGACATCATGGTATCCGATTTAAACAAAGACCACGGGTTGTTCATTTCGTTTGCGCCTGCTCAGAATTCTCAGATTGCTCCACAGATAGCGATTGCTGTATTTGTGGAGAATGGTGAACACGGTAGCAGCGTGGCAGGTCCTATTGCGAAGCAGGTTATCGATACTTACCTATTGGATATATTGAAGCTCGATTTCTTTACCGTCGAAGACACCCCTCATTCTGAAAAGCAGGTAAGAGCTTCCGATGAATAATCGCGATTTCATTCGTCAAGCCCCAAGGACTGAATCATCAAGTAATCGCTCTGGCTCGATTTGGCGATTTGCCCATACCGATCCACCTCTGCTGGTTGGGCTAATCCTCATTTGCTGTTTCGGGTTGCTTGTGCTTTATAGCGCGAGCGATGGCAATGAGATCGTTGTGCGCCGACAAGCCCTGGTAATAGTCGTTGGAATATTAGCGATGTTTATCGTGTCTCAGTTCAATGTACACGTTTTCAGAAGCTGGGCGCTCTCTATGTATGGGGCAGGACTTGCTCTGTTGGCCCTCGTACTTATCATCGGAGTGGAGGCAGGCGGAGCTCGAAGCTGGATAGACTTACCTGGAATCCCTAGTTTTCAACCTTCGGAAATTATGAAAATTGTTGTCCCGCTAATGATAGCCTGGTATTTGGGGAGCCGACCGCTGCCTCCACGCTTCAAACACTTGTTTTGGTCAGCCCTTATGATTCTGATTCCAGCTGTACTGATTATTATTCAGAATGATACAGGGACAGCCATCATGGTGATGATGTCTGGATTATTCGTGGTGCTGCTCGCAGGGGTTCGCTGGCGTATAGTAATTACCGGTTTCTTGGCTCTCCTGCTGGCTTCGCCTGCATGGTATCTTTTCCTGGCCCCGGAACACATAAAAAGACGAATACTAACCGTCTTTAATCCTTATCTTGACCCAACAGGGGCCGGCTATAACATTATCCAATCGCAGATCGCTATTGGATCTGGAGGCGTTTATGGCAAGGGGTACGGAAATGGGGCCCAGTCACATCTGGATTTTATTCCGGAAAGTAATACCGATTTTATTCTTGCTGTATTAGCCGAGGAATTTGGATTGCTCGGGATACTTTTTCTTATCTGTCTCTACCTTTTCATCCTTCTGCGGAGTTCCTATATTGCGTATTCCGCTAAAGATATGTTCAGTCGGCTCCTGGCCGGCAGCATAACCCTGACTTTTTTCATGTACGTGTTTGTTAATATGGCAATGGTTTCGGGATTGTTACCTGTAATTGGTTTGCCTCTGCCTCTTATTTCTCGTGGCGGAACTGCGATCGTAACTTTTTTTGTGTGTTTTGGTCTGCTTATGTCAATTCAGACTCATGGCCGGCTTAAAAAATCCTAACTTATTGATATTAAATTAAAAATTGGTTTATATTCAATAACTGCCCATCCCCTCTTTTACAAATAGCAAGTCCGAACGGTTTCGGTGAAATTAAAATTATTGTTTATTTGGACGCTAAGTAATTAAATATTCTCGATTTTCTGGAAGAGCTGAGCTGTTTTGTTGATGAATTCTATACTAATCAAGAGCGGACTTGTGGCCGTGGCCGTGTTGGCTGGCTGTAGTACCGCGACAGTGCCAACCAATCCCGATGCTACCCGCTATAGTATCCAAAAGGATCGGGCTCCGAGTGGTTCCTTAGAGATTTCGGCTATTCCGGAAGTTATACCGGAACAGGTAACTCGCAGTATGGCAGGGAATCGAAGCCCCTATACCGTGTTTGGTGATACGTATCACGTGTTGCCGACCGAAGAAGGTTACAGTGAAAGTGGAGTAGCGTCATGGTATGGGGAGAAATTCCACGGACATAAAACCTCCAACGGCGAAATATTTGACATGTATAAGGTTTCGGCTGCACATAAATCTCTACCAATACCCAGTTTTCTTAAGGTGACGAACCTGAATAACAACCGCAGCATAGTTGTCCGTGTAAATGACCGAGGGCCGTTTCATGGTGATCGTATTGTCGATCTCTCTTACGCAGCTGCTTTGAAATTAGGATACGCTAAAATAGGCACGGCGCGGGTTCAACTGGATGCGATAATAGTCTCCGGTATGGAGCGAGAACGAATTCTTGTCCAGAAGTCATCGCCAAATGGAGAAGAGCTGAAACTATCTGCACCCAGTAATAAGTATTTGCAGGTTGGCGCTTTCTCTGAACTAGTTAGGGCTCAAGAGGTGTCTAACCGACTGCGAGAAATGACCAATCGGCCAGTATTCATTCGCGAAGTGACCAGTCAATCGAGCGGAGTTTTGCATCGAGTCCGGATTGGTCCAGTAAATGACGAGACTGAGATTCGTCGTCTCACTCAAAGTCTAGTTGCCGCTGATCTGGGAAGCCCGTACACTGTAACAGATTAAGCATATTGAATGATTTCACCACGTAATTCATCGTCTCTCAGTTTGACTCATTTATCAATTTCAAGACGGATTTCTTTATGTTACTAAAGAACGTTAAATCCTTATTACCCCTACAGCGAATTGTGGAGCTCTTTACCCGTTTATGGGTTCTGGTGATTCTTATTTTCGTCAACGATGTTGCAGTAGCCCAGGTAATAATTCCCCGGCCACCGGAAATAGCGGCAACTAGCTATATTCTGATCGATGCCAAAACCGGCCAAATCGTTGTAGAGGATAACGCTGATGAGCCTCTCCCGCCCGCCAGTCTTACCAAAATTATGACGGCCTATATCGCAATTGAAGAAATTATGAACGGTACGCTAGATCTGGATGACCAGGTGCACATTAGTGAAAATGCCTGGCGTATGGAAGGTTCCAAGATGTTTGTCGGCGTCAATACCCAGGTAAGCGTGGAAGATCTGCTGCGAGGTATAATCATTCAGTCTGGAAATGATGCCAGTGTGGCGATTGCGGAACATGTTGCAGGCAGTGAAGAAGCCTTTGCCGATATGATGAATCAATATGCGGAAGTGCTCGGATTGACCGATAGTTTTTTCATGAACGCTAGTGGGCTCGACACCGAATTGTACTACAACACAATGTCCGCGCGAGATCTGTCGACCCTTGCCAGATCTGCGATTAACAAACACCAAGATTTTTATCCAATATATGCGGAGCGAGAATTCACGCACAACGATATTCGTCAGACCAATCGTAATTCGTTGCTATTTCGTGATCGCAATGTCGATGGCATGAAAACCGGATGGACTGATGCAGCTGGATTTTGTCTAGTAGCTTCTGCCGAACGTGACGGGATGAGGCTTATTTCCGTGGTCATGGGAGCCTCCAGCGAGCAAGCTCGTGCCATTGAAACTCAGAAGCTCCTTACCTATGGGTTCAGGTATTATGAAACTCACAAGCTTTATGATCCTAATCAGATTCTAACTAATGTTCCCGTTTGGTCAGGTAGCCAAAATGCTGTCGATCTTGGTATCCAGGAGGAAGTCTATGTGACAATTCCGCGAGGGCAAGCAGAAGCCATGACAGCTTCGCTGGATATTGATGAGGTAATCAGGGCACCATTGGAAAACGGTCAGATTATGGGTGTAGTCAATGTCGTACTCGATAATGACATCATTTACCGTGGCGACGTAATAGCCATGCAAGAAGTCGAGTTGGGAGGACTACTGAAGCGATTTATAGATTGGCTTAGACTCTTCTTCAGTAACCTTTTTAGCGGGTAAGCATAAAAAATCAGTGTCTTCAAGCTCGGATTCAATTGACCAGGTAGCAGCAAAGATTGACTTCCCTTGTCTTTATCCAATTAAAATTATTGGAAAAATGGGAAACAATTTTCAAGCTGAGGTTGTTGAGGCCATCGAAAGGCATACCTGCGGGATCGCAGAAGATATGATCAGCATACAGGCTAGCCGTAAAAAAAATTATCTCTCTATTACAGTGACCATTACCGCAACTGGAGAAGATCAACTGAGCCGTATTTTTCTAGACCTAGATAAAATCAAAAACGTGAAGATGGTAATCTAGAGGGGCTTTTGCATAAATTAGAGACTTCTCATGCGCTGAAGCTGTTTCGAGACTTTTATCCGTAAGTGCGCACCTTATATGGTTAATAAGCACAGCGCCGATAATAGGTAATAGGGTGGTTGGAGAGGTACTAATTAGGCATTACTATTTTTGTGAAGGGGCTTAGTCATTAAAAGAGTACTGCACTTAGACTCTATTTCCATCCTACTCAGTAAAGATAAAAAGACAAGTTATTACGAGGTTTCCCGGTGTGCTGTTGACCGATTACAAATGGTTTCAGGCACAACCTTCTTCATCCGATTCTTGTTCGATTCCAGAATTGGTTGTACGAAGGCTTGGCTTACAGGAATACGGGCCAGTGTGGCGCGCAATGCGCTATCTGGTCGAGAATCCTAAGCTTGATAAAAATGATGAGATCTGGCTATTGAGTCATAAACCTGTCTATACGCAGGGACAGGCAGGCAAAGCAGAACATGTCCTAAACCCTGGAGATATTCCTGTGGTGCAAATCGATCGTGGTGGTCAGGTCACTTATCATGGCCCGGGTCAGCTGGTCGCCTACTTGCTTATTAACGTTAGACGTCGCAACTTCGGTGTACGAGTATTGGTTGATCTTATCGAGAAAGCTTTAATTGCTACGCTAAAAGATTATGGTATCGCGGCAACTACCAGACCAAAAGCCCCCGGGGTTTACGTTAATGATGCTAAAATAGCGGCATTGGGATTGCGCATAAAGAATGGCTGGAGCTATCACGGCCTCAGTTTAAACGTGAATATGGATCTCACTCCTTTTGCTAGTATCAATCCCTGCGGATTTGAAAATCTGGCTGTTTCCCAATTAGCAGACTTCATTGGTACACAGGACTTGTTATTACAGAATGCCAGCAAGATTCTTTGTAATAAACTGCTCAAGGAACTTGGGTATCTGGAGCACTACTAACATTATTGAATTTTAGTAAAATTAGCAAAGTTGTTATGGCTGAACGAAAACGTCGCAATGTGTTAATCGAAGGGCAGAAGTTGCGTGGCTTAGAAAAGCTTCGTCGTATTCCAGTGAAAGTAATTCCTACAAAAGAATCCCTGGCGAAACCAGACTGGATCCGTGTAAAGATTCCTGCCTCATCAAAAGTTACCCACATAAAGAGGATACTGCGTTATCACAAACTAGCTTCCGTTTGTGAAGAAGCTTCATGTCCAAATCTGGGCGAGTGTTTCAATAATGGTACAGCCACATTCATGATAATGGGGGATATCTGTACTCGTCGATGTCCATTCTGTGATGTTGCCCACGGTAAGCCTAAACCGCTCGATGAAAATGAGCCAATTAAACTTGCTGAAGCTATCCACGAAATGAAGCTGACTTACGTGGTCATCACTTCTGTTGACAGGGATGATCTAAAAGATAGTGGTGCCCAACATTTCGTAAATTGCATCAGTGAAACTCGCCGTCGTAACCCAGGCATCCGAGTGGAGATCTTGGTACCTGATTTTCGTGGCCGTATGGATGTTGCGCTTAATATTCTCGGACAAACCCCCCCTGATGTTTTTAACCATAACTTAGAAACTGTGCCGCGACTATATAAACAGGCTAGACCTGGTGCAGATTATGAGTGGTCCCTGAATTTATTGGCGCGCTATAAAGTCCGCCAACCTAATGTGCCCACCAAATCAGGTTTAATGCTTGGGCTAGGTGAATCCATAGAAGAAGTAAAACAGGTGCTGGAAAATTTGAAGCAACACAATGTCGATATGATTACTCTAGGCCAATATCTTCAGCCTAGCAGACATCACCTAAAAGTGGAGCGATTTGTGCCTCCCGCTGAATTTGACGAGTTATGCGTCTTTGGAGAAAAACTCGGCTTCAAACATGTAGCTAGTGGCCCTTTGGTCAGATCCTCCTATCATGCCGATAAACAGGCAAGTAGCGAGATACATCCCTAGAGCTGATTTACTCTTGATGAAGATAACTTTCCCGCAGATACTAATAAGCCTGTCTTCCCTTTTGCTTGCTGTTGTTACAATAGTTTTTCTCACTCAAAGCCCGGCTCAGTTCGGCAGTGCATCCTTGCTATTTAGGGCTTTGGTTTTCAACTTCGCTATTGTGGCTACTCTAGTGGCTATTTATCCGGTTAACCCTTTTTTCGATAGCGGGCCTCGTATTTACGGCATCGTGGTTTGCTTGCCTGCAGTAATTCCTGCATTTATTTATTTTTTGTACTTGTTACCGAAACAAGCTGGAGAAGGAATTACAGCCGAACAATTACAAAGCCAATTGATTACCGATAGCTCTAGCAATGGAATTATCGAGGTAGGATTCCGATATCCTATATATACGCCTACTATTTCTATGAAAAACCGGGAGCTTTTTACCAAGCAGGTAAATATATTTTTTCGGATGACGGATGCCAATGGTAATAATGCTTTATTCAGGGGGGTACGGTCCCAAATTTTTAATTCTGGGCTGAGTGTAGAAGCAACTGTCCAGGGTATGTTGAGTAACAATTCAGGATATTTGTTTAACCCATTACAATTGCCGCCAAACCATGACGTAAGTGGCAGAGTGGTGTTTATTATCAGTAATCTTGAAGATGGTGCTGATTTTTCTGAAGCCTTAGGCAAAGCATCCCAAGTGCAGTTCGAACTGCGAGATCCAGAAAATGGTCAGCTTTTACTGGAATTCCCGTTAAATCGGATTTAATCTGAAACCTCTAAAGCGTTGCTTACAAATAAATTTTCTAGCTGGGAAATTGTTATTAAAGACAGGGAAACACGATGGTTATACCGATGTTAATAAAAACGGATTCAATGACATAATATGGATGTTATGTCGTAGTACGTAGTTTAACTTCTGATTGGTTTTCATTGTGGATATTTTGGGTGTCAGCCATAAACTTTCCATACTTGTGCGCAAGTAAAGCCAAGAGAGAGAGTGCTGCATATAAGTCAATTAGAGATTTCAGCAGTATGTGAACTGAAGCAAACTGGATTAACACTATCAATGAAGCCATCCTGAGGATCTCCAATCCCAATGCGCGTGGACGATCTTCCAACCAACTACCATGAATATAGAAAGAGTAAGTCATGAATAGCACAGCTATGACGGTCTTTTCGTAACCGAGTGATGACGAATACTGCAGTAGGTAAAGACTAAGCAACACGGATATAACGAATTGACCTAACACGTAGTATTTGCTGAAAGTGGGAATAACCGGATCAAAGCGCGATGTTAAATCTACAAGATTACCTCTGTGCTTGCAGCTGCTCACCATATCTTCCGGTTGCCATCCAGGCGGCTTAAAGCAGATAGCCAGTTTATTCATCAAGCCAGGTGCTTTTATGAAGTCTTTAATTAAACGCCAGTAAACGTGCACATTCGCCCATACTGGGTTCCAGCTGTTGAGCGGGTTACGAAGACCAAAAACCACTGGTTCTTTAGAGAGTTCTTCTTGAAAACTTCGAAAAAGGCGATCCCAAATTATGAACACGCCACCGTAATTACGATCGACATAGACCTTGTTGCGGGCATGATGGACCCTATGATTTGATGGAGTAACGAATATCCATTCTAGGGTTCCTAACTTTGGTACATGTTCCGTATGGACCCAGAACTGGTAAATGAGGTTGAGGCTGACTGTAGTGAATAATACCTCTGCGGGAAAACCCAGTGCAAAGAAAGGAACATAGAATAGAAAGCTATAGAAATCGATACTGGTTTGTCTGAGGGCCGTACCGAGGTTGAAATCTTCGCTCTGATGGTGGGCGACGTGAGACCCCCAAAAAATAGCCATCTCGTGCCCTAGCCGATGTTTCCAATAGTAAGCTAGGTCATAGAGAACGAAACAAACTATCCATACCCAAAGTCTGTCTCCAGGCAACTGTCTTAATTGATAATGGTCCGCAATCAGTTCATAAATTGAGCTGGATACTCCGAGGATAACAAGGCTCTGTAACCTGCTAAGGCTGCCCATGGAAAGGCTATTGATCGTATCATTAATGCGATAGGTATTGCGATGCTGCGTAAAACCCCACGCTAGCTCGACTAATATGAGCAGGAAAAAGAACGGGATGGCATACAATATCAAGTTCATGGGTTATATTTTGTTACTGACAGATTTTGCTTCATTCATTGGAAAACGGCTAATTTTGGAATGGCTACTGGCTATTGTAATGGTTTATTAGCGATCTCTGCAAAAGCTCAATCTATCATTTTAAGAGTAGAGCCCGCGAGAGAGAGTGGGTATAAATGGCTTCGAATTTAGATAATATTCGTTGTACGAAAGCCATTAATGAACGCGATATTTACTATTCGTTTTAAAGCGTAATTAAGCCGAAATCAGCTTTGAACCCACCAAGGCATAAGGATTCTCAGTAAATTGTGCGTATCCTAATTTCTTATAATCAGCAATAGCGAGCCCGACTGCGACACTGGTGAAGGGGTCATGTTCAATAACCTTTCCGGCAAATTCAACGTCTAGTATATTTTTAACAGCTGGAATCAAGGAGGATCCGCCGGTACGGATAACCAACTGAATATCGGAAGCACGTAGTTCGGCTTTTACTAACAGCTCAGTGATAGCACTTTGGAATTTTTTAAGGATCTCGTTAATTATTTGGTCAAATTCTTCACGAGAGACCAATAATTCGATATCAAGTTCCGGAATATCCAGTTTAGCTTCTAGTAGCGTGGAAAGCGTAGCTTTCATTTCTTTCAGGTTTTGGAATATAAGGTAACTATAGTTGTTTTTTATCAGGTCATAAAGGCGTCGAAACCTGGGGGCGGCTTCGTCTCCGTATTTAATGCGCTGCATTATAGGAGATGTATATTTATTTTGGTTTAATATGTAACTCACCGTCCAGTTGAGTAACAAGTCTTCATAGTCTTTAAACGGGAAAATAGTTTCAATCTCGCGGTCTTCACCTGCGCGGCGCCATCGTTCACCCTTTCCCAGTAGAGGGAAGATAAGCTTCCGAAACAGAAGCTGATCGATGTGATCACCTCCTAGTCCTGTGCCGTGGGTAGCTATAACTGAAATTTTTTTCTCATTCATTTTCAATATGCAAAGATCTAGAGTGCCGCCGCCAAAATCTACAGCCAGCAAAGTCTGGTAGGTGACTAGCGGGTTATCATAGAGGTAACTGAGCGCAGCAGCTATTGGTTCAGGGTAATAACATTTTTTGGAGAATCCTGCATGTCTGCACGCTTCAGATAAAAGGCCGAGCGCACGTTCATTCCGGTGAGGGTCAGACCCCTCGAAATTTATTGGGTGGCCAATGCAGGCATGATCTATAGAATCAGGCCTGCTTTGATAGTGGAACAAGTATTTCTCAATGCTTTTTCTAATACGCAATAATAGAGGAGTGATAAGAGCAACTAATCGGAAGGGTTTATTAAACACTATAAGACGTGGCGTATTTAGATTTCCTAACACTCTTTTAGTGCCTCTGAATAATCGACCTTTCTGACTAGCATCTACAAATGACTTGCCGTACAACTTTCCTGTATTTGCTTCCTCTGGAAGGCCATGGCCACCAATCTGACCTGTGGTAGTGCGCGCCTCGCCAAGAATTTCGGCGCTTAGTTCTACCGTGCGCCCCATATTACTTTCGATATACTGATCTATGGCCTCCTTTCCGGTGACGATTCTATGCTCATCGTTGATATAAGTAGCCGATGGCATTACCGTCGAATTGGACTCGAGTTTTAAAAGATGGATTTTTTCGCCGTCAAAGATAGCAGCAGCACTGTTGCTGGTACCAAAATCAACGCCGATTCCTAGAGATCGGGATTGTTGGTTAGTAGACTGAGTCACCAAAAAATCTTACCACTATGAATAAATTTTTGGCTGAACGATTACAAAAAACAAATCTAAGTAAAATATGCAGGTTGAGAATCAATAGTTAGCATAGCCTATTTAATTGTTGCCAGCAAAAAAAAAGAGGCTTGAGAATCAACAGAGCTTTTTTTGGCCAGTGATATTCAAGCTTGTCTTTTTTACTCGCATAGGTTTGAGCGTGCATCCTAGTTGAAAAGTTGAATCTTAATGAAACTTACCCTATGCTCCATCGGTCAAAATAGTCTCGGTACTAGTAACATCTTTTGGGAGCTTTCATGTGCGCGGCCGTCCGACATATATCTTGTAAATATGTCACCTATCTGATTCTCTTCTTTCTCTTCAGCTCTTTTGCTGTTAGCGCCGGAGCAGGCACAATTGTCCGCGTTAGTACCAGTATAGGGGATTTTTCAATCGAGTTGCTGGATGGTATAGCTCCAATAACTGTTCAAAATTATCTTAATTACGTGAATCGAAATGACTATAACGGCACATATATCCACCGCGCCATAGATGATTTTGTAGTGCAAGGAGGCGCCTTCCGATTCAAATTATTCGAAGGTCCTATCGATGTACCGACTGATCCTCCAATAGAGAATGAATTTAAAGGCGTCTCTAACACCCGGGGCACAGTGGCCATGGCAAAAATTGGGGGAGACGCTAACAGCGCTACCAACCAATGGTTTGTAAACCTGAGTGATAACCTAGTCCTCGATGTAACAGATGGAGGGTTTACTGTATTCGGGCAAGTGCTGGGTGAGGGTATGCAGATTGTCGATGCCATTGATGATCTTCCGACCGTTTCCTTAGGCCAAGCGAAAGCGCCTTATGCGCCTTATTTCACTCAAACATACAACAATCCGCTGGATTTCGTTTACATCAATGTTGAGGTTACTGAAAGGTTCAGCTCGGCTCCACATGTCTTTGAATCGGCTACTGGTTTGCTTATAACTTCCGTGGATATAGATAACGGCAGTAATTTTATTAGCTTAAACTTTAATGTTGTCCCTTCAGAATCTGAGGTGGTTGTTAAAGCAAATCTTGACAGTGTTATCCCTCGTCAAGCAAGTCTGTCTGGGGTCGCTACTTTTTCCACTTCCGATAATCGGCTGCGTATCCCCTCCCTCGAAGTAAACTTGGACGGTGCCGTGTCACTTGTTTCGAATGTAGTGTTTGTTCTGTCGGATGCTGCGAATTTTCTTTTTACGTTAGAATCTTTCGATCAATAATGGATCGCCATTTACCACTGCAAAGCCTTGGGTTACTCTTGCGTAGGCCAAAATCCTTAATAATTAGAAATTCGATATAAGGGATTACTCACTGATGGCAGCCCCGCGAGGCGAGTTTACTTCCAGGTTTGGTTTTCTAATGGCGGCCTCTGGTTCCGCCGTTGGCCTTGGCAACATATGGGGGTTCCCTACTAATGCCGCCACTAATGGCGGAGCTGCGTTTCTTTTTGTGTACCTTATTCTGGCATTTGCGCTAGCCTATCCAGCCCTAATGGCTGAACTCATTATAGGGCGCTACGCACGTGCTAATGCTGTGACCGCGTTAAGATCAATTTCTACCGGAAACAAGAGTCGAATTCTGGCCTTGATGGTGGGTTTTGCAGGAATCATCACGGTTTGTTTTATTCTGAGTTTTTATGCCATTGTCAGTGGATGGATGATTGCTTTCTTTTTCGATCCACTGGCGCGTATGGCGGGAATGAATGGGTTAGCGCAATGGTTGACGCAAGATGGGGTTTTACGAGATAGTCTTTTTGTCATAATTTTTATGTTGGCGACAGTCTATATCATCAGTGCGGGTGTTAAGGACGGCATAGAGAAATGGGCGTCACTTCTGATGCCATCGCTAATAGTAATTTTGGTTTTACTTATCTTTTACGTTATGACTTTACCCGGAGCCCTGGAAGGCGTTCGTGCATACCTCATTCCGGATTTTACACGTATCGCTGATCCCTCTTTACTCGTTGATGCTATGGGCCAGGCGTTTTTTTCGCTTTCGCTTGGAGTAGGAACTATGTTGGTTTATGGGTCCTATATAAGTAAGCAGGAGAATCTGCCCACGATTGGCGGTCTGGTTGCATTACTGGATGTAGGAATAGCGGTAATGGCTGGTATGCTAATTTTACCCGCGATGTATGTAGCGCTGAGCAATGGTGTCGAAATTTTCGACGACAACGGTGGGCTTATCGCTGGCCCTGGTTTAATAATTTCTGTGCTACCGTCACTTTTCGAGACTATGGGCTTCATTGGGATCTTGGTGGCTATAGCTTTCTTCATGCTCATGACTATCGCCTCCTTAACTTCCTCCATTTCTATGTTAGAAGTACCGGTTGCCTATTGCGTAGAACATCATGGTGTAGAAAGACGCCACGCGGCTATGATGATAGGCGTGATCATAATCTTAATTGCATTGGTTATTGTGTTTAACTTCGATCCCCTGTTCGATATGGTTGTTACCTACACGACAGAAGTTAGTCAGCCTCTTTTGGGGTTTGCGTTTTGTATATTTGTCGCTTGGATCTGGCGCCGCAACGATATTCTTGAGGAGATTAAGCAGGGGAGTCCTGAGGTTGAATCTGGATTATTTTGGAAAATTTGGCCGCTTTACGTAAAATTCTTTTGCCCAGTGGCAATCTTAATAGTTTTCTTTCAATAGGGTGCCAACTAAACCTTTTGTCTCTAAGATAATGTAATGGCTATTGGCCTCTTGTCTGCAGGCTAATAGCTAATTAGCGAGTTTTGGGGGCAGATGATATTAATAAATATTTATGCTACCGTGCCAGTCATAACAAAAAGGCGCTACTGACGATTCTCTGTAAAGTAAAAGAGTGGAATAACAGACACTCGGAGATTAATTGCGCATGACCTCTTCCCTTTCAAAATATGCTGCCAGTCAGCCAGTAAGGAATAGGCGGAAATTCCTGAAGCAGCTGATGGTGTTTCCTGCCTCTATGTCTTTGGGCGTTATCGGTTTAGAAGCCGCATCTGCTCAGTCCGGAGTAGCGGGTACTGTAAAAGCGCTTACCTTTGATGTATTTGGTACCGTTGTTGATTGGCGTTCCTCGATTATCAGAGAAGGCCAGTTATTGTCGGCTCGCAAAAGTTTTGAAATTGATTGGGGTGAATTTGCGGATAACTGGCGAGCCGGTTATGGTCCAGCCATGGCTAGGGTACGCAGCGGAGAGTTGCCGTGGACCAAGATAGACGATCTACACAGAATGATTTTGGATGAACTGGTTGTTGAGTACGAGTTGAGCGGCCTCAGCGAAGAAGAATTGGATCACTTCAACCGGGCTTGGCATCGACTGTCACCGTGGCCGGATTCTGTTGCTGGTTTGAACCGGCTGAAAACTAAATATGTGATTGCCACTCTGTCCAATGGCAATGTTGCTCTGCTCACCAACATGGCGAAGAATGCAGGATTGCCGTGGGATGCGGTCTTATCGGCGGAGCTAGCAAAACATTACAAGCCGGATCCTGAAGCGTACTTGACAGCCGCCGACCTATTAGGTCTGCCCCCAGAACAGGTAATGATGGTGGCGGCCCATCCCGGTGACTTGAGAGCGGCTGCAAGAAATGGGTTGCGCACAGCCTACGTTATCAGGCCATTGGAGCGAGGCCCAGGACGAATAGTAAACAATAATGCAGCGGCTGGTGAATTTGATTATACAGCTAGCGATTTTCTCGATCTGGCGCGACAACTGGGGGCTTAAGATTGTCGGAATTCCGACTCGATCAGAAGTCGAAGCAAGAGCTTGTACAACGACTGCAGCGGTATATGGCGATGAACTGGAAATTGAAGTAGGGGGTTTTGATGCAGAGTTCCCGCTGAATATTTTTTGCGGAACAAGTTGGTTGTTTTTACTATAACCAAGGACTTGCAGATGCGCTTAGCGCGATTGAAAACAAGGTACAAGAATTTTCAGATCTAGTATGCGAACTAGAAAAAGATACCGATATAGGTGCCTGAAAAAAAATAGATTTGTATTAAAGCGCCCTTACCCTTGAATGCAAATTATTCTTCGACTGGTTTATAGAACATACACACCTAGTGTGTTTCGATTGTTACGTGATTTATGTCGTGAAATGGATTCGAAATTACTAAATCTAATCGTTATACCTGCTTTAGTCAGTTTACAGAGCGGTTGCTCCGAGCCTGAGTTGTCAGAAAAACCCATAAGTTTGGCAGAAGTGAATGAAGCTGTGGTCGAACTTATTTCCACGCCAGAAGAAACAAATCCCTTTTACGAAGAAAGCCCGCTGTATCTTAACTACCCTAGATTTGACCGCATCCAGGATGCCCATTATTTACCTGCTTTTGAACGTGGAATGAAAGAAGAGCTGGAAGAAATCGAAGCTATTGTAAATCAACCAGATCAACCGAGTTTTGATAATACTATTCTTGCCCTTGAATTAACGGGTCAGTTACTGGACCGAGTGGCTAGAGTGTTCTATGCCATATCCAGTGCACATACAAATGACGAAATACGTGCATTGGAACAGCAATTAGCCCCGCGGCTCGCGGGTCATGAAGATAATATTTTGCTTAATCCCGATTTGTTTGAGCGTGTTGGAATTATTTACGAACAACGCGATGATCTCGCGCTCGAGCCGGAGTCTATGCGGTTACTTGAAAAATACTATACAGAATTTGTCCGCGGTGGTGCAGCACTTAGTGTGCCGGAGCAACAGCATATGAAAAAACTTAATGCTGAGATCGCTTCATTTGAAACTCTTTACAGTCAAAATATTCTGAGTGAAGTAAATGACCTTGCCGTTATCGTGGATACAAAAGAAGAGTTGACTGGTCTGGATCAGGCCTTGATAACTGCTGCCAGGGAAGAGGCCGCTGCACGGGATCTCGATGGAAAATATGTTCTACCGTTACTTAATACCAGCAGCCAGCCAGCATTGGCTTCGTTGCAGAATCGTGCCCTGCGGGAAATAATACATAGCATTTCGCTGTCCAGGGGCAGCCGGGGTGGTGACTTCGATAATACAGAAGTGCTGTCTGATGTGCTGCGGCTTCGTGCGGAACGAGCTCAATTGCTGGGCTATGACAATCACGCTCATTTTATCCTAGAAGATCGCACGGCGCAGACAGTGGCCGCGGTTAACAATCGTCTCGCCGAACTCACGGCCCCAGCTCTTGCTAACGTCAATCGGGAGGCTGTTGATCTTCAGCAAATGATTTATGACGACGGACAAGATTTCGAACTAGCGTCCTGGGATTGGGATTTTTACACAGAAAAGCTCAGATTGGCCCGTTATGACTTCGATGCTAAGGAATTGCGACCCTATTTCGAGCTTAATAATGTGCTGCTGAAGGGGGTCTTTTTCGCCGCTGAGCAACTGTACGGTATTACTTTCAAGGAACAAATCTCTTTACCTGTTTACCAAGAGGATGTGCGGGTGTTTGAGGTTTACGATACGACAGGAACCACTTTGGCAATCTTTATAGCTGATTTCTATGCTCGGCCTACCAAGAGGGGCGGTGCATGGATGAATTCCTATGTATCTCAGAGCAATTTGCTAAATACCCGACCAATCGTGGCAAATCACCTGAACATCACGAAACCATCCGAAGGAGAGGTTACTCTGCTGACGTTTGATGAAGTAACCACTATGTTTCATGAGTTTGGGCACGCGCTGCATGGTATGTTTTCTGCTGTGGAGTATCCGTATTTCTCCGGTACCAGTGTACCTCGCGATTTTGTGGAATACCCCAGCCAGGTAAATGAGATGTGGGCAATTTGGCCAGAAGTGCTTGCCAACTATGCCATTCATCACGAAACCGGACAATCAATGCCGCAGGAATTGCTCGAAAAAGTGCTTTCAACTCAAACTTTCAACCAGGGCTTTGAGACTACTGAATACCTTGCTGCATCTATTCTTGATCAAGCTCTTCACCAGCTTACTCCGGAGGAAATCCCTGTTGGCGATGAGATTATGGAATTTGAGCGATCAACCTTTGAAGGTGCCGGTATTGTGTTAGATTCAGTTCCACCACGATATCGAAGTACTTATTTTAGCCATATTATGGGCGGTTATCATGCCGGTTATTATTCCTATATCTGGAGCGAAGTGCTGGATGCCGATTCAGTTGATTGGTTTAAGGAGAACGGAGGATTAACAAGAGAGAATGGGGATCATTTCCGACAAACTTTGTTATCCCGTGGAGGAGCTGATGATGCCATGACCTTGTTCAGGAAATTTCGTGGTCGTGACCCCGACATAACCCCGTTGTTGGAGCGACGAGGTTTAAATTAAAGGTTAGACCTCTACCTGTTCCATGGTGGCTGTGGATTGACCGCTAATTGCCAGTAATAGCAGGCTAAGCTCGTCCCAGGAGTTAGCACTGATTATCCCTTTTATGGACTGATCTACGCGTCTGGCGTGTTCGAGAAAATGCCAAATGTCTTGTGTGTTTAACCTACCTAATGCGCTACCTACGGCCTGTTTTTTATTGAACCAGATGCGAGCAGTTTGCATGATCGCATTGATACCCTGCCCCTGCTCTTTCCTCTCAATTAATGGTAACAAGGTGCGCAGTTCGCGGGTAATTGTAGCGAGGATTGGTAATGGTAAGAGCCCTTCAGCACGAAGGGTGCGCAGGATTTTCTGCGATCTAACTGCATCGCCCTTAAGAGCGGCGTCAACGAGATGATATACACTATAACGTGAACTGTCGGCAACCACCTGCATCACTGTATTTACATCGAGCGAAATATTGGTTTTATTGTCTTGGCTTACGAGGAGTTTTAACTTTTCGATTTCCTGAGTCGCCGCAAGCAAGTTACCTTCAACTTTGTCGACAAGTAGTTCCAGCGCATTCGGTTCTGCACTAATGCCCTCCCGCAGCAGGCGTCGTGTCAGCCACGCCCCCAAACCTTCCCGATTTATCGGCCAGATCTGGACAAAGGCACTATGCGATTCAATTATCTTGAACCATTTAGTGCTGAGCATACTAGATTCCAGTTTGGGACTGATAATCAGAATCAAAAATTCTGGATTGGGTTTGGCAAGATAAGCGTGTAGCGCATTCTTGCCAGCCTCTTCCAGTTTTGAACTAGTAAGTCTTAACTCGATAATTTTTTGCTCAGAGAAAAGAGAAAGGTTGTCCGTTGTTTGGGAAAAATTATTCCAGTTAAAACTCCGATCGATGTTGAATATTTGGCGTTCACCGAATCCTTTGTTTTGATAGTGTTTGCGAACCTGATCTGCTGCCTCCTGCATCAGTAATGGATCGTCACCAGCCAACCAGTAAACTGTTGGGTTTTGATTTTCCAGGGTACGAGTTAATTGCTCTGCCTTGATTTTCATTGGAAATCAATTGCTGGCGGCTTGGAGTCGGCGCATGACCTGATTTACGAGCTCCCGTCGCATTTCATTCCTAATAATTTCCACTTCCTCTTGGTTTCCGGCTATATTTTCTAGATCTTCAAAGTAAGTACGTTCGACGTAAAGAGTTTCTGGCCTGATAAGTGTCTGTTCACCTTGTTCAAATGAGATTTGAATTGACAATCGCATTTCGTGTTGCGCCGCTCTCGCTCTGGGATTAAATGTTACCGGTCTACTGGCAATCTGCTCATCGCCGATTTCCAGAATTGCCGAGTTGGAATTCGACTGAGCTGAATTCCCGAGTTGTATTTCAACATTAGCGACATCCAAGCTGCGTCTTAGAAATCGCGAAAGCTCGCTGTTTGGCTGTTGAAGATTAAGCTGGATTAAGTCAAACCGGTAAGAAATAGCATCATTGCCACGTATGGCGAAACCGCATTCGTTAAGGGTAATAACAAAAATTACAAAGGAAATAAATTTTGCACATTTAGCCATTAGTTAGCGGCTTCCTAATTTACGACAATATTAACTAGGCGCTTGGGCACGACTATAATCTTACGGACAGTTCCGTTTGAAGTGAATCGCTGTATCGCCTCATCGCCAAGAGCAAGTCGTTCAAGGTCAGCCTTTGCGATATCCCTAGGAACTTCGATCTTGCTCCGAAGTTTACCATTCACTTGGAGAACTATTAACATCGTGCTCTGAATTAAAGCTGATTCGTCTACCCGTGGCCATGTCGCCTCAATTACCGCTTCATCGTGTCCTAGATGATTCCACAGAGCATGACAAAAATGTGGGGCTATGGGTGCAAGCATCAGAATCGCCGCTTCGAGAGCTTCCTGCACCACTTGCTTGTCTTCCTTTTGAGAGGCACCCTCTAGAAAACTGCTGGTTGCATTAATCAGCTCCATAATGGCGGCTATAGCTGTATTAAAGGTCTGCCTTCTTGAAAAATCATCGCTGACCTTCTGAATTGTTTGGTGAATCTTTAACCGCAGTTTTAGTTGTTTTTCGTTGAAAACCTGCGCAGAAAATCCCTGATAGGATACGGGTTGGTGGCTTACAACGATTTTCCACAATCGTTTAAGAAATCTGGAGCTACCTTCAACCCCGGATTCAGACCAGTCCAACGATTGATCTGGGGGGGAAGCGAACATGACGAACATTCGTACGGTATCGGCGCCATATTTTTCTATTAGAGGCATGGGGTCGACAGTATTGCCTTGTGACTTGGACATCTTGTGGCCGTCTTTCAATACCATGCCTTGGGTAAGCAGGTGCGTGAAAGGCTCATCTGAATTCACTAGGCCTTCGTTACGGAGTAGCTTGTGATAGAACCGGGCATATAAAAGGTGCAAGATGGCGTGTTCTATACCACCGATATATTGATCCACCGGTAACCAGTAATTTGCCCGATGATCAAGCATGCTGTCATCTTGGTCACAACATGTAAAACGTGCGTAGTACCATGACGATTCCATGAAAGTATCAAAAGTGTCTGTTTCTCGCTGCGCCTCTTCATGACATTTCGGGCACTCGACCTTGAAAAATTCTTGAATTTTCCCAAGCGGAGACCCCGAATCATCAAACTCGATGTCTTCTGGTAAGATTACCGGCAAATCTTCATCAGGAACTGGAACTGAACCACAAGTATTACAATTTATCATTGGGATTGGTGCACCCCAGTAACGCTGTCTAGACACACCCCAGTCTCGCAAACGATAATTTATGGCCTTTTGACCCTTGCCGATCTTATCGAGGCGTAGGGCAATCGCTTCGAAAGCTGATTCAAAATCAAGACCGTCAAACTCGCCTGAATTAATCAGTATACCTTTCTCCACATAGGCTGCTTCCTTAAGGTCGCAAAGTGAATTGGGCGATGCCGGTTTAATAACCTGCTTTATCTCCAGGCCATATTTTTTAGCAAACTCCCAGTCCCTTTGATCATGTCCAGGTACAGCCATTACTGCACCAGAGCCATAGCTCATCAGTACGAAATTGGCCACAAAAATATTTACTTCGGCATTGGTAATTGGATGGATGGCCTTCAGTCCAGTGTCCATACCCAGTTTTTCCATAGTCGCCAGATCAGCTTCAGCTACCTTTATCTTGATTTGTTGTTCAATAAAGTCAGCAAGACCAGGATTTGTGGAAGCCGCTTTTTTAGCAAGCGGGTGCTGCGGAGCTACGGCTACATAGGTTACCCCCAACAAAGTGTCAGGCCGTGTGGTATATACCGACAGCCACTTTAATGAGTCTTCAGATCCACCAGCTACTTCAAATACCAGGTCAATGCCTTCCGACCTGCCGATCCAGTTAGTTTGCATGGTTTTGACCTTTTCAGGCCAACCCTTGAGGAATTGCAGATCGTCGAGTAGTTCTTGAGAAAAGGCACTTATCTTGATAAACCATTGAGGAATACTGCGGCGTTCTACTAGAGCTCCGGATCGCCAGCCTCGGCCTTCTACTACTTGTTCATTTGCCAACACGGTCTGATCAACAGGGTCCCAGTTCACCTCAGCTTCTTTTTTGTAAGCTAACCCTTTTTTAAATAACCGGGTAAAGAACCACTGCTCCCAACGATAGTAATTACGATGACAAGTGGCGAGCTCCCTTGTCCAATCATAGGCGTAACCAAGTCGTTGCAACTGCTGGCGCATGTAATCGATGTTCCCGTACGTCCATTTGGCTGGGGGAACTTTATTTTCCATAGCCGCGTTCTCAGCTGGTAATCCAAAGGCATCCCAACCCATGGGCTGAAGCACGTTTTTTCCTTGCATACGGTGGTATCGGGAAATGACATCAGCGATGGCATAATTGCGGACATGGCCCATATGAAGGTGGCCGCTGGGGTAGGGAAACATCGCCAAGCAGTAGAATTTTTCTTTGTTGGGGTCCTCAGTAACCAGGAAGCTATCATGCTTCTTCCAATAGGCCTGAGCGATTGCCTCTATTTCTTGAGGGGAATATTGGGGGTTAATACTACTCATTAATTGCTTATCCAATTATTGGATGCCATGCCGCCCAAAATTACTCGTTGATTTTGTCACCGCCAACAACCTAGCAAAAGGACGCAAGCATAACCCAGACCAAGGTTCACAGGTAGAGTTCGAGTCCAATATTTGGCACCGGTGGATTTAGATTGTTTTTTTACGAGTATCAACAAGGGTCGAAGTAACTTTAAGCAGTTTAATCTGGCGACTGTCTGCATTGAGAACGGTTACCAGAAAGGGGCCAATGTTAATAGTCTCACCACGTTCAGGGATGTGACCGATCTGCTGTAATACCAATCCGCCTAGTGTGGTGAATTCCTGATCACTAAATTGCGTACCAAAATATTCATTGAATTCATCTACAGGGGTCAGTGCTTTAACGATATAATTTTCTTCGTCGAATTTCTTGATGTGGCTTTCATCATCTACGTCATACTCATCTTCAATTTCCCCAACAATCTGTTCAAGCACATCTTCAATGGTTACCGCGCCGCTTACGCTGCCATATTCATCTATAACTATAGCCATATGCTGACGCGTTTCACGAAATTCTTTTAGTAAGACATTAAGCCTCTTACTCTCCGGAACGAAAGTAGCAGGTCGCACAACATTTTTAATATCAAGTTTTCCTGTTTCTTCTTTCAGGATCAACGGAAGAAGGTCCTTAGCCAACAGGATCCCTATTACATTGTCAACATTCTCACCCGTTACAGGAAATCGTGAGTGGGAGGCCTTTGTAACTAATTCAATGATTTCATTCGGTGGCAGTTTCGCAGAGACGATCACAAGCTGCGATCGTGGGATCATAATATCTCGGACCTGCATACTCGAGACTTGCAATGCGCCTTCTATGATACCTAGCGCGTCTGCATCGAGGACCTGGTCTTGCTCAGCATTGCGCAATAGCTCCAGCAGACTTTTGGTATCGGTAGGCTCGTCGGAAAAGACCTGTGTAATTTTATCGATCCAAGACTTGGGGTTTAGATCGAGGTTAGATTGGTCATCAGTCATTCGCTGGCTTCTCTTGTATCTCCATACCTGCGATAACAGGATTACCCTACCAAATATGGATTCGGGAATCCAAGTTTTTCTAGTATATTAATTTCGAGTTGCTCCATAGTGGCGGCGGTAATATCTGTTTCATGATCGTAGCCGAGCAAATGCAGTACACCGTGAATCAATAGGTGGGTCCAGTGAGCTTCTGGGGACTTGCCTTGTTCATCTGCTTCGCGTTGCAGGATGGCTGGGCAGATTACTATATCCCCGAGTATATTAATTTCGAGTTGGCGGCTAAATATAGGCGGTACTTCAGCAGGAAAAGACAATACATTAGTAGCATTGTGTTGGCCGCGGTAAACCGAATTGAGATGTTCTGATTCCACTTCATCCACAAAGCGCAGGCTTATGCTGTACCTTTTGCTTTCACCGAGCGCGTCAAGAGCGGTTTGAACCCAACTCTCACAAGTTTTCTGTTGGGGTGCCCACTGGCAATCACAATCATTCGCGATTTCAATTATCACGTTCATTGAGGTGAGCGCTTTCCTGGGTTCCTAGTTTGGGGACAGATTGGAGATCATATTCATCATAGGCTTCTACAATTTTTTGCACTAGGCGATGTCGTACGACGTCACGGGCATTGAAGTAGGTAAAACCTATCTCTTCGATGTTTAATAACACTTTGCTTACGTGCACTAGGCCAGATCGAGTACCTTTAGGTAGGTCGATTTGAGTAACGTCGCCAGTGATAACAGCTGTAGATCCAAAACCGATACGAGTCAGGAACATTTTCATTTGGGCGCTTGTTGTGTTTTGGCTCTCGTCAAGGATAATGAAGGAATGGTTCAATGTGCGGCCACGCATGTATGCGAGAGGCGCAACTTCGATGACGTTCTTCTCTATAAGTTTTTCGACTTTTTCGAAACCCAACATTTCATACAATGCATCATAAAGTGGCCGTAGGTAAGGATCTATCTTCTGCGTTAGATCACCGGGCAGAAAACCTAGTTTCTCTCCAGCTTCCACAGCTGGACGAACCAGCAGAACTCGGTTCACCTGTTCACGGACTAACGCCTCTACTGCGCAGGCTACAGCCAGGTATGTTTTTCCGGTACCAGCCGGACCAATACCAAAATTAATATCGTGATGATTGATGCCTTGTACATATTGTCTTTGGTGGTTACTACGTGGCTTGATTGAAGTTTTGGGAGTCTTGATTAAAAGACTGTCAATTTCGCTTCCTAAGATACCTTCTGACGTGTGTCGGCTTTCCTGAAGGGCAAGGTGAACCTGGCTGGGGCTGAGCAGTTTTCCAGTTTGAGTAGCTGAATACAAAGATTCTAATACGTGAAAACCATCGGCTATTGCAGACTCACTCCCGCGCAGATGGAAAGTATTACCTCGCTGCTGAATTTTTAAAGCAAGGAAAATTTCTATTTGGTGGATATGTTCATTTAAGCGCCCGCAAAGGTTGGATAAACGCTGGGCATTATCGGGTTTCAAAATGAGATTTTGGGTATGGGTTGACATGCAGCCGTTATAAGTCCTCTTAGAAATCGAATCAGAATAAGTATATCAAGCTATCGCTAGTATTACGCTATTATTTCAGGGATGTTTCACAGTTGGCCCAGCAAAGAGTTGGGCAAAGCATCTGTTATTTTCACGGAAATAAAGTTACCGATTATAGAGTGATCGGCACAGTTAAAATTCACAACTCGATTATTTTCTGTTCGGCCCTGCAGGTCAGCCGTATCCTTTTTTGACTGTCCTGTGACTAGAATCTCTTGGCTTGTGCCGACCATGGATTCGCTAATTGCGGCGGCTTGTTTGACAATTTGTGATTGCAGTTTTGATAGCCGATATTTTTTTTCCTTTTCAGATGTATTGTTTGTTAATTCTGCAGCAGGAGTGCCAGGTCGCGCACTATAAATAAAACTGAAAGAAGTATCAAACCCAATATCAATTATTAGATTCATGGTATCTTCAAAATCTTTGTTAGTTTCACCTGGAAAGCCAACAATAAAATCCGACGAAATACTTATGCCAGGGCGCTCTTTCTGAATTTTATGAATAATGGATTTGTATTCGAGCGAAGTGTGGCCTCTCTTCATAGCGACAAGGATTCTATCAGAACCGCTCTGTACTGGGAGGTGAAGATGAGACACTAATTCGGGAACATTTCCATACACCTTTATAAGGTTCGTTGAAAATTCAATCGGATGTGAAGTTGTGAAGCGGACACGATCTATACCGTCTATAACTGCTACATAGTTAATGAGCAAGGCAAGATCGACGACCCGGCCCTCATGGCTGAGACCTCTGTAAGCGTTAACATTTTGCCCCAGCAGATTGATTTCTCTAACTCCCTGGTCAGCTAAATGGACCGCCTCGGCAATTATGTCATCCAGAGGTCGACTTACTTCCTCTCCACGCGTGTACGGTACTACACAGAAGCTGCAATACTTACTACACCCTTCCATAGCTGTAAGGTATGCCTGACAGGAATTCGCCAGTGGTTGCGGTAGACGGTCAAATTTCTCTATCTCGGGAAAACTGATATCGACGACTGGGCTTTCGGATTTGGCTTCTGCCAGCATTTCTGGGAGCCTGTGCAGTGTCTGGGGCCCGAACACCACATCGACATAAGGAGCACGCTTGCCAATAGCTTCTCCTTCCTGGCTCGCTACGCAGCCACCTACTGCAATTTTGACCTTGGGATTAGCTTTTTTAAGACCGCGCCAACGACCCAGTTGATGGAAAACCTTCTCCTGTGCCTTTTCCCTGATCGAACAGGTATTCAGCAGTAAAAGGTCTGCTTCCGCTGGATCATCGACCACAGTCGCGTCTTGGGACTCTCTTAGTAGGTCTAGTATCCGTGCAGAATCATACTCATTCATCTGGCACCCATGTGTTTTAATGAATACCCGAGTCTGAGCGTTGTCGAATTTAGTTTCAGATGGTTTTGATTTCACAAATTGTATGAGCTTCAGGGGAAAAGGGGCGAATTATAACAGCAAAATCTAGAAGTACTTAGGGTGGGGACATTTTTAAAAGTGATTTAGTAAAGAAATAAGTTTGGGGGCAAAATATGCAGATTTAGTCGATAATGACTTGAAATTCATCTATTTAGCCAGATATAGAAAATTGAAGAAAAATAGCATTAAGTGTAGTGCCTGTTACAATAGCTCAACAGTGTTTCATACGGGCTAGAAATATACTCTAAGAGACTGATTCTAATGGGAAATACATCCGAAATCTACAGAATAGCTTTCCTAAACAAGGGCAAAGTCTATGAGGTCTTTGCTAAACAGGTTTATCAGAGCGATCTTTATGGATTCGTTGAAATTGAAGATTACGTGTTTGATGGAAAGAGTCAGGTAGTGGTCGATCCAAGTGAAGAAAGGCTAAAAGCTGAATTTAGTGGTGTCAAACGCAGCTTTATTCCCATGCAGGCGATAATCCGTATTGATGAAGTTGAAAAGAGCGGTGTTAGTAAGATTACCAATGGTGACAATATCGCGCCGTTCCCAGTGTCTCTAGTCGGTGCCAAGGCAGATACCAAGGATAACTAAGCTGGTGTTAGCAAAGCATTTGCGCAGTCTATCTAGTTTTTTTACCCCGTAAAAGATGGACCCAGTTCATCCGTACTTACAACTTATTCCCGACAAGGTGCTTGCAGCAGTAGAAACGCTCGGTTTTGAGACTGATGCGCGCATTTTTGCTTTGAACAGCTATGAAAACAGGGTTTATCAGATTGGTTTAGTGGATTCTTCATCCATCGTCGTCAAATTCTATAGACCTGGACGCTGGAGTCGTGAGCAGATTTTAGAAGAACATGCCTTCACCAAGGAACTCGTTGAGCTTGAAATACCGGTTATTGCACCCGAGTCATTTGCAGATAAGGGTACGCTCATTGAATTTGAAGACTTTCAGTTTGCCATCTTTCGCCAGATTCTTGGCAGGCCACCTGAGTTAGATAAGCTGGATAATTTGCTCGTAATGGGAAGGTTCGTAGGTAGAATCCACGCAGTTGGTGCTATTAATCATTTTTCACATCGTAAGAACTTCGGTATAGATCGAATTGCAGCGGAAAGCCGCTCATTTCTGCTTGATAATGATTTTATTCCACCTGATTTGGTCAATGCCTATGCTTCCTTATCCAGTGATCTTATTGAGGCTATTGAGCAACGTCTTCACTCGTTTGGTGAACTAATGACCCTGCGAATCCATGGAGACTGTCACCCTGGTAATGTTTTGTGGAAAGAAGACAAACCCCATTTCGTTGACTTTGATGACACAATGACAGGTCCAGCCATACAAGATTTATGGATGCTACTTTCTGGTGATCGCAATCAACGGCAAGCGCAATTGCTGCAAGTCGTGGAAGGCTACAACGAGTTTTTTGATTTCCGGGCAGAAGAACTCGAATTGATAGAGTCACTAAGGACACTGCGTTTGATGCATTACAGCGCTTGGTTGGCCAAACGATGGTCTGACCCGGCGTTTCCGCAGAGTTTTCCCTGGTTCAATACAGATCCTTATTGGGCTAACCATATTCTTGAACTGCGAGAACAATTGGCTGCCCTGGATGATCCACCTCTGGAACTATTGAATTAAAAGCCTGCAGGGTTATATAGCACCTTGCGGCTGATCCTTCTTCAATCTGACCCCCTCGATACTTCCATCTGAAGCCATTGTCACGACTGGCAATCCGCAATCCCTTAACCAGATCAGCCCGGATTCCTCATCCATTAACATTGCGATAGTGGCCATAGAACCAGCTACCGTGCACAGGTTGGCTGCCACGCTGGTAGCCCGTAAGCCAGTGCATGGCCAACCGGTCTTAGGATTCAAAATATGGCTATAGCGCTTGTTTTCGTGCACAAAACTGCGTTCGTAATCACCGCTACTTGCCAAGCCTCCATCAACCAGATCGATCTTTGCCATTAGATTGTCGGGGTCTTTTGGATTGGCAACCCCTACAGTCCATGGTCGATTTTCCGGTTGGGATCCGATGACCGCGAAGTCCCCACCTAAGTTTACCAGGCCATGCTCAACCCCTAATCGCCGAGCTAGTTTTGCCGCCGCATCGGCTGCATATTCCTTAACGATGCCCCCAAAATCGATCTCCATGTTCGCTGGCATCATAAGGCGCGATTTTCGCCAATTGAGTTTGTTGAATCCAATCATAGGCAACAATTGATCGATTTCAACTTGGGCAGGTACACGGGCTGATTGGAAATCCCAAATTCTGTTTAGTACGCCTGCAGTGATATCGAACATGCCTTTGCTTTGTTCAAAACAGCTTAAAGCGTGATCGAACAGTGCTTTTGTTTCAGTATCAATCTTTATGCCAAGTTTATTGCCCGCAGAATAGTTGATTTCCGCAACCAGGCTATTAGGTTGGTAACGCGAGTATTTCTGCTCGAGACGCCTGACTTCGGCGGCGAGTTGCCGGATTATGCGTTTGGCGTTGACACGTGATTCATTGTAGATCTGAATTTCACAATAACTTCCCATAGCTTGGAAAGAAAAACGTTTCAAAGATAGATTCATGATATCGAACAGCTGTAATTAAAATGTGTAATCAAATCCGAGTGAAATACGATTATAGCTCACCAGAGCCGTGCTCGGCTGAGTCACTTCGTAGGCTGAGTAACTGTTGTTGCTTACATAGCGCTCCGCCGTTAGTGTTGCTGTCCAACTTCCGAGATTAGCGACAAAGCTGAGCCCGCCACTGAATGCCCCAAAGGCTGATAAACGATGGTCGCTCGACTGATATACGCTGGGAGGTTTCAGGAAGTTATCTACATTAACGAAAAAATCAGCTGCGGATTGGCTGTAATAACGCACTGAAGGCACTAATTGTATTAAAGGCCTTAGATTCTGGTACCAACGCATGTCAAATGTATGGGAACTGATGCCGAAATCGTCGTGGTAATAGCGATAGTTCACATGCCAAGCTGCGTTGGCACTGATAAAAAAATGTCGGTAGGAATTAGTTATAGCGATCTGAGTTCTATTATTGGGTCTGATGTCCTTCAGCTTGTAAGGGTCACTAAGAAATCCGGATTGCTCCGTCAGACTCAATGCGATTTGATATGAGGACACCTGAGTGATTATCTGACTCACTGATATAACCGCTGAGGTACCGTGCTTGTTCTCGCTTATCACCCGGTTGAAGACTTTTGCATCAGTTGGGAAAATATCATCGGAGGAATAACTTAAACCTAACGAAACTGTTGTCATGTCATTGTTAAAATGGCGTTCACCACTCAGCCCTAGGTACTTGGCACGATAATCGTCTTCTTCCGAATATCCGATATTGCCGCTCAAGCTGCCATTAGAGAGGTAATAACTTGATCCTATTGAAATTTCTGTGCGGGCGTCACGAATACCACTGGCGCCACTTAAGTTGACAATGGGAGCACCATTGACCCCTTGTGATGTGAACCAGGGTGACGCTCCTGTGAGAGATTCATAATTTACATCGACCTGCAATGAAAAGGACCTATCGATCGGAGCTATAAGCTGAAACTGGTGGACATCTATGTCATATCTTTCCAGGTCACCGAATGGAACCTCACTACGTGACAAGTCGTCTTCCAGATAATTGGAGAACTTATAAGAGACGTTGCTTTGCGCAGGTGGCGCGTCAGCTGTTGTGATGCCAGGCAAAGCGAGTGCCGTAGTCGAGAGCGCGATAAGGCTAGGGGAAGGCTTGGTAGTCACTTAGCTAGCCTTTGTAATTTTTTCGAGGGCCCAGCTTATTATTAGTTACAACCGCAGCCACCCCCAGCGGCACTATTCCCGCCAGAAGAGGCTTCTTTGCTAAAGAAGATTTGTCCATTAAGCATGCTTTCCAGAGCATCCGCTTCCCAAGCCATTTCTTTTCTTGCCAGATAGCCTCGCTCCCACGGGCGCACCTGCACGCATCCCGATAATAGGATAATTGCGCAGATTCCAGTAAGCATAACTCGGAAATGGCGCATTAACCTAGTTACCAGCTAGGACTTCCTGAACTGCAGCTTCGATGATTTCCATATCCCCATTCCGGAATCCCATGTGGACTAGTTTCACTTCACCATTTGGGCTGATCAGATACGAAGTCGGCATGCCGATCACTTGAAACAACTCAGCTGTATCGCCGTCTGGGTCCGAAGGTATGAGGAAATCCAATGGAGTATCTTCCAAGAATTCAAGGCCATCTTCGATAGGGTTGTCAACGCTAATCGCCATGACTTCAAGCCCCTGATCCTTATATTTGTGGTACATATCGTTATAGAGTGGTAAGGAGAGCAGACAGGGAGCGCACCAAGATGCCCAAAAGTCAATGTACACTGTCTTGCCGGCCAAATCTTGTAAGGAAATCTGCGGTTTGCTGGAATAAATTGAGGGGAGGCTGAAATCCGGTGCCAGTTCGCCTTCATCGACGGCCAGGGCTAAGGAGCTCATGGTAATGACAATCACTCCACCCAGAACTCGCAGTAAATGCATTATTGACATGGCGTATCTTCCTCTAAAACATTGATTTAACGTAGGTATTTTGTGTTTCCGTAGTTTGCAGTAACACTGAACTATTTAGTCTTATTCGACTATAACGCACGAGGTTCTAATACGTCTACAGAAGCGAATTGGATTCAAACGGTTAAAGTTGCGCTGTGCGCAAATTGTACAGTATCTGCTAATTCTCTGATGTCATCATCGGATGACTTCAACATCCTCAGCCTGTAATCCTTTTTCACCACCACTAACAATGAAATCTACTCGTTGCCCTTCACGTAGCGCACGGTGGCCTTTTCCTCGAATTGAGCGAAAATGTACAAATATATCTTCACCAGTGTCTCGTGTAATAAATCCAAATCCCTTATTGGTATTAAACCATTTGACGTTGCCGCTCTCACGTTCATCACTTAGGCTGTGATTATTACTGCTCGATTCGTCGCCAGACGCTACCGTACTAGTCCAGAATGCACAGATGAGTAGCAGCACGAAAAGTGAGAGGACAGCAATCGGTAGGTTTGCCAGGTTTAGTTGAAATTGTTGTGAGCCAAGCAAGTAGAGTGGCATTAAGGCCAAGAGAGTGAGAATGGCTGCAATAATAAAAGGTTTGTTCGACATAGAGTGTCCCTTAATTGTTCTATCCTGTTTGCAATTTTCTATTGGATTCGGAAATTTTCTTTAAGTTCAATAAATGGTATTAAAGCTTGAGAAAAAGGAGACTGCACCGTAAAAATACACTACCCCGGAAGCAAAGAAAACTGGCACGTAAAAATTTACTGTAATGAGTGATTATGAGAGGCTCTTAAGATTTAATTGAAGTGAAGATGTTATGGTCGTCCTCATTAACAACTAAAAAATGAATCCCGCTATTACGGCACACAATGTCATGAGGAATAGGAACGACTTAATGCTACTTTGTGAAGCTTTAACAGCAATCTTCATGGTCAAGAGTGTCCCAATAATGGAGCCCAGAGCTAATATCAAACCCGGCACCCACCATACTTTGTCCAAAAAGATGAATATGGCAACGGTCGTGAATGCAATTGAGCAGGCCATCTTAAGCGCATGGGCTCTGATCAAATCATAACGCAACCCGCTGGCGAGGGCGGCTAGCAATATAAAACCAACACCAGCTTGCACAAATCCCCCATAGACCCCAGTGGCAAATAAACCCCGCCAGGCAACAAGGTGCTTAGTTGGTGACAAGATTGGTGTCCCCGGCGCAGGAACAATTATTTCGGGTTTTACGAGTATCAGTATAGACATAGTGAGAATGCTGATAAGCAGCACTGGTTTGAGATAGAGATTCGGCATAAGAACAGCTGCTATGGCTCCGAATATTCCACCTATAATGGTTGGCACTAGGATAGGAATAACTGCTGGGCGGTCTAACGATTAATATTTGTCATAGCCGATGACGCCGACAACTGATTGCAAAAGGATTGCGATGCGGTTCGTACCATTTGCTATGTCTGCCGGTAATCCCAGCACCATCAAAGCGGGTATGGTGAGATTAGAACCGCCCTCTACCAGTGTATTGATACCACCCGCTAGGAATCCGGTAAGTGTTAGTATTAGGATTGAGCTAAATGTGAGTTCCAAAAGATATCTCTGTTCCGGGTCGCGGCGGAAGGACCCAAGTGTATCAGTCTGACAAGTTGAGGAAAATCCGGCGATAATGACACTGGGGAACGCTCTTGATTAGTGCTTCAAGATTTAACCAAAAAAAATATCAGGATCAAGGCATATAAAATTGGGAACTGAGGATTTGAGGCTATTATGGCAGACAGCTTAAATGTGGTACTAGCGCAACTGAATCTATTAGTCGGTGATATTGATGGTAATGCAGAGAGGATAATTACGTCTGCTAAACAAGCGTTCGATAATCAATCTGCGCACTTAATTGTCTTTCCTGAATTGACGTTGACTGGGTATCCTCCTGAAGACTTATTAATCAGACCTAGTTTGCAGGCTCGCATTGAAAGAGCTCTGGAGAAGATACTCGAGGCAGATTTGCCAGGATATATTGTGGTGGGGTTTCCGGAGCAGGTTAATTGTAGTCTTTATAACACTCTTGCGTTAATCAAAGGCAGGGAGCGCCTTGCCACATATCACAAGCAATGCCTTCCCAATTATCAGGTGTTCGATGAGCGGCGTTATTTCAAGCCGGGCAACGATGGTTGTGTTTTCCAGATCCATGGTACTCGCGTTGCATTTACTATTTGTGAAGATATGTGGGAATTGGCCCCTATTGTTCAGGCTCGCGAGGCAGGGGCACAGCTGTTGATCAATATTAACGCTTCACCGTTTCACATTAACAAATTAGAAGAACGCCAACAGTTACTGCAGCAAAGAGCCTCCGAGGGGGGGGTTCCAGTCATCTATGTCAATCTTGTAGGTGGGCAGGATGAATTAGTCTTCGATGGAGGTTCCATGGCCGTCAATGCTGATGGCACCTGTCAATTTCTTGCGCCAAGTTACATCGAGGGAAATTATTTCTTGAAGGTGAACGTGGGCGCGAATGGTAGCTGCCAGATTCCAGAGCAAAATATTGCTTCTAACCATTCCCTGGAAGAACAGGTATACGATGCACTGGTGTTAGGTGTTAGAGATTATGTTAATAAAAATAATTTTCCAGGTGTGGTGCTCGGGTTGTCCGGCGGGATCGATTCGTCCCTAACACTGGCCATAGCCGTCGATGCCCTTGGCAAGGAGAGAGTCCAAGCTGTAATGATGCCTTTTGAATACACCTCCCAATTAAGTATTAACGCTGCAGCTCAGCAAGCAGCTCTTTTGGGTGTAAATTACAAAGTTATTGCTATACACGAAATTTACTCAGCGTTTATGGACGCACTGGCGATGGAATTTGCGGGATCAGAAATAGATGTCAGCGAACAAAATATTCAGGCAAGGGCAAGGGGCGTAGTACTGATGGCAATTTCTAATAAAAAGGGATCCCTGGTTCTAACTACCGGTAATAAAAGTGAGATTGCGGTCGGCTATACGACTCTCTATGGTGACATGGCGGGAGGGTTTAATCCGCTCAAAGATGTTTCAAAAACTCTTGTCTACAAGCTCTCATCTTATAGAAACACGGGCTATGGCCCCGAACCTGATGAGGTTATCCCTACGCAAGTTATCGAGAGGGCGCCTTCAGCAGAATTGGCTCCAGGACAAATAGATCAGGACAATCTTCCGCCTTACGACATACTTGATCAGATATTAGAACTCTATGTGGAAAATGATTGTAGTGCAGATGCAATTGTTGCAGAAGGCTTCGATGAAGTGATTGTGCGGAAAATTGTACGCATGGTTGATCTCAATGAATACAAACGACGGCAAAGTCCGATTGGTGTTCGTTTAACCAAGCGTGGTTTTGGACGTGATCGTCGTTATCCAATTACCAATTCCTGGCCAATGGGTGATTAATTATTTAGCAAGTGGTTCGATTGGTAAGGCTATAATTCCCTAAGGTAGCTTTGATGTATATAGCGTCGCCCCTTAAGTACGAATGAAATATTGATTTACCTTTAACTTAAAAATAAGAATTAGAAACAATTCTAAATTCAATTGGTTATATTAGTTCAGGACACCTAGAGAAATGATATTTAGCCAACTACGACTGGCTGTTTCTTCGGGCTCTGTCTGAGCATTGATAATTTCCTGACTACCCGATGTGCGAGGACGGCCGGTTGGAGCTAGAGGTGGTTCTATTGCGTTATCTCCGAGTAGGCCAAAGGTCACGGTATAGAGCAAAGATGGATTAGTGATTTCTGTACGGATAATAAAATCATCGTTGTTATCGATAGAAGCGTGGACCGGATAATTTTCCTTCAAAAGAGCTAGCGAAGTATCTGCCAGATCGCTTAATCCCATTCGCAGATAAGCTTCTACCATGATTGCAACGCCATCGGCCACTGCTGGTGTTCCCTGGAAGTTCTCTACCACATATTGGCCTCTTCTAAGAGCAGCAATGTAAGCAAGGCGTTCAAGGTAATAATTGGCGACATGAATCTCATAGGCGGCCAGATTATTCCTAAGGTAAACCATTCTAGACCTGGCGTCGGCCGCATAGGGACTATCGGGGTACAGAGCTAGTAATTGCGCAAAATCACTGAATGACTCTTGGGCTCGGCCTGGATCTCGCTTGGTGTGATCGATGGGCAAGAATCGACTGAAAAATCCGCTACCGTCTTCGAAAGACGCTAGTCCTTTCATGTAATAGGCATAGTCTACGTTTTCGTTATCCGGGTGCAGTCGGATAAATCTATCGGCTGCAGCCCTAGCTGCTTCCATATCCTGGTTGCGATAATAGGCGTATACAATTTCGATCTGGGCTTGCGCGGCGAAGCGTCCGAATGGAAAGCGTGATTCGAGCGCTTGGTAAGTTGTTATGGACCCGCGAAAGTTCTGTCCATTCAGTTGACCTAAGGCACGCTGGTAAAACTGCTCTTCGGTTGAAAGACCAGCGAATTCGTCTTCTTCTTCACCATCAAACAAACTACACCCACTAAGCAAAAGCAATAGGATAGCTACTACCGGAAGTTGGAAGATGCTGAGCTTCATAATTGACCCTTTCATGGGCTTTGGTACCACTTTAAGAGTGTTATTTAACCACAGAGACTAGCTTAACCCCAAACTCCTATGAGATTGCATATAGTGTTTGAGTAAACTGTATTGAAGTATCATACCCAAATGACAACTCAAATATCCCTGTTGGCTGAAGTGCCGGAAGATCTGTCTGGTAATCGACTAGATCAAATCGCAGCAAGATTGTTTCCAGACTACTCTCGGGCAAAGCTTCAGGGCTGGATTAGGAGCGGCGCACTTCTGGTGAATGATAAGCGCTTTAAGCCGAAGGACCGGCTTAAAAAGGGAGATATCTTGAGGGTTGAGGCGGAACTAGTAGCAACAGAAGCTTGGTCCGCCGAAGCAATACCGCTCGATATTGTATTTGAGGATGAACACTTGTTGGTCGTGAACAAGCCTGCAAATTTGGTTGTTCATCCTGCCGCTGGCAATAGAACTGGGACGTTGTTAAATGGATTACTGCATCGCTGCCCGCGGTTAGCAGAACTACCCAGGGCTGGTATCGTACATCGACTCGATAAAGATACAACTGGTTTGATGGTTGTTGCCAAGTCACAGGTAAGCCACACAGATCTTGTGAGGCAATTGCGGGATAGGTCAGTTTCGCGTGAATATGAAGCCATAGTTAAAGGTGTGCTAACGGGTGGTGGCACTTTGGACGCTCCTCTTGGCCGACATCCAGTAAATCGGAAAAAACGAGCTGTGCAGGAAAATGGCCAAGAAGCGATAACTCATTATCGTGTTATTACCCGCTTTCGTTCTCATACTCATGTAAAGGTGAAGTTGGAAACTGGAAGAACACATCAAATTCGTGCACATTTGGCTTATATCAATCATCCTCTGGTTGGTGACCAACTCTATGGAGGGCGCATGAGTTTACCTAGTGCTTGTTCAATTACACTTGCCGAGTGTCTAAGAAGCTTTCAACGACAAGCGTTGCATGCCTGCTGTTTAAAGTTTTGCCACCCGGCATCAGGAAAATTGCTGGTTTGGGAACACCCCCGACCAAAGGACATGGAACAGTTATTAGAACAATTGGCCTCCGATCATAAACTGGAACCCGCCTGAAGATGCTCGGACCCGACCAAATAATTCCTGACTGGAATGCGCCACGGCATGTAAAGGCACTGGTTACCACAAGGGAGGGAGGAGTTAGCCTGCCTCCTTTCGAAAGTTTTAATTTGGCAGATCATGTAGGAGACTTAAGCCGAGCTATTGCTCAGAATAGGAAACGTTTGCAAGCGATGTTTCCGAATACGTTAGTATGGCAATGGTTAAATCAAGTTCACGGGGCAGCTGTTGCTGAGATTGAGGCAGCCGGTGAACCGCTTTCGGTCGATGGATTAATTACGCGTACCGAGGGGGTTGCCTGTTGCGTGCTTACAGCAGACTGCTTGCCAGTGTTTTTGGCGAGTAATCGAGGAAATGAAGTTGCAATTGTTCACGCAGGTTGGCGTGGCTTGGTGGCCGGCATAATTGAGAATACTGTACATAAAATGCGGAGCCCAGCCAACGAGCTGGTGGCTTGGTTGGGACCATCCATAGGGCCTTGTCATTTCGAAGTTGGTGAAGAGGTAAGGACGCAAGTTATCGGTTCTGAAGGAGGGGCTTTAGCTGGCTGTTTTGCTATAGCACGGAACGAAAGAAAATATATGGCGGATCTATATGGAATAGCAACGCATAAACTCTTGCAGCTTGGAATCACTTCCGTGACAGCACACGATTCATGCACTTACTGTGATGCGGATAGGTTTTTTTCTTATCGACGCGATGGTAAAACCGGACGTATGGCTTGTTTGATTTACATAGATGGACCCGCATTATGAATGAGAAGGACACACAAACGAAGCATATCGAACAAAGTCCAGTCGGGGAGAATGTAGACTGGCTCCTGTTTGGTTTTGGAGCTTTCTTGCTGCTGCTTGTAGTCGCGACAATCGTAATTTTTCCTGATTGGAGTGCAATAACAATCGACAAGCTTTACCAGAATATAACTAGTCGATTAGGCGTGTTATACGTGCTCATAGCAATCACATTGCTTATCTTTCTTTTATCGGTCGCGGTCAGTAAACACGGTAACGTGGTACTTGGAAACGCGAACAAGTTAGCTTATTCCCATTTCAGTTGGGCGGCGATGTTGTTCTGTGCTGGCATTGGTGCGTCTCTTATATACTGGGGGGCAACAGAGTGGACCTTCTACTATGTCAATCCGCCTTTCGGACTTGAACCTGAATCACAGGAAGCAATCACTTGGGCAATTAGTTACGGAATTTTTCATTGGGGCCCCATAGGCTGGGCTTTTTATTGCTTGCCGGCCCTGGCACTGGCGTGTACCTATCATGTAAAAAAAGTTCCTTCACTACGCTTGAGTGCAGCGTGTGAACCTGTTTTAAAAAATCAGACTAATAAATGGCCTGGTCGATTGGTTGATCTCGTATTTATAGTAGGTGTAATCGGTACCGCTGCCACTGGCCTTGGTTTTGGAACTTCTCTGGTGGCTTCTGCAACAACAGAGTTAACAGGTATTAGAGATGGCATAGGGTTACAGTCCTTGATTATCTTTCTGGCAACAGCACTTATTGCGTTAAGTGTATATAGAGGCTTAGATCGTGGTATTAAATTGTTGAGCAATATTAATGCTTGTCTAGCACTGGTGCTTATCGTTTTTGTTCTGCTTGCCGGCCCAACGAAATTCATCCTCGAAATGGGTTTGGTGTCAGTCGGCAATGTTATTCAGAATTTTCCTACAATGTTGTTCTGGACTGATCCACTGGAACGAGGTGAATTTGTCGAAAGCTGGACGATATTTTATTGGGCTTGGTGGTTGGCGATGGGACCTTTTATAGGTATGTTCGTATGCAAGATTTCCGAAGGCCGCACTATCCGTGCCCTAATATTTGGCATGTTGGGATGGGGAAGCTTTGGCTGTGCTCTTTTTTTTGTGGTTTTGGGAAATTATGCTCTGTCGCTTGAATTAGAAGGCACTTATCCGGTCATTAAACAAGCCACCGATATCAGTCCTTCTTCTGCCATAGCCGGCATTATTGCTTTACTTCCATTAGGGAAATTCTGGCTCATATTTATCGCGCTGATCGGTCTGATATTTATGGCTACAACGTACGATTCAGCGTCTTACACCATCGCCGCAGGCGCCACCCGGTCTTTGCAAGGACACCAACATCCGGCTAGATGGCACCGAGTGTTTTGGGCTGTAGCGCTTGGGGCGCTGCCGACCTGTCTATTGTTTGTCGGGGGCCTGCGTGAGCTGCAGACTGCTTCTTTGGTTGCTTCATTGCCACTGCTGGGAATTTATATTGTCCTTGGTATTTCGGTAGTTCGCATGCTTAGGGAGTTTTCAAAGTCATAACCATTTACTGCTAAATGATAGTGGTGAGCGCGTCTAAGACAGCATTCGGTTGTTCGGACAACATTGCGTGGCCACAAGGGCTGAGTGTCTGCACGCGACAAGTAGGAATAGCATTGGCCACTTCCAATGCTTTGACAGGCGCAGTCATCTGATCCTGCTGGCCTATCAGCACCAAAGTTTCAACTGCCACCTTCTTGGCTAGTTCCAAGCTACCGGTAAATTTATTGCAGGCGGTCAGATCGGTAAAGAGGACGTTTTTGTCTGCTGATTCAAGTAGCCTTTGACCAGTCATCAACATACTAACGCCAGGATTTTCATTACCACCGAGTTGGGCTATTCGGCTATGGCTCCAGATATTGCTCATATCGATAGCATCATGATGATTTTTCTGGGCTGCATTTAGCAAAGGATCAGATACAGACATCGGTATGGATGTGCCCATGAGCACCAGCGAGCGCAATTGGTTTGGAAAGGACGCAGCGAATTGAAGAGCTATCAGAGACCCCATGCTGTGACCTACGATGGCAGGTTGTAAGATTTCTAATTCATCGATGACATGTTGTATCCAATTGGCCATCTCCGTAATAGATGTCAGCGGAGCGCCAGCGGAGCGTCCATGTCCGGGGAGGTCAAGGGCATAAACATTGTATTGATGGCGGGCGAAGTATCTAGCAGGTAGAGCAAAAGTAGTATGATCAAGTCCGGCCCCATGAATAAAGATAACTGCAGATTGACCAACGCGCAGTGCACCTGAGCCGTTACTGCAAAAAACTTTAAACCCATCAACTTTAAACTGCACGAGAAACTCCTGTCTGACTTAACGTTGCGATGCGCGGAGACCCTTACGAAGATCCACCTTCAGGTCTATTGAATCTTCGAGACCCACTGATAATCTTATCAACCCTTCAGATATACCAGCAGATTTCAGGGCTTCGCTATCCATTCTGTGATGAGTAGTACTGGCCGGATGAATAACGAGTGATTTGGCATCACCAACATTTGCCAAGTGTGAAAATAATTCAAGGTTTTCTATAAACTTAATCCCAGCTTCCCTGCCTCCTTTTACGCTAAAGCTAAACACGGCACCACACCCCTTCGGTAGCAATGTCTTGGCTAATTCATGATCTGGATGGTCAGGAAGCATGGGGTGGTTTAACCACTCTACCTCTTCCTGTTCCTTGAGAAATTCAACTAAGGCTCTCGTATTTTCAACATGCTTCTGCATGCGTAGAGGCAGGGTCTCGACCCCTTGCAGTATTTGGAATGCTGTCATTGGACTCATACAGGCGCCAAAATCTCTCAAGCCTTCTTTACGAGCTCTTGTAATGAAGGCAGCTGGGCCAAATTCTTCCGCGAAATTTAGGTTGTGAAAACCCAAATAGGGCTGGGTGAGAGTTGGAAACTTCCCTGACATTTCCCAGTCGAAAGTTCCTCCATCTACGAGTAGGCCGCCGATGACAACGCCATGGCCCGAAAGAAACTTGGTTGCCGAATGCATTACAAGGTCAGCACCTAAATCAATGGGTCTGCAAAGATAGGGTGTTGCAAATGTTGCGTCTATCAGCAAAGGTACTCCATTCTGGTGCGCCACCTCCGCGATGGCCGGAATATTGAGAACTTCCAGACCGGGATTACCAAGCACTTCACCAAATATCAAACGTGTGTTTTTCCTTACTGCCGCGACAAAGGCTTTGGGATCTCTTGGATCAACGAAAGTTGTTTCGATACCAAATCGCGGCAGGGTATATGCCAGAAGGTTATGTGTCCCCCCATAAATACTGCGTGAGGCGATAATATGGTCGCCTTGGCCAACGATAGTGGCTACGGCTAGGTGCATTGCTGCTTGACCACTGGCTGTAGCTATAGCTCCCACCCCATTGTCCAACGCAGCTATGCGTTCCTCAAGTACTGCGTTGGTTGGATTTGAAAGTCGCGAGTAGACATGGCCGGCACGTTCGATATTAAATAAGCCCGCGGCATAATCGGTATCTCTGAAAACAAAGGAGGCGGATTGGTAAATCGGTGTAGCTCTCGATCCTGTGGTTGGATCGGGCCGCTGGCCGGCATGCAGGCTCAGGGTGTCAAATGCAAAGCTAGGTGGTTTGGCCATAATTACTACCATAGGTGAAATTTGAGCTATGTTATGCCAATGTAAACCGAGACAAAAGGCTGCTAGCCAAAAGGCACTGCAGTATTATTGGTATACATTTAGGTATTCATTCTTCAATAAAAATACATCGTAGTCTAAAAATATGCAGTCAGACCATGTTAAGTTACTTGACGCAGGTATGGGTAAGACCTTGTCGTTGAAGGGTGTCAAGATTCCACCAACTATTTGGTCTGCCAACGCATTGCTTGTTGCGCCGGAAATTGTGGTAGAAATACACAAGGAAAACATTGATGCTGGCGCAGATATTATTACTACTAATAGCTATGGTGTTATTCGCGGAGAGTTAGCGAAAGAGGGCATTGAATCCAAATACAAGGAATTGAATCAGATCGCTGGCCAATTGGCTAAAAGAGCTAATTCAGAAACAGGATCTCAAGCACTAATTGCAGGAAGTTTGCCTCCGCAGAATGGCAGTTATCGGCCTGACCGCGTTCTTAGCCGAGAGCTCCTCGGACCTCTTTATCGTGAACAAGTTGAAGCGCTTGATGACTACGTGGATTTGTTCCTCTGCGAAACCATGTCCACAATCGAAGAAGCTGTCGCTGCGGTAACCGCTGCGATTGAATCAGGAAAACCGGTCTTCGCTGGTTTGACTCTGCATGATGAAAAAGCGGGATATCTGCGAAGTGGTGAAAATGTCCAAGCGGCAATTGAGAGCCTAGCGCCATTAGCACTTGATGGACTTTTGGCAAATTGCTGCCTGCCAGAACGAATATCCGATGCCATGTCTCTAATCGCCTCGGGAGACTTTAAGTATTGCGGAGGCTATGCCAATGCCTTTACGCATGTTCCCACTGAGTGGTTATTAGATGGGGGCAAAAAAAACGACGGTAGCTTAACTCTCCGAGAGGATCTCTCGCCTGACCGTTATTGTGAATTTGTCGCTGACTGGATCGAAAAAGGCGCCAACATCGTTGGTGGTTGTTGTGGGACTACCTCCGACCATACTAAGGCTATCTCTCAATTATTGGCCCTTAAAGCAAGCCCGAGTTAGCACATCTCCTAATAGAAACCGGGACGCATCTCGATTTATTGACACTAATCAAGGAGTGTTGCGGCATATTGAAAAATTGCTAACTAGACCCAATAAATAGTCTCGAAACTAATTAATTAACTGGAGCAGGAACAGTTTACAGTTCACTGGCTAAGCTCACGGACACACTATGCGAATCGATAAATTAACAAGCAAGCTTCAGTCCGCGTTAGCGGATGCGCAGTCCTTGGCCTTGGGGAAAGAGCACGCCTCAATCGAACCGGCCCATTTGCTAATGGCTCTGATTGACCAGAATAGGGGTTCGGCCTTCACATTGTTATCACAGACGGGATTCAATGTGGGTGAATTGCGCTCACAGTTGCAAAAAGTTGTGAACGATTTGCCACAGTTACCTGATAATGAAGGTGAAATTTCGGTATCCCCTGGTCTAGGTAAGCTGCTTAATCAGGCCGATAAGCTTACCCAACAGAAAGGTGATTCGTTTATATCGAGCGAGACCATCTTGCTGATAGCTATGGGGGATAAGGGGGTTGTTGGGAAAATTTTGAATGGGTTTGGTGTGTCGTCAGAAGCCCTCGAGAACGCGATAGTAAATCTGAGGGGAGGTGCAAACGTTGGCGACCCAGCAGCAGAGGATTCTTGGCAGGCGCTGGCAAGATTTTGTATCGATCTTACCGAACGCGCTGAAAATAGTGAATTAGATCCCGTTATCGGGCGCGATGTAGAAATTAGACGAACCATCCAGGTACTACAGCGCCGTACTAAGAACAACCCAGTACTAATTGGTGAAGCCGGTGTTGGAAAGACAGCTATTGTAGAAGGGCTTGCCCAACGTATCGTTAATGGCGAGGTCCCTGAGGGATTAAAGGGTAAAAAGATACTCTCTTTGGATATGGGAGCCTTGATTGCTGGGGCAAAGTTCCGTGGTGAATTCGAAGAACGCTTAAAGGCCGTTCTCAATGAGTTGTCAAAACGAGAGGGGTCCATAATTCTCTTCATCGATGAATTACACACCATGGTAGGAGCGGGAAGGGTGGAAGGCGCTATGGATGCCGGCAATATGTTGAAACCAGCTTTGGCCCGAGGGGACTTACACTGTGTAGGTGCCACGACTCTGGATGAATTTCGGCAGCACATTGAGAAAGACGCTGCTCTAGAGCGACGCTTTCAAAAAGTCTTGGTGGAAGAACCCTCCGAAGAAGACACTATTGCAATTCTACGGGGCTTGAAAGAGCGCTATGAAATTCATCATGGTGTAGATATTTCCGATTCTGCCATCATCGCCTCAGCTAAATTGTCGCAAAGATATATTACTGATCGAAAGCTACCCGATAAGGCCGTTGATCTTATCGATGAAGCTGCCAGCCTTATTCGCATGGAAATCGATTCCAAACCCGAAGAAATGGACAAGCTTGAACGACGCCTAATTCAGTTAAAGATTGAACAAGAAGCTTTAAGGAGAGACGAAGATGCTGCTTCCAATAAGCATAAAGAGAAACTCGCCAAAGACATCGAGAGTTTGGAAAGAGAATACTCAGATCTCGAAGAAATTTGGAAAGCCGAAAAAGCGATACTGCTCGGCACACAAACAGTTAAGAGCAGCCTAGAAAAAGCACGTAATGACATGGAATATGCCCGCCGCGCGGGAGATCTTGCTCGTATTTCAGAGATTCAATACGGTGTGATACCCGGCCTTGAGAAGAAACTTGAGATGGCTGCTGAGGCAGAAACCGTTGAAAATCAGCTCTTACGTAATCGGGTAACTGATCAGGAGATTGCAGATGTTGTATCTCGTTCCACTGGGATACCCGTAAACAAGATGCTACAGACCGACAAACAACGTTTGCTAGAGATGGAGAAAATTCTCCATCGACGGGTAGTTGGCCAGGAAGAAGCTTTATCAGCCGTTTCTAACGCAGTGCGTCGTTCTCGATCTGGCTTGTCGGACCCCAATAGGCCCAATGGAGTGTTTATGTTTCTTGGCCCCACTGGTGTTGGTAAGACGGAATTATGCAAATCGCTGTCAGAATTTCTGTTCGATACCGAGGATGCAATGTTGCGTATTGATATGTCTGAGTTCATGGAACAGCATTCAGTGGCCCGTCTGATTGGGGCTCCTCCAGGTTATGTAGGATACGAAGAAGGGGGTTATCTTACTGAAGCGGTCAGACGACGACCTTATTCGCTGCTGTTACTTGACGAAGTCGAGAAGGCACATCCCAATGTGCTCAACATTCTATTGCAGGTAATGGAAGACGGCAGGCTAACGGATGGACACGGGCGAACTGTTGATTTCAGGAATACTGTAATCGTAATGACTTCGAATCTAGGTTCAGATCGTATTCAGGAGATAATGAACCAAGCTACAGCTGATGAAATTAGTTACGATTCAGTCAAGAAAATAGTTATGGATACGGTTGTTAAACACTTCTCGCCCGAATTTGTTAACCGTATTGATGAATCAGTAGTGTTTCATTCTTTACAACAAGCTCAGGTCAGAGAAATTACTGAAATTCAGTTTAGCCTGCTCAATCAACGTCTTGCTCAGAGAGAGCTAGCTATCCAGGTGAGCAATGGGGTATTGGACTATATAGCTAAGATTGCCTACGACCCCGTGTATGGTGCCCGGCCACTGCGGCGGGTGATTCAGAACAGGATTGAGAACCCACTTGCCCAGGAAGTTCTTAAAGGAACTTATACGTCGGGCGACACTGTTATCGTTGATCTAGAAATAGGCGGTGGTGTAAAACTTTCCAAAGCTGCGCCGGAATTAGATAAGAAAGTGGCTTAATAGGCGGGTGACAAGTCTTAGCTTCATAAGAGCTTGACTTTACTCGAATAAGTGGCAAAATCGCAGTCCTTGAGCAGAGCGATTCGGCCACCCCCATCTCGTTCTGTTGTGGTCTGAACTCGTCGCTACCAGGCAAATACTCACAGACTGCTCTAGGCGTAGGACAACATCCACCCAAAGCCCCTATCACGTTATCACGTGGGGGGCCGACAAGAAGCAAGAATCCTGATGATTTTATTAGGGTTTTGGCGACTGTCAAAATTCATTTGATTTGGAAAAGGATTCGCGGCTTGCTGGAGTAGCCAGTTGTGCAATTGGCGTAGCCTTATTTGGGGCGACCGGCAGGAAGGATAAAGTAAAGGCAAACTAGTGGAACAGTTATCTGGTGGTGAAATGCTGATTCGTGCTCTGCACGATGAAGGTGTTGAAATTATATTCGGTTACCCTGGGGGAGCCGTGTTGCATATTTATGATGCAATTTTTCGTCAAGACAAGGTTGAACATATTCTTGTGCGCCATGAGCAAGCTGCGACCCATGCTGCAGATGGTTATGCACGTTCTACTGGTAAAGCCGGTGTGGTACTGGTTACCTCGGGGCCAGGTGCTACCAATGCCATAACCGGTATAGCTACGGCTTACATGGATTCTATTCCCATAGTTGTTATCTCAGGCCAGGTTGAAAGCCGAATGATCGGTACCGATGGGTTTCAGGAAACGGACATGGTTGGAGTTTCGCGGCCAGTGGTTAAACATAGTTTCATGGTGCGGAATGCGGCTGATATTCCTCTAATCGTGAAAAAAGCATTCCACATTGCTACAACTGGGCGACCTGGTCCGGTTGTCATTGACGTGCCGAAAGACGTAACTGATCCTAAGATAAAATTGCCCTATGAGTACCCAGCTGAAATCAAGCTGCGGTCATATCAGGTTCCCGGAAAAGGTCACTCTGGACAGATTAAGAAAGCTGTTGAAGCCCTTTTGTCTGCTAAGCGGCCCATGATATATACCGGTGGAGGAGTGATTCAGGGTAACGGGTCGGAACAGCTCACCAAGTTGACACAAAAACTTGGATTTCCAATTACTAACACTCTAATGGGCCTCGGTGCATATCCTGCTTCCAACAAACAGTTCTTAGGAATGCTGGGCATGCATGGTACTTACGAAGCCAACATGGCTATGCATTACTGCGATGTACTCTTGGGTATTGGTGTTCGCTTTGATGACCGTGTAACCAATTCAGATACAAGCAAGTTTTGTCCTGACGCGACTATTCTCCATATAGATATAGATCCATCTTCAATCTCCAAGGTGGTTCCTGCTGATGTGCCCATTGTCGGAGCGGTTGCACCGGTGTTGGATGAGATGATGGATCTCATCAATAACTCCGCTAATAAAATTGATAAGCAGGCCCTTGAGATTTGGTGGAAACAGATCGGACAGTGGAAAGACAAGCATTGCCTCGCAGTTACCCCGTCAGAAGATGGCACTATAAAACCGCAGCAGGTAGTCCAGGCTGTCTTTGAAATCACGAAGGGTGAAGCATACGTTTCGTCGGATGTTGGCCAGCATCAGATGTTTGCAGCGCAATACTATGGTTTTGACAAGCCACGGCGCTGGCTGAATTCTGGCGGTCTCGGCACTATGGGCTATGGATTTCCTGCCGCTATAGGCGCTCAATTCGCCTATCCAGATGCTGTTTGCGTTTGTATAACCGGTGAAGGCAGCTTCATGATGAACCAGCAGGAACTGGCGACCTGTATGCAGTACAAGCTTCCGATCAAGATCGTCTGTCTGAACAACCGAGCACTAGGGATGGTTAAGCAGTGGCAGGATATGCAATACGGTGGACGATATTCTCACAGCACCTATGCTGAATCATTGCCAGATTTTGCTAGGTTAGTAGAAGCTTATGGCCATGTTGGCATAAAGATTGAAAAATATGAGGAACTGCACGACAAGATGAAGGAAGCTTTTGCCTTGAAAGACAAGCTTGTATTTGTTGATGTCCTTGTGGATCCAGATGAGCACGTCTATCCCATGGCTATCAAAGGAGGGGCTATGAAAGACATGTTCCTCAGCAAATCGGAGAGGACTTAATATGCGCCATATTATCTCGGTATTGATGGAGAATGAGCCCGGCGCACTGTCTCGAGTGGTTGGATTATTTTCGCAGCGTAATTACAACATCGATTCGCTGACTGTGGCGCCGACGGAAGACCAGTCTCTCTCTCGCCTAACTGTGACTACCAGAGGGGATAATGCCCGAATTGAACAGATTACCAAGCACCTCAATAAGATTGTCGATGTAGTAAAACTGGTGGATCTTACTGAAGGCGCTCACATCGAGCGCGAATTGATGCTAATCAAAGTGAAAGCTTCTGGAGCTCATCGGGCAGAAGTGAAACGCACCGTTGATATATTCAGGGGGCAGGTGGTAGACCTAACCGGAACTGTGTTCACGATTCAATTAACGGGTGCTGGCGAAAAGCTGGATGCTTTCATCCTCGCGCTCGGAGATAATGTAGTCCTTGAAGTAGCACGAACTGGCGTTTCAGGTGTTTCTAGGGGCGAGAAGACTCTGGCTCTCTGAATTTATTTAGCCATTTATCTAAATAGCTTTTTTCATTGCTGTCATGTGTTTTCGCAGTTTCTTGCCAACTGTTTCTATAGGATGTGAGCGAATGCTTTCATTTACAGCGATCAGTTCAGCGTTGTCCACTCCCATATCAGTTAATTTTAATCCTTTACCGATCACATCGGTGTCTATCTTCTTCATGAAATTTTGCAATAAGGGGATGCAAGCATGAGAAAAAAGGTAGCAACCGTACTCGGCGGTGTCTGAAATGACTTTGTTCATTTCATAGAGTTTCTTGCGGCCTATAAGGTTAGCGATTAACGGTACTTCATGTAGCGATTCGTAGTACGCTGACTCCGCGATGATGCCGTTATTTGTCATCGTTTCAAAAGCTAGTTCAACACCGCTTTTTATCATGGCAATCATCAGAATGCCATGATCGTAATATTCTTGTTCGGAAATCTCCACGTCTCCTGCAGAGGACTTCTCAAAAGGAGTGTCTGCCGTAGCTTCTCGCCAACGTAAGAGCTTCTCGTCTTCATTGGCCCAATCTTCCATCATGCCAGTTGAAAAATTACCGGTGATAATGTCATCCATGTGTTTCTGGTAAAGCGGACCCATGATTTGTTTCAATTCTAGCGCCAACTCATTAGCGATGATTTTTGCTGGGTTAGAAAGCCGGTCTATCATGTTGGTAATACCACCTTGCTTAAGGCCTTCCGATACAACTTCCCATCCATGTTGAACCAACTTCGAGGCGTAACCTTCGTCCATGCCATTCTCAAGCATCTTGTCGTAGCAAAGCAGGGAACCTGTCTGTAGCATGCCGCACAGAATAGTTTGTTCACCCATCAGATCAGATTTCACTTCGGCGACGAATGAAGATTCAAGAACTCCGGCACGATGTCCACCGGTAGCCGCTGCGTAGGCTTTAGCTATGTCCATCCCTTCTTTATTAGGATCGTTTTCAGCGTGCACCGCGATCAGGGTAGGTACGCCGAAACCCCGCTTGTATTCTTCACGGACTTCTGTTCCAGGACATTTTGGGGCGACCATGACAACAGTTAAATCGTCTCGTATTTGGATGCCCTCCTCGACAATGTTGAAGCCGTGTGAATAGGTCAGGCACGAACCCTCCTTCATGAGAGGCATTACCAAATTTACCACTGCGCTGTGTTGTTTATCAGGAGTAAGGTTAAGCACTAGATCGGCATGAGGAATCAGTTCTTCGTAAGTACCTACTGGGAATCCATTCTCGGTCGCATTTTTCCATGAGACACGCTGTTCCGAGAAAGCTTCATCCCGCAGGGCATAGGAAACATCCAAGCCGCTGTCACGCATATTTAATCCTTGGTTCAATCCCTGTGCACCGCAGCCGATGATCACGACCTTTTTGTCATTGAGTTTTTGGACGCCATTGCTGAACTCACTGGGACCCATAAAGCGGCATTTGCCTAATTGTTCTAACTGAAGGCGAAGAGGCAATGTATTAAAGTAATTCATGGAATGACTCCAAACTGTTAAATCTTGATTTCAAGTGCATAGATGGTGCTTTTCGGTTCACTTTCGACTGAGGCGCGATCATATAGCATCTACAATCACGGGTAAAATGCTAAAAATAGTCCCTCAATGCTTCCATTTGGGCGGTATAATTGGAAATTCAAACCCACCCAGCATGTGGAGGCTGCATGAGCAGCGAAGATCAAGAGCTGGAATCTGAAAATATACTACCCATTGACGAACATGAAGAGATTGTTTCGGAGGGTGGGAAACAGGTACGAAGGCGGGGAATCTATCTGCTCCCGAATGTGCTGACGCTCGGCACTTTGTTTGCGGGGTTTTATGCGGTAATTGCCGGTATGTCGGGGAATTTCGGTGAGGCGGGTTGGGCGATTCTAATTGCCGCTATCTGTGACGGGTTCGACGGTCGCATCGCCCGGCTAACCAATACGCAGAGCGCTTTCGGTGCTGAATTTGACAGCTTGTCCGATATGGTATCTTTTGGGATGGCTCCTGCGCTGATAATGTTCAGCTGGGCGTTCGCTTCCTTGGGCCAGGTAGGATGGGCGGCGAGCTTTATTTACATGTCCTGTGCTGCTTTGAGGTTGGCCCGCTTTAATGTGCAGTTGGGTACGGTTGATAAACGCTTTTTCCTGGGATTGCAGAGCCCATTGGCGGCGGGCCTGGTAACCTTTGTGCCGTGGGTTGGGTATGAATATGGTGTAGAAATTACACCTATGATTTCTTATCTATCTGCCATACTAACGATATTTGCCGGTTTATTGATGATTTCCAACTATAAGTATTTTAGTTTTAAGGAGATGCATTTCGAAGGTACTGTTCCTTATGTGGTATTTATCTTTACAGTGGTATTATTGGTTATAGTTGCGCAGAACCCGCATGAGGTATTGCTGTTTATGTGCGTGATCTACGCAGTCTCCGGGCCTGCTGGTTGGTTGTATCGCAGGCAGTTTAAGAAGCAGGAAACCGACAAGGACACGTAGTTGTTCTATTTAACGGGGATGTTAGGCCCTTAGAGCTAAAGCAGGTGAGTGATAGAAAAGATATAAACGTAAGGTCAGGTTGTATCTAGTAAGCGACTCGTAAGTAAAAGTAACGACAGACAAACTATTAGCAGGTGTACACCTATGTTGATCAAGAAACCATCCGATATTAAGCCTTCTGAAATCACTCCGGAAAGTGTCTACAGAAACCGACGCCAATTTATCCGAGACAGCGGCACACTGGCACTGGGCGCTGCGGCAGCCACAGGCTTGCCTTCAATAGCATCTGCTCAAGATGGGGATAGTTTGAAGGCTAGAGCACCAGTGACAATGGAGACAACACCGCCGAGCCCTTGGTGGGCAGACAAGTTCGCGAATATCAAACCTGCTCCAAATTCCGAGCCATTCTTTACCGGTGAAACACTCACGCCATACAGGGATGTAACCCGTTATAACAATTTCTATGAGTTTGGCATGGATAAGGGCGACCCCTTCTCCAATTCGGGCGAATTCCAGTCTGATCCTTGGTCGGTGGAGATTAGTGGTGAAGTTGCAAAACCCGGTACCTACCAGCTGGAAGATATTCTAAAGCCAGTGGATTTGGAAGAACGCATCTATCGTCTTCGCTGTGTAGAAGCATGGTCTATGGTAATTCCCTGGATTGGATTCCCGCTGTCAGACTTGATCAAACGATTCGAACCGACTTCTAAGGCGAAGTTTGTGGAATTCGAAACTTTGCTAGATCCCGAAACTATGCCTGGAATCAGGTCACGTTTTGCTATTATCGATTGGCCATACCGAGAAGGGCTTCGTATGGATGAAGCAATGAATCCATTAACTCTGATGGTGGTCGGTCTCTACGGGAACTATTTACCTTCGCAAAATGGTGCGCCTATGCGCCTTATTGTTCCTTGGAAATATGGTTTCAAGAGTATTAAGTCAATTGTCCGGATTAATTTCAGGGAAAGCGAACCCAATACCACTTGGAACGACTTACAGGCACGGGAATACGGGTTTTACGCAAATGTAAATCCCAATGTTCATCATCCTCGCTGGCGGCAGGATATGGAACGTCGACTACCTCAAACATTGTTCAGTCGCCAATATATAGAAACACAGTTATTTAATGGTTATGGTGAGCATGTAGCTCACATGTACGAAGGGATGGACTTGGCCAGGTACTATTAGATCTAATACTGAATTTGTATCGATAACCTTTAGTATGGGAAAACTGATAAAGCCATCAGTATTTATTTTCGCTCTGGTGCCTTTCGCTATTTTACTTTTACGAATATATAGAAACGATCTAGGCCCCGATCCTGCTCAGGAACTCTCTATCGAAACCGGTGAATGGACCTTGCGGTTCCTATTGATTACGCTGGCAATGACACCTCTTAGGCAGTTCACTAATCAAGCCGTGTTTGTTCGTCATCGTAGGATGCTTGGTCTGTTTGCCTTGTTTTACGCAAGCGTTCATTTTCTATCCTGGATGGCATTTCTGCTAGGCTTTCGCTTTTTTGCAATCATGGAAGAGCTCGTTGAACGACCTTATATTACCCTGGGGTTTAGTGCTTACCTTATTTTACTAGCTTTGGGCGTGACTTCGCCGAAAGCTGTAGCTAGGAAACTTGGCAAAAATTGGAAACGCTTGCACCGGTTAGTATATATAGCTGCCGTACTAGGCGTAGTTCATCTACTTTGGATTTTGCGCTCCGATATTTCTGAAGCATTACTCTATGGCTGCATCTTGGCTTTCTTACTCGGATATCGTTTCGTTCATTATTTTCGAAAGCGAAGCAAATCATTGCTCTCTAGGTAATCGTGTTTACTGGAACCCTGAAGAAGAAATTTAGTTTGATGTCTCCGTATAGCCCTTGTTTCATCAGGTTAACATCGTATAATACGGCCGCTCCATACCAAAGGGTGTTGGAGCTGTAGCCAATGTTTGCGATATCTGTATCGTGATTATCAGAATTAATGGGGCCATAGCTCAGCTGGGAGAGCGTCTGGTTTGCATCCAGAAGGTCTGCGGTTCGATCCCGCATGGCTCCACCATTTCGTTTCCTTGGATATCAGCTCAGGTGCTGTCCTTGTGAGTGATCAGCGGCGGGCTTCAGTTTCGGGGCGGTTTGTAGATTCGGCTTACAAATTAGAAGCAGATGGATTCGGAGCGATTTGTACTAGTTCTATCTTCAGGCAAATCCTTCCGCATTTCAGAGATTACGAGGAATACCTCGCTGGGCTTAAGCAAAGTCCCTCTCGCCAAAAGGCCGTTAAGAACATCCTCCACAAAGATGGAATTGTCAGCGCTGCTGTGCCGACCAGAGATTTAGCTGAGATTTTCTGCATCTCACAAGTAAGCGCCTGCTGTGAATTGCTGCGTGGTAAAAATATTCCCATCTCCGAGCTAAACCGGGAAGGGATGCGGTTACTGGTTCAGCAAACAACTGCTCGGTTAAAGGATGAGCCAGCTATTTCGCCAGAAATTCCCCCAGATCAATATAATGAGACTCAGCGGGGCCTATTGGCCGCCGTGAATGTTATCCAAAATCTCGATACTATCCGCGTTGTTCAAGCGATACGCCAGCTCGGTTTTCTGAATACGAGATCAGATTTAATACACCAGCTATCCCTGGCGGTCGGCAATGGTTATCGCGACCTAGTTGGGCTGCACGCCGTACCCAGGATTTTGGCAGAGGATAGCAGTTCTGGTGGCATTCTGAAGTTTGACGTTTTAGACAGGCAAGCAGCTCATACTGTCCTGATTAATAACGATCCTATCTATACACGCTATTTTAGCTCTTTAAATAATAAGCAAGAAGAAAGGGTCCTGGCTCTCAATGTGGATGTAGGTCAGGCAATAGATATATTGATTTCCAAGCAAAAAGAATCAGGTTTAGCTAAACGTAACTTGGTGGTAGGGCTTCGCATCGACCATCGTAAAATACCAAATGTGGGAGACTTTTTACGTCAGGTAACAGCAGTAATTGACCAAAGTGCAGATCTGTTTCTAACAATCGGCGCGGGTAATAGTCAGTCTGAATTTGAGGACAGGCTACGGTGTTTTGATGACTTGTTTAACGCGCTCAGCCGTGCCGAATTGAAACCTCTTCGTATCTTAATGCATAAACAAGGTTCTTTAGAGGATCAGCGTAGCAGTCCATTGTTTGGGAATATCGAGTACACTAGCTATCAAATTCTCCATTGCAAACTTCTCCGGAAGAAGCTTGGAAAAATTTATCACCGTGTATAGCTATCGATTCAGTCTACAGTTGCGCGGTGTGTAAGTGCTCAAGGCGACAAATCGATGCCATTTGGATGGATGAAATTGGAGTTGTAAGAGATGTTGTGAATTAAGAGAGAAACCCGAATCACCCTGTTCGTCAAACAATATAATTTCAATTTGTCAGAGAGTTGAACCTATGGATATTAAAAATAGCTCAAAACGATTTTTTATTTCGATTTCCTTTTGCCTCATAAGCACCGCCTTATATGCAGCGGATAATGGATGGGTAACACTCATCGATGGCACTGATGGGATGAATAACTTTAACCAACTGGGTAATGCGAACTGGTCTGGCCAGATGAGTGCTATACAGGCAACAGAAGGAAGTGGTGCGTCTTTCCTGGTCACCAAGCGCGACTATAGTGATTTTGTACTACGGGTAGAATTTTGGGCGAGTAATGATGCCAACAGTGGTATTTTTCTGCGTTGCCAGGATTCCGCAAATATCAATGATAGAAATTGTTATGAGGCGAATATCTTCGACCAACGCCCAGATCCTGCTTATGGAACTGGTGGTATAGTGCACATTGCGCCGGTGGAAGAGCCTAGGCCAAAGGCTGGCGATAGGTGGAATGTGTATAAGATTATCCTACAGAATGACCACTTGGTCGTAGAACTGAACGGTAAGAGAACCGTTGACGTAAGAGATGGCCAGTTTTCGACTGGGCCATTCGCATTGCAATGGGGTCGAGGTGTAATGCGCTTTCGAAAAGTCGAAGTAATGGAATTGTAATTGAGGAAATAAAATAAGTAAGGGGTCAGATCCTACTTCGACCCCTTACCAAAATAGAACTAATCAATAATAGTTAGTAGTTGTCGTAACCTTCGGTGAGTTCGATAAAGACGCCAGAGGGATCGGTGATAAAAGCTATTTTCAACTCTATCTCGGGTATTTCTCTAAAAGTTACATCGAAATTTACACCCTTAGCCTCTAACTCTTTGCAAAATGCTTCTAGGTCATCAAATTCGAAACCGATATGATCAATTGCTGCTCCCCGAGTAGGTTGGCGGCTACCATCGGCAACCCCGAAACTAAGATTCATACCAGGTGCGTTTGTGGTGGTTTGAATCGAGCCTCTCGGGCGAACTTCCAGTCCGAAAATATCGGTATACCAATCTAGCAGTTCTTCATGACCTTCAGTCCTGAAATGAATGTGGTAACCCGTGATTTCCTCATGTAGCCCTTGATCTTCTTGTAACTCTACAGCAACTCCACCAGGGAGAGTCACATATGCGTTGTTCTGGCCCTCCGAGCCGGTGAATCCGTCAGTGACCGGCAGCCCATCCGCCTCAAGTTTTTCTAGAAAGCTAGCCATGTGACGAACCTTAAACCCGAAGTGGTCCATCTTTGTTTCTCGGGACCCCATGGTTGGTTCGCGCTCAGCGAGCGCTATTAAAAAGTTAGGGAAGCGAACGGCGGTTAGAAACCCTTTTTGCACAACCACGCCATTGAAATGTTCCGTTAGAATTCGTTTGTATTCGTCCATGTCTGCCACATTGAGGTGAACATGACCGTATGTCAGCCCGGCAGCATTGGGAGTGGCCAGCTGACTGTAAACCGGTGAAGCTAGCAGACTAAGTAAGAGTGCTGCGGGTAGAAGTTTCATTGGGAATTCTCCTTTATTGCTGTCATTTGCAGATAGCTGCAGCATAATGTCAATAAGATCAGGAGTCCATCGAGCTATGCCCCATAGGTCACATGTCTAATAGACCATAAGTCATGCTAGCGATCGATAATTTCAATTCAAAAGAGATCTGCAATCGAATCATTGTTAACAGGCTTTTATTGGCCGCTATCATGGTTTTATTAGTTTCCTGCGAGAATCTCTCTGAGGTGGAACGAATTAGGGTCAAATCTTTCGGTATCTTGGATGATGGGCGTAATGTCCAGCTCTTTACATTGAAGAATGACCGGGGAACTTCAGTCGAAATTATGGACCTGGGTGGAGTAATCGTCAGCCTGCGCACAGCTGATGCCACCGGTAACATAACGGATATTACTACCGGTTTTAACCATCCGCAGCAGTACCTTTCCGGCAGCGGATACATGGGCGCTATCGTCGGTCGCTATGCTAATCGTATTGCTAATGGCAGATTCAGTCTGGATGGGAAGCAGTACAGTCTGGCCAAGAATAATGGTGACAACGCAATACATGGTGGATTAATAGGGTTCGACAAAAAGTTCTGGCACACAGTTACCGAGTCGAAAAGCTCAGAAGCCAGCTTGAATTTAACATTGGTAAGCAAAGATGGTGAAGAAGGTTACCCTGGTAATTTAACTGCGAAGGTTACTTATACGTTAAATGACAGGGATCAACTTGTTATCGATTACTCGGCGACAACGGATAAGGTAACAGTTATAAACCTTACCCAGCATGCTTACTTTAATCTCAATGGCCATGGAACCGGTTCAGTCCTCGACCATGAGATTATGATCAATGCCGATCAATACACTCCGATCGATAATGAATCCATACCGACGGGCGAACTTGCATCGGTCGAAGGTACACCATTGGATTTTCGAACTGCAAAACCTATAGGTGTCGATATTAATTCAAACCACGAGCAAATTAGACTCGGGTCAGGTTTCGATCACAATTTTATAATCAGTCATGCGGTGGAAGGAGAATTAACTCTCGCTGCCTCAGTATTATCTCCTTCTACAGGTAGAACGCTAAACGTTTATACCGATCAACCGGGAATGCAGTTTTATACAGGAAATTTTCTGAATGGAACTTTAAAAGGAAAAGATGGGGCGGTATATGCCCAGCGTAACGCTTTCTGTCTGGAAACCCAGCATTACCCGGATAGCCCAAACAAACCAAACTTCCCATCGACGATATTAAGGCCTGGAGAGCAGTATGCTACCCGCACAGTTTTTGAATTTGGCGTGAACAGTGAGAGGTAACCGTTAGATTTTTTTCTGTTTTAGTTTTAATATAGTGATCGACGCTAGTAAAAATATAGGTTATTGATTATAAAGGTATAATTAATTTTTTAATAACCGATTCTAGGACTTTAGGAGTAGGAAACAAGGCATGTGGTTACAAGCTTTGAATACTTAGATTCTCAGTAACTGGTTGTCATAATTTACGGGAAAAGTCCTAAGAAACTCAATAACTAACAATTGGCATTGCAGCAAGAATTGGGGCCCTTCATGAAGATTCGTTCTTGGCTTACGCGAAAAACCGCTACAGCAATATTTTTATTTGTAGCCTATTATTTTGTAAGTGGTCCGATCATGGCTCAGACCACGGAATCAGCCGTTGATTTTAATCGCGAGGTCCGGCCTATACTTTCGCAGAATTGTTTCCAGTGTCATGGACCTGATACAACGAATCGTCAAATGGGATTACGCCTGGATGTCTCTGAAGGTTTTTTCGGGGACAGGGGTCCTTTTGGTGGCCCGGTCATAATTCCAGGGAATGCTGAAGATAGTCCGCTTTATCAACGCCTTACTACCCAGACAGATGCATTACGCATGCCTAGAGAAAGGGACGCTCTTACCAGCAATGAAATAGAAATAGTTCGTCTATGGATTGAGCAAGGTGCTCTATGGGAAAGCCACTGGGCTTTTGTTGCTCCGGAACAGCCACCTGTGCCCGAAGTAAAAGATGAAGCTTGGCCTCATAATGCAATTGATAATTTTGTATTGGTTAGGTTAGAGCAGGAGGGGCTCAACCCTTCGACAGAAACTGATCGTGCCACGTTGATACGACGCGTGTCTCTTGATTTAACCGGGCTACCCCCAACCCCAGAGCAAGTCGATGCATTTTTAAATGACTCATCCCGCGATGCTTACGAGAGGGTGGTTGATCGATTGTTGCAATCGCCCAGATATGGTGAGCGCATGGCAGTTGAGTGGCTCGATGCCGCACGCTACGCCGATACTAATGGCTACCAAACTGACGGTGAGCGCACCATGTGGCGTTGGCGTGACTGGGTGATCGGTGCTTATAACGATAATATGCCTTTCGACCAGTTCACAGTCGAGCAGTTAGCTGGTGATATGCTTCCTAATGCCACTTTGGAACAGCGAATCGCTACAGCATTCAATCGCAACCACAGTCTGAGTGCTGAGGGGGGCATCGACCCGACAGAATTCCTGGTCGAATACGCGGTGGATCGTGTAGCTACGACATCTACTGTTTGGCTGGGGTTAACCATGGGATGTGCTCGCTGTCATGATCACAAATTTGATCCTGTTCGACAGACAGAATTTTACGAAATGACAGCGTTTTTTAACAATATCCCCGAGCGCGGCAAGGGATTCAAATACGTTAATTCGCCTCCTTTTATTTCGGCGCCCACAGCGGATCAGCAAACCGAACTTGAACAGCTGGAGGCCGAGCTTGGCGAAGCTCGCCTGGCATTTTTAGAACTGGAAGGTGAAATAGAGATTGAACAGCAAAAGTGGGAGGATTCTCTCGGAGGCACAACGGACCTTGACGCAGAGGTAGACTGGAATATTCGCGATCAGCTCCTGGTGCATCATACTTTCGATGGAGATATTTCCGGTGCTCATGTGGGTCAAGCGAGCGAAGCCACGCTGGAAAACGGTCTACCACATTTTGTCGATGGCCGATTATCGGCCGCTGCCAGCTTCGATGGCGAACGCTTTATCAGTGCGGGAAATCAGCCGGATTTAGGCTACGAAGATAAATTCTCTCTGGCGGCTTGGATTTACCCGGCCACAGACACCGGGGTAATTTTTTCAAGAGCCAGCGAAGGTGATCAAGGCGAAGTAGGCTGGGGTCTCTACCTGGAAGGAGGTAAGCTCCGGTTAAATCTGTCCACGCGGATTCTCGATGACGGTGCTGCGGCGGAAACTACCGCTGACATTCAACTCAATAGATGGCAACACGTACTTGCTACCTATGATGGATCGAAGACGCCAGATGGCATGCGTATTTATATCGATGGCCGGCTTCAAGAACTTACACCTCTATTGGATTTGGTAGGCAACCGCCTGCCCCGACGCTATCCTCTCCGCATTGGTGCCAGTGGCTCTTCAAAACTCAATTTCCAGGGGCATATTGATGAAGTGCGTATTTACGGGAAGGTGCTAACACCAGAACAGGCTGCGGTAGTCGCAACAGCTGAAACTGTGAGCGATATAGCACGTGTACCTCCTGAACAAAGAACCAATGCTCAGGCAGACAAGCTACGACTCAGCTTTCTAAATCAGTATGCACCCTCGGAGATTCGTGGAGCTCATAAACGAGTTACGGAGCTGGAGCGAGAGCGAGAGGACCTATGGGAAGGTTTTCCAACCGTAATGGTAATGGAAGAAATGACTCCACGAAAAAAGACTTACCGTCTGAATCGGGGTGCCTATGATAACCCCGCAGAGGAAGTATTCCCGGATGTGCCGGCAATGCTGCCGCCACTGCGAGATAGGGAAGAGAAAAACCGTCTTGCCTTTGCCCGATGGATTGTAGATCCGGCTAATCCCTTGACTTCGCGGGTTACTGTTAATAGGTTCTGGCAGATGTATTTTGGGACCGGTTTGGTCAAGACGGCCGACAATTTTGGATCTCAAGGTGAGTTCCCCAGCCATCCTGAGTTACTGGACTGGTTGGCAACCACTTTTGTAGATTCTGGCTGGGATACAAAGAGCATGCTGCGCTTGATAGTCACAAGCGCAACCTACCGACAGTCTTCGGTCGTGGATCCGGAATTACTAAAATTAGACCCTGAAAATCGTTTACTCGCGCGCGCTGCGCGCGTTCGACTGCCGGCACAAATGATCCGGGATCAAGCGCTCTCAATTTCTCAACTATTGACTGAGAAGATCGGCGGGCCGTCCGTGGGCCCGTATCAGCCCGAAGGTTTCTGGGATGACATAGTGGAAAGGGGGCAGGAGTATCGGTTGTCAACTGGCGAGGACCTGTATAGAAGAAGCTTGTACACTTTCTGGAAACGAACAAGACCTGCGCCGTCCATGGTGATGTTTGATTCTTCAACGCGGGAGACTCATATCGTGATGTCAACCAGGACGAACACGCCGCTGCAGGCATTGAACCTGATGAACGATGTTACTTATACCGAAGCGTCACGAGCTTTGGCAGAACGAGCAATGAAACAGAATAAAGAAGCCGGAGAGAATCTAGCGTACATGTACCGTCTAGCTACGGCCCGCAAACCCGATAGTAAGGTAAGCTCTATTCTGATGAATTCATTTGATGGGCACCTGGAAAGATACCGGTCCGATAGAGTTGCGGCATTGCAGTTGGTCAGCACCGGAGAATCACTAAGAGACGAAACCTTGGATATCGCCGAGTTAGCCGCTTATCAGATGGTAGCTAGCTTGATTCTCAATTTAGACGTAACGATAACGAAGGACTAAAGTCATGAATCCTATCGATGATCGCAAACAATTTTTAAGTCGGCGCAATTTTCTCAGCCTGGCCAGTACTAGTCTGGGGGCCACCGCCTTGAACACACTGCTGAGCCAGGATCTCTATGCCCAGAACCCAAAAGTATTTGGTGGGTTACCAAGTCTTCCTCATTTTGCTCCCAAGGCAAAACGTGTCATTTACCTTTTCCAATCCGGTGGACCGTCTCAACACGAACTATTCGATTACAAGCCGACTCTGGCCAACATGGTAGGGCAAGATCTTCCGCCGTCGGTCCGTGGAAATCAGCGGGTTACCGCGATGACATCGGGACAAGAAAGTTTTCCGCTAGTACCGTCCGTCTTTGGCTTCTCCCAGTACGGAGATTCCGGAGCGTGGGTCAGCGAGTTAATGCCTCATACTGCCGAGATCGTCGATGATCTGTGTTTCATTAAGACCATGCATACTGAGGCAATTAACCACGATCCTGGTATTACATTTTTCCAGACCGGAGCTCAGCTTGCTGGAAGACCGAGCATAGGAGCATGGTTAGATTATGGTTTGGGCAGTATGAACCAAGATCTACCGACTTTTGTTGCCATGGTATCAATAGGCACCGGGAACGGTGGTCAGCCACTCTATGATCGCCTCTGGGGTAGTGGCTTTCTGCCAACCAAGCACCAAGGCGTTAAATTTTTAGCCAGTGGTGATCCGGTCCTGTATCTTTCGAATCCGCCCGGTGTTGGGAGCACAACGCGGCGTCGCTTCCTTGATGATCTGGCCCAGCTTAATCAACTCACCCGCGACGAGTTTGGCGATCCGGAAACAAGCACTCGGACCACCCAATACGAAATGGCATATCGTATGCAAACCTCGGTGCCGGAACTCAATGATTTATCCGATGAATCGGAGAGCACTTTTGAGCGCTACGGGCCAGACGCGAGAAAACCTGGGTCTTTTGCTCGCAATTGTCTATTGGCTAGACGGCTAGCCGAACGAGATGTTCGGTTTATTCAATTATTTCATCGAGGCTGGGATCAGCACACAAGGCTACCGGGTGGCATTCGTAATCAGGCGCGAGATGTTGATCAGGCCCAGGCCGCATTGATAAAAGATCTGAAGGAACGAGGTTTGCTCGACGATACTTTGGTGGTATGGGGTGGTGAGTTCGGTAGGAGCGCTTATTGCCAAGGTAAATTTACTGAAGAGGTCTATGGGCGTGACCACCATCCCCGATGCTTTACCATGTGGATGGCCGGAGGCGGTGTTAAACCGGGTATCACTCACGGCGAAACTGATGAATTCTCCTATAATATCGTTAAGGACCCGGTACATGTGTATGACCTGCACGCTACCATACTGCACTTACTGGGTATTGATCACACCAAATTGACTTATCATTACCAGGGTAGGGACTTCCGCCTTACGGATGTGCATGGTGAGGTAGTGAACAATATTTTGGCTTGAGAGCTGTTATCCACGGTTTTTAATCATGGGCAATTTATTGCAAAGGATGGATTGCGCAAATAAAACAAGCTATATAATTACTGAATTTAAATCTATGGACATAAAGCTAGTTTACTACAGGTTATTCAAGCAGCGCTTTTTGGGGCATCCACGTTAGCTAGTCATGCACAATAAACGCTGATTTCATATAAAAACGAAGTAATACTTTAAGTTCCTCTCTCGCCAAACAACATTGTGACGTTTATCCGTCGGTTTTCATAACCCTCTTTAAATTCAAATTTATCTGTTTCATGAATTAAGTTGGAATTGAA
>Ga0209445_1000019_pt1 | contig 84026 bp, 91 predicted proteins | sample MarorgKNORR_S2LV_4_FD_188223 | JGI IMG/M metagenome (GOLD analysis project Ga0209445, IMG submission 188223) | Marine microbial communities from the Southern Atlantic Ocean, analyzing organic carbon cycling - NADW_A/KNORR_S2/LV (SPAdes) (version 2) | ecosystem: Environmental > Aquatic > Marine >... | reverse complement strand
CCGCCGCCGGCATGACCGTCGACACCGGACAGGACCGCTGGGGCACGATGCTCGATGCCGTTGCCAGTTCTCCCGTGCACGAGCGCGTGGTGCCGGCCGGACTACCCGCCGAGCCAAACAAGGATCTCCTCGCACTCGTTCGCCGGTTCTCCCTTCGGGTGCCCGCCATCGCAGCCGCCTTCGGCGTGGAACCCGCGCCTGCTCCGACGAATCGGCGCCGACGCCGCACCCCGGCCGGACACTGACACGAGGTGGCGGCTTCGGCCACCGGGTGGCGATCCCGCTAGCGTCGCCCCCAATGATCGTCGAGTACGAGAACCACGGACGCACGGCGGTCATCCGCCTCAACCGACCCGAGGCCCGCAACGCCGTCAACCAGGAGTTGGCCGAGGCCCTCGAAGAGGCCATCGACCGCTTCGAGGAGGACACCGGGACATGGACGGCGGTACTCGCCGCCAACGGACCGTCCTTCTGCGCTGGCGCCGACCTCAAGGCCATCTCCGGCGGAGCCACCCGCCTCGGCACCATTCGGGGCGGCTTCGCAGGGCTGGTGCAACGTGAGCGCACCAAGCCCCTCATCGCCGCCGTCGACGGCCCAGCGGTGGCCGGCGGCATGGAGCTGGTCCTGTCCTGCGACCTGGTCGTCGCCTCGACCACGGCGCGGTTCGGCCTCCCGGAGGTCAAGCGCTCCCTGATCGCAGCAGCCGGAGGGCTGTTCCGGCTGCCACGGGCACTTCCCCGCAACCTGGCAATGGAAATGGCACTGACTGGTGACCACATCGATGCGGCCACCGCCCACCGCTACGGCCTGGTCAATCGGCTGGTCGAGCCGGGCGATGTGGTCCAGGCTGCGCTCGAACTTGCCGAGGAGGTCAACGCGAATGCCCCCCTCGCCGTCCGGGCCTCACGGCGGGCGATCCTCGCATCGACCCTGATGGAGGAAGCCGAAGCCTTCCGTCTCAGCAGTCAACTCAGTCAGGAGGTCTTCGCCAGCGAGGACTTCGCCGAGGGGCCCCGTGCGTTCATCGAAAAGCGACCACCGGAATGGAAGGGCCGCTGAGGCTCGACCCTCAGGGGGATCCGAGCCCGCCGCCCTCGACAACGCCTTGGTCGACCAGGAACCCGAAGAGCCCGTCGACCAGGTCGCGGGTGTGGAGTGCCTCCAAGGGCACCCATTCCGCCGCCGAGGCGTCTGAAGCAGCAACGGGATCGTCGACCGTGAGGGGCGTGACGTCGAAGTCCAGGATGACGAAGTGGTGGTCGACCCCGACACGCTCGACCCATCCTCGAAGCGGTCCGCAGACGACGTCGAGCCCAGTCTCCTCTCTCACCTCACGGACCAGGGCGGCGATGATCGACTCCCCCGCTTCGACCCGTCCCCCGGGCAGGGTCCATAGACCGATGGATGGCTCCGTCGCCCGCCGGACGAGGAGCAGCGAACCGTCCATGACGGCAACCGCCCCCACGCAGAGTTCCGGGCGTCCGACGCTCAACGGTCGAGTCGGCGATGGACGATGATCGCCCTGGCAACCATTCCCTGTGCCTCGAAGAAGTTCTTGGTCGCACGGTCGCCGGGAAGGGCCAGCGCCTCGATCCCGACCGCCCCACGGGCAGTGGCCTCGGCGATCAGCAACTCGATCATCGAACCACCAACGCCGACGGCACGGGCCCCGGGCTCGACGTAGATCTGCTCCACGACCGCGTGGGGCGATCCGTCCGCCGCGACCTCCACCAGCATTGCGCCAAAGCCAACGGGCGTGTCATCGATGCACCCCACGACGACGACACCACCCTCATGTGCCAGCAAGCGCTCGACCGACGCAACCGGGAGGTCCCGGTCAACATCGAGCCGGTCGAGGACGTCACCGCCTCGCTTCCCACCCATCTCCATCCGTGCCCGTGCAGCGAGTTCGCCGAGCAGGGGACGGTCCCCGATGGTGGCAGAACGGGAGGACTCCATATCAGGTCCGCTCGCCCCGTTCAGGGCGGTCAGGAGATCGGGCCACCACAGTGCCCACACTCCCCTGTCTCGGTAACGGTTGCCGCCTGGACAAGCAGGAAGCAGTGGGGACAGACCAACTCGGTCTCCTGGCGGGCGCTGGGCTGGTCGGTGCCGCCTGGAGTGGTCGCTGGTCCTTCGTCTTCGTCGTCGTCGTCGTCGTCACTGGCGGAAATCCGGTCGCGCAGGATGGCCTCGAGATCGGCCTCGACATCGTCGGGATCGGGCTCTTCGTCGTCCTCCTGTTCGCTGCCGCCCACCGGGCGGGGGCCCTTCTCGTCCGCATCCTCGTCGTCCTCGCCATCCCCGGATCCATCGGTGTCATCGGATCCATCGGATCCATCGGATCCATCGGTGTCATCGGATCCATCGGTGTTATCAGTGTTATCGGTGTCATCGGCGCCGGGGCCCTCGAGGCCCTCGTTCAGTTCCTCGTCAGCGTCGGACTCCAGGTCCTGGACTGCTTCTTCGTCGCTCATTGCTTCCTCGGGTCGGCCACGGTGTTCGCGGCGGGATCATAGACAGATGGACGAGCGTCACCACCCACTGTCCACTCCATCGGTCAGGAGCCGGGACGATAGTCCCCGTCGGGCAGGACGGTGGGTAGACCCAGTTCGGGATCGCGGAGCAGGGCCGTGACCAGGGGGTCCATCTTGGCGAGCCGTCCCGGCGTACAGGGAACCCACTCCTCGGCAATCTCGGCGCAGCGGTTCGGGCTGCCCTGGGCGCCGAGAAGCGTGGTGTGTGCCCAATAGGCGTATTCGACGGCCATGCAGTCGTAGGTACAGGTTCGGTCGTCGTAGTGGTACCAGGCCTCGCTCGGATAGCTGGTCGGGATCCGCTCGAAGTGGCCGCCGCGGGCGACATCCATCGCCGCAGTGAGCTCGGTGTCCCCATCGAACCAGAGCCGATTTTGGTGGACCACTGCCCAGCCGTAGGAGTAGACGAGGTGGTGGACCTCCTCGAGGGCGGCGTCGAATCTCCCGGCCGGGGACGTCTCCACGTCATAGAGGTCCTGGAGGCCGTAGTCCGAATCGAGCCCGCTCTCGAAGATCCCCGAAGACTCCATCTCGTCCTCGTCGTAGGCCATCACCAGCGTCGCCCGTTCGGCGATCATCGCCCGGACCACTGACTCATCATCGGCGAGCCCATCTGCGTCGTTGTCCAAGTACTGGGCGAGTACCGCTGCCCCATGGCCGAGTGCCCGCTCCGAGACCCCGGGCAGGGCAACGACATGCACGCCGAACACGTCGATGTGGCGATCGGCGTAGGGACGCCAGCCGTCGAGTTCGGCGGGTAGCGGACCGATCCCCAGATCCGGTGCGGTGGTGATCGTGGGTGCGGTGGTGATCGTGGGTGCGGTGGTCGGGGCCGACGGCGGGAGGATGCGCTCGATCTCTTCGCCGCACGAGATCAGCAGAAACAGCATCGCCGCCAGCCGGTGCCACTTCATCCGACGGTGGCGTCACCCCGGGCCCGACGGCGCTCTTCGACCCGGCGCTCGGCCTCGATGCGCTCGAGTTCCGGCTCATCCGAGTGGTCGGCGAAGCGGATCATCTCGGCGATGGCCCGGTGCCCGGCAACGTCTGCGATGAGGTGGTGCATCTGTTGGCAGACATCCCGGTAGGCGGGGTGGCCCTGAGGGGTGGTGCGCAGCTCGATCACGTGCATCGCCTCGCGGGCGTTCATCTCCATCAGGTACCGGATCCGGTAGGCCAGGGAGACGGCGTAGGAGGCCTGCTCGGGGAACGGATCGACCAGGACATCGTGGAGTGCGGCCGACCGGTCCATCGCCTCGTCGAAGCGTCCGGCCACGCCGGCCTCCTCGAGGTCGGGTGGACGGCTGAACCCGTGGAGTGGCGTGAGCCGCTGCCACTCGATGGTCATGAGCCGGTGGCGCTGGAGGTCCCGGAAGGCGCCGTAGTCGGAGAGGATGTCAAACCGGTAGGTCGGCCTCTCGAGTGCACGCCCCGGGCGCTGTCGTCGGTTGTCCCGATCGCCCGTCAGTGCCACAAGGACCCTCACACGCTCCTCCACCGTCATGCGCCGCACCCGGGCCTCGATCTCCCGGTCCGGGTGGTGCGAGGAGGGGTAGAGGGCGGCGGCCACCAACTTCACCTCGGCATCGGGATCGAAATCGGTCAGGTCGACGGTCGGTGCAGCATGGATCGCCTCACCAGCCGGGAAGAACTCCTCGGCCAACTCCGCGATCCGCTCTCGGCTGTCGGCGGCGAAGCGGCCGGTCGCCTCGCCGCGGTCCGGGAGGTCGACGCGTCTCAGGAAGGAGGGGATCACCTTCCGGAGTTCGCGCAGCATCAGCTCGGCGTAGGAGCGGGCCTCCGGAAGCGGATGGGCCCGCATGCGGACCAGCAACGCCTCGTAGGCCTGGCCGGTGCCGTAGATCCCGAGGTTCGAGAGCGATGCCGCCGGGAGGACGCCCCGGACGGAGTCGAAGGCCTTGGCGTTGGTTGCCTGCCGGTAGACGAAGTCGGAGTCACCGGGCTGCTTCGGATTCCGTTCCCGGAAGTGGGCGACCATCGCCGGAACCAGTTCGGCATAGACCTCGAAGAGGCGATCCAGGTCGGCGATGTAGCGGGCCCCCAGGGGCGAGGACAGGACGTCGGGGTCCCGGTAGTAGCGGAATCGCCCGCCCGGGCGATCGTCGTAGGCGATGTAGCGGGTCGACTGCTCCAGGTACGACATCAGCCGTCCCCGCTCGAGGATCTTGGTCAACAGGTTCGAGGACTGCTCACACGCCAAGTGGACGCCACCCAACTGGGCCACGCTGTCGTCGCCGTACTCGAAGAAGATTCGGTCGTAGAGCTCCTCGGCCCGACGGAGCCCGACGGTCGCGTCGATGGACTCGTCGCCGCTGACGTCGAGTTCCCCCACGAACTCATCGAGGAAGAGGCGACGGAGGCTGAGCCGCGTCCGGGAGTAGCGGGCGAACAACGCTCCCTTCACGACCTCGGGCAGGTTGACGAGGGCGAACACGGGCTCATCGAGGTTGGTGAAGTAGCGCCGGAGGACGTCCTCTTCGTCCGGAGTGAACTCCTCGGCGAGGTAAGGCGTCACGAGCGCCGAGGTTAGGCCGCGCGACCGGGTGGCGCGCGGAGTCTCGGGAGGTCCGCTGCGGCCAGCGGAATCGTCAAACTTTTCCGCGGGTGGCAGCGAGTTCCGCAGCTGCCGAGTCGAGGAGGCCCGGCTCCGTCCAGCAGTCGACCAGGGTCATTGCCATCGCCTTGGCGCCATCCAGCACGGCCCGATCACCCTCCGGGCCACCGGCGAACGCTGCGAATTCAACGGTGTGGATACCGACCTCGTCGGGAGCGGCCTTGATCATCGGATGGATCGAGGGCACCAGGTAGCTGACGTTGCCGAGGTCGGTGCTGCCGACGATCGCCACCTCGCTGTCCGGACGGGGATCGCGTCCGAGGGAGCGGGCATTGGCCAGGTAGCGGTCGAGGACGGGTCGGCTGTCGATCACATCGTCGTAGGAGGGTTGGACCCACTCGTGCTCCATCGTGCATCCGGCGGCGGCCGCTCCCGCCTCGAGACACGCCTGGAGGCGCTGCTTGAGGACCTCGAGCCGGGCCCGGGTCGGTGAGCGGGCGTACCAGAGGGCCTCGGCCCGCACCGGAACGATGTTCGCCTTCTGGCCACCGTCCACGATGATGCCGTGGATGCGCTCGTCGGCGGCGATGTGCTGGCGCAGTGCCGCCACGTTGACGTACCCGAGGACGGCGCCGTCGAGGGCGTTGATGCCCTGTTCCGGAGCAGCGGCTGCATGCGCCGCAAACCCGTGGTACACGACGCGGACCTGTTGGACGGCGAGACTCGTGATGCGCTCGACCTCGGAACCGGACGGATGGACCATCAGGGCCGCTGCGACTCCCTCGAAGGCCCCCTCCTCGATGAGGCGGATCTTGCCGCCTCCGCCTTCCTCTGCGGGCGTCCCGATGATCCGGATCCGGCCACCCAACTCCTCGGCGACGGCTGCACCGGCGAGGCCGGCGCCCAACCCGGCGGCGGCGATGATGTTGTGGCCGCAGGCGTGGCCAATGTCCGGCAGGGCGTCGTACTCGCACAGCACGGCGACCTCGGGGCCCTCGCTCCCCGCCCGGGCCTCGAAGGCCGTGGCCATGCCGTAGGCCCCCCGGACCGGTGCGAGCCCCTGCTGGTCGAGGACGTCGGTCAGGACCTGGTGGGCGTGGTGCTCCTCGTAGCACAACTCCGGATGAGCATGGATGTCGTGGGAGGTGGCGAGCAGCACCTCGGCGAGCTCATCGATATGGTCGCAGACCCTCGACTTCGCCGCGTCGGCAGCGGTGGACACAGCACCCTGGTCATCCTTCATGGCCGGATGGTACCGAGGCCCGGGCCCACTGGCGGCATCCGTGGAGGCATCACTCAGACGACCACGAGGAGCGCCTCTTCCTCGAGACGCACCGAGAGGCGTCGAGCGCTGGCGGTGCGCCGCCCATCCAGCCAGATCGGCGTGGGCCGCGCGAACTCGACCTGCTCTGCTCGGGTGCGCGTGTAGCGGACCTCCGGGTGGGGCACGTGCATGCCGCTGGGAAGGCGACGGCGGGCTTCCAATCGCTGTCCGGGGGCGAGGTCGGAATCGAGGACGTCGAGAAGCCCGTCCCCGGGATGCGCTCGCGGTGCGATATTCCAGGAACCGAGGTGCGCGGCATTCGCGGCGATCCAGATCCGTCCCCGGAGCCAGCTGCGTCGTGCCACGAGGTGAGAGCAGAACCAGTGCTGGCGTCCGTCGATGAGCGCGGCTCCGAGGTCGACCCGGAGCCGCTGTCCCTCTGCTCCCTTCCAGCGTTCGAGTCCGGGTGACCCGCCGAGCGTGCGCCAGAGGTCGCCTCCGGTGAGCGCCAGCGGTGGTACGTCGCTGCCCTCCCTTCGATGCCGCGTGACCAGGTCGAGGAGTTCTGCATCGGAACCCACCACGATTCCATCCTTGGGGAGGGGTCCGCTGCTGCCCCAGTCCCTCCGTCGTTCGATGCTCATCAGACGCCCCCTGCGGTGTCCTCGGACTCGGCAGCCTCGTCATCGTCCCGTTCCCCGGCGAACTCCCGGGTCAGGGAGACCACACCCCTTTCCAGCTCCCCGACGGCCCGGCGCGCCGTTCGGGCGACCCGGGGCGGGCCGACCTTGGCAACCTGCCGGAGTAGGTCTGCAACCAGCCGCACGTTGCGCACGAACTCTCCGCCGGTGAAAGCGTCGGCCCCTCCACCGTCCAGCACTTCGGCCAGTTCGCCCCCCGCCGTCCAGGACAGTACGGATCGGGCGAATCCGGGATCCGGCGCCGACATGGCGACGAGCCCGGCTGCCTCCTCGTCGGCTGCGACGTCCGCCCAGAGCCCTTCGAGTTCGGCGAGCCGCCGGCCAGCCGGCCCGTGGAACGGTCGCGCCTCAGAGTTTCCCGAACCACGACGCCGATAGGTGAGGGCGGAGAGCACGGCGGCGAGGCCCGGCGGGTCGAGGTCGTCGAACAGTCCGACTGACAACGCCTCGACGATGAGGAGATCCGCCTCGTTGTAGATACCGACGAGGGGCAGCCCCTTCTCTGTGAGCGCCCACCCGTCCGCCATCTCCCGGGCCTCGAGGACCTCGACGAGGGCGCCGAGCCTCCCGACCAGGTCGTCGGACGACTCCCCTCCACGTCGGTTGCGCCGGTCCCCCTGGCGCTCTCGACGCTCCTTGATGCGGCAATCCAACTGGTGCTGACCGAAGGAGCGCCGAAGGAGGTCCTCGGCCTGTTCCCGGCTGTGGTCGACCATGAGGTTTCCGACCATGTTGTAGGTGGGGCGAAACGCCGAGCGCAGCGGGTACTCACGGCTGCCGACGAGCCGGGCGACCGTGTCGAACGGCACGAACGGGGACCACAGGATCAGGGCGTGTCCCTCGGTGTCCATCCCCCGTCGGCCGGCCCTCCCGGTGAGTTGGGTGAACTGGCCCGGTGTGAGGACCTCGTGGCCCTCGCCGGTGAACCTCGTCAGACGCTCGACCACCACGCTCCGGGCCGGCAGGTTGACCCCCACCGCCAGCGTCTCGGTGGCAAAGACGATGCCTACCAGACCGGCTCCGAAGAGCTCCTCGGTGACCTCTTTGAACAGCGGGAGCATGCCGGCGTGGTGTGCGGCGATGCCGCGTTCGAGTCCTTCCCGCCAGGCGCCCACCCCGAGGAGCCGAAGGTCCTCGGTGGGCAACCCGGCGAGTCGCCGCTCGATCGCTGAGGAGATCTCCGCCGACTGTCGTTCGTCGGTTAGCCGGATCCCGTCCCGGACCATCCGGTCCCGTGCCTCCTCACACCCGGCTCGACTGAAGATGAAGTTGATTGCCGGGAGGAGGTCCCGGCGCCGCAGTTCCCGGAGCACCTCGTCGCGACGCGGCGTCCGCCACCGGCGCGGGGGACGGTCGCCGCGTCGCCCCTTCGGTCCCGTCGGCTCGGCGTCGTAGCGGGCGCCCTCACGGTTCGGCCGGCCCTTCACGATCACGGGCAGTCGGTTCACCCGGCCCCCCTTGCTGCGCTCCCCCACCAGGTAGTGACTGCGCAGGGGCACCGGACGGCGGCGCTCGACCACGACATCAGTCGGTCCGTGCTCCAGGCACAGCCACTCCCCCAGTTCGCTGGCGTTCGACACCGTTGCCGACAGGGCGACCAGTTGGATCCCGTCGGCGAGGCCAAGGATGACCTCCTCCCAAACCGGGCCCCGGTACGGGTCCTCCAGGAAGTGGACTTCGTCCAGGACGACGCACCCCAGCGAGTCGAGCGCATCGGAACCCGCATAGAGCATGTTGCGCAACACCTCGGTCGTCATCACGACCACCGGAGCGTCCCCACGGACGCTGTTGTCACCGGTCAGCAGCCCGACCTCCGAGACTCCGAGCCGACGGCTGAGGTCCCGGAACTTCTGGTTGGAGAGTGCCTTGAGGGGCGTGGTGTAGAACGTGCGCCGGCCGTCCCTGAGCGCCCGGGCGATGGCATGTTCGGCGACGACCGTCTTTCCACTGGCAGTCGGCGCCGCCACGAGGACCGAACGCCCGGCGTCGAGCGCTGCGATGGCCTCGACCTGGAAGCCGTCGAGTTCGAAGGGCCAGTCGTCCACGTCGTGGATCAGTCCCGGTTGCGGCGCCGTCGGCGCTCGTGCACCCGGCCCACGAGGATCGCCAACTCGTAGAAGAGCAGCATCGGCACAGAGAGCACAAGCAGGGTGAAGGGGTCCCCGCTCGGTGTCAGGACCGCTACGAGTGCGACGATTCCGACGATTGCGTACCGCCGGACCTCCCGAAGTTGACGGTGGTGGACCAGTCCGACCAACTGCAGGAACACCAGCACGAGCGGGAACTCGAAGCCGATCCCGAAGGCGATCGTCATCTTGACGACGAATCCGAGGTACTTGGCCGGCGAGAAGACGCTCACCAGGTCCGGTCCTCCGATGCCGATGAGGAAGCCGAGAGCCCGGGGGATGCTCCAGTAGGCCAAGGCGGCTCCTGCGGCGAACAGGAGTGCCCCGGCCACGACGAACGGGATCGCCCAGCGCCGTTCGCGCCGGTACAGGCCGGGGACGACGAACCGCCAGGCCTGCCAAAGCAGCACGGGTATGGACAGCGCCAGCCCGCCGTAGCCGGCGACCATCATGCGGACGCTGAAGGGCTCGAGCGGGTCGGTGACGAGAAGTTCGCAGCCCTCGCCGAACACGCCGCCGGCCACGGTTTCTCCCTGGACCTCACAGTAGGGCTCGAGCAGGAAGTCGAGAATCCATGGATAGAGGATCCAGCAGGTGACGGTCCCGACACCGACGGTGAGCAGGGAGACCAGGAGCCGGCGCCGGAGCTCCGTCAGGTGCTCCATCAGGCTCATACGGCCCGAGGGAGCCCCCACCTCAGTCGCCATCGGTTCCGGACCCGGTGGCGGCGCCTCCCGGCTTCGGAGCATCCCCCGACCTCTCAACCTCTCCCAGGAGGGTCTCGCCGCTCAAGCGCGCCTTCGCCTCGACGATCGGATCCTCCACGGCTGATCGAAGCTCCTCCTGAAAGCCGACCGTGACCTTGCGGACCTGACGCAGCACCTTGCCCCCCTGACGGAGGGCCCCCGGCAGGCGTTCAGGACCGAGAATCAGCAGCCCGAGCAGCAGGATCACGAGGATTTCGCCACCGCCGAGGTTGCCCATGGGGACGAGCCTACCGGTGGCTCAGGAAGGGCCCGTTTGCGAGTGGCGTTCCTCGGGCGCAGGATGACGGGCATGCCACCACGGATCGCGCCCCTCAGGTCGCCACCCCTCCTCTTCGCCCACCGGGGCGGACGCGCCCACGCACCAGAGAACACCCTGGAGGCATTCCGAAGGGCCGTCGACCTGGGTGCCACGGGACTCGAGAGCGACGTCTGGCTGACCTCGGACGGCATACCCGTCCTCGACCACGACGGACGGGTCGGCCGGGGCCTCCGCAGGTCGTCTCTCTCGTCACACCGCCGCGACGAACTCCCTGGGCACATCCCGTCCCTCGCCGACCTCTACGAGTCGATTCCCGCAGTGGCCGACGGAACAGTGCAGGTATGCCTCGACGTCCTGGACGTAGCGGCGGCGGCACCGGTGGCGTCCCTGGTCGCAGCGGCAGATCGCAACGCTCAACTCTGGTTGGCCCATCCCGACTGGCGGGTCCTCCTCGAATGGCGGGACCTAGACGACGCCGTCCGACTCGTCGACTCCACCCGCCTGAACCGGATCACCGAGGGCCCAGAGCGTCGGGCCGCCGATCTCGCCGCGGCCGGCGTGAGCGCCGTCAACCTCCACGCCTCGGAGTGGTCCGGAGGCCTCTGCACCCTGTTCCACCGATTCGGCCTGGAGTGTTTCGGCTGGGACGCCCAGCACGCACACCAGATCACGACGCTCCTCGGCCAGGGGCTCGACGGCATCTTCGGGGACCACGTGGATCGCCTCGTTGCGGTCGCTGCGCAGGCTTGAGGGTTCCCCGGCCGGACGCGGGCTAGAGGCGCCCGAGGTCGCCGAGGGGCCAAACCCGGAGGAAGGCCCGCCCCACGATGCCCGATTCGGCAACGGGCCCGAAAAAGCGACTGTCCTTGGAGTTGCGGCGGTTGTCCCCCATCACGAAGACGTGGTCGTCCGGAACGGTGCAGCGGTTGATGGAATCGGGAGGACCGATGCAACCGGGTGGCAGGGCGAAGCCACCGGTACTGTCCCGGGCAGTCAGGTAGGGCTCGAGCAGGAGCCCTCCATCGACGTAGACCCGTCCGTCGACGACCTCGACGGTCTCTCCGGGTAGGGCGATGACCCGCTTGATCAGTTCGTTGATGCCGTCGGGCTGGGGCATGGCCCTCCGGAACACCACGACGTCACCGCGGTTGACCTCGTGCAGTCGGTAGCTCAACTTGTTGACGACGATCCGATCCCCGTCGGTGAGCGTCGGCTCCATCGAGGGCGACGGGATGTAGTAGGCGGCGAACAGGAAGTGCTTGACCAGGAGGGCGACGATCAGCGCCCCGAGGACGACGCCCACCCACTCGAGGACGCTCCTCGCCGTGCCGGCGGCCGTGCCGGGGATCCCGAGGTCGGTTTCGGCCACCGGAGGGGCCTCGATGGTGAGGTGTGGCGGCAATTGCGGATCATCTCCGAACGGGGCCGGCGCTACCGACGGACCGGCTTGCTCATAGGCATCGGCGAAGGGGACGAACTCGTCGCCCCGATCGTCGACTTCGTCCGGTGTGGGGTTCTCGACGGTTGCGAGCGTCGGTCGCCGATGGGAGCCCACAGGTCCGTCGGGGAGCGGTGGAAGCTCGTCGGGGAGCGGTGGAAGCTCGTCGGGCAGGTCGGGCCCGTCGTCGGAGGCCGGTTTCTCCGGCTCCGGCGACGGTTCGGGAAGCGAAGCCCCACTGCTGCGGGCCCTCGCACGCTCAAGGATCTGGTCGGCCCAGTCGTCGCCTCCGCTGGCGGTGGTCCCGTCGTCCTGCACGGCAGCGAACCTAGCCCCGGGCCGCTGCGTTGCGGGGTCGGTGTTCGCTCAACCGCTGTAGCGAGCGAGGACGCGGGCGGCAGCGGAGGATCGCAGGTCGAGGCCCAGGCCCTCGGGGGCCTCGAGGACGGTCGCTGCGGTCCCGACCCGGAGGAGCAGCCGCTCAAGCCAGGCCGTCGAGGCGACGGCCAGTCGGACCCGGAGGTGCTCCCCGTCGACGTCCTCGGTCCCACGGTGGGGATACTGCGTGACCACCCAGCGGACGCTCGGCTCCAGCAGAAGCTCCACCTCCGGGTAGTCGCCGTCCGCAAGGAAGCCCTCGGGGCCTGCACCCGGCGACGTCGGCTCGGGGTACACCTCGTCGCCGACCGCATAGCGACTGATGCGGTCGAGTCGGAAGACCCGGGTGGCGCCGGCCATTCGACAGTGGGCGGACAGGTACCAGTGTCCGATGTCGGCGGTGAGGGCGTGGGGCTCGACGACCCGGGTCGTCAACTCGTCCCGGCCATACGAGTAGTAGTCGATCTCCACGATCCGGCGATCGACCCTCGCCTGCTGCAGCGCCTCGAGGAGCTCGTCGTCGGCGACACCGAGCCGTACGTCGATGGCGTCGCGGACCTCAGGCTCGACCATCGCCGAGAGCTTGGTGAGCGCGCGACCCAGGGGTCCCAGGTCGTCGCCGATGGAGAACTCGGCTACCGACTGTCCGGCAGCGAGGAGGCCGAGGACCTCCTCGGGCCGCAGCATCATCGGCCGTGCGAACCAGTGGCTGTACTCGATGTGCATCCAGTCGTCCTCGACCCCGGCCTCGAGCATGTCCCCGGGGCCGAAGGGGGCAACGCCGATCATCTGGACGACGAACCAGATGTCCTCGAGCAGGTCGTCACGCGGATAGTCGAAGCGACGCGTGACCTCGTCCAGTGCCATGCCGCCCTCGGCGGCGACCCAGGGAATGATCGCCAGCAGACGGCGGAGGCGGTCGAGGGCGGTCAGGTTGCTCATGCCATGCCCTCCAGCCAGCCGATGAGGTCGTCGCGCAGTTCCGGGGGTCCGAGGATCTCCGCTCCCTCGAGGAACGTGAGGACGAATGACCGGAAGGCCTCCCGGTTGCAGACCACCTCCTCGACGACGACGGAGCCGTCCTCCCTGTGGTTGGCGACCGCCGCTTCGCCGAGATGGCCGAGCACCCACGGCACGTGGGGGGCGTCGACGGCGAGGCGGGCCGTTACGGGTTCGTCGTCGCCATAGCGCCATGCCGGCCGGTCCTCGACCACGGACGCCTTCTGCGGTCGCTCGAATCCCCCGGGTTCGCCCCGACCGACTTCGGATTGGAAGCGGTCGACCCGGAACTGTCGCTCGCCGTCCCGTGTCCGATCGTGGCCCTTCACGTGCCAGTGGCCGTTCCGGAAGGCCAGGCGGTGGGGCTCGAGCACGCGTTCGACCCCATGGTAGGAAAAGGTGGCGGTGCGTCGCTCGGCGATGGCGTCCATGAGGTCGCTGAGCGCCGGTTCGCCGGGGAGTTGGGCCACCGCCGCCACGTCAGGCTTGTCGGACTGGCCGCCCAACCTCCAGAAGGGGTCATCGCTCGGGGTATCGCCGAGGCGCACGAGGTTGTTGGCGAGGTGGAGTGCAGCCAACTCGTCGGGAGTGAGGTCCGGAAGGTCGCCTCGGTAGCGGCTCCTGTCGATGCGGTAGCCGGTGACGGGCGGATCGGTGTCGGGAGCGGACCCCGTGATGAGGGGGATTCCCATGGCGCGGAGTTCGTCCTTGTCCCGCTCGAACTGCCTCCGAAACGATTCATCGTCCTCCGCGTAGTACTCCCGGAGGTCAGCGCGCAACTCGTCACGCGTCTTCGGCCACTCGGCGTGGAGGAGCGCCGTGACCAGGTTCATCAGTCGCTTGAGTTTGCTCTCCACCGCCGCTCCGCTACCTCCTCACGAGCCCGATGTCGTTACCCCACCATCGTAGGTCCTGGCGCATCGCTGCAGAGGGCCGCCGGCGTCAGGTGGTTCCGACCCTCCGGGTCAGAGCGACTCGATGAGCTTCTCGACGCGCTCGTCGGTGGAACGGAATGGATCCTTGCAGAGGACAGTCCGTTGGGCCTGGTCGTTGAGCTTGAGGTGCACCCAGTCGACCGTGTAGTCACGGCGGCGCTCCTTCGCCCGCCGGATGAACTCGCCACGCAGGCGGGCGCGGGTGGTCTGTGGAGCGTTCTCTCTGGCGTCCGTGATCGCCTCGTCGTCGACCATTCGCTCGACCAGGCCGCGACGTTCGAGGACGTAATAGAGGCCACGGTCCCGGTTGACATCGTGGTATTGGAGGTCGAGCAGCGCCACCCGTGCATCGCCCAGCGAGAGTCCATAGCGGTCCCGGTAGGACTCGATCAGGTGGTACTTGGCCACCCAGTCGCACTCGCGGTCGAGCGTCAGCGGGTCGCGCTCGATCCCGTCGAGGCAGTGCTCCCACATGGCGAGCGCCTTCTTCTCCTCGTCGTTGAGGTCGTGGTGCTCGGAGAACCGGATCGCCCGGTCGAGGTACTCGCGCTGGATATCGAGGGCGCGTACCTCACGACCGTTGGCGAGTCGGACCGTGCGACGACAGGTCATGTCGTGGCTGATCTCGCGGATCGCACGGATCGGGTTCTCGAGGGTCATGTCCCGCAGTTGAACCGAGGGCTCCTCGAGCATCCGGAGCAGCAGGCCGCACGCACCGACCTTGAGGAAGGTGGCGTACTCGCTCATGTTCGAGTCGCCGACGATCACATGCAGTCGGCGGTAGCGCTCGGCGTCCGCATGGGGCTCGTCCCGCGAGTTGATGATGGGCCTCGAGCGGGTGGTGGCACTCGAGACCCCCTCCCAGATGTGTTCCGCCCGCTGGCTGACGCAGTACATGGCCCCACGCGCGTTCTGGAGGACCTTGCCGGCGCCGGCGTAGATCTGCCGGCTGACGAAGAACGGGATCAGGACCTCGGGGTACTCGGACAGGTCGTCGCGTCGGGTGGTCAGGTAGTTCTCGTGGCACCCGTAGGAGTTGCCGGCCGTGTCGGTGTTGTTCTTGAAGAGGTAGATGTCGCCGCGGATTCCCTCCTCCCGGAGGCGCTCCTCGGCGCTGTGGAGGAGTTGTTCGAGGATCCGCTCACCGGCCTTGTCGTGGGCGACGACATCGCCAATCGAGTCGCACTCGGGGGTCGCATACTCGGGGTGTGAGCCGACGTCGAGGTAGAGGCGTGCGCCGTTGACGAGGAAGACGTTCGAGCTGCGCCCCCAGTGGACGACCCTCCGGAACAGGTACCGGGCGACCTCGTCGGGGCTGAGCCTTCGCTGGCCGTCGAGCGTGCAGGTGATCCCGTACTCGTTCTCGATGCCGTAGATCCGTCGCTGCACGGGCGTCCCTCAGGTCCGGGTGGTGGACGGGGCGGGCACGGTCACCCGAGCAGCCCGCCCAGGTCATCTCCCTCGATACGCCGGAAAGCCCGCCTTTCGCCGTCCCTTGCCAGGACCGCCACCTCAAGGTCGTCGGGCGCCAGTTCGCGATCGGGCCCGGCGAGGGCTCCGACGGCGACCTGGATCGCCTCGCGGAGCTGCAGCCCCGCCGACCAGTTCTCGTCCAGGCGGACACCGATCGCCTCGGCCTCTCCCCCGATGACGACATATGAGGTGGTGTCCATCACGGTGCCGTCGTAGAGCAGGTGGAAGAGCCGGTCGTCGCCGCCCTCCGGGCTCATCTCGGCGACGAGCAGTTCGACCTCGAGGGGCTTCATCTCGTGGGTGAAGTACTGGCCGAGGATCTGGGCGTACTGGTTGGCCAGCCAGCGGGCATCGACGTCCTCGCGGCTGAAGGAGTAGCCCTTGAGGTCGGCGTGCCGGACGCCGGCAATGCGCAGCTGGTCGAACTCGTTGTACTTGCCGACGCCTACGAAGCCGATGCTGTCGTAGATCTCCGACACCTTGCGAAGGGTGTTGGACGGGTTCTCGGCGCAGAGCAGCACACCGTCGGCATAGGTGGCGGCCGTCGCCGCACGGCCTCGGGCGATGCCCTTGCGGGCGTAGTCCGCCCGATCCTTCATGACCTGTTCGGGCGAGACGTACAACGGCATGTTCATCGGTCACTCCGGTCACCGAGTCGTTCGAGGAGCACCGTCGTGCGGGCCGCCACATCCTCGTCCGCCATGCGCTCGAAGCCGTCCGGACCGATCGTGGCGATCACCGGAAAGATGCCCCGAATGGGATCGGGTCCACCGGTCGCGCTGTCCTCGTCGGCGGCCTCGAAGAGGGCCTCGACGACGACGTCCACCGCTGTCGACGCATCCAGGTCGGGTGTGTGTCGGAGCTTGATGACCGTCGAGGCGTGGAGGCTCCCCGAACCGGCGGCGGCGTAGTCCCGCTCCTCGAAGCGCCCGCCGGTGATGTCGAACTGGAAGAGGCGACCGCTCCCCACGCGCTCGTCCCAGCCTGCGAACAGCGGGATCACCACGAGGCCCTGCATTGCAGCAGCGAGGTTGCCGCGCACCATCTGGCTGAGCTGGTTGGCCTTGCCCTCCAGGCTCAGCGGGGAACCCTCGACCTTCTCGTAGTGCTCGAGTTGGAGTTGGAACAGCCGGACCATCTCCATCGCCGGGCCGGCGGCTCCGGCGATGGCGATCCCGGAATGGCGGTCGGCCGGGAACACCTTCTCAATCGAACGATGGCTGATGAGGTGGCCGGAGGTCGCCCTCCGGTCTCCCGCCATCACCACGCCGTCGGTCGTGCGGATGGCGATGACCGTGGTGCCGTGGGTGATGGAGCCGGCCTCGAGGGGACCGGTGATGTCCGGCGGGCCCATGCCCATGCGTTCCAGTAGGCCGAGAAAGCTGGGTCCCGGATCCTGGTCCGGGGTGAAGAGGGGAAGCGTCACGGTCGTCGGAGGCGCCGCAGGCCTGCCGGCCTACTCCCCACCCTTCTGGACGTAGCTCTTCACGAATTCCTCGGCGTTGCTCTCGAGGACGCCGTCGATCTCGTCGAGGAGGTCGTCGAGCTCCTCCTTGAGCCGCTCGCCGCGTTCGGTGACCGCCTGCGCCACCGTCTCCTCGGCGGACTCGGGGTCTCGCTCGACCCGCTCCCGACGAACCTGTTCCCTCTCGGCCATGGTGTCCTCTCCGGTCGCTCGGCGGACGACTCAGCCGGGACGGCCCGAGAGTCGATCGAGCAGTTCGGCGATGTCGTCGCAGTCCTCGATGAGCGTAGCCACGTGGGCACGGCTGCCGCGAGTCGGTTCCATCATCGGCACCCGCCGCAGTGAGTCCCCGCCGGCGTCGAAGACCATGGAGTCCCAGTTGGCGGCGACGATCCGGTCCGGCCAGCGTTCGAGGCAACGGCCCCGGAAGTACGCCCTGGTGCCGTCCGGTGGGGTGGTCATCGCCTCCTCGGCATCGATCGGGTCCACGAGCGTCTCGGCACCCACCCGGGCGAACAGGGAGCGGCCCGGCCGCAGGTCGTGGTACTGGAGGTCGAGAGCCACCAGGCGCAGATCGTCGGGGGCCAGGTCGTGCCGGTCGCGGTAGCCGTCGACGATGTGGCGCTTGGTCACCCAGTCGACGACGCCGACCAGGGACTCGGGGTCCGCCTCGAGGGTCGCCAGGACGTCGTCCCAGCGGTCGAGAACGTCGTGGGCGACGGGTCCGCCGGCGCTCTCGTCACCCCGTTCCTCGACGTACTTCCGACCCTGTTCGAGCAGGTCCCACTGGAGGTCGAGTGCCGTCGCGGTCGTGCCGTCGGCGAGCTCGAGGGCCGTGCGGAGGCTCGGGTCGCGCGACACCTCCTGGAGGGCCCGGACGGGATCGGCGAATCGGACCTCCCGGTGGAGGAAGTCGTCCTCCACCATCGCCAGCACGATCGCCGTCGTACCGACCTTGAGGAACGTGGCAACCTCGCAGAGGTTGGCGTCACCGACGATGACATGGAGGCGCCGGTAGCGCAGTGGGTCGGCATGGGGCTCGTCACGGGTGTTGATGATCGGCCGCTTGAGGGTTGTCTCGAGCCCGACCTCCTCCTCGAAGAAGTCTGCCCGCTGCGTCAGCTGAAAGTCGATGTCGCTGCGGCACCGTCCGGGGAGCTCGCAACCGACCTTGCCCGCCCCCGTGAAGACCTGACGGGTCACGAAGTGGGTCGTGGCGTGGGCCACGACCCTCCCGAACGGCGTGGCCCGGTCGATGAGGTAGTTCTCGTGGCAGCCGTAGCTGTTGCCCTTGCCGTCCGAGTTGTTCTTGTAGACGACGATCTCCTGTCCCTCGGGGAGGACTTCGTTGGCGGCCGCCATGGACTCGATGAGGATCAACTCGGCTGCCCGGTCGAAGCGCACCAGTTCGAGGGCGTCAAGGCATTCGGGCGTGCTGAGCTCGGGGTGGGCGTGGTCCACGTAGTAGCGAGCTCCGTTCGTGAGCACGGCGTTGACGAGGTGCGTCTCGATTTCGGGAGCCAGGGCGTCGAAGGCGGAGAATCCCCGAAGGTCGAGAGAGGGACTCTCGTCGATGAAGTCCCAGCCGACCCGGGGCGCGCCGGGGCCGTTGCCGGGCGCAGAGCATCGGCTCAGGTAGGCGTTGATCAGCAGCGACGAGGCCGTGACCGGATTGGGCTCGGAGGTCCCGCGGTGGAGGATGCCGAACTCTGTCTCGATGCCGAGAATCTTCGGAACGGCCATGCGCGGACCCTAGCGGGGCGCCGATCCGGGCCGGGGCTACAGGTACTGGCCCGTGCCCACGGCCTCGATGGACCGTCCGCCGCCTTCTTCATCTGCCGACGCGATGAGCGTTCGGACGTAGATGATCCGCTCGCCCTTCTTGCCCGAGATCTTGGCCCAGTCGTCGGGGTTGGTGGTGTTCGGAAGGTCCTCGTGTTCCCGGAATTCCTGTCGGACGGCGTCCTCCAGGTCATCGGTCTGGATTCCACGACTCCCGCCGGCGAGTTGGCGCTTGATCGCCAACTTCTTGGCCCTACGGACGATGTTCTCGACCATGGCGCCCGAGGCGAAGTCCCGGAAGTAGAGGACCTCCTTGTCGCCGTTCTGGTAGGTGACCTCGAGGAAGCGGTTGCGCTCATCGTCGCCGTACATGCTCGCGACCGCTGCGTCGATCATCCCGAGGACCGCCTTGTTGCGATCCCCGCCGCCCAGCGTCTCGACCAGTTCTGCGTCGATCGGGAGTTCCTCGGTCAGGTAACGGCTGAAGATGTGCGATGCCGCGATCTCATCGGGCCGTTCGATCTTGATCTTCACGTCGAGTCGTCCGGGGCGCAGGATCGCCGGGTCGATGAGGTCCTCCCGGTTCGAGGCGCCGATCACGATCACGTTGCGCAGTGCCTCCACGCCGTCGATCTCGGCAAGTAACTGCGGAACGATCGTCGACTCGATGTCGGAGCTGATGCCCGACCCCCGGGTCCGGAACAACGACTCCATCTCATCGAAGAAGACGATTACGGGCCAGCCCTGCTCGGACTTCTCCCGTGCGCGCTCGAAGACGAGGCGGATCTGGCGCTCGGTTTCCCCCACGTACTTGTTGAGCAGTTCCGGGCCCTTGATGTTGAGGAAGAAACTGCGTGCCTCGCGGTCATCGGCGATTTCGGACACCTTCGAGGCCAGTGAGTTGGCGACGGCCTTGGCGATCAGGGTCTTGCCGCAGCCCGGGGGCCCGTAGAGGAGGATTCCCTTGGGCGCCGGCAACTGGTACTCGGCAAACAGTTGCTGGTGGACGAAGGGCAACTCGACGGCATCGATGATCATCTCGATCTGCTGGTCGAGGCCACCGACGTCCGCATAGGTGACGTCGGGAACCTCTTCGAGCACCAGGGACTCGACCTCGGGCCGCGGCAGACGCTCGAGCAGGAGGCCGGACCGGGAGTCGAGGAGTGCTGCGTCGCCACTACGGATCCCGTCCCGGAGCAGGTCGTCGCCCAGGTCGGCGACGCGCTCCTCGTCGGCACGTCCCACGACGACTGCACGTTGGCCTCCCGGGAGCACTTCCTTGACGGTCACCACCTCGCCGACCTGCTCGGGAGCGCGGGCCTCGATGATGCTGAGCGACTCGTTGAGGACCACCTCCTGGCCCACCTCCAGGCCATCGGAGAGGTCCGGGTGGATGCTGACCCTCATCTTGCGGCCCGAGGCCTGGACGTCGGCCGAGCCGTCCTCGTTGCGGCCGACCACTGTGCCGTAGGAGGCCGGCGGCTGGGAGAGTTTGTCGACTTCCTCCCGGAGGGCTTCGATCCGCTCGCGCGACGAGGTCAGGACGTTCTCGAGCTTCTTGTTGCTGGCCATCGCACGTGCCAGTTCCCGCTTGGCGTCCCGGAGCTCCACCTCGAACTCGGACAGCCGTCGGGGTGCGTCGACGAGGCGTTTGCGGAGTTCTTCGACCTCGACCTCGAGATCGTCGATCTGGTCGCGGAGGAGTGCCCCCTCGTCGGGGCCCCCGCTACGGTCCTCCTTGCGTTCCGGATTATCGCGTGTGTCCACGAGCCTCCCCTCTGCGCGGACCCTAGCCCCACGGGTGGAAGGAGCGACGGCCATCGTGGAGACCCGACATATCGGTCTGGCGGAAGATGTCACCGGATACACTTGGCATCCGAGCCTGTGTCCAGCGAATGGCCGAAGATGTCGGACCGGGCTCCATCCGGTCCCGGACCGGTGTCTGTCCGAGCCAGTGACCGACCCACACAAGAAGGGAATCCGCATCACATGAAGGTCTGGATCGACCAAGATCTCTGTACGGGTGACGGACTCTGCGAGGAGATCGCTCCCGACGTCTTCGCCATGCTCGACGATGGACTCGCCTACGTGAAGGACGGCGACAAGATCCTCAGTGAACCCGGTGGCGCCGAAGCGGTCGCCCCGATCCCCGAAGCCCTGCTGGAAGCCACCATCGAGTCCGCCGAGGAATGCCCCGGCGAGTGCATCTTCATCGAGGTGGACTGAGTCCACGCCCCGACAACCGATCGACCGAACCGGAGGGCCTGCGGGCCCTTCTTTCGCGTTCCGGAACCGAATCGGTCAACGGCACTCGGTGGGTGGGACCGGACTGCTCCCGACCTCCGCGAGGAGGACATGCACCTCTCCGACCTGGACTGCGAATGAGGTCCCTTCGCCCCCACGCGTGTTGGCGAACACCACGCCCACCACGGTGCCGGATCCGTCGATGATCGGACCACCGGAGTTGCCGTACGCCACCGAACCGTCGAGGAGGAGGGCGTCCCGACCACTTCCGGGCTCTCCGTAGATGTCTTCACCGGTGGCCCGAATGGCCTGCCTGACGGTCAGGTGCCGCTCGACGGGCATTCCGTCGCCGTCGTAGGCCACCAGGGCGACGGCCGTGCCAGCGGTCGCCTCACCCATCGCGAGGGGTTCGCCCAATTCCTCGGCAGTCCGGAGGATCGCCAGGTCCGACACCGGGTCGAAAGCCACGACCCGACTGCTCACCTCCCCGGTGCCGACACTCAGGATCGGCACCTCGATTCCGGCCACCACGTGCGCGCTGGTGACCAGCAGGTCGGGAGCGATCAGGAAGGTGGTGCCCACCTGTGCCTTCCGGCAATCGAGGCCGCGAACGGAGTGGACGGAGGCACGGGTCGCTGCAAGCACCGTGTCCGGAACCTCACCGGAGGTCGTGCTCGGCGGCACGGTGCTCGTGGGCGCCGTCGAGCTCGTCACGGAGGTGCTCGTGGGCGCCGTCGAGGGAGGCTCGCCGCTGTTCGTGCAGGCGCCCGTGGCCGACAGGGCCACCAGGGCCAGAACGGCGCCGGCGGCGGTGCCGAGCCGATTCATGGAGCCAGGAGGCGTGCGTGGCTGAGGAAGCCGGTGTGGCCAACCATCCGGTGCGCCGGGCGGACCGCTGCACCCTCGATGTGCCAACTTCGGTGCGTCACCTCGAGCGTCTCGGAGAACGCGAATCCGTGTTCATCGAGGGCCTCCCTGAAACTGGCGGCCTGCACGATGCTCGGCGTGTAGGCGAGGATGATCCCGCCCTGGCGCAGGGCCTTCGCCGCATGGGGAACCACCTGCCAGGGTTCGGGAAGGTCGAGCAGCACCCGGTCGAGGTCCGTCTCGTCGATTCCCCCGTAGGCGTCGCGGATCTCCACGTCGTAGCGGTGGAGTTCCTCGGCACCGAGCATCGCCTCCACGTTCCGGAGCGCCCTCTCTGCGAAGTCCTCTCGGATCTCGTAGCCGATGACCTGCGCCCCTGCCCGGAGGAGGGTCATCGAGAGCGCACCCGACCCCACACCCGACTCCAGCACGCGCACTCCCGGCCGGATGTCGGCCAGCATCAGGATCGGGCCGAGGTCCTTCGGATAGATCACCTGGGCGCCCCGGGGCATCTTGAGTACGAAGTCGCTGAGGGTGGGCCGGAACGCCACGAAGGAGCCCCCCCGACTCGACCGCAGTCGACCGCCGTCGGGTGACCCGATCAGGTCATCGTGATCGACCACGCCCGTGTGCGAATGGAACTCGCCGCCGGCCTCGAGCGTCACGAGGTAGCGCCGATCCTTCCGATCCACGAGGAGCACCCGGTCTCCAGCCTCGAACACGTTGCTCATCCGGGAACCCCGTCATCCCGGCGGCTTTCCAGCCTCACGGGCACACGGCCCACCGCGGCGTCGTGCGTGGGGCCCCGGTCCCCGGTGGCGCGGTCGACGAGCCGGCAGAATGCGCAGACCTCGCCGTTCGCAGGACTCCCGCACGTGGCACAGGTGCCGAGACCCTGATCGACCTCCGCCATCTGCGAGCGGAAGAGGTCCGCCGCCCGGTCGAGGAATCCGAAATAGAAGGCGTGCCTGGTGCCCGGTGACTGCGCCTCGACGGCATTCAGGGCCGCCTTGTAGCCCAGGTGGCGGTTCCCCGCGGCCATGGGGCACTCCTCGACCTGGTAGTCGATTCCACGCAGCACGCAGTAGGCGGCGGTCTCGCGCTCCCCCAGCCGAACCAGTGGCTTGACCTTGCGTGGGAATCCGTTCCCGGCGGGCAGGACGGGCATCTGTCGGGCCAGATACTCGCCCTCCCAACGTAGGACGTTGCCGAAGAGCACGGCGGCCTCGTCGTCGAGGTTGTGCCCGGTGGCGAGTGCGTCGTAGTCGCCTTCTCGGGCGGCCCGGTCGAACAGGTGCCGCTTCGAAAGCCCACAGGCGCTGCACGGTGGGCGGTTCGCCGCCCGTGAGCCATCGGGGATGCCGAAACCGTGCTCCGACCGGAGGTCCACCTCGAGGAGGCGGAGCCCGCGGGCGGCGGCGAACTCCCGCGCATGGTGGCCCGACCCCTCGCTGTAGTCACCGATACCGAGCCCCAGGTAGAGCCCGTCCACCTCGTAGCCGAGAGCGAGGAGGATGTCCCAGAGGGCAAGGGAGTCCTTGCCGCCGGAGACGGCCACGAGGACGCGGTCACCCGGCGACAGCATCTCGAACGCCTCGATGGCCTTCACCACCTGGTCGCGGCAGAGCCTCACGAAGTGCTCTTCGCAGAAGTTGGCGTTGTGCCGTCGGACGTCGATCACCGCTGGCTGGCGACACACCCTGCACTTCACGAGGCACCACCCGAGATGACCGGGCGGATCTCCACCTCGGCGTCGGCCTCGAGGCGTGCATCGCCCGGAACGAGGGTGCCGTCGCTGATGACGAGGACCGTCTCGCGGTCGATGTCGAGCCGTCTCAGCAACGCCACCACGGACAGCGGACCTGCGATCTCGAGCATGCGGCTCGGGTTGCGGAGTTCGACCCTCATCGGCCAGTCGGTTCCCTGCCGTTGACGGTGCCCGATGGCAGGTGGCGGACCTCGATCCCCTCGCCCTCATGGAGGCGCTGGCGGTGGACGACCGGCCCTGGCCCCGGTCGGACCACTCGTCGGGCCAGTCGGGCCAGTGCGACCAGAAGCAGGACCGCCTGCCAGCCTCGATGCCCCCCCAGCAGGCCGCGGCGAAGGCCGCGACGCAGCAGGCTCCCGGTGTTCGGGGCCATCAGATCCGCCTGATCTCGACGGTGGTGGAGGAACGTCGACCGATCCGACGGCCCACCAGGTAGGCCGCTCCCAGCAGCACGGCGCCGACAATGACAGCTGCCGCGAGCAGCGGGGTCCGCGCCTCACCCGTACGGCCGGCGGCGTCCCCGAAGGTGTCGCGCAGTTCCGCCTCGAGGTCCTCGCGGGTCACACGGTCATCACCCATCCGGGGCCCTCCGGATCCTGCGCAGGGCGATACCGCAGATGGCGACGAGTGCAACCGCGACGATCAGGTACGGCACGAAGGACCAGCCGGCGTCGAGGGGGCCCCACGCCTGCAGGAGGCGGAGCGCCCCGACCGCCAACAGCACGGCACCGGTGCCGAGCAGGAGTGAGCCCAACACGCCGAACAGGAGCGTCCGACCGATCGAGCGCAGGGGGTCGACCGTCTCCTGGCGGACATAGCGCTTCAGGAGCGCGACGAGGTCGTCTTCGTTGGCCATGGGCCATCCACGTTATCCCTGCGTCCCGGCACCACCGCCGTTGCCATCCATCCGGTGGGCGACGACGGCTTCGAGGTCCCCGAGGTACCCGTCGATGAGGCCCAGGCGGTCGGACACCCGGGTGGCCGCGAGCAGCCGTTGGCGGTCGAACGGCCCGAAGGGGCCGAGTGCCGCCAACTGGAATGTACCGAGCGCTGGGTCCTCGGAACATTCGAAGGTGCTGGCCGCCACCGACTGGCCCAGCTCGCTGAGGTGGGCCAGGAGCCGCCGCTGGCGTGCGACGAGGTCCCGGAACCGGGTGGTCTCGACACTGGCGTCTCGTACCGCGTCCTCGGCATCGGGCAGGTCCTCGACGACCGCCGTCGGATACGGGTCGTCGGGAAGCCAGCGAACCACCTGGATCCGTTGCATCCCGACGGCTGCGACAGACCATCCGTCGTCGGCTGCCGGCCGTGCCTCGACGATCCGCGCCATCGTGCCGACCTCCGTGCGGACCTCTCCTCCACCCACCTCGCTCCCCCGCTCGATCAGGACGACTCCGAAGCGCCGGGAGCCCTCGAGCAGGTCGACCAGCATCGTCCGGTACCTCGGCTCGAAGACGTTCAACGGGAGGAACGCCGTGGGAAGGAGCACCGTCCCCAGCGGGAACATCGCCTCAGTGCGCTGACCCTCCTGGATCGAGGGCGATCCTGCGCCCATGGGATCAGCGGGTGACGACAGGGTGTGGTTCGAGCAGGGAGAGGTCCGGTCCGTCCGGGTAGCCCACCAGGGTGAGGACCACCTGGTCGTGGATCGACCGGATCTCCTCGGGCATCGGCTGGGCGTTGCTGAGGACTGCGAACGTGAGCGACCTGCCTCCAATGGTCTCGACTCGACCCGCCAGGCTCACGGCGTCACTAAGGGTGCCCGTCTTGGCCGCGACGCGACCCTCGGCAGACGTCCCGGCGAGGCGCTTGCTCATCGTCCCCGATTCGCCGGCGACGGCGAGGCCGGTGCTGAGGAGGCTTCCCAATTCGTCGGTCGACGTTTCGAGGATCGCCACGAGGAGGGCACAGGACACCTGGTTGCCGGCGTCCAGCCCAGAGCCGTCGGCGCTGGTCGATCCAGCGAGGTCGAGGCCGAGGTCCTCGAGGGCACCGCGCATCGCCGCCAGCCCGCCTGCGGTGCTGCCGGGGGCTTCGACCTGCGCTCCCAGCGCCTTGACGAGGAGTTCGGCGGTCATGTTGTCGCTCGTGAGGAGCATCTGGCGGACGATGTCGGCGAGGGGCGGCGACTCGATCGTCGCCAGTTCGACCGTCGCATCGAGCGGGACTACCCCCGCCTGGGCGACCCGGCGGATCACCAGGTTCCGGGCCTCGAGGAGGTCGTCGAAGAACGCCGCGGCGAATGCCGCCGGTTCGGCCGCAGGGGTGTTGTAGCCGTATGCGGTCCGCTCCGGCTCCCAGCGGGTGAACCCGTCGTTGACGGTGAGGGCGCTCAGGGGGCCGGCCTGCGACTGGTTCCCGGGTCGGAAGCGCTCCGGCCAGGTCTCGACCCAGCGGAGTCCGTCGAACCGGCTCTCGTCGCCGATGACGGCGCCGGTGATGGTCGTGATCCCGGCGTCGGCGACCTGCCCGGCCAGGAGGTCGATGTCGGTGTAGGGCAGGAGGTCGTCGAAGCGGTCCGAGTAGCCCGCGGTCGAGAGCAGCGGATCTCCCGATCCCACCAGCCAGATGTCACCGTCGATCACCCCTTCGACGGGCTCGGCCCGGGCCACCACCCGCGTGATGAAGCGGTGGTCGGGTCCGAGGAGGGCGAGCGCCGCTGCGCCGGTGAGGAGCTTCTGCGTGCTGGCGGGAACGAGCGCACGATCGGCGAGGTGGCCGTAGCGGGCACGTCCGGATTCCGAGACCGCCACGCAACTGTCACCGGGAAGGGCGGTGGCCGACTCCTCGAGGGAAACGATCAGACGGCGGTCCGCCTCAGGCTCCTGGAGGAAGATCGGCACCCGACGAACGGAGAAGAGGGGCGTACGAACCTCGGGCGGAGGGATCGCCGATGCCTCGCGCGGCGGGCGGTCGTGCTCCTCGTCGGATGCCCGCGCCTGCCACGCTGAGCCCACGGCGAGTGCCACGAGCAGCAGTGGGAGTGCGATGCGCCTGATCACGGGGCGCATCGTAGAGGTGTGTGGTCCCGCAGGTGGTGCGCCTTCGGCCAGCCTTCCGCTGGCCCATCGTCGACACCGGCCAGCCGGGATGCCGTCTAGGTTTGTCCTGCATGGACATCCTCGCCGCGCTCTTCTTCGAGGGGCTCGAACTCCGTCCCGCTTCGGGTGGCGTCACCAAGATCGACCTGACCGGCATCCACTTCAGCATGGCCGCCCCCACGCCCGTGCCCATCACGGTCGCTCCCCACCTGATGGTCCTCGTGCACTGTCCCGAAGGCGCCTCTCCGACAGCGGCACTCGAGGTCATCTTCACGAAGGACGGCGAACGGGTTGCACGCAACGCACAGTCGCTCCAGGTCGAGCCTGGACGCTTCGGCTACCGCCTCGTCCGCGCCGAGGTCGAGATAGAGGACTACGGCACCATCGAGGCCCACTGTCGGATCGACCAGGGACCGGTGACCGTCGTACCCTTCACCATCCTGCCCCCAGTCCCCGCCGATCCTCCTTCCGATCCGGGCCCGGACGCCTCCTGACCCGGTGCGCTACGCGGTCGCCCTGTCCGAGCATCACGACACCGGCATCGCTCTCGGCGAGGTCGTCGGCCAGGTCCTCGACCGGCTTGGGCCCGCTCCCGACGTCGCTGTCCTGTTCCTGACCGGGCACCACGTCGACCAGTGCGACGAACTCGGCCGGACGGTGCGGCAGACGCTTGGCGCCAGACACCTGATTGGTGGGACCGCCGTGTCCGTCCTCGCCCATCGTCAGGAGGTCGAGAAGTCTCCAGCGATCGTCCTGTGGGCCGGGCACACCGGTCCTGTCGAGGTCTTCCGACCGTCGCCGGAGGGCGGGCTCCCCGATGGCCTCGTCGACGACACGACCGTCGTCGTCCTGGCCGATCCGTTCTCGTACGACGCCGTCAAACTCGCCGGCAACGTCCCACCGGAGGTCACGCTGGTCGGGGGGCTGGCATCTGCAGCGGGCCGGCCCGGCGGCAACAGGCTCTTCCTCGACGATGAGGTCCAGGCGGACGGGGCCGTCGCCCTGGCACTCCCTCCCGGCCTCAGAGCGCGTCCCCTCGTCTCCCAGGGCTGTCGCCCGGTCGGCGAGCCGATGACCGTCACGTCCAGTGAGGGCAACCTGCTGCGGACGCTCGGTGGGCGTCCCGCACTCGAGCGCCTGAAGGCCATCTCCGAGGCCGCCGGGCCCTCCGAGCGCTCCCTGCTCTCGCGGGGCCTCCAGGTGGGGCTCGTGGTCGACGAGCACCGCGAGGTGTTCAGGCCGGGCGACTTCCTGGTCCGGGGCGTACTGGGCGCAGACCGCACGACGGGCGCCGTGGCCATCGGCGACCACGCCCCGATCGGCTCCACGGTGCAGTTTCAGGTCCGAGACGCCGACGCAGCCATCGCCGAACTCCAGCAGATGGCGGCCGCCTGGCATGCCGACTCGGCCCTCGTCTTCACGTGTAACGGCCGGGGCTCGAACCTGTTCGGCAGGCCGGGACCCGACGCGGAGGCACTGGTCGACGGCCTCGACACGACCGCCGTGGGCGGCATGTTCTGCGCCGGCGAGATCGGCCCCATCGGCGGCAAACACTTCCTCCACGGCTTCACGGCCTCCGCCCTCCTGCTGGGCGCCGAGCCCGCCACCTGAGTCGCCGTTCGGCGACCGAACGGTGCCCGGCCGGTCCGGACCGCGCGTATAGGGTGACCGATCACGTCCCCGACCGGAGCCACATCGCCAATGAGCGCCCCCCTGGACGCTGCCCTCGAAGTCCGTGCCGTCAACGTCATCCGCGGCCTCTCGATGGATGGCCCCCACGCCGCCCGGTCCGGCCACCAGGGGACCGCCATGGCGCTGGCTCCACTGGCCCACATCCTGTGGACCCGGGTACTCACCTATGACGCCGCCAATCCCGAGTGGCCCGACCGCGACCGCTTCATCCTCTCGGCCGGACACGCGTCGATCCTCCTCTACTCGATGCTGCACCTCACAGGCCACGGCCTGACCCTCGAGGACCTGCGCCAGTTCCGGCAGTGGGGTTCCGCCACACCCGGCCATCCAGAGGTCGGGGGCACGGCGGGCGTCGAGGTCACGACCGGCCCCCTCGGCCAGGGCCTCGCCAATGCAGTCGGCATGGCCATCGCCGAGCGCAACCTGCGCGCACGCTTCGGTTCCGACGTCTGCGACCACCACACCTTCGTCGTCTGCAGCGACGGGGACCTCGCCGAGGGCATCAGCCACGAGGCCGCATCACTCTCCGGACACCTCGGCCTGGGGCGCCTCGTTGCCGTCTACGACGACAACCACGTCACGATCGATGGCCCGACCGAATTGGCGCTCTCCGACGACGCCGCGGTCCGGTTCAGCGCCTACGGCTGGCACGTGATCGATCTCGGCGAGGCCGCCGAGGACCTCGATGGCATGGAAGCGGCCCTGCGCGCCGCCATGGCCGAGGACGACCGACCCTCGCTGGTCGTGCTCCGCAGCCACATCGCCACCCCCTCCCCCGACGTCGACTCGCCAGCCGCCCACGGCTACTCCCTAACCGACGACGGCATCGCCGAAACGAAGCGCCGCATGGGCCTCCCGGACAACGAGTCCTTCCACGTCCCCGACGAGGTGCTCTCGATGTACCGCTCTGCTGGCGCCCGGGGTGCCGCCGCACGTGAGGCCTGGCAGCAGCGCTTCGACGCATGGGACGGCGACCGTGACGGGTGGAAGGCCTGCTTGGGCCAGTCAGGCCGTGACGGGTGGGCGGACGCCCTCCCGAGTTGGGAGCCCGGCGAGAGGGTCGCCACCCGCAAGGCCGGCAACGCCTGCCTCTCTGCGCTCCTCGACGAGGTCCCCGGCCTGGTCGGTGGGGGTGCCGACCTGACCGGCAACACCGGCACCACCATCAGCGGCCACGGCGTCCAGGGCGCCGACTGCCCCGAAGGCCGGCAGATCTTCTTCGGTGTCCGCGAGCATGCAATGGGTGCCATCTGCAACGGCATGGCCCTCCACGGCGGAATCCTCCCCGTGGGCGGGACCTTCCTCGTCTTCAGTGACTACATGCGGGGGGCTGTGCGCCTGGCGGCGCTCAGCGGCGCCAAGACGCTCTTCGTCTGGACGCACGATTCGGTCGGGGTCGGTGAGGACGGGCCGACCCACCAGCCCGTCGAGCACGCCGCCGCCCTGCGGGCGATCCCCGGGCTGCGGGTCTTCCGACCCGCCGACGCCAACGAGACCGCCGGGGCCTGGAGGGCGGCGATCTCGGGTGACGGACCCACCGCCTTCCTGTTGACCCGCCAGGACGTCCCGGTCCTGGTCGGCACGGACGACCATGCGGCGGTGGCCCGGGGCGCCTACATCCTCGTGGACGCCGACGAACCACCGGACGTCGTGCTCATCGGCACCGGGAGCGAGGTCGCGGTCGCCCTCGACGCCGCAGCCTCCCTCACCGCCGGCGGCACCTCCGTCCGTGTGGTGTCCATGCCCTCGATGGACCTCTTCGGCGCACAGGACACCGCCTATCGTGCGTCCGTGCTTCCCCCGGGCGTGCCTGTCGTGTCGGTCGAGGCCGGCGTCACGTTCGGCTGGGGCGCCTGGGCGGATGCGTCGGTCGGCATCGACCGCTTCGGAGCATCGGCTCCCGGCGCCGAGGTCATGGAACACCTCGGGATCACGCCGGCGGCGGTAGCCGCGGCGGCCCGCAGACTCCTCGAACACAGGGAAGGTGCGGCATGAGCCGACTGCGCGAACTCTTCGACCAGCACGGCCAGAGCCCCTGGCTGGACAACCTGCGGCGGGGCTGGATCTCCTCCGGTGAACTGCAGGTGCTCATCGACCGGGGCGTGCGCGGCATCACGTCGAACCCGTCGATCTTCCAGAAGGCGATGACCGGGACCGACGACTACGACGAGCAACTCAGCGCCCTCGCCGGAGCGGGACGATCGATCGAGGACTCCTACTGGGAGTTGGTGACCCGCGACATCGTCGATGCGCTCGACCTGCTGCGACCGGTCCACGAGGCGACCGACGGCCTCGACGGCTTCGTCTCGGTTGAGGTGGATCCCAGCCTGGCGGCCGACACCGGGGGCACCGAGGCGGCGGCCCGCCACCTCAGCCGGATCATCGACCGGCCCAACCTCTTCGTGAAGATCCCGGCCACCGCCGAGGGGATCCCCGCCATCCGCACGATGATCGGCGAGGGGTGCAGCGTCAACGTCACGCTCATCTTCTCCCTCGACCGCTACGAAGACGTCATGGAGGCGTACATCGCAGGACTCGAGGCCCACGAGGGCGACCTGTCGGGAACCTCGTCGGTCGCCTCCTTCTTCATCAGCCGCACCGACACCGAAATCGACCGGCGCCTCGAGGCCGTCGGCACGCCCGAGGCCCTCGCCCTCCGCGGTCGTGCAGCCGTCGCCCAGGGACAGGTCGCCTACGACCTCTTCCAGCGGGCCTTTTCCGGACCTCGTTGGGAGGCGCTCGTCGCACGGGGGGCGAGGGTCCAACGCCCCCTCTGGGCGTCCACCTCCACGAAGAACCCCGCCTACCCCGACACGCTCTACGTCGACGCCCTGATCGGCCCCGACACCGTCAACACGCTCCCCGAGGCGACCCTCGAGGCGTTCGACGAACACGGCACCCTGGCCCGCACGGTGGACGCCGACCCCGAGGGGGCTCGAGCCACGTTGGCTGCCGTCGAGGCAGCCGGTATCGACCTCGACGACGTCTCCCGGGTCCTCGAGGAGGAGGGGGTCGGCGCCTTCGTCAAGTCCTTCGACGAACTCCTCGACACCCTCGGGCAGAAGGCCGAAACCCTCACCTGATTGCCGCCCGAGTCCGTTGCAGATCGCAACGGACTGTTACGGTCCGGTCATGCCCGGCGAGTTGCTCCCCACACTCGAGGACCGCTGTTCGATCGCCCGCACCCTCGAGGCCGTCGGCGACAGATGGACCCTGCTGATCCTGCGAGACCTGTTCCGGGGCGTCCGTCGCTTCGAGCGCCTCCACGAGGACCTCGGCATCGCCCGGAACCTCCTCACCGACCGCCTCCGACGATTGGAGGACGCCGAGATCGTCCAGCGGGTGCCCTACCAGCAACGCCCGCTCCGCCATGAGTACCGACTCACCGCCAGGGGACGCGACCTGTCCCCGGCGTTGATCGCCCTCATGTCCTGGGGTGACCGTTGGCAGGCAGAGGACGGACCACCCACCCTCCTCATCCACGACGCCTGCGAAACCCCGATCGAACACACCGTCCGATGCCCGTCATGCGACGAGCCGGTGGCTGCCCACCACATCCGGAGCCGACCCGGCCCCGGACGCCACTCCCTCTCCACTGGCGTCGCCCGATGACCGTCGACCAGGTATCCGACCGAGACCGCGAGTTGCTTGAACTCCCGCTGCCCGAGCTACTCGCCGCTGCCCGTGAACGCCGGGACCGGGCGCACGGCAGTCGCGTCACCTACAGCCCAAAGGTCTTCATCCCCCTCACGATGCTCTGCCGTGACCGCTGCGGCTACTGCACCTTCGCGCAGCCGCCGGCCCGGCTGGCCGCCCCGTACCTCCTGCCCGAGGAGGTCCTCGACATCGCCCGGCGGGGAGCTTCAGTGGGGTGCCACGAGGCCCTGTTCACTCTGGGTGAGCGACCGGAGGAGCGCTATCCGGTTGCGAAGGAGTGGCTGAACCGGCACGGCTACAGCTCGACGATCGACTACCTGGCCGACGTCTCCCGACTCGTACTCGAAGAGACCGGCCTCCTCCCCCACTCCAATGCCGGCGCCCTCTTCGAGGACGAACTGGCACAACTCCGCGAGGTCTCCGCCTCACAGGGAATGATGATCGAGACGCTACGCCCGGACCTCGACTGCCACCGGGGCGCCCCCGACAAGTTGCCCGAACGTCGCCTTGCCACACTCGAGGCCGCCGGGAGACTGCACATCCCGTTCACCACGGGCATCCTCGTCGGCATCGGCGAGGACCGCATCGACCGGATCGTCGCCCTGGAGGCGATCGCCGAATCGCACCGCCGCCACGGCCACGTGCAGGAAGTCATCGTCCAGAACTTCCTCCCGAAGGCCGGCACAGCCATGCACGCGGTGCCGCCGTGTCCCGAGCACGACTACCTCGAGGCCATCGCACTGGCCCGCCTGGTCCTCCCGGATGCGGTCCACGTTCAGGCGCCGCCGAACCTCTCCGACGACTTCGGCCCGCTTCTGGAGGCGGGCATCGACGACTGGGGCGGCGTCTCCCCGGTGACGGCCGACCACGTCAACCCGGAGCGGCCCTGGCCCACCCTCGACCGCCTCCGGGCCGAGACCGAGAAGCATGGCTTCGCCCTCGCCCCCCGGCTCACCCTCCATCCGGAGTTCGTGCGGCACCCGGAGGCCTGGCTCGACGAGGCGCTGCGCTTCCCCGTCATGGACCGAGCGGATGCCGAGGGCCTCGGACGGGACGATCCGGGTGCGGTCTTCCCCGAGCGCATCGAGGCCATCACCGCAGAGGACGGTGCAGAGGTCCGCCAGATCGGGCACGACTCGACGGCCTGGTACTCCGGTGCGCCTGTGTCGCCTGCCGACCTGCTCGGGGGCCCGGCGGCCGCAGGGGGCCGCCTCCGAGAGGTCCTCGACGGCGTGCTCGAAGGCCAGGAGGCCGGAGCCGACGAACTCCTCACCCTCTTCGCTGCACGCGGCCCGGAGGTGCGTGCCGTGGCCGAGGTCGCCGACGAGCTCCGGCGACGGGTCGTCGGCGATGTCGTTACCTGGGTCGCCAACCGCAACATCAACTACACGAACGTCTGCACCTACAAGTGCCGGTTCTGCGGCTTCTCCAAGGGGCCCCTTTCGCTGAACCTCCGCGGCACCCCCTATCTCCTCGACATCGACGAGATCGCCAGCCGTGCCGCCGACGCCGCACGCATGGGGGCCACCGAGGTCTGCCTCCAGGGCGGCATCCATCCCAACTTCGACGGCGACTTCTACATCGACGTCACCCGGGCGGTCCGCGATGCCGTGCCGAACATCCACGTCCACGGCTTCACCGCGCTCGAAGTCACCGAAGGGGCGAGACGCCTCGGCGAGCCGTTGGAGGACTACCTGCGGCGCCTCATGGATGCCGGGCTGAGTTCCCTACCCGGGACCGCCGCCGAGATCCTCGACGACGGGATCCGGGCCGAACTCTGCCCCGACAAGATCAACACCGAGGAATGGCTCGAGGCCCACCGCACGGCACATAGGGTCGGACTGCGCTCCAACATCACGATCATGTTCGGGTCCATCGAGGGCACCGAGCACTGGGTTCGGCACCTGCTCGTGTGCCGCGACCTCCAGAAGGAGACCGGTGGCTTCACCGAGTTCGTGGGGCTGCCGTTCGTGCACATGGCGTCGCCGATCTACCTGCAGCGCCGGGCACGCCGTGGCCCGACTTTCCGCGAGACGCTCCTGATGCACGCCGTTGCCCGGATCGCCCTGCACGGACTCATCGACAACATCCAGGGTTCGTGGGTGAAGATCGGCTTCGACGGCATCCGCCAGATGCTCCAGGCCGGGTGCAACGACCTCGGCGGAACGCTCGTCGACGAAAACATCTCACGTGCCGCCGGCGCCGAGCACGGTCAGTCCGCCCACGAGTCCGACTTCCGGGCGCTCGTCGAGCCGCTCGGCCGCACGCTCGCCCAGCGCAGCACGCTCTACGGAAGCGTGGCCGTCGGCAGTCGTCTCGAGGTCAACCGTTCCGACGACGGCCGCTTGCTGATCCCGGTGGTCGGCGCCTGAGCCGACTCGAACCCGACGGTTACTGCACGGACACCATCGGTAGGGTGCGAGAATGAGCCTGCGGAACTACCGGACCGGCGACGACGGCATCGATGCCGCCATCGAGGAATTGGCCCAGGCGACGGGACGTCGGGACGACCTGGACATGATCTCGGAACTTCTCGTCAGCGCAGTCCGGCTCGCACGCGAGGACGTCGGCCGCGGCGACCTGAAGCTCGTCAACAGCGCCCTCAAGGAACTCCGGCACGCCTTCTCGGTCTTCGAGCCGTACCGGGCCGCCCGCAAGGCCACCGTGTTCGGTTCCGCCCGAATCGCCGAGGGCGATCCCGCCTATGCGGCCGCACGCGACTTCGGGGCTGCCATGGCTGCACACGACTGGATGGTCATGACCGGGGCCGGACCCGGGATCATGGCGGCCGGCCTCGAGGGAGCGGGCCGCGACCGTTCCTTCGGCATCAACATCCAACTCCCCTTCGAGGCCGAGGCCAACGAGTTCATCCTCGACGACCCGAAGCTCATCAACTTCAAGTACTTCTTCACTCGCAAGGTCACCTTCATGCGCGAGTCCCACGGGTACGCCCTGCTGCCCGGGGGCTTCGGCACCATGGACGAGGCCTTCGAGCTGCTCACCCTGATGCAGACCGGGAAGACGCACCTCGCTCCCGTCGTGCTGCTCGACCCTCCGGGCGACACCTACTGGTCACACTGGACCGAGTTCATCCAGGCCGAGCTGGTGGCCAGGAACCTGGTCTCCCCGCACGACCTGTCCCTCATCCACGCCACCGACGACCCCCGAGCCGCCGCCGAGCACGTCCGGGGCTTCTACCGGACCTACCACTCCATGCGGTACGTGGGCCGCCACCTCGTCCTGCGCCTCGAACGCGAGGTGGACGACGCCGAGGTGGCGACGCTCGACGAAGAGTTCGGCGACCTGCTGGTGGACGGTCACATCGAACGCTGCGAAACGACCCCGCACGAACTCCGGGACGACGACGAGGTGGCCCGGCCCCGCCTGCGCCTCCACTTCGACCGCCGTTCCCACGCCCGGCTCCGACAGTTGATCGACGCCCTCAACGACGCCACGCCCGACTAGCCGTCGGCCCACCCGGAATCGTCGGGCTCCTGGAGGAGGTTGATGGCCTTCTCGACCGCACGACGGGCCCTCGTGAGGCGGCGCTCGTCGACCGGCAACTCGTTGCCGCCAGCATCGATCGACTCCCGGAGTCGGATGATCGCCAGGTCGGCCAACTCCTCGGCAATCCCCTCGAGCTTCGCTCGGATCTCCTCGAACTCACCCGCCATGGGCACCTCCCTGCGGTCCCCGAATCCTCTCGGCGACGACCTCGAGAGGGTGTCGAACAACGTGGCCGGCGGCCGCCAGGTAGATGGCGCATCCCGGGTTGGCGCTGACCACGGTCGCGGCACCCGTGGTGGCCATCGCCCGCCGGATGGATGCCGTCTTGCGAAGGCGGACTTCGGACGCCAGTTCCGACTGGAGCACGGAGAAGGCCCCACCGGCACCGCAGCACAGTCCCTCGTCGTCGAGTTCGACCGTCTCCGCATAGGGAGCCAGGACGGAGCGCACGCTGGCGTGGCAACCCTGGGCGTGGCGGAGGTGGCAGGGGTCCTGGACGATCACAGTCGTGCGCTCCCCCACCGGCGCCGGCATCCGGTCGATGTTCTCTGCCAGCCACTCGTGGACGTCCCGCACCCTGGAGGCGAAGGCGGCCGCCTCCGGCGTGCCGACGAGCGATCCGTACGCGCGCAGCGCCGCCCCGCACCCGGCCGAGTCCACGAGAACCGGGACATCCGCCGGGATCGCCGCCATGACGCGTCCGGCGAGTGCTCGTGCCGCCGCGTCGAGGCCGGCATGAGCGTGCAGGGCGCCACAGCAGCCTGCCGCATCTCCGGAACGTAGGACCGTCGCCCCGGAAGCCTCGAGGACCTCCTCGACCGCCGCATGGACCTCGGGCTGCCAGGCGTCCATCACACAGCCCGTGAACAGGACCACATCGCCTCCGACCCTCCCCTTCTGCCGGGGATCCCGCAGGGGCAGTCGAACGGGCAGGGGCAGTCGTCCGGGGAGGAGGCGCAGTCGCTGCAGCAGGGCGAGGACCCGGCTCACCCAACGGAGTAGACGCGGGCGGACCAGGACGGAAAGGCCGACGCGGAGCCGGAACGGCACCCGACGTCCGGCCGCCACGACTGTCCGCGTATCGGTCATCAGTTCACCGAAGGGCACTGCCGAGGGGCACGCCGTCTCGCATCCACGACAGAGGATGCACGTGTCCATCGACTCGAGCCATTCGGCATCGGGGACCATCACGCCTTCATCGACGGAACGCATGAGGGCAATGCGCCCCCGGGGCGAGCGCCGCTCGTCACCGGTGACCCGGTAGGTCGGGCAGTGGGGCAGGCAGAGGCCGCAGGCGACACATGACGCCAGCGCATCGTCACGGAGGCCGAGGACCCCCCCGGTGCGGGAGGACGAGGAGTCGGTCATGCTGCGATCCGATACGGGTCGCGGCCGGGATTCAGGCGTCCATCCGGATCGAAGCCGGTCCTGATCCTGGCGGCCAGGGTGACGACGCCCGGTCCGGGCATGCCGGCCTCCACCTCGACCAGTCCGTGGACCACTCCGGTACCCACCTCGAGAAGGCTCCCCTCCGGAAGTCGACCGGTCCAGCGGCTCCGGTGCGGCGGCAGCGCCGGAGCGGCCGCGACCACCTCAAGGCCGAGATGCGAGCCGAGCGCCGCCGCCTCCGCCTCGACGTCCCCGTCGTACCCCTCCAGGCACACGCTGACCCGCTGGCCGTCCCACAGCACGCTCGACGGGCGGAAGCACATGTTCCGGACCGCCTCGGGTGTCGCCGACCCCTGCATCCAGAGCACCCGCTCCGGTGACGGCCAGGTCCGCAGGATCACCTGACCGATGAGGGCCAGGGTGCCCAGCGACCCGACGAGGAGGCGACACAGGTCGTAGCCCGTCACGTTCTTGACCGTCGGTCCACCGGCGGTGAAGAGGGCTCCGTCGGCACCCACGCAGTCCGCCTGGAGGAGCGCATCGCGCACCGCTCCGATCCGTGGACGCCGAAGGCTGCTCCGTCCGACGGCGAGCACGCCACCGACGGTCGCCCCTGACGGTCCCTCGAGCGCCACCTCCTGTCGATGCTCGGCCAACGCCTCGGCGAGGTCGGCGAGAGGCGTTCCGGCACCCACGACAACGGTCATCTCCGCCGGATCGAAGGCAACGACTCCGGTGGGCGCCCGAACCTCCCGGGTCCCGCCGGCCGGAGGGCCACCCAGTTCCCAGCGGGTCCCTCCCCCGCGGACACAGACCGGGCCGGAGCGCCCGACCTCGTCCCGGAAGTCCGCGAGCCCGCTCACACCCACACCCCTTCCGGAATCTCGGGCAGTCCCTGGACATCGCCGCAGCTCGATCCGGAGGGCAGCACCTTGTGGGGGTTCGCCACTCCGTCCGGGTCGAAGGCGTCACGCAGCACCCGTTGCGCAGCCAGGTCCTCTTCGGAGAAGAGCAGCGGCATGAACCGACGCTTCTCGAGTCCTATGCCGTGCTCTCCGGACAAGACCCCGCCGACCTCGACGGACAGTCGGACGATCTCCTCGCCGGCGGCCAAGACGCGCTCCATGACCCCGGGCTCACGATGGTCGAAGACAAGGAGTGGGTGCAGGTTGCCGTCGCCGGCGTGGAAGACGTTCATCACGATCAGGCCATGACGCTCAGCAATGGCGTTCACGCCGGTGACCACCTCGGCCAGACGGGTCCGCGGGATCACGGTGTCGTGCAGGTAGTAGGACGGCTTGATGTTGGCGATCGCCCCGAAGGCGCCCTTCCGGCCCTTCCAGATCCGGGCCCGCTCCCCCTCGTCGGCGGCGATGCGCACGGTCCGGGCGCCACCGTCCCTGGCGACGGCGGCGACCGCCTCGACCTCCCGGGAGACACCCGCAGGCAGGCCGTCGAGTTCGACGATCAGGACGGCGGCAGCATCGAGGGGGTACCCGGCCTTGGCGAAGGGTTCGACCGCCCGCACCACCTGCTGGTCCATCAACTCGAGCGCCGCGGGGACGATCCCGGCGGCGATCACGGCACTGACGGTCTCGGCGGCCTCCTCGATCGTCGTAAAGTCAAGGAGCAGGGTCCGGACCTCTGGCGGGTCGGGCGTGAGCCGCACCGCGATGCGCGTGGCTATTCCCAGCGTGCCCTCGCCGCCGACGAAGGCGCCGCGGAGGTCGTACCCGACGGCATCGCCCTCCTCCTCCCCGAGGACGGCGACCTCACCGTCGGGGAGGACCACCTCGACCGCCGCCACGTGCACGCTGGTCACGCCGTAGAGGAGGCAGTGGGGGCCACCAGAATTGTTGGCCACGTTCCCACCGATGGTGCAGGCCTGCTGGCTGGACGGATCCGGGGCGAAGTGCAGCCCGGTCCCAACGAGGTGCCTCGTGAGGTCCAGGTTGACAACGCCCGGTTCCACCCAGGCGATGCGCCGATCGACGTCCACCTCGAGGATCCGGTCCATGCGGGTGGTCGAGATGACCACGGGGTCGTCGCAGGGCACCGCCCCTCCGGACAGGCCGGTTCCCGCCCCGCGGGGGACGAAGGCACGCCCGTGGGCACGGGCGACGCGGACACATGCCGCCACCTGCTCGGTGGAACCCGGAAGGCAGACGACACCGGCGCGCCCCCCACGAATGATCGACCCGTCACGGCTGTAGAGGTGGAGGGCCGAGGCTCCCCCCGCCACCCGGTCCGCTCCGATCGCCGCCTCCAGGTCACGCGTGAGCAGATCGATCGAGCGTCGTCGGGTCCACCACATGGACCCAGTTTGTACGACAAATGGAGTCAAGTCGCGAACCGGAGATTCTCGCCCCCCGTGCCGCGCAGTAGCGGGCATCGGGGTGTAGGAAGGACGCCGTGAGTCGCCTGCGCACCATCGCCACCCGGGGCGACACCCCCGTGCTGGCCATGTCGATCGCCACAGGTGCACTGGTCGCACTGCTGATCGCCGGCTTCGAGTACCTGACGGACAGCGTTCTCCTCGAACGCCTCTCCCACCGACCCCTCTGGCAGATCGCCCTGGCTCCGGCGATCGGGCTTCTACTCGCCACCCTCATCCTCCGTTGGGCGGGTCGGGGCCTGGGCTCGGCCACCTCCGATGAGTTCATCCGGGTGTACCACGAGCGAACTCCGCGCCTGCCGCTGCGAGACCTTCCCGCCAAGTTCCTGGCCGGGGTCGCCACCATCGGATTCGGAGGCGCCCTCGGTCTTGAGGGCCCGTCCATCTACATGGGTTCCACGACGGGACTGGCCGTCCACGACCGTTTCCGGCGCTGGCTCCGGCGTGAGGACGTCCGGATCCTGCTCACCGCCGGTGCGGCCGCCGGTGTCGCAGCCGTGTTCAAGGCGCCGGCCACGGGCGTCCTGTTCGCCCTCGAGGCCCCGTACCGGGACGACGTCACCCGACGGGCGCTGATCCCCTCGCTGCTGGCCGCGGCCACGAGTTATGTCACCTACATCAACATCATCGGCCCCGACTCGGTGATCCCCTTCCTCAACGATCCCGAGAGCCGGCTGGGCCTCAACCTCATCGACGCTCCCCTGTTCACCGAGGATGGCCTGGTCTGGATCCACCCCGACCAGTTGAGCGCACTGTTCACCGGGGTCAAGGCCAGCGACGTGCTCGGAGCCATCCTCGTGGGCATCCTGGCCGGTCTCGGTGGGCGTTCGATGGCCTGGTTGGTCCGTTGGGCCAAGGGGATCTCGAAGCAGACCAACGCCGTGACCCGCCTCCTCATCGGTGGTTCGTTCCTCGCCGTTCTGGCGGTCGCCGCTGATGCCCTCTTCGGCGCACCCCTGACCATCGGCCCGGGATTCACGGCAATGGAGTGGGTGGTCTCTCCCGACCATGGGCTCGGCCTGATCGCGCTGCTCTTCGGACTGCGGATCGCTGCCACCGTCGTGACCCTCACCGCAGGGGGCGTCGGCGGACTCTTCATCCCGCTCGCCGTCCAGGGGGTGATCCTCGGTTCCTTCGTCGGGGCGATGGTCCACACCGACCGTCCCGGCCTCTACCCGATCCTCGGCCTCGCGGCATTTCTCGGCGCCGGCTACCGGGCACCGATTTCTGCGGTGATGTTCGTCGCCGAGTCGACCGGTGGGGCCTTTGTGGTTCCGGCCCTCATCGCCGCCGCCGTCAGCCAGCTCGTCGCCGGCTCGTCCTCCGTGGCCGAACACCAGCACAAAGTACGCCTGGGCCACCTCGAGCGTCGCTTCACCCTGCCCGTCACCGCTGCGATGGCCACCGACGTCCTCACCGTGCCACCCGACGCGACCCTCTCCGAATTCGTTTTCCTCCACGTGCTCGGGCGTCGCGAGCGGTCCGTGGCGGTGGTCGACGGCGGCACCTACGTCGGGATGATCAGCCTTTCGGAACTCTCCGAGATCGACCGCTCGGAATGGGACGACACCACCGTCGGTGCGGTACTCCGTTCCGACCTACCGGCAGCGAAACCCTCCTGGACGTTGCGGGATGCCATCGGCACCATGGGCGAAGCCGACGTCGACGTCCTGGCGGTGGCGGACGCCGACGCTTCGTTCATCGGCGTCATCCGGGAGGACGACATCCTCAAGTTGGACGAGATTCTCGACGAAACCGGCGGTTGAGCACTCGGAGATTCACGAGCGCTCCATGGACTCACGCTGAGGCGTCGAGTTCCTCCGCTGCTTGGATCTCTTCGTCGACTTCGTCGTCCTCTTCGGCCCAGGCATCGTGCGCGGGTGAGTGGCCCTCTTCGGCCTCCGGCGAGCCGGAGTCGGTGGACAGGCTGTCGAAGATGGATTCGAGGTCGAGGTCCTGGTTGCGCTTCAGCGCCCTGGCCTCTTCGAATCGGCGATGGCGACCCTTTTTCACGGCGCCCTCTCCCAGGTCGATGGTCGTTAAGCCCAGCACCCTACCCAGTCGCGCCAGGCAACAGAGGTCCCCGGTGGACACGGAAAGGCTCAGGATCCGTCCCTGTCCTCGAGCAGGAGCCCGCCCTCTCCATCGAAGGCCAGGGCCGCGCGCCCGGACAGCAGGTCGGTCAGGGCCGAGCCGATGACATCACCGCGCCACCCCGATGCCAGCCGGGTCTCCCCCTCACCACGGACCAGGGCCTCGATGTCGGACCGCGTCCCGAGCAGCGTCGGGTCGAGGTCGAGGTCCTTCGCCGCCTGGGAAACCCAGGCGGACACCAGGGTCACGGCGGGACGCAGGTCACCCTGAACCCTGTTGGAACGGCGTGGGGTGGAGGGCAAGGGAGGGAGGCCTGACGCCCCCTCCAGCGCGTGCAGGACATCGGAAGCAGCGGCGTTGCGGAGGTGGCGGCCATCAACACCCCGCACCCGACGGAGCGCCTCCTCGTCGACGGGATTCTCCTGGGCCACTGCCACCACGGCCAGGTCGGGGAAGACGCTCCGGACCGGGACATCACGGTCCGCTGCCTCGCGTTCACGCCAGGCGGCAAGGGCCCGCGCCCGGTTGAAGGCATCACCGCGCAACCGCCGGGCCTCCTTGATCCTCTCCCAGGCGGCAAGTGGATCGCGTGGCCCACGGTCGCGCTCGAGCAGTTCCCGACATTCATCCCTGGCCCACTCCATGCGTCCTCGGGTGGTGAGGTCCGCTACCAGGCGATCGTGGAGGACCAGGAGGTGCACCACGTCGGCAGCGGCGTACTCGAGCTGTGATCCCGACAGGGGTCGAGCCAGCCAGTCGCTGAGGCGGTCGCCCTTCGGCAGTCGGATGCCGAGCTCCCGCTCGCAGAGGGTGGTCAGCGATGGCGTCGAGAGGCCGACGAAGCCCGCCGCCAACTGCGTGTCGAAGAGATTCCGTGGCGCCGTCCCGCAGGCCCGGTCGAAGACCTCCAGATCCTGGCCAGCGGCGTGCATGACGAAGAGAACGTCGGACTCCAGCACGGGGGAGAATGCGGAGAGGTCCACGGCGAGCGGATCGACGATTGCCAGGCCGTCGGCCCACCCGATCTGGAGGAGCGCCACCTGAGGGTAGTAGGTGCGTTCACGGTGGAACTCCGTGTCGACGGCAATCCGCGGCTCGTCCAGCAGACGGTCGACCAACGCCTCGAAGGCATCCTGCTCCTCGATGGGTGCCGGAGCAGGCTGGTCGGAGCCACTGATGGTTCCTCGTGCGCTGCCGCCGCGTCCGCGCCTCAGGTCGCCAGCCCCGTCTCGACCGGGAAGCCGCCGACGACCCAGGCCTCGGTGCCCCCTATCACGTTCACCGCATCGACGCCCCGGGTCCTCAGGAACTCGGCGGCAGCCAGGCTCCTGCCCCCCTTGGCACAGATCAGGTACACCGTGCCGTCTCCCGGGACCTCTTCGACACGGGCAGGGACCTCACCCAGGGGGATGGGGAGCGCTCCCGGAACCCTGGCCTGCTCGAACTCGTCGGGTTCGCGGACATCCACGAGGGACGCCCCCTCGGCGAGCCGCACCGCCAACTCGTCCACATCGATCTCTGGAACGTCCATTGGCTGTTCGGCGCCTCTCGGTGATCGGATGACGGGCGGAACCCTAGTCAGGACATCCGGTCGGACCGCGTCCAGTCGTGTTCCGGCCCCTCAGGTCCTCAGGACGATCGGCGTCCCTCAGTGAACGCTCGTCGGATACGGAGACCTCGACGACCGGCAACTTGCGGCCTGCGCGCCAGGGGGCCCGCTCCCCGGCCTCGAACGAGGCAGCCAGCGACGTCCGTGCGCCGGCCGGCCAGAGGGCATGGAGCCACTGGGGGACACCATCGAGTACCGGGAGCACGACGGAGTCCGGAGCATCGATGCCGTGATCCAGAAGTTCGGCGACGGTGCCCGCAGAGGCATCCGGGAGGTCGCAGGCGAGGACGACCACCGGGCGTCGTCCGTCCTCGTCGAGGGCGGAAAGTGCCGTCAGAATCCCTCCCAGCGGACCCTCCCCGGGCCAGGCGTCGGGGATCACTTCATGGCCGGTGGCCTCGGACAGGCCGTCGGCACCCCCGACCAGGAACACGGGGGAAACGCGCGCAACTTGGAGTGCCTCGAGCGCCCCCATGGCCAGGGGCCTCCCGTCGACCTCCAGAACCGCCTTGTCCACGCCCATACGACGACTGGCGCCCCCAGCCAACACCGCCCCGGCCACTCCCCGGGCGTCGTCGGTCACCGATCCGCTGCCGGCCACGTCGGATCGAGTTGCCGGAGGAAGAGCTCACAACGCTCCTGTTCGTCGACCTCCCCGATCTCGCCGGCCATCCGGGCGAGGCCGTCCACGCAGCGCAGGAAGCCACGGTTCTCGAATCGCTCCCACCGGACGAATCCCGTGCCGCGCCAGCCACCCTGGCGAAGCCGGTCCAGGCCGCGGTGGTAGCCGACCCGGTAGGCGGCGTAGGCCTCGACGCGATCACGGGCCAGGTCGCCGAGCGACGCCCAGGCGGCGAGGCATCGGGGCCAGCGCGCCGCCACCGCAGCCACGGCATCGCGTTGAACGCTCTCGCGCACAGCCAGCGCCTCCCCGAGTGCGTCGAGGCAACCGACGGGCTCGGGATCCAGAATGGTCTCGGGAGGGCCGCTCCCCGACAGGCTGACCGGGTGTTGTTCGCTCACGGCCGAGGAGGGTACCCCTCCCCCAGCTCCCGAGGGGTGCTCGGTAGTGTCCCAGCGTGTCCGACAGCCTCTACGACCTCCCCCAACTGATCACCCTGCCCGGTTGGGCGGACCCCGAACTCCTGGCGAACGCCAGCATGCTCGGCCTCGTCATCCTCGCCCTGGCCGCCTACCTGATCCTCCGCTTCCTGCGCAAGATCGTGGTCAAGGTGGCCCTCATCGCACTGGTCGTCCTGGTTGGATTCGGGCTCTGGGACCAACGCCTCGAGCTCCGCTCGTGCGCCGACGACTGCTCGTGCACGCTGTTCGGACAGTCGGTGCAGATCCCGCTCGACAAGAATCCCCGCTGCAGCGCCGGCTGATCCGCCGGGCAGGATCAGGGCGCTTCCGGGATCCGTTCGAGTCGGAGTTCGTTCGTCGCACGCGACGCTGAGTCGGTTCCAGCGAGAACCGCCACGAGCTCGCCGACCTCGACGCCCCCCTGATCACGTGCCATGTGGAGGGCCGCGACGACACGGAGGTCCACGTCGCCGTCCTCAGGCAGGTGGAAGGGCTCGGTACCCCAACTCAGGGAGAGTTGCCGGACGGTGCGCTCGTCGGCGCTGTAGCCGAGGATCCGCGCCGCTGGCCGGAAGCGCGCCATCGACCGGACCGTGAAACCGGAGCCCGACACGCAGACGATCGTTCGGATACCCAGTTCCTCGACCGCCCGTGCGGTCGCCACGGTCATGGCGTCGGTGATCGATGTGTTCGGGTCGGCGGCGTCGGTGAGGCGGGACTCGGCCAGTTCGGCGGACCATCCATGGTGGTCGAAGTGCTCATCGGCGTGCTGTGCGACGCGGGACATGGTTGCCACCACGTTGACGGGATCGACGCCCACGGCGGTCTCCCCCGAGAGCATCACGGCACTCGAGCCGTCCCAGATGGCGTTCGCCACGTCGGAGACCTCGGCACGGGTCGGCGTCGGATCCTTGATCATGGACTCGAACATCTGGGTCGCGGTGATTGCCGGTCGCCCCAGCGAGATGCACTGCCGGATGATCTGCTTCTGGAAGACCGGTAGGGATTCGATGCCGCACTCGTTGCCAAGGTCGCCTCGGGCCACCATCACGGCTCCCGACTTCTCGATGATCCCCCGAAGGTCGGTAAGGGCTGCTGCCGTCTCGATCTTGGCCACCACCAGGGGGCCGAACGGGTGCGGGTCGAGGCCGAGGCGTTCGATGTCGTCTGCCGAGCGGACGAACGAGAGGGCGATCATGTCGACCTCGTATCCGAGGAAGAATTCGACCGCAAGGAGGTCCTCGGGAGTGGGCGCCGAGAGGGAGAGCCGATCAGCGGGGATGTGGAGTCCCGGCCGGCCCGAGAGGACACCGCCGTGGACGACCGTGGAGGAGATCCGGTCGCCTTCCAGGTCACCCATCTGGAGGATCACCCGGCCGTCACCGATGCTCATGCGACCGCCCGGCTCGACGTCGCGGAAGAATGCCTCGTAGTCGACCTCGACGACGGCTGCCCGGCTCCGGAGGTGGCCGATCCGCAACTGCACCGCGGCTCCCTCGGCGAACTCGACGGGGTCGTCGCCGAAGCTGGCAGCACGAACCTTGGGCCCCGTCAGGTCGATGAGGATGCCCACCGAGCGGCCCTCCTCGGCGGCGAGGCGGCGAATCGTCGTCAGGCGCTCAGCGTTCTCCTCGAGGGAACTGTGCGCCATCCCGAGGCGGGCCACGTCCATCCCGGCGCGGATCAGGTCGCGCAGCACCGGCTCACTATCGGAGGCGGGGCCGATCGTCGCGATGATCTTGGTGCGCCGGGACATCAAGACACGCTACCGGCTCGGCCAAAGTGCCTGTCGGGTGGACCGACGGGATTAGCGTCGGCCCGTGCACCTACGTACGTTCGAACCCCGGCACCCGTTTCTCGACCACCCCGGCGTACTCGCCTTCGCCCACCGCGGTGGAGCCGAGGAGGTTCCCGAGAACTCGCTCGCCGCCTTTCAGCACGCCACCGACCTCGGTTACCGCTACCTCGAGACCGACGTCCACCTGACCTCCGACGGGGTCGTCGTGGCATTCCACGACGACGTCCTCGACCGGGTGACCGACCGCACTGGACGTCTCGCCGACCTCTCCTGGGAGGAGGTATCCGCCGCACGGATCGCCGGCACGGAGCCGATCCCCACCCTCTCCGACCTGCTCGAGTCGTTTCCGGATGCCCGGATCAACATCGATCCCAAGGGTGACGCGGTCGTTCCCGCCCTGGCCCGCATCCTGGGGGAGTTCGAGGCCCTCGACCGGGTCTGCCTCGGGGCGTTCTCCGATCGCCGACTGGAGCGCCTCCGAAGCCTCCTCGGGCCGAGGCTGTGCACCTCCGCCGGCCCACGTTCAATCGCCGGATTCCGAGTCGCCTCCCTCGGGCTGCCGATTCGACAACCACCCTGGCACTGCCTACAGGTCCCGGTCCGATCGAACGGCATCCGCCTCGTCGACCGACGGTTCATCGCTGCGGCACACGACCGGGAACTCCAGGTACACGTCTGGACCGTCAACGACCCCGTGGAGATGCAGCGCCTGGTCGAACTCGGAGTGGACGGCATCATGACGGACCGACCGAGCATCCTCCGGGAGGTCCTGGAGGAACGGGGGCTCTGGGCCTGAGGCTCCGACAACACCTCCTTCGAAAGCACCCACGCCCGCTACCTTTGGGTGATGCCCGACGTCGCCACCCGCCTCGACCTCGACGCCGTCCTCGGCACCTGAACCCACGGTTCCCGACTCCCCGATTCAGCCTCCGGGCACCGAATTCCGGGTACCACAGGGCCGTACCTGTGGACGGCCCTGTGCACGATTGGCCGGATGTAGTGGAAATCCATCCAAAACTTGGGGATTTCGCCCTCCTGGGTTGACCGGTGCCCCGCCGTCCTCCAAGATGCGATCACGCCGAACACGGCAAGGGGAATCGGATCTAGGTGGTCCGACGAACCACCGAAGGAAAGAGCTCTCGAGCTCGGACCGGAGGAGGAGCGTCGAGAGCCTGGTGAAGCCCCCGAGGCGAGTTCGGGGAGGACCAAGACCACGCTGGTCCCTTCGGGGAACAGCAGGTCGGCCGCAGGCACGGAGGTGTCGAGGCCGGAAGGGTTCGGAACGGCTCAAGGGCCGCTCCGGAGTCGATCGGACGAAACACCAGCCGGGCCCGGGTCGCACCCGGTTGCGCCGACGCCGACGGGCGACGGAGGCAGAAAGGGTGTGGAACGGGGACGGTGTGTCGGGCACACCTGGTCCTTCGGGCGCCGTCGGGCGCCGGAAGGAGAGGGAGTGCCGGATCCCGCCGGGGATCAGTGGTCGAGTTGGGCTCGGGTTCGGGGACCGACGGGTCGCCGAAAATCGAGTCAGGGTGCAGCCCCCAGGGGAGGCATCCCGAGTCCGGATCGTCTGACGGGACGGACCGGAGGGTGGAAATGGGACGAGGATTTGGCTCCGAGGAGTTGACCGGTTCGCCGGGAGGCTACTCGGGGCCAATTTCCTTTTTCTGGCCCCTTCTCTGCCTTCCGTGATCAGGGCACGTACTCGCCCATCACCGCCAGCGCCGTCAGGGCCACCATCCCCACTCCGGACACGACCGGCACGAGGCGTCGGAGGCGGCTGTCATCAGCCAACACCGCCAGGGCCACGACGATCGGGAAGCCGTTCAGTGCATAGCGCTCGAGGCTGTTGAGGTTGTCGGCCGCCAGGGCGACCAGCAGGCAGGCAGCGGCAAAGGCTGCGTACCCGAGAGGCATCCTGCGAAACGCCACGATGACGAGGACGACGAAGCCCAGGGCGAACGGAATGTGCAGGCCGTCCCCGAGCGCATCCGGCCCGAACAGTTCGCCGAGCCCGGCGATGAGCCTGCGCAGGGGGTCAACGGGATCACCCCGGAGCTCACGTTGCACGACAAGCGGGGCAAAGGGCTCGTCGACAAGGGCCGACGCCCACCACACGAAGGCCCCGAATCCGACGGGGCCGCCGATGACAGCCGCCGTCCGAGCGATCCTCTCCCCCGCCGGTGCGGAGCGCCAGCCCGGCCAGACCGACGCCAGGGCCGCCACCGCCAGCAGCGCCCCTGTCGGCCGGGTCAGTGCGGCAGCCGTTGCGAGTCCGGCCGCCCACCACCAGTGCCGCCGGGACAATGCGAGGAAGGTGGCCACCGCCAGCAGGAGGAACAGCGCTTCGGCATACCCCCAGACCAGCACGAAGGCGGGTGGGAAGCAGGCCGTCAGCCACACGGCACGACCGGCCAGACCACTGTCGCCCGTCACCTCGCGGACCAGGCGCAGGAGGAGGGCCATGGCCACCAGGGCCGTGACGTTGGCGATGAAGAGCAGCGCCGGTCCTGCTCCGCCGGGAAGTACCACATCGAAGAGGCGGCCGAGGAGCACGAAACCCGGAAAGAAGCGGATGCCCTCCGGCGCAGGACCCGGATAGCCCGACTCGACGAGCGACCGGTACCAGGCACCGTCCCAGGCAAGGAGTCCCTGCCCGACCTGGAGGGGCCGGTCCCCGTCGTGCAGGTGGTCGACGTAGAGGCGGACGCCCAGCATCGTTCCGGCCACCAGTAGGCGGGCGACAATCCAGGCCGGGAGGACTGCGATGAGGTCCCTGCGGAAGGTGTCGATCACGAAGGAGGCACCCCGAAGGCGTTCAGGTTTGCGGCGTTGTAGTACTCGTCGCCGTCGGCCGCGACCAGGTGACGGGAGGCACCCAGTCGGGCACTCAACTCACCGTGGAGGCGCCCACACTGTCGACCGTAGTTGCGGTAGCCGTCGATCCAGATCATCCAGACGGCCCTCGATCCGCCAGCGCGAGCCACGATGGCGTCGGCCGCCGCAGCGGGGTCGGCGGACCGGTTGCGATCGGCATAGTCGACCCAGTCCACGCTCCTCCCGTCGTCCAGAGCCGGGTAGGCGACGGTCGTGAAGCGATCGGCGAGCAGGAAGTATCCGGCTGGAGCCAGCTGGTCGGGACAGAAGACCACCAGGTCGCCATCATTCCCCTCGGCGGCGACCACCTCCGCAGCCACGCCTACCTGGGTCCGGTCCCGGCTCAGTTCACGTGCGACCGAGATCCACGACAGGCCGACGAGGAGCACGAGCGCCAAGGCAGTCGCCGGACGCGGCAGGCGGGCCAGTCCCACCCCGGCCGCCAACACCACCGGCACGAAACAGAACACCCCGTACCTCCCCTGAAAGGCCGTCTGCGTGACGAGGCTGACGCCGGCGCCGAGGAGCATCGTGGCGAAGCCCACGCCGAAGGCGATCCACAACCAGGGCAGGTCGGTCAGGCCCAACTCCGAGCGGTCGCCCCGGGTTCCGAGTCCGAGGACCACAAGCACGGAGAGGACCACGGCCACGAGGAGCGCCTCGGAGCCCCGTCCGCCACCGAAAGCCTCTAGGGCCAGCGCTGCGACGACCGTCGGCCGCGGCCCGGGGGACCACGGCGTCCCCGTGTGGGCCAACTGGTACCAGAGGACGGGAAGCCAGGGCACGAAGGCCACGGCACCGGCAGCCACCCCCACGAGGAGCCTCGGCGCTGCCGCCACCCGCCGTGTGATGGTGGCGACGAGGAGTCCGCCGAGGAGGACGGCGACGAGGAAGAGGGACCAGTAGTGCGTGTAGAGCAGCAACGCCACCACAGCGGCGACTCCGGCGAGGCGTGGTCCGTCCGGTCGGCGCCATGCCGACTCGACCGCGAGGTGACCGAGGAGGAGGAGGACGAGCAACAGGGCGTACATCCGCGCCTCGGTGGCATACCGGATGGCGAATGGGCTCGAGGCCAGGACGCCGAGCACAAGGGTCGAGGTCCGCGCCTCGACGTGTCGTCGTGTAACCGACACGACGAGTCCGAGGGCGAGCACCCCCAGCAGCCCCGACAGCGCCCTCGCCGCGAATGCCGAATTCCCCGCCACGGCTGTCCAGGCGGAGAGCAGCAGGTAGAAGAAAGGCGGGTGCCCATCGTGGCGGAGGGCGTCGACGAGCCCTCCCGGTCCCTGGTCGGCCAGGGCGACCGACTGCGCCTCGTCCAGCCAGAGCGGGGAATCGGCGACGAACCGCAGGAGGATCCCGACAAGCAGCGCCACCACGACGACGACCCCGCCCGGGGAGCGGAGAACCTCCATCGGACGGGCGGCCCCCGTGGAGGACGTGGAGGACGACGCGCTCACGACCCGTGATGGTACCGGCCGCTCAGAGGCCGATGGGTATGCTGCGCGGGAGCGCCGAGGCCGGCCTGCTTGCCACCCCCGACCGACGGCCAGACGCACCCCATGAACCCTGCCGAGCCCCCCCACCGCGAACCAGAGGATGAGCGGACCGTGATCGTCGGCGCCGGTCCGGCCGGCCTCACAGCTGCCTACCAGTTGGCGAAGTCCGGCCGAGCGGCGACGGTCCTCGAGGCCGACGACGTCGTGGGCGGCATCAGTCGGACCGTGCTCCGCGACGGCTGGCGCTTCGACATCGGCGGTCACCGCTTCTTCACGAAGGTCCGTGTCGTCTCCGACCTCTGGCACGAGATCCTCGACGACGACGACTTCCTCGTGCGCCCCCGCATGAGCCGCATCTTCTACCAGGGACGCTTCTACGACTATCCGCTGCGTGCGGGAAACGCCCTGCGGAACCTGGGCGTGGTCGAGGCCGTGCGGTGCGTGCTCTCGTACGTCTGGGTGCGGATCCGCCCACCCGCCGACCAGAGCACCTTCGAGGGCTGGACCGCCAGCCGTTTCGGATGGAGGCTGTACCGCACCTTCTTCAAGACCTATACCGAGAAGGTCTGGGGCGTGCCCGGCGACCAACTTCGGGCCGACTGGGCGGCACAGCGCATCAAGAACCTCTCCCTCTTTAGCGCCGTGCTCAACTCGTTGCTGCCCCGCCGCAACCAGAAGGACATCACCAGCCTCATCGAGGAGTTCGAGTACCCCCGATACGGGCCCGGGATGATGTGGGAGCGCTGCCACGAGAAGGTCCTGGCGCAGGGTGGCGACGTCCGCCTCGAACACCGGGTGACGCGCATCGAGCATTCGGGCGGGCGGGCACACACCGTGCTCGCAGAGGGCCCCGAAGGTGCGCTCACGCTGCCCGCCGACCACGTCATCTCCTCCATGCCGATCCCCCACCTCCTGCGAGCCATGCACCCGCCCGTTCCCGACGAGGTGGGCGCCGCCGCAGACGGTCTCCGCTTCCGGGACTTCATCACCGTGGCCCTGGTCGTTCCCGAGGAGGACGGATTCCCCGACAACTGGATCTACATCCACGCTCCCGACGTCGACGTCGGCCGGGTCCAGAACTTCGGCCGCTGGTCGCCGTACCTCGTCAAGGACGGACGAACCTGTCTCGGGCTGGAGTACTTCGTCAACGAAGGCGACGACATCTGGAATGCCGACGACGCCGACCTCATCGCCAAGGGCAGCCGCGAGATGGCCCAACTCGGCCTCCTCGACGCCTCCCGGATCGAGGCGGGCTACGTCGTCCGGATGCCGAAGGCATACCCGATGTACGACGGCGACTACCAGGCCCACGTGGCGGTCCTGCGCTCCTGGCTGGAAGCGAACACGCCCAACGTCCACCCCGTGGGGCGCAACGGGATGCACCGCTACAACAACCAGGACCATTCAATGCTGACCGCCATGCTCGTGGTCGAGAACATCCAGGGCGCCAACCACGACGTGTGGCAGGTCAACGTGGAAGAGGACTACCACGAAGAAATCCAACCACGGAAGCCCGCCGCCTCCGGTTGACCCCGGAGCCGACTCCCGATGGCTGGGCCGTCCTCCCTCCTCCCCACGACGCCCTTCGCCCGTCGACTCTGCCTGATCGCCCTCGCCGGCCTGGCGCTCCGGCTGCTCTATGTGCTCCTCGTGACCCGGGGGGCGGCGCTCACCGGTGACGCCGGCTACTACCACGAGGCCGCCAACCTCCTCGCCGACGGGCTGGGCTTCACCGAGCCGTACCGGTACCTGCACGGCGGAGCCCAGGAGTACCTCTTCGTCGACGACCCCTCCCTCATCACCGCGACCGCCAACACCGCCCTCCCCGTCGGACATGTCGAGCCCACCGCAGGCCACCCCCCACTCTGGGTGCTGATCCTCGGACTTTCTTCGCTCCTCGGAATCACCAGCGAACTCGGACACCAGTTGGTCTCGGCCTGCGTCGGTGTGGCCGGAATCGTCCTCCTGGGCCTCCTGGGCCGGGAGGTCGGCGGTGAACGGTGCGGCCTCCTCGCCGGAGCATTCGCCGCCGGCTACGCATTCCTGTGGTTGAACGACGGGTCGATCATGTCCGAGGGCCTCGTCGTGGCACTAGTCGCCGCCAGCACCCTTGTGGCGCTTCGCCTGCGGGAGGACGACGGACCCCGGTCGGTGGTCCTCTTCGGCCTCCTCGCCGGACTGGCTGCCCTGACCCGGGTTGAACTGATCCTGTTCCTGCCCTTTGCCGTGTTCCCCATGGTGGTCGATCGGGGACGTCCCCCCGCCGAGCGCCTCCGTAGGGTCGCCACCGTCGGGATCGTCGCCCTCCTCGTCATGTCCCCCTGGCTGGTCCGCAACCTGTCCCGATTCGAGGAACCGGTGTTCCTCTCCAACGGGTCCGGCGTGCTCCTCGCCCAGACCAACTGCGACGCCACCTACTACGGCGACAAGGTCGGGTCATGGGAGCACCTCTGCGTGCTTCCCCAACCACTCGGAGACGACGGCCGAACCCTCGATGAATCCGAGCGAGACGCCGCTTGGAGGCAACGTGGCCTCGACTACGCCTCCGCCCACAAGGGGCGCCTGATCGGCCACGTCGTTCCCCAGCGGATCGCCCGCCTCTGGGCGGTCCATGATCCGATCGAGCAGTTGCGCGCCGACGTCATCGTCGAGGGACGGCACTTCCGAGCCTCGGTCATCGGCCTCGTCCAATACACCCTCCTGGTGCCGGCCGCGATCGCCGGGGCGTTCCTGTTGCGGCGCCGACGACGCCCGCTCCTCCCCCTGCTCGCCTGGCCGGCCATCGTCACCTTCGTCGCCGCCCTCACCATGGGAACCACGCGCTACCGGGTCAGTGCCGAGGTCGTCATCGTCGTCCTGGCCGCCGTGGCGGTCGATTCACTCGTCGACCGACACCGGGAACGGACGACCGACTCCCCGGGCTGAACGTCGGGCCGCCCCTACACTGCGTCGATGGTCCATCCCGTCAGCGTCACCCTCGACGTGGAGGACCTGCGCCCCTCTCCCGACCTGCCGGAGCGGGCGGTCGTGATGACCCACCGGATCCTCGACCTCTTTGCCGAATTCGATATCCGTGCCTCCGTCTACGTGGTGGCCGACCTGGCCGAGCGCCGTCCAGAACTCGTGCGGCGTGCCGCGGCAGAGGGCCACGAGGTGGGCCTCCACGGACATGCACACGTGCCCCTGCCCGTGGTGGGCGAGGCGCTGTTCGCCGAGGCCACCCGCAGCGCCCGCTCCCTGCTCCAGGACCTCTCCGGCCAGCCCATCAACGGCTACCGGGCGCCGATGATGTCCCTGGTGCCCGCCAGTTCCTGGGCGGTTCCGATCCTGGCAGACCTGGGCTTCACCTACTCCTCGAGCACACTTCCCGCCCCGAGTCCCCTGTACGGGTGGCCCGGACTGCCGAGGCGGGCGTTCCGCTGGTCCGCCGGACCCGTCGAGTTGCCCTGCCCGTTGGTGCGCATTCCCCTGCTCGACCTCCCCTACCTCGGCGGCACCTACCTCCGGCTGCTGCCCGATGCCGTCCGGCGCCATGGGCAGCGGCGTGCCGGGCCCGATGAGGTGCTCTGGACCTACTGCCATCCCTGGGAGTTCGATCCCGACGAGCCGTACCACCCCCACGACCACATCGGCACGGTCGCAAGTCGGATCGCCTGGCTCCGCCGGACGCATATGGAACGCAGGGTCCGACGCCTGCTCGCCGAGCCGGTCGCCGCCCCCCTCGGCGAACGCGTCGAGGCGATCGCTGCCTCGGACCTGCCGATCGTCGACCATTCGCAACCCCCGACCCTCGGCCGGGTCGCCCGCCTCGCGAACGGGCGCCTGCGCTCCGGCTGATGCCGCCTACCGCCACTGCCGCACGGCCGACCCTGCGGGCACCCTCGACCTTCGCCGGGAGGCTCGCCCTCATCGCCGCACTCGGTGGCCTCCTCCGGGTGCTCTACGTCCTCCTGGTCCTGGCCGACAATCCCCTGAGCGGCGATGCCGCCGGCTACCACCACGCCGCCAACCTCTTCGCCGACGGCGCCGGCTTCCCCGAGCCGCTCCGGCACATGTTCGGCGGTGTCGACCTGATCGTGCGCGACGGCGCCGAACTCATCGTCGCCACGCCGATCGGCCACCTCGAGCCGACAGCAGGCCATCCCCCCGTCTGGACGGTGCTCCTCGGCACCTTCTCGTTCCTCGGCGCTGTCACCGTCCTCCAGCAACAGGTCGTGGCAGCCCTGCTCGGAGTACCGGCGATCGTGCTCATCGGATTACTCGGCCGAGAGCTCCGTTCGGAGCGGCTCGGCCTCATCGCTGCCTCCCTCGCCGCCGGCTATGCCTTCATCTGGGTCAACGACGGCCTGCTCATGGCCGAGACCGCCGCAATCGCCGCGGCAGCCGCCACCTCGTGGGCAGGGCTGCGGTTCGCACGGAATCCGTCACTCCGCCGAGCGGTGGTGTTCGGGCTGGTGGGTGGCCTGGCCGCCCTCTCCCGGGCCGAACTGCTCCTCATCCTGCCGCTGCTGACCGTCGTGGTGCTCCTCCGATCCGAGCTTTCCTGGCGGGAACGGGGCATCCGTGCCTCGGCCGCTGCTGCGGCCACGCTGCTGCTGCTCTCCCCCTGGGTGGTGAGGAACCTCCTCGTCTTCGAGGAGCCCGTCTTCTTGTCCAACGGGGCCGGCACGGTCCTCGTGCAGGCGAACTGCGACCCCACCTACCACGGCGACTTCCTCGGCTACTGGCGTATCGAATGCGGGCACCCGGCGCCCTTTGGCCCCATCGGCGAACACCTCGACGAATCCGAGCGCGATGCCGTGGTCCTCGACCGGGCGATGGACTACATCGGCGACCACCGATCCCGCCTCGTGACCGTTGTCGTCCCCGCCCGGATAGGGCGGATGTGGGGCGCCTACGACACGGCCGACCAGTTGCGCCTCGACGCCCTGGTCGACCGCCGCCCGCTCGCCGTCTCGACGCTGGGGTTCCTGCAGTACGTCGCCCTCCTCCCACTGGCCGCAGCGGGGGCGGTCCTGCTCTGGCGGCGCCGGGAGTCGTTGCTCGCCGTTGCGGCATGGGTCCCGATCGCCACCCTCACTGCGGCCATCTCGTTCGGCAACACGCGCTACCGGACGGCGGCCGAGGTCTCGATCGTCGTACTGGCCGCCGTTGCGCTCGACGTCCTGGCAGAACGCCGGCGTCAACCGGAGCAGGCCCCCGGCGGATCGTCGTAGCGGGGGTCGAGGGTCCACTCCCCCGTCCACCATTCACCCTGCGGGTGACCCGCCTCCGGATCACCGACCTCCACGCCCACCACTCCACGGATCAGGAGCACCTCCGCCACGGCCTCACCGAGAAGCGCCGCGCCCGCTGGGCAGAGGTGACCATCGTCCTCCCCGTTGCGGACCTTTCGAACCTGTTGAACGGTTCCGTCGACGGCGATGTTGGTGCGGGTGAACTCACCCCGGGCATCGCCCAGGAGGGATCCGTCGATGTATGCGACGTTCCGATGCCTCCCCGCAACCGAGGAGATCACGTCGTTGACCAGGATCAGGTGCTCCCTGGCATCCTCTTCGGGCGGGGTCGGAGGCAGTCCCAGCCACACGAGGAACGTGCCGGTGTCGATGATCCGACGGGTCACCTCCTCGACCCTCGTCCGATAGGACTCCGGATCGGCCATTGCCTTGTCGGAGTCCCAACCTCCGAGCATGAGGGTCACCACGTCGGGCTGCGTGTCGAGGATTTCGGCGAGATAGTCGTCGAAGCCGGGACGCAGCAGGCCGATTCCCCCGAATGAACGGCTTTCGACCTCGATGCCCGACCCGACTCCGGTCGTGATCGCCTCGAGCGCCGCCCGGATGCCGGGATCGGCGTCGTAGGCGACGCTGTCGCCGAGCGTGACCACCCGGAGGCCGTCCTCCGAACCGGATCCACACGCTGCACCGAGGAGGGCAAGGGCCAGCAGGACCGCCGGCGTCACGGAACGGGGAGCCACGCTGCGGAGGCTACTCCGGGACCCGGGACCGGGAGGGAGCCACGAGTAGGCTCAACCGCCGATGGACCGACGTCGCCTCCTGGCCGCCCTGGGCCCGCTCCTCGTCCTCCTGGGCCTCTGGATCGCGGTCATGCCGTTCAGCCGACCCCTGCCGGGCGGCGCCCACTTCGACCTCGGGTCCACTCCACGGATCGGCTGTCGCTCGCCGGTAATCGGTGCGTTCACCGACGACCGTCCAACGGGCACCGTCTTCACCACACCACGCCCCATGGAGGGGGACCCGACCGAGGAGGTCGAAGTGCCGTGCGGGGGACGAGCCCGCTTCCGCCTGGGTCTCGGAATCGTGCTCCTCACCGGCGGGATCGTCGTGCGGCGAAGGACAGCTTCGACGGGGACGACGACATGAGCAAAGACATGACCGACCTGGCGGCGACCGCCGACCTGTTGAACGACGTCTTCGCCCCCGATCCCCCCCTCCAGCCCGACGAGTTGTCCTGGTACTACGACGAGAACCCGGAGGGCCGTGCCGCAGTGGGGCGGGTCCTCGACGACGGCCGGCAACTCGGCAACTACGCACTCGTGCCACTGCGCTTCGACGGCGTCGACGGGTCGATCGTCCGTCTCGGACTCGGTGTGGACCTGGCGGTGCGCCCGGGCTCCCGGGGAACCGGTGCCTTCCGGCGGACCGTCGAGGACAGCTATGCGGAGGGGCGCTCCGCCGGCCTCGATGGCATCCTCGGAATCGCCAACCTCGAGTCAGCCCCGCGGATGGTCGAGGCGATGGGTTGGCGACGACTCGAACCCCTGCCCCTCCGGCTCCTGTTCGCGACTCCCTGGTCGGGCTGCCATGAGCACCACACCGTCACCGGGGACCTGCTGGCTGGTGGACGTCTGGAGGAGTGGTTGCCGGACCGCTCGCTCCCGGGCGCCTTCGGACATGCCGCCACCTGGTCGGCCGAGCAGTTGCGCTGGCGCCTGGGAAGGCGTCGAGCGCAGTATGTGCTCCATGTCCTCGACGACGCCATCCTCGTCAGCACGCGCACCCGGATGGCCGGGATCCGCCTCGCCGTACTGCTGAAGGTGATCCCCCGGCGGCCCCTCGATGCGCCCCTGCGAGGCGGGCCACTTGCCGCCGCCGTGGGCGAACACCACCGCACGCCGTTCGTGGTCCACTGGGGCAACAACCACGACGTCCGGTTCCGCGGCATGTCGCTCCCCCGCCGGTTCATGCCGAGTCCGCTGGAGATCGTCCTGTTCGGCTTCCACGACGGCTTCGACGCGTCGGCGTTCGAGCTGAGCTGCTTCGAGTTCCTCGACTTCGACGCCTTCTAGGCACCCACTCCGAGATGAGTGCCGTCCCGGTCGACGGGCCGGTCGGATCACTCCGGTACCGTGGCGGTGTGCGCACCGCCGTCGTGATGCCCGCATTCAACGAGGCCGAGGCCCTGCCGGGCGTACTCGCCGAGTTGGCGGAGGCCGTCCCCGACCACGAGGTCATCGTCGTCGACGACGGCTCCTCGGACGACACCGCCGGAGTCGCCGCTGCAGCCGGAGTGACCTGCCTGCGCCTTCCCTTCAACCTCGGCATCGGTGGCGCCCTGCGCCTCGGCTTCCGCTACGCCGCCGACAAGGGCTTCGACCGGGCCTACCAGTTCGACGCCGACGGACAGCACGACCCGTCCCAGATCGCGACCCTCCTCGCCGGTCTCGAGCACGCCGACATGGTCGTGGGCACACGATTCGGCGCAAGAGGTGCCGACGACCCGGGAAGCAGTGAGGGCGCCTACCGCGTGGGCCGGGGCCGCAACCTCGCCATGGGCCTCCTCCGGTGGCTGGTCCGACGGGCCACCGGCCGCCGCTTCACCGACACCTCGTCGGGGTTCCGGGCCCTCCGACGACCGGTCCTCGAGTTGTTCGCCACCGACTATCCGGTCGAGTACATGGACTCCGTCGAGGCCCTCCTCCTCGCCGTCCGCCATGGCTTCACGGTCATCGAGGTTCCGGTGCGGATGCGTGAGCGTCGGGGCGGGCGACCATCGAACCGGAACCTCCGGCTGGCCTATCACTTCGTCCGCGTGCTGATCGTCCTCACGTCCGGCCTGGGGCGTCGTAACCGACTCGGTGTCGCCGCATGACCGGCACCGCACACCTGGTCTTCGCTGTCCTGGCCCTCCTGGCGTTGGTACTGATCATCAACCTTGTGCGCCTACAGGCGCTGAAGGCCAAGTACTCCGTGCTCTGGCTCACCGTCGGGGCCCTGCTGGCCGTTGCTGCTGCCGTGCCCGGGGTGCTCGACTGGGTCGCCGACAAGGTCGGTGTCACCTACCAGCCGGCCCTGTTCCTGCTCCTGGGCTTCGGATTCCTGCTACTGCTGGCTATGCACTTCTCCTACGAGCTCTCCCGCCTGGAGACGAGGGTCCGAACACTCGCCGAAGAGCTCGCCCTCCTACGCCACGAACTCGACGAGAACGAAGACTGACCCCACCCCGAGCGCCCACCGGTGATGGCGACCCCCGGCCAGAAGCAGAACTCAGCGGGCCAGAAGCCAACCGTCAGCCACCAATTGCTCTTCCAACTGCGTGGCCAACAGGTCAGCGCCGATCTCGAGGAAGTGGACCCCGTGCTCCTTGCGGAGGGGAACGATGCTCCCGTCCTCGTTGACGATCTCGTCCCGATACCGACCATCCCCGTCGCCGAGTACCTCCATGGAGTCGAGCACCGACCCGGCCGGCGCCCACGCTCCCATCGTGTCTTCCCAGACAACGTTGAGGTCCTCGACCGCAGAGAACCGAGAGTCCCGCATCAGTGGCGTCGTCCACCAGTAGACGTGGCCACCACCGGCCAGCCAGTGGGCGACGGCCTCGTCCGCCCGCTCGGCCAGGACCTCCCGCCAGCGGTCGCTCCCTGCCGGGAGCGCCTCTCCCTCGACGACGTGGCCCTCGAACTCGTTGGCACCAATCATCATCACGATCACCTCGGGCCGGGCCTGCGCCACCGAGAGGTCGTAGTCCGTGAGGACGTCCTCGTCCCAGTCCCAGTGGGGAACGGTGAAACCGAAGCCGAGGGCCCCCTTGCCGGTCAGGAGGACGTCGTCGCGTGCTCCGAGGACCCGCGCGAGTCCGTACTGGAGGTCGAGCATCAGCGAGTCGCCCAGGGCGAGGATCCGGAGCGGCTCCTCCGGGGAGGCGACACGGGGAGCGAGGGTCGTCGTCGGCGACGGGACGGAGGGCGGAGGGGTGCTGGTCGTGGTGCTGGTCGTGGTGCTGGTGGTGGTGCTGATCGTAGTGATAACCGTGCTCGACGGTCCCTCGCTGGAGCTGGTGGTCGCCCCGGAAGTGGCGGGTGGTGGCCGGGTGGTCGTCGAGGTCGGGGGCGTGGTTGTCGTCGGCACGATCAAGGTCGTGGTCGGTCGGGTCGCCGGCGGCAGGGTCGTGACGGGAAGGCCACGGTCCTCGGTGTCGAGTGCGTCCGACGCTGCGGTCAGGGGCCGATCAACGCCCAGGGAGCGGCTCAGGCGTCCCACGGGGTCGGCCCAGGCCGCGGCCAGGCTCCGCCTCCAACCGTCCGGTTGGGTGTCCGCCCAGGTCTGGACGGAGTCCGGGGCGAGGAGGCTGCCCCCCAGCAGCACCAGGAGGCTGACAGCGAGGATTCGGACGGCCTGGCGGCGAGGAGCGTCCATCAGGTGGCGAGCGTATCCGTACGACCGGATTTCGTCCGACCGCATACGGTGGTCACAGAACCACTGGATCTCAGATGGTCCCTCATCCCTCTATCGGGGCCGACAATCCTTTGCTAAGACAGTTACGCCATTCAGACATAGATGTCCGGGTGGCGACTGCCAACCAAAGGGGATTTACCAATGATGTCAACCATTCTCACCCTCATGGTGATGGGAATGATCTTCCAGGGGGTACTCGCCGTCCTGGATTCCATTCTCGACACGGTCGGAGTCAACGCAATGCTGCGGGGACTGCCGGTCGTGGGTGCGAACCTGACCCTGATCTGGGCATTCCTGTTCGTCACGGTCAGCGAAGTCGGTGGATTCGGCTATGCCGCCTCCTCCGACGTGCTGGGCCTCGGCGACATCGGAGTCGACATCGGGACCGCAATCGCGATCCTGGCGTTCATTCCGGTCAAGGATGCTGCGATCAGCGCCCTGGGCAAGGGCCTCGCCCGCTGACCAGGTTTCGAGAAACGCCCCGCTGCCTCCGGGCGGCGGGGCGTTTCGCCGTTTTGGGGCGGACTGCGGATGGCCCGACCCTGATTGCTACCTTCGACCGGCACCGACACGAGCCGGAAGGAACACGATGACACGATTCGACGGAAGGGTGGCCGCCCTCACAGGTGCCGCCTCGGGCATCGGCCGGGCGACGGCGATCCGACTGGCCGCCGAGGGTGCCACGGTCGTCGGCCTCGACATCGACGAGGCCGGACTCGCCAGGACCACCGAGGCCGCCGGGTCAATGGACGCGATCGTCTGTGACGTGGCCGACAGGGCAGCCTGCCATGCCGCCGTGGAGCAGGTGGTCGCCGACCACGGGCGCCTCGACGTCTTCGGCAACATCGCCGGCGTCGCCAGGAGCCAGCACGTTCCCGACGTCACCGAGCAGGACTGGGACCAGATGGTCGCCGTGAACCTGTCGGGCGTCTTCTGGTGCGCCCAGGCCGCCATTCCCCACCTCCTCAAGGTCGACGGCGTCCTCATCAACATCGCCTCGAATGCAGGCCTGATGGGTCAGGCCTACACAGTCCCCTACTGCGCCACCAAGGGTGCGGTCGTCAACATGACCCGTGCCCTCGCCATGGAGTACGCCAAGACCGGATTGCGGGTGAACGCCATCGCTCCCGGAGCCGTCCAGACGCCGCTGGTCGACAACTACCAACTCCCCGAGGAGATCGACTTCTCGCTCATGGCGGGCTACATCGGCCTCCGCGAGATGTCCCGGCCCGAGGACATCGCTGCCTTCTTCGCCTTCCTGGCCTCCGACGAGGCCCGACAGGTCCACGGGGCGATCCTCTCCGTCGACGCCGGCCTGACCGCCGGCTGACCGGTCGCGGGCGGGCCACTACCGTGCTGGGGATGGAAGGTCCCTATGTCCTCGGCGTGGACCTCGACGGCGTCTGTGGCGACTACACGAGCGCTTTTCGCTCCGTCGTCGCCGACGAATTGGGCATCGAGGAGGAGCAACTGCCACTCGAGCGGTCCTGGGACTTCACGGAATGGAACCTCACCCCGGAGGACTTCGAGCGACTGCACCTCATCGCCGTGGCCGACCACCGGATCCTCCGCACGATGCCCGTCATCGAGGACGCCGCCGAAGCGCTCTGGCGCCTGTCCGACGCGGGGGTCTGGATCCGGATCATCACGCACCGGCTCTACGTGAACTGGAGCCACGCCATCGCCATCGCCGACACGGTCGAGTGGCTGGACCAGCACCGGATTCCGTATCGCGACATCTGCTTCCTCGGGGCCAAGCCCGAGGTCGAGGCCGACCTCTACATCGATGACGGTCCCCACAACGTCGAGGCGCTACGGGCCACCGGCAACCGAGTGGTCGTCTTCGACGCTCCCTACAACCGCGACCTCGGGGGCCCCAGGGCGAGCGACTGGTCGGAGTGCGAGCACCTCGTGCTGCTCGATGCCGCCCAACACGGCTACCCGCTCCAGACACAGCTTCCGGGCTTCGAGCCGGGAACCGACCGCCTCCCCGACTAAGCCTCGGTTCCTCGCCTGCTCAGCGGCGCTCGTACCCGGGGGTGCGCTTCTGGGAGAATGCCTTCGGGCCCTCCTTGGCATCCCTCGAGTCGAACACGGCCATCCCATAGGACTGCTCATGGGCGAAGGCGTCCTCCTCGGTCATCCCCGAGGTCTCCCGGAGGGTCCGGAGCACCGCCTCGACGGCCAGGGGGCCGTTGGCGGCAACGGTGTCGGCGACCTCCCTGGCGGCGGCGAGGGCATCGCCGTCCGGCACGACTCGGCCGATGAGGCCGAGTTGCTTCGCCTCGGCGGCGTCGACGTGGCGTCCGGTGAGGAGGATGTCGGCGGCCTCGGTGAAGGGGATCTGTCGGGCGAGGCGGACCGCCGAGCCGCCCATCGGGTACAACGACCAGCGGACCTCCGAGACCCCGAAGGTGGCGCCCTCCCCGGCGACCCTGATGTCCGTGCCCTGAAGGATCTCAGTGCCGCCGGCGACGGCATTGCCCTCGACCGCTGCAATGACGGGCACCCTGGGGTGTCGGGTCTTGAGGAGTCCGTCGTAGATGAAGCCGGAGCCCTCACGCTCCATGCGACCCTTCACGTCGTAGTCGTCCGTCACCTCGGCGTCTCCGGCCATGGCGCGTAGGTCCATGCCCGCCGAGAAGTTCCCGCCGGCGCCGGTGAGGATGATTGCCCGGATGTCGAGGTCCTCATCCACGAGGTCCCAGGCGTCGGCCAGCCTGGCAAACATTGCGAGCGTCATGGCGTTGCGACGCTGCGGCCGATTCAGGGTGACCGTCAGGACGTGGCCGTCCTTCTCGACGAGACAGTCGGGCATGGTGGCTCCTCAGGTTTCGGCCAGGGCAGTGCGGGCGGTCTCAAGGTCTTCGCGGCTCGTGACGCCGATCCAGGGCTCCTCGGTTCCCACGACGTCGATGAGCAACAGACCCTCGGCGCGTTGCTGGTCGAGGGCCTCGGGGAGCAGGAACTCGGCGGAGGGATCATCGCTGTGCACGGCATGGAAGGCGGCCCACTGTCCCGCCAGGCGGGCGATCGCCGCCTCGGGCAGCCCCCAGAGGTTCATCGACACCGGGGCATCGTCGGGAAGCTGCCCCGGCGGGTCGTCGGCGACGATCCGGCCGTGCTCTCGTCGGATGCCGTGGGTCTCGACCAGTTCGACGAGGACATCGCCGGCGATCCGGCAAACGCCCCGGGAGACCGATCCGGAACTCGAAAGGGTGCGTCCCAGTTCGAAGGCGAGGATGACCCCCCGGCTACCACCGCCCGCCAGGAGCGCCTCGACTGTGCGTCGGACGCCGGTCGGGCCGTAGTGGTCGTCGGCGTTGAGGACGACGACGGGACCAGGGCATGCGGAGGCGGCGCTCAGCACCGCATGGCCCGTGCCCCAGGGCTTGCGCCGGTCCGGTCCGTGCGTGTCCTGGTGGACGATCGTGAGCGGGAGGTCCGGCCCGTGCTGGCGTGCAAGGTGATCCCGGAGCAGGGCATCGAGGTCGGTCCGGGCCACGACGACGACGCTGCCGATGCCCGCTGCCAGGGCGTCCCGGATCGCGTAGTCGAGGAACGCCTCGCCGTTCGGGCCGACGTCGACAAGCTGCTTGTCGCCTCCGAACCGGGAGCCCAGCCCGCCCGCCATCACGAGGAGCGTGACGTCGGAGGGGGTCACGCCGAGGGCGCCTCGCCGCCCCGTTCGCCCTGCAGGAAGGCCTCGCGGGCGGTGTCACCGATCCCGCGCAGGTTCAGCTCGTAGGTGAAGCCCTGCTCGTAGCGGTAGCTGCGCCGTACGTCGATGGGATCGATGCCGTTGAGGCTGGCCTTCGCGGCACGGATGGTGGCGGCGTCCTTGCCGGCGATGACAGCGGCTACCTCGGTGGCGCGGGCCATGAGCTCGGCGGCAGGCACGACGTCGAGGACCGATCCGTAGGCCAGGAGTTCGGCTGCCGTGGCGGTCTCGCAGCTGTAGAGCATCCAGCGGGCACGCTGGGCTGGAACCAGGCGCATCAGGTGGGTGGCGGCACCGAGTGCCCCGTTGTCGACTTCGGGCAGTCCGAACACGGCATCGGCGGCGGCGATCACCACGTCAGCGTTGCCGGCCAGGCCGATACCTGATCCGAGGCAGTGGCCCTGGACCGCTGCGACCACCGGCACGACACATTCGTAGACGGCTCGGAACGCCTCGAAGCACGAGCGGTTGGCCTCGAGGATCCCCTCGTTGCCCGGGAGGGACTGCATCTCCTTGATGTCGACCCCGGCGCAGAACCCCTGGCCCTCGGCACACAGGACCACGGCCCGCACGTCCGGGTTCCGCCGGTACCCGTCGAGCAGGTCGGCGAGGGCGTAGCCGTCGGCGATGTCGAGCGCGTTGACCGGAGGTTTCGCCATCGCCACCGTGGCAATGCCGCCTGCGATCGTCTCGTGGAGGGTCATGATCGGACCTTAGCGGCGGAGCAGGACCGAGGAGCCGTTGCCGAAGAGGCCCTGGTTGGCCGTGACTCCGACCCGCGCCCCCTCGACCTGGCGCTTCCCGGCCCGTCCGGACAACTGCCAGGTGAGCTCGCAGACCTGCGCTATCGCCTGGGCCGGTACGGCTTCACCGAAGGCGCCCAGCCCGCCGCTGGCGTTGACGGGGATGCGTCCGCCGATGCTGGTGGCTCCCGAGCGCAGGAGCGACTCTGCCTCCCCGACCTCGCAGAGGCCCAGGTGTTCATACCAGTCGAGTTCGAGTGCCGAGGAGAGGTCGTAGACCTCAGCCAGGTCGACATCTTCGGGGCCGATGCCCGCCTCCTCGTATACCCGTGCGCCGATCGAGTCCTTGAAGCTCAGGTCGGGGGGCTCGGCGGCGGCGGCCGAGTCGGTGGCCAGGTACGGAAGGTCGATGACCGTGTCGGGGTAGGTGGGCGTCACCAGCGAGATGCCCGCCACCCGCACCGGATCTGTCACACCGAGGCGACGCGCATAGTCCATCGAGGCGACCACCACGGCAGCACCGCCGTCGCTGGTTGCGCAGATCTCGAGGAGGCGCAGCGGGTCGGACACGACCGGCGAGTTGGCCACGTCCTCGACGCTGAACTCCTTCGCAAAGCGGGCATTCGAGTTGTGCACCCCGTGGCGGCTGTTCTTGGCCTTGACGGCGGCGAAGTCGGCGGGCGTGGCGCCGTGGAGCGCCATGCGGCGACGTGCGTGCAGGGCGAAGTAGACGGGATTGGTGGCTCCGACCAGGTGGAACCGCAGCCAGTCGGTGTCGTCGGTGCGCCTGCCCTCGTTCGGGGCGAGGAAGCCCTTGGGGGTCGTGTCGGCGCCCACGACGAGCGCCACCTCACAGGCGCCCGAGAGGATCTGCCCGCGGGCCACCGACAGAGCGGTCGCCCCGGATGCGCAGGCGGAATAGGAGCTGGCCACCTGGGCACCGGTGAATCCGAGCGCCCGGGCGAAGGTGCTCCCCGCCACGTAGCCCGGGTAGCCACAGCGCACCGTGATTGCCCCCGAGACGAAGCCCACATCCCGCCACTCGACCCCGGCGTCGGCGATGGCTCCTCGCGCGGCGTGCACGCCGTAGTCGACGAAGTTCCGGCCCCACTTCCCCCAGGGGTGCATGCCGACCCCCAGGACGGCGATCTCGTCCATCAGGATCCTTCCTCGACGTGTACCGGCCGCCACTGCCAGGTCAGGTACTCGTGGTCGTCGTCCTCGTACAGTGTGCCGAGGACCAGTTCGACGGCCATGCCGACCTCGAGGTCCGCAACGCTCCAGTCCGGGTGGACCTGCCCGAGGATGACCATGCGCTCCTCCTCGAGTTCGACTGCGGCGACTGTCACAGGCTCGTAGGGCTCGTTGACGACGAACGGCTGCGGCGGCGGATAGGCGCTGTTCGTGAAGGACCAGATGAGGCCGGTGCGCGACAGGAGCACCTCGTCGACCTCGCCTCCCGAGGCCGCCGGGTCGGATCCCCCGAGGTCCTTCGGGAAGCAGTAGCCGCCGGTTTCGGACAACCGGCCACCGATGAGGTGCGGAGGGTCGTCCATGGTGAAGAGGCCCTCGACAGCAGGCACGCGGGCCTTCGTTGGCGCAGTATCGGTCATTGGCTCCCTGTTCTCCACAGTGTTGCCTGTCCGCCGAGTGTAGGAGGCAGGCTCCCCCTGGGCCGAAGCCGCGTCAATGCAGGATCCCGCCGCCGTCGACGACGATCGACTGCCCGTTGATGCGGCGGGCGGCGTCCGAGCACAGCCACACGGCGGCAGCGGCGACCTCCGTCGGGTCGAGCAATTCGCCGGTCGCCGAAAACTTCCGGAGGCCCTCACGGGCCCGGTCCGTGAGATCTTCTCCGCCGCCACGCAGCATCGGCGTATCGGTGATGCCGGGAAGGATGGCGTTACAGCGGATCTCATTGCGAAGGTATTCCCGGGCGACCAGGCGGGTGAGTCCGAGGACACCGTGCTTCGCCGCCGTGTAGTGAGGTTGCCCGGGAGCGGGAACCAGACCGGCGCCGGACGACGTGTTGACGATCGCCCCGCCCGTGCCCTGGGCAACCAGGTGGCGGAGTTCGTGCTTGAGGCAGAGGAAGACCGACGTCAGGTTGACGGCGATTACCTCCTCGAAGGCCTCACGCTCCATCTCGTGCAGGGGTGTGCTGGGCTGGCTGATGCCGGCGTTGTTGAAGGCGCAGTCGATCCGTCCCTGTGCGGCGGCCACGCCGTCCACCCATGCGGCGACGGCCGCCTCGTCCGTCACGTCGAAGGCATGGGCCGACGCCGATCCACCGGAATCCCGGACAACACCTGCGGACGCCTCGAGACGGTCGGCGTCCCGGTCCGCGAGTGCGACATGGGCCGCCCCCTCGGTGGCGAACAGGAGCGCGGCGGCCGCTCCGATCCCGCCGGCGGCACCGGTGACCAGCACCACCTTCCCCTGCATGCTCCCCACGGATCGACCTCCCGGGCCTCGACGACACCACAGACTGGCCCCTCGAGCCCCCGACGACAAGGACCACTCTGCGCGCCCCTCGACTTCGGCCACCACGAATCACCGTCACCCGCTTCCCGTCATCACTCCCAACGCCCGATCCCCGGCCGACACGGGTCGCCCGGTACGGTCAGCGCCATGGATGCCCAGATCGACGACACCGAACTGGGCGACGTCGAGGTGGCGGACTTCCGGCGCCGTGTGGCCGAGTTCCTCGAGGCCAACTGCTCGCGTGCCGGCGACCGGTCCGGAACCGTCGGCGACGAGGACCCGGAGGGCGTCGCCACAGCGAGAGCCTTCCAGGGAGCCATGGTCGATGCCGGACTGGGCGGCCTGACGTTCCCGACCGAGTTCGGCGGAGCGGGCCTCACGAAACGGCACCAGGAACTGTTCAACCAGGAGGTCCAGGGCTGGTACCTGCCCAACATGCCCCTGTCCATCTCCCACGGCATGTGCCTGCCGATGCTGGACCAGTTCGGCACTCCGGAGCAGAAGGCCCGGTTCATGCCCGACAACATCAGCGGTGCCAGCATCTGGTGTCAAATGTTCTCCGAACCGGGCGCAGGCTCCGACGTTGCCGGACTGTCCACCCGGGCGACCCGGGACGGCGACGAATGGATCCTCGAGGGCCAGAAGGTGTGGACCTCGGGCGCCCACTACTGCGACTACGGCGTCGTCGTCGCCCGAACCGACGCCACGCTGCCCAAGCATCAGGGCCTGACCATGTTCATCGTCGACATGGCACAGCCGGGCATCGAGGTGCGTCCGCTGCGCCAGATCTCCGGTGGGAGCGGCTTCAACGAGGTTTTCTTCACCGAGGCCAGGGTTCCCGTCGACTGCCAACTGGGGGACCTCGGCCAGGGCTGGAACCTGGCGGTTGCCATGTTGATGTTCGAGCGGGTCTCGATCGGCGCCGGGGGCGGGAGCGGCCTCAACGCCGACCGGTCGCCCGGGCTCATCGTCGCAGCACAGGCCCTGGGACTCGGCGACGACCCCGTCCTGCGGCAGGGGCTCGCCGACCTCTGGATCCGCGAACAGATCAAGGGCTACATCGGCCAGCGCATCCGGGCGGCCGTGACCTCGGGACGCGTGCCGGGGCCGGAGGGGTCGCTCGCCAAGTTGTACGGCTCTCTCCTCGCTCGTCGGGTGCGCGACGCCTCGATGGCGATCGCCGGCAGCGCCGCACAGGCCTGGGATGCCGAGGACTCCGAAGGCAGCCGGTGGGCGACCGCTTGCCTCGCCACCGCCGGCATCAGCATCGCCGGCGGCACGGACGAGGTACAGCGCAACATCATCGGCGAGCGGGTTCTCGGCCTCCCCAAGGAGCCCGACCCGTACAAGGGCGCCGCCTGGGAATCGATCCCCCGCAGTTGAGGTTTCCGTCTCCGTGTTCATCGACCTGACCGACGACCAGAAGGCCCTCCAGGCCGAGTTGCGCGGGTACTTCTCGAACCTGATGACCGACGAGGTCCGGGAGCGGATCGGATCCGCCGAGTTCGCCGAGAACCTCGAGTACAAGGAGTTGATTCGCCAGATCGGGCGGGACGGCTGGCTGGGCGTGGGCTGGCCGATCGAGTACGGAGGAAAGGGCTTCACACCGGTCGAGCAGTACATCTTCTTCAACGAGTCACAGGCCGCCGGGTGTCCGATCCCCTTCCTGACAACCAACACCGTCGGACCCACCATCCGCCGCTTCGGCACCGAGGAGCAGAAGGAACGCTTCCTCACCAGGGTCCTCGCCGGTGAGGTCCACTTCGCGATCGGATACTCCGAACCCGAGGCCGGCACCGACCTTGCGTCGCTGCGCACCCGGGCAGTCCGGGACGGCGACGAGTGGGTGGTCAACGGCCAGAAGTTGTTCACCAGCCTCGCCTACAACGCCGACTACGTGTGGCTGGCGGCCCGCACCGATCCTGATGCCCCCGGCCACAAGGGCATCACGATGTTCCTGGTCGACACCTCCGATCCGGGGTTCTCGATCCAGCCGTTCGTGACCTTCGGGCAGACGCACACCACGGCGACCTTCTACGACGACGTCCGAGTCCCCGACTCGATGCGCGTCGGAGAGGTCAACGGCGGGTGGGGGCTCATCACCAACCAACTCAACCACGAGCGCGTTTCCCTGTTCCCCGCCGCACGCCTGACCCGCCTCGTCGACGACGCCGTCACCTGGTCCCGCTCCACACATCTCGCCGACGGACGCCGGGTCATCGACCAGGAGTGGGTCCAGGTCAAGTTGGCCGAGGGCCGGGCCCTCGCCCGCCACCTCGACCTCCTCAACTGGTACGTAGCGGACGAGAACACCCACGGCCGCATGAACCCCGCTGACTCGTCATCGGTCAAGGTGCACGGGTCCGAGAGCATGCACCGCATCTACACGCTCCTCACCGAGGTGATCGGGGCGACCGGACACCTCAAGGAGGGCTCCCCTGGAGCCGAGCTCTCGGCCGGCATCGAGTCCGCCTACCGCTCCGTCTGGGTCCTGACCTTCGGGGGCGGCACCAACGAGATCCAGCGCGACATCATCGGTGCGGCCGGCCTCGGCCTGCCCCGCGAGAAGCGTCGCAAGGCCTGAGGGGGGAAGGCGCACCGTGGACTTCGCTCTCGACGAGGCCCAACAGGCCGTTGCCGACCTGGCCGACCAGATTCTGGACGACCGCCTCGACATGGAACTCCTCCTCGGCATCGAGGAGCGTGGCGCCTGGTTCGACGCCGACCTCTGGGCGTCGCTGGCGACGGCGGGCCTGCTCGGAATCACCCTCGGCGAGGATGTCGGTGGCAGCGGCCTCGACGCCGTGGCACTGGCGATTCTGCTGCGGGCACAGGGCAACCACGTGGCGCCGTTGCCGCTGCTCCCCCACGGGGTCGCCTCCCTCGCCGTGGAGCGGTTCGGGAGCGGGGAGCAGCGTAGGCACCTGCTCCCCGGATGTGCCGACGGCAGCATCGTCCTCACCGTCGCCGTCCAGGAGTACCTCGACGACCGGACCCGGGAGCCGGCTGTCCGGGTCGCCGAGGGAGGCCTCCATGGCACCAAGATCGTCGTCGAGGCCGCCGACCTGGCCGGACATGCAGTGGTCACGGCCGTCGGCGAGGACGGACCGGGCCTCTTCCTCGTCGACCTCTCGGCCAACGGCATCACGCGCACCGAGGGCAGATCGACTCGGCTCGAGCCGCTCTGGGAACTCGAGTTCGACGGCACACCGGCCAATCCACTCGGAGCGGGTGGCTCGACATCGGTCGACTGGCTGGTCGACCACCTCCTCATGGGGATCTGCGCCACCCAGTTGGGGGTGACCGAGCAGGCCCTCCGGATGACCGCCGGATACACCAGCGAACGCGAGCAGTTCGGGCGACCCCTCGCCACCTTCCAGGCCGTGACGCAGCGGCTTGCCGACCAGTTCGTGAACGTCGGAGGCATCCGCCTCGCCACCCTCTCCGCGGCCTGGCGCCTGGCGCAGGGACTCGATGCCCGCGAGGACCTCCTCATCGCCAAGTGGTGGGCGTCGGAGCGGGCCACCGAAGTCGCCCATGCCACCCAGCACTGCCACGGCGGCATGGGTGTGGCGAAGGACTATCCGCTCCACCGCTACACGCTCTGGAACAAGCACCTCACGACCTCGCTTGGCGCCGGCACCCAGTCGCTGCGCTCGCTCGGCGTCCTGTTGGCGGAGGCCTGAACCCGCCATGCCCCACCACGACCTCCTGATCATCGGTGCGGGCTCCGGCAACTCGGTCATCGGTCCGGAGCACGACGACTGGGACATCGCCATCGCCGAGCCCTGGTTGTTCGGCGGCACCTGCATGAACCGGGGATGCATTCCCTCCAAGATGCTGGTGCACGCTGCCGACCTCGCCATGGCGGCACGGCATGCACCGGCCCTCGGAGTGCACACCACCTTCGAGCGGGCCGACTGGCCGGCCATCCGGGACCGCATCTTCGGGCGCATCGACCCGATCGCCGTTGCGGGACTGGAGTACCGCCACAGCCTCGACAACGTCACCGTCTACGGGGCCGAGGCCCGATTCACCGGGGATCGCTCCTTCGAAATCGGTGCGCATCCGGTCACGGCCGACCGGGTCGTGCTTGCCGCCGGTGCCCGGTCCGTGGTGCCGGACCTCCCGGGCCTGGCCGACACGCCCTTCCACACCTCCGACTCGATCATGCGCATCGACGACCTGCCCGACCACCTGGTCATCCTGGGAGGCGGCTTCATCGCCCTCGAGATGGCCCACGTCTTCCACGGACTCGGGAGTCGGGTCACGATCCTGTACCGGGGCGACCTGTTGCTGCGACGGGCCGACGAGGACATCCGTCGACGGATCACCGACGTCTACGCCGATCGCCTCGACCTGCGCCTCCAGACCGAGGTGGAACGGGTGCAACACGACGGTGCATTCCGGTTCGAACTGTCCGACGGCTCCACCCTCGAGGCCGACGCGCTCCTCGTGGCCACTGGCCGGCAGCCGAACAGCGACCGCCTCGACGTGGCCGCCGGAGGGGTCGACGTCGACCATGGCGGCTACGTCACGACCGACGAGTTCCTGCACACCTCCGCCAAAGGCGTCTGGGCCCTGGGCGACATCACCAACCCGGCCCAACTCAAGCACACCGCCAACGCAGAGGCCCGGGTCGTCGCCCACAACCTGGTCGCGCCGGACGACCCGCTTCCGATCGACCGGTCCCTGACGCCCGCAGCCGTCTTCTGCCATCCCCAGATCGGCTCGGTCGGACCCACCGAGGCGGAACTACTGGCCGACGGGCGCCCCTTCCTGCGGTCCGTGCGCAACTACGCCGACACCGCCTACGGCTGGGCCATGGAGGACACCACCGGGTTCGTGAAGCTGCTGGCCGACCCGGAGACCCGCCTCCTGCTGGGCGCCCACCTGATCGGCCCGCAGGCGCCCACACTGGTCCAGCAGCTCATCCAGGGCATGGCCCACGGCCTCACCGTCGACCAGATGGCCCTCGGCCAGCTCTATATCCATCCGGCAATGCCCGAAGTGCTCGAGCAGGCGTTGCTCGAGCTCTGAAGACCAATGAGGAGAGACAGACCATGCAGGAACTGAACGGGAAGGTCGCCGTCATCACCGGTGGCGCATCGGGGATGGGCCGGGCATTCGCCGACCGCTTCGCAGCCGAGGGCATGCGCATAGCGATCGCCGACATCGAGGAGCCGGTGCTCGACCAGGCGGTCGCCGAGCTCGAGGCGGCAGGCGCCGAAGTACTCGGCATGCGCTGCGACGTGTCCGACCATGGCTCGGTCCGGGACTTCGGGACGGCGGTGGAGGAGGCCTTCGGAACTGCCCACGTGGTCTGCCTGAATGCCGGCGTGGCGTCGGGAGGCCTCATCGTCGAGCAGTCCCTGAAGTCCTGGCAGTGGGTACTGGGCGTGAACCTCTTCGGGATCGTCCACGGCCTCGACGTCTTCCTGCCGGGCCTCATCGAACAGGACGAGGGACACGTCGTGATGACGGCCTCGATCGCCGGCCACACCTCGTTCGCGGGCCTCGGCCCCTACAACGCCTCGAAGCACGCCACGGTCACGATCGCCGAGACCCTCCACGCCGAACTCCGCGAGGTGGGCTCGCAGGTGGGCGTGTCCTGCCTCTGTCCGGGGTTCGTCGCCACCAACATCTTCTCTGCGGTTCGCAACCGCCCAGAGTCCCTCCAGGACGCACCCGGCGATCCGCTCGACGATGAAGAGCAACTGGGCCGGGAGGCGCTCCTCGAATGGATGGCCGCCAACGCCCTGCAGCCCGCTGCGGTCGCCGACATGGTCCACGACGCCGTCACCTCCGACACGTTCTGGATCTTCACCGACGAGGACCACCTGATCCAGATCGCCGAGCGCCACGAGCGCATCCGCACCCGCCAGGACCCCAACGCCAAGCGCATCAGCGACGACCTCTTCGACTGACCGGGCCCACCCCACTCGGCAGCCAACGGCCCGTGGGCCAACTTCCCCACAAGCCCGGCGAAGAGGACGAGGTCAACGTGGTCCCATTGGAGGGACCCACGTTTCGCTTCCCTCGATCCGAGTCCACCCGGGAGGTCGCCGGGTCGGTGCCGACGACGAGCGAACACGAGCGTCAAGCCGGAGCGGGTGGCGGTGCCGGCCCGGCGACCGGAGAAGGACAAGAAACCTCCCAAGAGCGAACAGACAAGCACCGTATGCTCGGCGCATGGCCAGCACCTTTGGGACCCTGTTCCGAGTCGCCACCTGGGGCGAGTCCCATGGTGGCGGAATCGGAGTCGTCGTCGACGGCTGCCCGCCACGTCTGCCGCTCGCCGTCGAGGACATCCAACGCGACCTCGACCGACGCCGCCCGGGCCAGAGCCGCCTGACCACCCAGCGCCAGGAGGGCGACGAGGCCGAGATCCTCTCCGGCATCTTCGAGGGACACACGCTCGGCACCCCCATCGCCGTGCTGGTACGCAACGCCGATGCCCGGCCGGAGGCCTACGAACACCTCAAGGACGTCTACAGGCCCTCCCACGCCGACTTCACCTACGACGCCAAGTACGGCGCCCGCAACTGGCAGGGCGGCGGTCGCGCCAGCGCCCGCGAGACCGTGGGACGCGTCGCTGCGGGCGCCATCGCCCGGCGACTACTCGCCGACGTCGCCGGCATCGAGGTCCTGGCCTGGGTCTCCCAGGTCCACACGATCGGCTCCACCGTCGACTCGGGTTTCGTGACCCTCGAGCAGGTCGAGGCCGACCCCACCCGCTGCCCTGATCCGGACGCCGCCGCCGCCATGACATTCGCCATCGAGGATGCGCGCAGGAATGGCGACTCGTTGGGCGGGATCGTGACCTGCGTGGCGCGCAACGTGCCCGCAGGGCTCGGCGAGCCGGTTTTCGACCGCCTCGAGGCCGACCTCGCCAAGGGAATGCTGTCCCTGCCGGCCGTCAAGGGCTTCGACATCGGAGCCGGCTTCGACGCCATCGCCATGACGGGCCTCGAGCACAACGACCCGTTCGTACCCGGCGTCGACGGTCCGACGACCGCCAGCAACCGCTCCGGCGGCGTGCAGGGTGGGATCAGCAACGGCGCCGACGTCCTGTTCCGGGTGGCCTTCAAGCCCACGGCCACGATCAGTTCCGCCCAGGAAACCGTCGACACCGACAACAACCCCGTCATGCTCGAGGCCAAGGGGCGCCACGACCCCTGCGTCCTTCCCCGCGCCGTGCCGATGGTCGAGGCCATGGCGCTGCTGACGCTCGCCGACCACTGGCTGCGTCAGCAGGCGACGAACGTCCTCGGCGAATAGTCCGGGCGCCTGACCCCGGCCGGGACGCGATCGGCTCCTACACTTCGAGCAACACCGACCAGGAGTCCACCATGCCTGAGACGCCGACCTCCGGATCCCGCGACGCCGCCCTGCCCCTCTACTACGACCTCCCGACTTTCGCGTCGGTCGAAGAGGAACGACGCCACCGCCAGGAACGCCTGGCTGCAGCTTTCCGGATCTTCGGCAAGTTCGGCTTCAGCGAGGGCGTGGCGGGCCACATCACGGCCCGCGATCCAGAACACACCGACGCCTTCTGGGTCAACGCCTTCGGCCAGCCCTTCGCCGACATCAGCGTCTCCGACCTGCTACTCGTCTCGCACACCGGCGAGGTCCTCCACGGCGACTACGCGGTCAACCAGGCCGCCTTCGCCATCCACTCCGGTATCCACATGGCGCGACCGGATGTCGTGGCCGCCGCCCACTCCCATTCGCTGTACGGCAAGGCCTGGTCGTCACTGGGACGGACGCTCGACCCGATCACCCAGGACTCCTGCATCTTCTGGAACGACCACGTGCTGTTCGACGACTACACGGGCGTGGTCAACGACCCCGAGGAAGGCAAGCGCATCGCCTACGCCCTCGGCGAACACGCAGCGGTGATCCTCCGCAACCACGGACTGCTCACTGTTGGCCGCAGCGTCGATGAGGTGACCTGGCTGTTTGTGACCATGGAGCGCACCTGCCAGGCCCAGTTGCTGGCCGAGGCGGCCGGGACGCCGGTGGTCATGGACGAGGAGGTCGCCGCCGCCACCCACGACCTCATCGGCAGCGGCTTCGCCGGCTGGTTCAGCGCACAGCCCATGTTCGACCAAATCCTGCGGGAGCAGCCCGACCTGCTCGACTGACCGGGCCGGCCGGTTAGCTCACCGGCATGTCCCTGCCGCCGAACTCCACCATCCGCACACCCAGCGCGCGGTGAACCGAGTCGGGAGTGAGGTACTCAGGTCGCCCATGGGGGCGACGGTAACGCCGGGCGGGCGGCACTCAGGCGGCGTGTGTGGCGAAGAGGCGTTCGATGTCGCGCTGGTAGAGGATGCGGACCTGGATGTCGGGCTGCTGCTCGCGGAGTTGGCGGACCTTGCGGTTCTTGCGGGTCACGAGCGACTGGCGCAGTGTCGTGACCTCGAGGTAGAGGTCGTGGTCCGACAGGTAGAAGTCGGGGGTGAAGGCCGATCGGGGATTGCCGTCGACACCCCGCTCGAGCACGAACGTGCGGGGCTCGTAGTGCCAGGCGATGCCGTAGGAATCGAGGAGTTCGGCGACCCGGCGCTCCGAATCGTGGGCGAACTTCACCGGGTCCGGTTCGGGTCGGAGCGCACGGACCTCGGACACGGCTACCTCTACTCGCCGATCGCCTGGTCGTCGGTCAGGGCTCCGCCTACGGCCGGAAAGAGCTCGACGATCGTGGCATCGAGGTTCTCCTTGACGCCGGCCAGGGGAAGGATGTTGAGCACGCCCTGACCCTTGCGCAGCAGGTCGATGATCTCGTCCTCGCCACGACGGACCAGGACGGAGTCGCCGCTGATCACCAGGTTGACCTCGACGACGTCCTCGTCGAGCGTCTCGTGCAGGAACTCGAAGACCCTGCGGACGCGTTCCAGCCGGATGCCGGCGTCGAGGAGGGTCTTGATGGCCTTGAGTTCGAGCAGGTCGCGGTAGGAGTACTGGCGCCTGGAGCCGCTGCCCTCGGCATCGGCCAGAGACGGCCGCACCAGGTCGGTGCGGGCCCAGTAGTCGAGCTGGCGGTAGGTGATGCCGACGATCTCGGCACTGCTCCTGGCGCTGTAGCCCTCGGTGGACGTGCTCATGGGGTACCCCTCTCCGCACCGTCTGCCACCTCGTCGGGCCTCCTCGACGGCCCGGGTGTCGGTGCATTGCAAACCACAGCAACGGAACTACACCGCTGTGACCCCCACAGGGTACGAGGAAGCGCGCGCGGCGTCAATCACTTGCTCCGATGCCTTGCTCCGACTGCCCATTCCCGGGCTATTCCCCGACGAAGTCCTCGGGACTGACCTGCTCGAGGAATTCACGGAACTCCTCGACCTGCTCCTCGGTACCCACCGACTTCTCCTCGGTGGGCGGCAGATAGGCGGCCTCGTCGAGCACCTCCTCGGCGGCGAACACCGACGTCCCCGTCCGGATGGCGAGGGCAATCGCATCGGAGGGGCGGGCGGACACCACCTGTGGGCCGTCCGGCCCGCTCAGGTGCAGTTCGGCGAAGAAGGTGCGGTCCCTGAGTTCGCTCACGACAACCTGTTCCACCCGGATGGAGAAATCCTCGAGCACCTCGACCAGCAGGTCGTGGGTCATCGGGCGTGGCGTCTCCTGGCCGGCCAGCGCCAGTGCGATCGCCGTCGCCTCCGGACGCCCGATGAAGATCGGCAGTAGGCGGCGGCCCTCGGATTCCCGGAGCAGGACCACGGGCGTGTTCGTCGGCAGCACCTCCTGCACGCCGACGACCTGCATCTCGATCATCGACAGCCCTCGGGGAACGCCTGCTGGATCACGCGGGCACCCTAGTCTCGCCGCCAGAATCGGCTCTGGCCAACGCATGGATGTCGTCGACCAGGGTGGCCCCGGGCGTCGGATCACCATCGAGGTCCTCATCCAGGTCCACCTGTTCCAATGCGACCACGCACGGGAGGTTGCGGAACAGGCCGCGATGGTCGAGGCCGTAGCCGACGACGAAGTTCTCCTCGAGTACGAATCCCGCATGGTCGACCGGCACCGGAAGCACCCGTCGGTCGACGCGGTCGAAGAGGGTGCACACCCGCACCTCCGACGCTTCGTGCCCCAGGAGGTGGCGGAGTAGGAAGTCGAGCCGCAGGCCGGTGTCGACCATGTCCTCCACGAGGAGCACCTGGCGGCCGGCCACGTCGAGCCCGACATCACGGGTGAGGCGGACCCGGCCGCTGTCGGGGGCGAATGCGCTGAGCGACAGAAAGTCAATCTCCAGGCGGCGATCGACCGCACGGACCAGGTCAGCCAGGAAGGGAAGACAGCCGCGCAGCACGCCGACGACGACAGCGTCGTCATCGAGGAACTCGGCAATCTCCACACCGAGACCATGCACGCGTCGAGCCAGGTCGTCGGAACCGAGCAGTAGTCGGGGTGCGCCCATACGGCCTCCTACGACTGGTCGTCCAGGCGGCCCAACGAACGGCGCAGCAGGATCTCGCGCAGTTGGCTCCCGGCATCCACCAACTCGTCGAGTTGGGCCCTCACCTCACGGCGGGAGCGATCGTCGCCCCGTAGCCGGGGCAACAGGGCCTGCTCGAGTACGCCGGCCTCCCGCTGGGCGCCGACCAGGAACATCCGCAGGTGGCGGGCGTCTACTCCGAGTTCAAGGAACCGAGCCGCTAGTCGAACGACGTGCAGTGCCTCGCCGTCGTAGACGATCGCCGAGCCCGCCTCATGCCCGACCACGAGGTCCAGTCGTTCGAGTTGGGCGACGACTGTGGGGTCCACGCCGCCCGTGGCCGCCAGTTCCTCCAGCGAGACGCTGACCGATCCCACGAATCGCCGGGAGCGGCCCCGCTCGCGAAAGGGCGACACCTCGGACTCGTCGACCTCCCCGTCAGGCTCCGGCACCCGCCCACCGGTTTCCTCGAGCACCTTCCGGATGACCTTGAGTGGCAGGAAGTGCTCGCGCTGCTGGCGGAGCACCCACCGCAGGAGGTCGACGTCGCCCATGGTGAACTGGCGATAGCCGGACGGCGTCCGCCCGGGCTCGACGAGTCCCTGGGACTCGAGGAACCGGACCTTCGAGACCGTGACGTCGGGGAACTCCTCGGAGAGCCGTTCGATGACCTCCCCGATCGTAAGTGCGGTGTTCCCTGTCATAACCCGCCGGTCAGTCCGCGGTGCCGTGGAAGAACACGAGTCGGAAGCGTCCGATCTGGAGCTCGTCACCGTCCTGGAGCAGGGCGCTCTCGATCCGTTCGCGGTTCACATAGGTGCCGTTGAGCGAGCCGGTGTCTCGTACCAGATACCGGTCGTCGGTGCGCTGTACCTCGGCATGACGTCGCGAGACCGTCACATCGTCGAAGAAGATGTCGGCGTCTCCATGGCGCCCCAGGGTCGTCAGCTCGGCCTCTAGGCCATAGCGGGCGCCTGCCTTGGGGCCCGACTCGACGACGAACAGGCCGCAGTCGTGGGGGAAGCGGGCCCGGTCCTCCTCGTGGGGGAGCTCCTCCCCGAGTTCGAAGGTGTCGGTGGTCTCATCCGAGGTGGAGCGGATCTCGTGCCCGCACGAGGGACAGAAGTTGGCCCCTCCGTCCTCGATCCGCCCGCACTCCGGGCACGTGGTCTCGGCCACGATCAACCCTCGATCAGCGCCGAGTAGGAGGCGGCATCGATCAGGTCGTCGAGCTCTGCAGGATCGGAGAGTTCGATCTCGCAGATCCAACCATCGCCGTACGGATCTTCGTTGACGCGTCCGGGGGCCACCTCGAGTTCGTCGTTGATCGCCACGACCGTTCCGGAAAGTGGTGCGAAGAGCTCGGAAACCGACTTGGTCGACTCGACTTCTCCGAACACCGCACCGGGTGCCACCTTTGTGCCGACGGGGGAAAGGTCGATGAACACGACATCGCCGAGGGCATCCTGTGCGTAGTCGGTGATGCCGACCCGGACCCGACCGCCCTTGCCGACGCGAACCCATTCGTGATCGGCCGAATACCGAAGTTCTCCCGGGACGTTCATGCGTCCGAACCTACACAATGCATCGTCGCCAGTGGGCTCTGGGAGCGACGTTCAGGCGCCGTTTCGGGCGGCACGACCTTCCCGGAGCGCCCGGAGGCCTTCGGGGACATAGCCCAGCCCAGCCCACCATGAGATCAGCAGCCCGGGAATGGCGAAGATCCATGCCGCGATGGCGAAGGCCGGACGGCCGATGATCGTGGACTCCCCCGCCAGGAAGCACGGGAAGGCGAACAGGAGGGCGAAGGTCCCCGTCTTCCCCCACCAGGTCACATCGATGCGGCGAGCGCCGAAGCCCGCAAGGACGAGCGCTGCCACGCCGATCAGGACCTCTCGGAGGAGTGCCGCAACGGCGAACCAGGTCGGGACCGAGCCGTCGATGATCATCGCCGGGGCCGCCACCAGGAGGAGGAATCGGTCGGCGGTCGGGTCGAGGACCTTGCCGACCTCCGAGATCTGGTCGAACCTCCGGGCGATCCACCCGTCGACCCAGTCGGTGGCCCCGAGGGCGCCGAGGAGCAGCGCCGCCGCTGTGCGGTTCTCGGCTGCGAAGAGCAGCCAGACGAACCAGGGGATGCAGGCGATCCGCGCCACGCTGATGGCATTGGGGACGGTCCACACCCCGCTCCACCCGGTCCGTGGGGTGGGCGTCCGTGGCTGCTCACGACTGCTCACGAGCGAGAGCCTACGATGGACCTCCGTCCACCCCGTCCACCAGTTCGCGCCCGGAGCCCGCCATGCCCTCGATCTTCACCCGCATCATCGCCGGTGAGATTCCCGGCCGGATCGTCTGGCGCGACGACGTGTGCGTGGCGATGGTCGACATCCGTCCCCTCAACCGGGGCCACACACTGGTGATCCCGATCGCGGAGGTCGACCGCTGGACGGACCTGCCTGCCGACGTCTCCAGCCACTGCATGGCCGTCGCCCATGCCGTCGGGCGTGCCCAGCAGGAGGCCTTCTCGCCTGCGAGGGTCGGCCTTGTGATCGCCGGGTTCGAGGTACCGCACGCGCACGTGCACGTCGTTCCGATCGACCATATGGGACACCTGGACTTCGGCTCGGCGGATGTGAGCGCCGACCCGGCCGACCTCGACGCCGTGGCCGAGACACTCCGGGGGGCACTCCGGGCGGAAGGACACGCGTCGGTCGCCTGAGCTGCTCCCCCGTCAGGGGGCAAGCACCCAGAGGTGCACGCCCTCCTCGGCGAATCGTTCCTCGAAGTCCAGCATTCCGAGCACACCACCGAAGCCGCGGACGCTCGAACGGGCCCAGTTCGCCGCAGTCTCATCGAAGATGACCACGTCGATGCCCGCTACGAGTTCCAGGTCGGGGAGGAACGGCGTGTCGTCCTTGAGGACCAGAGCCGTGGTCCTCTCGGCGACGAGCGGGAAAACGGTCGGAGTCGCAAGGACCCGATCCCATCGCTCGACCATCCCCACCGCCGTCAACCGGGCCGTGTCGACGGCATCGCGGCGGCCCCAGTCCCAGGGTTGCTCGTAGGGCGACGAGGCGGCATCCCGGACGAAGAAGACAAGCGCGGTGAGCACGAGGACACTCAGGATCCGCCGGTCGACCAGTACCCGGTTGACTCCCCGCCGTCCCAGGCGCTGCAGCGCATAGGCCGCTGCGATCATGACGAACGGCAGGGTGGCCACATCCTGCTGGGGATTGCCGAGTCCGAGGTCGGGAACATCGGCGATCAGGTAGAGGCCGAACAGCGGGAGCACCGGCAACAGGTAGCGGGGACGGATCAACGGCAGGAAGAGCACCGGTGCGAGGAGCAGGAGCAACTTCTCGAATGCCGCCCGGTCGGCGAGGTCGGCCACCACCCCGAAGGGGTCGCTCAACATCCCGCCAAGGACCCCGGGGGCACTGTCGCCGAAGGCGGCGAACGCCCCGAGGTGTGGATAGGCGCCGTGGCCGAACATCGGCTGTACGACGAACGCCATCGCCACGAACCAGGCCGTCCCGAAGCCCGCGAGGATCCAGCCGGGCCGGCGGCGGTCCTCGAGCACAAGGACCAGCCCGAGGGCACCGAGGGCGAGGCCCAGGTCGGCACGTGCAGCCACGACGACGAGTGACAGGAGGCCCAGGCGCACCCACTGGCCCCGCCTCCCGGCCAGGTAGGCCATGAAGAGCGCTGGGAGGGCGATCGCCTCGGTGTGGAAGCCGGCCAGGTTGAGGTTGTGGATCGACGGGTGCAGTGCGAAGGCGAGGAGTAGGGCGCTGGCGGCGCCGATCCGGAGGTTGGCCGGCCCGCGAGCGATGCGCCAGATGGGCACGACGGGGAGGGCTAGCGCGAGGGCCTGGAACACGAGCAGCATCTCGGTGGTCGGCACGAAGCGCGCGAGGAAGGCGATCGGCACGAAGAGGAACGCCGCCTGCACGGCGAACATGTTCAGCCCCAGTTCCGAGATCACCGGCGGGCGGCCACCCTCGAGCAGGTGGATGGCCTGTAGGGGGAAGCCGATTCCGAGGCCGAGGCCGAGGTCTCGGTTCTTGGCGAGGGCGAGGAGGGACAGCGCGACGAACAGCACGAAGGCCGCGATCCAGGGCAGGAACCGGTCCACGGCCGGGGTCTCGAGTTGCGCCTGCCAGCGCAACAGCCTCATGTCGAAGCGACGGCGAGCCTCGTGGACCCGCACGGTGACGTGCTCACCCGTCCACTCGTCGGTCCAGTTGGGACGCCGCCGGTTGCCCTTCACCGGCTCTCCTCCGGCCAGAGCGGCGGGTCCTCGACGACTGCGCCGACCTCGACCGGTTCCAACAGTCCCTCGCCCTTGTTCCGGGGGTTGCCGACGCGTCGGTCGACCGGATGGCGGATGAGGAGTCCGGTGGGCGCTGGGAACAGGAGTGCCTCGACGAACTCCAGGCGGTCGCTGGAGGGGTCGAGCCAGGCGTCCCATCCGGAAGGCGGGAGCAGTGCCGGCATGCGGTGGTGGATCGGCGCCATGTCCTCGTTGGCATCGACCGTGATCACCGTGCAGGTGCGCAATGTCCCGCTGTCCTCCTCGGACCGGCTTTCCCAGAGGCCCGCCAGAACGAGCGGGTCGCCGTCGGCACGACGGACGAGCCAGGGCTGCTTCTTCCCGGCCGAGCCGGGCACCGCCGGACCCCACTCGTAGAAGCCGTCGATGGGGACCAGGCAGCGGCGCCGCTTGAAGGCGGATCGGAAGGACGGCTTCTCTGTGACCGTCTCGGCTCGGGCGTTGAACATGCGGTTGCCGACGGAGGGGTCCTTGGCCCACGAGGGCACGAGTCCCCAGCGGGCGATGCCGAGCTTCCTGCTGCCCTTCGAGTCGCCGGATTCCTCCCAGACGAAGGGCAGGGGCCGAGTGGGCGGCACGTTGTGGTCGGGACCGTCGAGGGTCGCGACGATCTCGTCCGCCCCGAGGTATTCGGCGAGTTCCTCGGGCGTGGAGCTCGTGACGACCCGGCCACACATGGGCGCCACGGTATCGGGCGGCCGCCGCCGGGCCGGGGCACGCCCGCAGTGGGGAGGCCCACTCAGCCCAATGTGCAGGTGCCGGTCCGGCCCTCGCCCAGGTCGATCGTGACCTCATCACCCGGTTCGCCACCAAAGCTGGGGATGGCGACGGCCTCGGCACCCGACGGCACGACGATCGTGCCCCGCAACGACAGCTCCTCCCAGCCGGGTGCGGTGAACTCGAGGCTGATGCGGATGCCCTCCGCCCAGCCGATGCCCCCTTCGACGAGGTCGACCTCACCCTGGGGAATGTCGATCTCGAGGATCAGCGCATCGGTGCCCCGGCAGGTGGCTACGGCCGGTCGACCCTCCAGGGCGACCGGACACGCTCCTTGGGAGGACCCGAAGAGGACGACGTCGAGTGGTCTCAGCACCTCGGTCACGACCGACGCTCGGACACAGGCCGCCTCCACCCATCCCCCGGGACCGACGAGCGCTACCTGCCCGCCACGGTGCTCGAATACCGATGCAGCGACGCCACCAGGGGGCACGGGGAGGATGCCCTCGTCGACGCTCAGTCTGATCCGGTCCTCGACCGCCCCTTCCCCGACGGCCACGGCCACGAGATGGTCGAGTCCGACCACCAGGAGAGGCTCGGCCACCGGGGGACCTCCCGTCACCGGTGCGTCCGGATCACCGGGATTGCCGAGGTCCCGGTTCTGGCTGGTCGTGGCGAAGCGGAGGGCACGGTCCGATCGATCGACCGGGGCCTCCTCCAGCGCACTCCGAATGACCAGGAAGCCGATGGTGGCGAAAAGTGCAACCGCCAGCACGGTGAGCGCCCGCTTGCGAAGGCCGAGCTTGATCGACTGCTCGATCGAAGCCTCGTCGCGGCGCTCGGCCCGGGAGCGCGGCCCAAAGGCCTCCGAGCGGTCACCGCCGGCCAGGAGCGTGGCCCATTGCGCCACGATCTCCTCCGGGAAGCGCAGCGCCAACTTGGCGAACGCCTCCTCTTCGTCGGGACCGAACAGGAGGAGGAGGTCGTTCTCGCGTGCGAAGTCGACCGGGTCGTCATGGTGCTCCAGGGGCCGGTCGCCGGCGAGACGCAGCAGGAACATGCGAATCTGGCGCTCGGCCTCCCGCTCGCTCCAATGTGGGCCTGCCTCGACCTCGACGTCGGCAACGGGCGACGTTCCCTCGCGCCGGGCCCGGAAGAAGGAGCCGCGCCGGGTTCGGAGCTTGCCGGACACCTCGGTGCCGGCCTCCGTCAGCCGCTCCTCAGGGCGTTGTTCGGCATCCGGTTCCACGGGCGACAGATCGTCGGACGGCTCGTTCGTGCCGGGCGGATCGCCCGTTGCGTCGCTCATCGCCTTCCCGGTCTATCCACGGGCGAGAGGCTAGGCAACAGATGCCACCCGAGGCGGGCACCCTCGCCCTTGCTGCCTCCAGGGACCCGTCCGTCGATACCATCGCCCGCTGTGCCGCTGCCCGACCCCCCGTACCCCGCTGCCCGAACCCGCCGGGAGACGAGCACATCCCGAAGCGTGGTTCCGCGGCTCCTGCTCGTTGCCCCGGCCCTCCTCCTGGCCTGCCTCCTGCCCGCCTGCACCAGCGACGCGCCGACCCATCCCGGGAGCGCCTCGGGGATCGCCCTGACCTCCCTCCCAGCGACGACCACGACCACCCTCCCCCCCACCACGACCACGACCACGACCACGACCACCCTC